>WNGL01007617.1_pt1 | contig 18759 bp, 18 predicted proteins | sample 5400591 | NCBI WGS metagenome assembly WNGL01 (sample SAMN13153377, study PRJNA577476) | soil metagenome | isolation source: 80 cm soil or saprolite under Garry oak tree replicate 1 | place: USA:California | collected 2016-06-15 | reverse complement strand
TGCATGATGCGAATTTTGGCTCCGAGGGGGCGACGACACGTGACGAGCGGCGGAAATGGCTGGAGTGGACGGTGATGAACTATGAGGAGTTGGCAAAGCTCTATCAGCCACCCTATGGCGACCGGGCGGTTACGCTGAAGTCAACGGGACAGGTGATTGGGGCCTGTGGGTATGTGCCCAGTTTTGGTCCGTTTGGACAATTGCCGGCATTCCGTTCCGCCACTGCAAATGACGATACAGAACGCTTATTTACTCCTGAATTTGGCCTGTTTTATGCCTTTTCTCCTGCCTTTCAGCGGCAGGGGTATGCTACGGAAGCGGCCAAAGCGTTGATTGACTACGGTTTCAGGCAGTTGAATTTAAGGCGTATTGTGGCCACGACAACGTATGATAATGCCGCTTCTATTGGAGTGATGCGCAAGCTGGGGATGCAGATTGAGAGGAATCCTTATGCTGATCCTCCCTGGTTTCAGGTGATGGGGGTTATTGAGAATAGACTTATTGTTCCATTATCCTTTCAGTAACATTTTTTCTTCTCCTTGAAAAAGGGTAACCGCTCAACACGATTGTGGTAGCGCCGATGGTGTGAGCAAGAGTGGTAGCCTGGGCAGCCTGGTGCGTCTTTTTATGCAGATGGTGCAGATGACCAACCATCTGCTGAAGTGTCACGAACGTGAATCCCCGGCGCAATAAGCTCTTAATGATGATGGGAAGAGCCTGCACGGTCTGCGCACGATTTCCCCCACCATCATGCATGAGAATAATGCTCCCGCTCCCCGCCCAACTCAGCACTCGCGAGATGATGGCTTTACTTCCCGGCATTGACCAGTCTTCTGGATCAACGTTCCACATGACCGTGGTCAGGCCCAGACGATTAGCCTGCGTCAACACTTTGGCATCATACGCCCCATAGGGGGGACGAAAGAAGATGGGCCACCTCCCTATCGCTTTTTGAATAGTCCTGGAAGTCGTCGCGAGTTGCCAGAGGATCATTGATGAAGCCAGGGAGGGGAGATAGGGATGTGACCAAGTATGGTTTCCTACCAGATTTCCGGCACTATACTCTTGCTGGACAAGATCAGGACGGCGTTTTACCAGGGATCCAATACAGAAGAACGTGGCCTTGATTCGATACCGCCGCAGAATAATCAGTATTTGTGGCGTATAGTTGGCATTGGGCCCATCGTCAAAGGTTAAGGCGATCTCGCGCCGCGTTGGATTACCATAATAAAAGAGGCGATCATGTGCTTGCAGTACTGCGACTTCTTGCTGATATCCCCTGGGAAAAGGCGTGACTGGAGGTGGCGGCGTGGGAGTCGGCGTTGGGAGAGGCGTGGGAGTAGCAGTAGGCACAGTTCTAGCAGATATTGCTTGATGTACAGTGTTGACCGAAGAAAGTGTGTGAGGAATCTGAGTGCAGGTCACTGTGATAAGGGCCAATCCTGTGAGAATCATTATATGGAGAGGGTGGAGAAGCAAACGTTTCATGGCCATATCTCCTGTCGATCGAACCCTACCTCAGGTTGCTGTACCGCGCGGCATCCCGTATTCGAGCACCTGCGCCATCGCAGCCTATAGATGAGAAGTCAGCACATCATTTGAGCTTTGTGTATTTTTTGCAGTAACAACGTTATTGTCAAATTGAACATTTTTCTAATCCTTTCAGTAGCTCATTTGAACATGATACAATATAATCATCATGTTTTTTTAAGGAGGATGGAATGGCAAATATTGACCAGGCGCGCCTCGACCTGATGCACAAATATTGGAACGCCGCCAATTATCTCACGATCGGTCAGATCTATTTACTGGATAATCCGATGCTGAAAGAACCTTTACGACCCGAACACGTCAAACCGCGTTTACTTGGGCACTGGGGCACATCACCCGGCCTCAGCTTCATCTATGTCCACTTAAATCGCCTCATCCAGGAGCAGGATGTCAACATAATCTATCTTACCGGGCCCGGTCATGGTGGACCTGCAATCGTTGCCAATGTGTACCTCGAAGGGACCTATACCGAGATCTATCCTGAGATTACACAGGACAGTGAAGGGATGAGGCACCTGTTTCGCCAGTTCTCCACTCCCGGTGGCATCCCAAGTCATGTCAGCGTTACCACCCCGGGTTCCATCCATGAAGGAGGTGAACTGGGCTACGTCCTTTCCCATGCCTTTGGCGCAGCCTTCGACAATCCTGATTTGATCGTCGCTGCTGTTGTCGGCGACGGTGAAGCAGAGACCGCGCCGCTTGAAGGGGCCTGGAAGGGGATTTCCTTTTTAAACCCCGTTCGCGATGGTGCTGTTCTCCCTATTTTGCATCTGAATGGGTATAAAATCTCCGGCCCGACGGTCCTGGGGCGTCTAGACGACGATTCGATCCAGAAACAGATCTCGGGCTACGGCTATGATGTCCATTTCGTGGAAGGCAATGATCCGATGCAAATGCACCAGGCCTTCGCCGAGACATTAGATACTTGCTATACGAAAATTCGCTCGTATCAAGAAGATGCCCGTAAGCATGGCTTCACGGAGCGACCCCCCTGGCCTGCTATTATCCTCCGCACCCCGAAAGGATGGACTGGACCTAAAGTAGTAGACGGCATTCCCATCGAAGGCACCTTCCGTGCCCACCAGGTACCAGTAGCAGACGTTAAAACGAACTCCGAGCACCTGAAAATCCTTGAGGACTGGATGCGTAGTTATCAACCTGATGAAGTATTCGACGAGACCGGTCGATTTATTCCTGAACTTGCAGCCCTTGCGCCGCGGGGAGATCGTCGCATGGGCGCTAATCCTCATGCCAATGGTGGAAAGCTGCTGGTTGACCTGGATATTCCCCCATTTACGGATTATGCGATTGAGGTGAAGAAACCCGCGTCAGAGCATCATGAGTCAACTCGCCAACTCGGCAATATGATGCGCGATATCTTTACGAGAAACGCACAGCAGCAGAATTTCCGTTTCTTTTGTCCTGATGAGACCAATTCAAATCGCCTGGGGGCAGTCTTCGAGGTTGAGAATCGCACTTCGGTGGAAAACATTCTTCCGGGTGACGATCATCTTTCTCCAGATGGACGTGTAATGGAGGTGCTGAGCGAGCATCTCTGTCATGGCTGGCTCGAAGGCTATCTACTCACTGGACGGCATGGCTTGTTTGCAACATACGAGGCCTTTTCAATGGTCTCTGCTTCGATGACAATTCAACACGCAAAATGGTTAGAAGAGGGGATCAAACTTCCCTGGCGCAAGCCCATCTCGTCTCTCAATATTCTTTTAACATCGACCTGCTGGCGTAATGATCACAACGGGTTTAGCCATCAAGGACCTGGCTTGATCGATACCGTCCTCTCGAAGAAAGGGACAATCGCCCGTATCTATCTGCCGCCAGATGCGAATTGCCTCCTCTCCGTTGCGGACCATTGCTTCCGCAGTCGCAACTACGTGAACCTGATAGTTATCGATAAGCAGCCACAACCGCAGTGGCTGAGCATGGAGGAAGCTGTTGCACATTGCACTCGTGGTCTATCCACCTGGCACTGGGCGAGCAATGATGAGAAACTCGAGCCAGACGTGGTGTTGGCCTGTGCAGGTGACATTCCAACACTTGAAACAGTTGCCGCGGCGTGGTGGCTGCGACATCACATCCCAGAACTGAAAGTGCGCGTGGTCAACGTCGTAGACTTGATGACTCTCTATCCACCCGAATTGCACCCCCATGGTCTGGATGTGGAGAGCTTCGTTGAGCATTTCACTGAAGACAAGCCCGTTGTATTTGCGTTCCATGGTTACCCGCGAGCCGTCCACGAGATCGTTCACGGGCGTCCAAATGTGGATCGTTTCCACGTGCGCGGCTTCAATGAAGAGGGAACGACAACTACGCCCTTCGATATGGTCGTGCTCAACGGCATGAGTCGCTATCAACTCTGCATAGAAGCGATGCGCCGCGTGTCCCGTGTGCGCGAACTAGTTCCTCCCTTGATTGCTGAATGCAACGATATTCTTGCCAGGCACAGAACGTACGTACGAGGCAATCTCGAAGATATGCCAGAAGTTCGCGACTGGGTCTGGACAGACTAATACATTGAGGCTGAGATACATCCATCATAGGAATGGATGACCCAGCCTCTACTAGATGTACACAAGTCTTACACCATCACGGATAGATCTGCGCCCGAGTGTACGAGTGCGATGCGAGAGCGTGACAGCGCGGTCATACGTGCATGGTCATGCTGAGCGCAGCGAAGCATCTCCTGCGCCACGCGAGAGAGACCCTTCGCTGCGCTCAGGGTGACAGGGCGGCGCTCAGGGTGACAACCGGGGTAGCAGACAGGGGGACACCAAAGGGAGACGCTGGTACAGCAAGGCTATAAAGCCGCTTTGCTGTACCACCTCTTCTTCGGAATCACTGAGGGCATTTTATTACTCAAAAGTTCTCTTAGGTGCGAATTTCAAACTAGCGAACTCATCATTCGCCTGAAGGGTAACGAGAGGAGCAATCAACTCTACCTCATCGTATTCAAACCATATAGGTCCCTTTATCTGCACCCCTTCGAGAGCTATCAAGTAAAAACAAAAATGCTCATCAAGATCAGCAGCAATCGTATGGACGCTGCGGACTGTCCCTCTAAGTCCCCGGAAAGGGCTATAACTCGTTACACAGACCAGGCTTCCTACTGGCAATACGTTCACCCCATAGTGGGTTGACCTCCTTTCCCATGAGCCGGATGCCTAAGGCTTTGCATCCAGCTGTTTCATCCTTGATGGAAGAAACTTTCACTCCCTTCTGAAGCAGCTTAGCAAGCTAAGAGGTACGTCGAATCCAACGGTCGTCCATACTGCATCTCTTGTCTCGTGAACGGTAACCGGTGCGTCGCTATCAAATGATCAAGAAAATGGTGCATCGGCGGATTGCCCAGATACACATCCAGTTCAATGTCTTTTATCCTCAGCAACCGGCCTTGTCTGCGCATTTCGAGCAGTGCTTGTTCCCCAATCCCTTTCTCAACACGATGGCCCTCTTTATCACGTTGATAGGCTGCTGGATCCACCAGGATATCCCCCTCATAGCGATCTCTTCTGAGCTGGGCATTCGTGTCCCGATTGATCTCGGCATATCCCACAAGCCTGTTGGCCCTTTTGATCAGAATGACATGATCGGCTGCATAGAGGGCTTTGGTTTCTTCTTCCGGACGAATGTCTCGATCAAATCGATAGATGACCTCGTCTTGCCTGGCCGGATCTGCCCTCATCTGGGTTAAGAACGTCCGGATGGCCGTCACCATCTCTCTAACGCGAGGATCAGTATAGGCTTGCTTGCCCAATACACTTGGATGAAGGACCTCAAATTTGAGATCGAGCACCAGCGCTTTTTCTAACTGACGCTGTTGAGCGTGTGGGGCATGTGTCGGCTTGCTTGTGGTTGGCAACTGGCCTACTATCAACCTGGGCAACCCTTGTATAAGCTCAACGGAATTCTCTTGCACCCACCGCAGCGCGAGGAGAACCGATTCTTCCGCGCCAGCTCGTGTGTCAAAGGTGCTGATGGTGATCACCTGGTCGTTTCCGATGCGGTAGGTGTCGTACGCGATGAAGCCTGGCAACTGGCTGATGAGAGGCACAAAGCTCTCCTGCACGCGCTGCAGAAATTCCTCACTTGACCCCGGGAGAAGGGTGTACGTTCGTACGGCTTTGTACATGACTGTCTCCTTTCCGAGCAAATGCACCCGGCCTGATATCTTCCTTGAATCAGGCTCCCCTGATGTGCAAGACTTTCCGTGAGGCCTCACCGCTTCGATGGGCAAAGAGTATCACCGCAGGAGAAAGATAACCTCTTATTCAATGTATATATATGTAGCATAGTGACATCACAAAGCCATCACTTTTTATCGTTCTACGATAACAAAACTATCACACTTTCTACTTGAATTCGAGAGCATTTCCTCAATCATAGCGAAGCCCTGCCAGGGTTGTAGATCAGGGGATATTGGCAATGCCAATTGTACTATGTACACTAACACCCTTGCCCTATTTCAGGGAGGCGTGCTATACTGTTAGTAGTCAAGATTTTTTGTCGTACCCACGGTTGTGGTGGCGCACCAGATGAGGTTTTAGACGTGTTTGAGACGTCGCCGCTGGCGGAAGCTACAACTGGAGGGAAAAGGAGGTGAGGGAACTATGGACGCTGGCCCTAGTCATAGTAGGCTTATATGTGTTCGCGTGCCTGCTCACGGGACGGTTCTACTCACCAGCGAGTATGGTTTTTGAGTTGATGCGTAGGCATCGCTTCCTCTGATGAATTTGTACTCATCAATACCTTACTCGACGGGCATTCATCACATTACCCCTTGAAGTTGGTTGAGTAAGAAACTTCCCACCTGCCAGTGAGTCCCGGGATGGATGGGTGTCCTCCGCGGATACTCTCCACACACAATAGTCCCCTGCATGAATTTCGCATGTTAGATGGCCTGTGCATTGCCTTTTTTTGGGCGGCGCAGTACCCTATTATGCTTGTGTTCTTTGTAACAATTGTTACTCAGGAAGACTAGTTATCCACTTATCCACAAAAACGTGGATAAGTTTATGGACTTTATTACTCTGAAAAGAAGGTGGTGATTCCAATGATTTTTTTAAGCACTTTGCTGCGCCAGAGCATCTATGATATTGAAGGACGACGCCTGGGTGTGTTACACGATGTATGCGTCACATTGGATGAGGCGTTTCCGGTGGTAACGGCTCTTGTTGTTCGTTCTCCCCTGGGCAATAGCCTGAATGATATGATTATTCCCTGGTACCAGGTGAATAGCCTGGAAGAGAGCAAGATACATCTTGTGGTAAAGCAGCCCCATATTGCTTCTTATACGCCTCATTCTGATGAATTATTATTAAGACGAGATATTCTAGATAAGCAAATTGTCGATACCCAGGGCTTTCGCGTGGTGAAAGTCAATGATTTAAAGCTGGCACAAATCAAGAAAACCGTGCGACTCGTGGGGGTCGATATCAGCCTGAGTGGACTGCTGCGCCGCTTAGGTATACTGGCACCCGTTGAGACGTTGTCACGTGTGTTACCAATTCGTCTTGCTGAGCGAACAATTACGTGGAATTATGTTGAGCCAATCCAGGTTGTGAAAAGCGGGACTGTTACAGGCCAGCTGACAGCGGCGCTGGCAGGCGCTGGTGCTGCTACCAGCATTGGGGTGAGCGGAGTCGTACCCAAGGTACAGCTGAATGTCAGTCACACCAAACTGGCTGATTTACGTCCGGCTGATATTGCCGACATTTTAGAGCAGCTCGATGTTGAAGATGCAGGGGCCATGCTGGATCGCCTGGATGCCGAGACGGCTGCTGATGCGCTCAACGAGGTTGAATCCACACTGCAATATGAATTACTGAGCGAACTCGATCCCGAACGCGCCTCCGACCTGCTTGAGATCCTTCCTCCTGATGATGCAGCCGATATCCTGGCGGACATTCCAGCGGAAGAGGTGGAACGCCTTTTGAGCCTGATGCCAGCATACGAAGCGCAGCCAATCCGCGATCTGCTGCGCTATGGCGCGGAGACGGCTGGCGGCATTATGACCACAGAGGTCTTATCGCTCTCGCAGGAACTGACCATCGAGGAAGCGCTGGTTTACCTGCGCCAACATTCGGCTCACTTAGAGATGATCTACTATCTTTACATTGTCGATAGCGACAAGCACCTGGTCGGCGTCGTCTCACTACGCGAACTTGTAGTTGCGGAACCAACGACTCGGCTCCAGGATTTGATGGATAGGGACGTGCTCAAAGTAACAACCGATACCGACCAGGAAGAGGTGGCGCGGCTCATCTCAAAATATGATCTGCTGGGCGTGCCGGTGGTGGACAGCGAGAATCACCTGGTGGGATTGATAACAGTAGACGATGTCATCGATGTACTCCACGAGGAGCAGGCGGAAGATTTTTCCGAAATTGCCGGTGCAACCGTTGAAGAGTTAGAGGATGAAGAGCACTTCTCCTGGCGCTCAACCCTGAGTCGCGTCACGTGGCTCGCAGTCAATGTGATCGCGGGCTTTGCCATTGCTCTTGTGCTCTACCAGCTTTTTGGCCCGACACTGTCATCCCATACTACTGTGGCCCGGGCGCTGGGCTTTGTGGCGACATTGCATTCTCCTGTCGCAATGAATGGAGTGCTCTTTTTGCTGCCCATGCTCTTACTGAGCAGCGGAAGCGTAGGCTCCCAGGCGCTTGGGGTAGCCGGTTGGCAACTGCGCACAACAGGCGGCAGCGACTTCTGGCGCGGCATTTTCCGTGAACTGCGGTTGGGCACCGTTGGAGGGGTACTGGCAAGTGTCGCGGTAGGCCTCCTGACGTGGCTGCTGTTCCATTCTCCACAACTGGCGGTAGCGATTGGCCTGGGGTTTGGGTTTTCGTTGTTGGCCGCGGCCATTTGCGGCCTGATTCTGCCGACGCTTTTTCAGCGTTTGCACCTGCGTGGAAGCCTGGTGAGTGCGCCATTGCTTGATCCTATTATTGCGTTTATCAGCCTGTGCATTTTTCTGGTGGTAGCGTTGTGGCTGATTGGCGTGTTCCATGCATGAAATTGTAGGGGGATTTTCGCAAAAAACTATTGACGGATCGCTCAAGCTTAGTGTATACTGCAAGCGTTCCAGAGGAGCGTATTCCTCGATAGCTCAACGGTAGAGCGGCCGGCTGTTAACCGGTAGGTTACAGGTTCGAATCCTGTTCGAGGAGCCATTGAAAGAAAGGCCACCGGCATAAGTGGCCTTTCTTCATGTTAGGGAATATGGCGTATGCTATAACACGCTTTAGTTTTTGGAACTATCATCGGCTACGGCAAGAAATACGTAAAAGGGAAGGGCAGGTTGAGAACAGGCGATCAAGCAGCACGCCTCCTCTTTACTGCGAGTGTGCCTAATGGATACACCAGACCAGAAAGCACAAAAACTCAAGACAGCAGACCGCGCTGACAGCAAAAAGCGAGCGCGGTCACGTTTTCGTTTCAGCCGATCTTCACCCTTTCTTAAGCTCTTTGCGGTGCTAGGTCCTGGATTGATCGCTGCCAATGCAGGCAATGATGCCGGCGGCATTGCTACATTTTCTTCTGCGGGCGCAAATTATGGGTACAACCTTTTATGGGCACTGCTGATTGCTGGTTTTTGCTTAGCGATTATACAGGAAATGTGCGCCCGTATGGGAGCCATTACTGGTAAAGGTTTGGCTGACCTCATTCGTGAGCAATTCGGTGTCCGCTGGACGGCTTTGGCGATGCTTGCGCTACTGATTGCGAACACCGGTGTGACAGTATCTGAATTCCTGGGTATCGCAGCTAGCGTTCAGGTACTGGCAAATGACCCTCAAACGCCCTGGATTTACGTCATCGTCCCTGTTGCTGGATTAGCTCTTTGGTGGCTCGTCATCAAGGGTTCTTATAGACGTGTTGAAAAAATCTTTCTTATTATGTCACTTGGCTTCCTTGCATATATTCCGGCTGCCTTCGCTGCTCACCCTTCATGGAGCGATGTTGGACGACAGCTTATTATGCCCCATTTATATACGAGTAGCGCCTATTTACTCACTGCTGTGGCCCTTGTGGGGACGACCGTCAGCCCCTATATGCAATTTTTTATCCAATCTTCTGTGGCTGACAAAGGTATTCACTCAGGTGATTATATCTACGAGCAACTGGATGTTTTTAGTGGTACTATCTTCGCGGTGATTATCGCCTGTTTTGTCATTATTGCTTCGGCGGCGGCGCTTTACCAGGGTCACCCACTACCACAACCCATCACAGCAATTGATGCAGCGCAAGCGCTGCGCTCCTTTGCAGGCCAGTACGCCGGGCTTCTCTTTGGAGTAGGCCTATTTGGTGCCTCTTTGCTGGCGGCCGCTGTCTTGCCGCTTTCAACTTCTTATGGTATATGCGAGGCATTTGGTTTCGAGCGCGGGGTCTCACGCAGTTTCAAAGAGGCCCCGGTCTTTCAGAGTATTTTCACCGGCCTCATCATCCTCGGTGTACTTATCACGCTCATACCAGGTCTACCAATCTTTCCAGTGCTGGTCATCCTACAAGATTTGAATGCTGCTATGTTACCTATCTTGCTGGTATTTATTATCTTATTGGTCAATAACCGTCGCTTAATGGGCCGCCACGTCAATAATCTTGCGTATAACGTTATCTCCTGGGGGGCTGTAGCACTGATAACGATTTTGATCCTTTTGTTTCTCCTCAATCAAATCTTTGGTGTTCAGCTCTGACGCGGGCAGGTAGTTGTTCATGCGACCCGAGGTCGAGTTTGTTTCTCAGCAGTTACGGGAACTTCTCGCAACATTTCAATGTCAGGCGCAAGAGCGCGGACAGAATATGCTTGTTTACTCCGCTTTAGCTCTTGGTACTGACCAGCTTTTTGTGAAGTACGTGTAAGGTTCTAATTTGATGCGAAGAGCCAAGGTTCTTCTAAGGAGCCATCTTCATCAGCGATGTCCTCACCAGCGATATCCTCATGGTCTTCTGATCCGGATGTAAAAAGTTCAGGTGTAACTGCTTCCATTCGTTTGCATATAGGACTTTCAATGAAGTTATGCATATCTTTTTGTTTTGTAAAGTTCCAGGTGTGCCCTTTATTCCAAACACATACTATGAGTTCGCAGCTATTCAGGAACCCTGCTCTTCTTAGCTTAGGAGGCGGATTCGTTTTATGCCAGACAATAAACTGAAAAGTATCGAAGACAGGGTCAAAAACCTGATGCCATTGGCCTAATAGGTTATAGCTGGTGAATGCAAAAATAGTGCCGGTTGGTTTAAGTATTCTTATAAACTCATCAAGCCATTCAGCGGGGTTGAAGATAGTCGTATCCCATTCAGCAACATCATTGTTAAAATCCTTTCTCCAAGACATTTTGATGTTGCCAGTAGAGTAACGTCCCAGGTTATAAGGGGGGTCTGTTAAGATCAAGTCAATAGACTGGTCTGGGATGTTTTTAATATATTCAGAGCTATCTCCTAAAATCAGATGATACTTATTCATTTTTTCCTAAATACACTTTCTTAATAGACTCTAATGCATCTCTAATTAAGTATGCATTCTCTTTATATGCGTGTAAAACGGTATCGGCTACCTATGTTGGTGGCTTTTCTTCATGTTTAGGAGGGAGAAAGACTAGAGGAGGGGCTCCGTTTTCTGGGCGACCCAAGGGTCGCCCCTACTGCTTTACGGTCGTGAAGCGGCGGGGGGAGCCGCTCTGTTGCCCAGGTCTGTACTATTAAGTTGGGGCGAATAGGAGAGCTGGAATTTTAGCCCCAGGACGTTGGTGCAGCATAGGATATCGCTGGCTCATCTTGCCAACTTCTTAGAGACACAGCAGAAGGTGATGCGTCTGTACCGTGAATGAAACATTTTTGGGAGGATGACTATATGACAACAATTACCGATGAGTTTATGCGACAGATGATGTCCACTACCAAGAATTATTGCGTCGTTATTTTGAAGGCTGGACCAAATAGGGATGCCTTGGTTATCCCAGTAGTTGTATAATGAGTAGTAGAATAGCAAATGCACCGGCACCCCAACACCACTTACGCAACTTTGGATGGAAGAAACCAAAAGTGGATAAAATGAGAAGAGCATCGAACGCGAGTTGGAGTCCAAGTCCGTGTGGGTGGAACCATTTGAGTAGGTGACTACTCCCCGGCCTAAAGGCGCGGGGCTTCTACGGACAAGCCGAGGGCCTGTAGTCCCAGGCCACGAATATTGTAGGCAGCATTGAGGTCTCGATCAAGTTGAACATGACAGCACGGACAATCGAATACTCGGACATCCAGGGGCATCTTTTGCCGATGTCCACATATGCTACATGTCTGACTCGTATAGGCCGGATTGACTTTGACAAACGCTCTGCCAGCTTCTTCCGCTTTGCTAGAGAGTTGAGCAAAGAAGGCCGTCCACGAGGCATCTGCAATGCTTTTGGCCAGACAGTGATGATGAACCATTCGGTTGACTTGCAAGTCTTCCACACAGATGACACCGAAACGATCTACGATCTGGCGGCTTTCCTGGTGGGTGAAGTTGTCTCTTCGGAAGGCGATACGCTCATGCACTCGTGCTATGACCTTGCGGTGCTTCCATCTCTCCGGCGTGCCCTTCGCAAGTCTGGCGTGTTTCCGTTGCACGTGAGCCAGGGCTTTCTCTTCTTTACGAAAGAACCTGGGATTTTCAATCTCTTCACCGGTAGAGAGTGTAGCAAACGTTTTGAGTCCCACGTCAATACCTACCTGGGTAGGGGTTTCTGGCAAACGTTCGGGTTCACACTCCACCGAGAAAGAGACGTACCATTTGCCGGTGGAGGAACGGTGGAGAGTACACGTTTTGACCTTGCCTTTCATGGGACGATGGTAGACCATCTTGAGCGTCCCGATTTTGGAGAGCACAATACGGTTATCATGCGTGATGCTGAAGCCACTTTGAGGAAAGGTGAACGAGTCATATCGTCCATAGCCCTTGAAACGAACAGCTACGTTCTGCAAGATTTGAGAATGGACAGCTTTCAGCGAGGACCGTTCCGTTTTCAGTATCGAGAAGGTTTCTTGCTGCTGATAGAGCGAAAGACTTTCCCCTCGTTCTTCATAGGCGGTTTTGCGCGTTCCAAGCAGATGGTTATAAAGCCAACGGCACTCTTCAAGCGTCTCGTCGAGCTTCTGGACTTGTTTCTTATGCGGCAAGAGACGATACTGAAACATTTTACGCATGTGTGCATTATCGCACAAAGTAGAACAGATGTCGAGGGGCAAGAGAGTACCCAACCCATCACGCCCCATAAGGTAGGCCCATTCATCCCCGCCTTGAAAGGGCGGGGCTTTCTGGGCCGTTGGCGGTAAAGAGTAAAGATATCGTAAACAGCAAAATAGCAATGCAACAGCGACAACAATCCCACATTAAAAGGCAGAAAAGCCAGAGGTTCTTCACTGCCAGTGAAATTGCGGAATATGAATATTGCCCACTCGTCTGGTGGCACCAGCAATATGAGCCAATGGCTGAGGCAGACACAGAGGAACTTTTTGCCCGTTTGGTAGAACTGGAGCACGAAAATGGTTCGCAGGCGCCAGCTTTGCCAGAATATCAAATGGTTGAGCAACTGTTAGTGCGTAAAGGAGCTTTTGATGAGGGGCGGCAACAGCATCTTGAACACGCTGAAGAGGTGGAGGAGATAGAAGAGGAGCGTATTGTCACGGTAGGAAGACCTGGCAATATGCGCTTCTTAGGCTTGATTGCCGCGGTAATATTTGTGCTGGCAGTGTTGTTGATTGTGGCGGCAATACTCGTGCGATGATACGTTTTCATTTGGGTTCCTACGTTTGCTAAAGGGTGCGGATCATGTTTAGTAGCCTCCTTCTTCCAGTTGGTCTTGGGTTACTGCTCATCGCGCTGGCGCTGGGCATCCTGATATTGAATGAACGCCGCTATCAGCGGCAACGATTGATGACAGAGCGGCACCGGGCTCTGGGTTTGCCGGAAGGGGAACTTGTCTACGAAGATGCGGACGGCGAAGGAGAGCCATTGTCATCGAGCGCTTATCCATTGGTTGGAAAGCCGGATTATGTTGTCCAATTGCCCGATGGTCGCCCGGTGCCAATCGAGCTGAAACTTGGCGTGCAGGACGCTACCCTGCCCTTTAGCAACCATAGTGTGCAGGTGGCGGCTTACTGCCTGATCCTGGAAGACTATTTTGTACAGGCCCCTACGCATGGTATTTTACGTTACGCGGACCGCGAGTTTACTATCGAATATACGCCTGCCCTGCGTAAGAAAGTGATCAAGCTTCTGGGAGAAATGGAGCATTGCAGCGAACAACAGCCACCGCCATTGGCAAAACAGCGTCCTGCGAAGTGCCGTATGTGTGTGTTTCAACCGATTTGCCCGGTCGGTCGCGGTAAGTAGAGTGGGCAAGAGGAAATCAACAAGAGGAAATCAAAAATGAAGGTAAAAGGGGGAAAAAATGCCAAGTGAACTAATTGAATTGAGTGGTCATATCATTGACTCGTGGTCCTTGCCACGCGCCTGGGATCTCATCATGGACCGCGGGGGCAACTTTGTCCTCGAAGAGATACGCGTCGGCCGCAGAAAGACCGAACCAAGCTATGCTCGTCTCAAAGTTGAAGCGCCCAACGATGAAGTATTAGAACTCATCCTCTCTGAACTGCAGCAGCTTGGGGCAGCGCTGGTACACGGCGAAGACGCGGAGACGGTGGCCGTCGAACAGAACGGCGTGCTCCCCGCGAAATTCTACTCCACGACGAATCTGCCAACGCAGGTGCGCTTGAAGGGGCAATGGGTCACGGTTGAAGGCATAGAAATGGATGTGGCTGTCGTCATTGATCGCGACAATCTGCGTGCCTTTGGCAAGCCAATGCACGAAGTGCAGGTGGGTGAACAGGTCGTTGTTGGCTATAATGGTATTCGTGTGCAGCCATTCGAGCGCGCGCGCGAACGAGAAACGTTCGCCTTCATGCAAAGCGACGTCTCTTCCGAGAAGGTCAAGGTACTGGCAATCCACGAAATTGCCCGCCAGATGAAGGAGACGCGAGCGCGCAACGGCAAAATTCTCTTTGTACTGGGCCCAGCCGTAATCCACACAGGCGCGGGTCGGTATGTAGCCGAACTGATTCGTCGCGACTATGTGCAGGTGATCTTTGGCGGCAATGCGATTGTCGCCCACGACGTCGAATCAGCCCTCTTTGGTACCTCCCTCGGAGTTGACCTGCGCAGCGGCGAACAGGTCGAAGGTGGACATCGCAATCACCTACGCGCCATTAATGCTATCCGTGCGGTTGGCTCTTTAGAGAAAGCCATTGAGACCGGTCTGCTGCACGAAGGTCTCACCTACGAAGCCATGAAGCGCAATGTGCCCATGGTGCTGGCCGGTTCTATCCGCGACGACGGCCCCATGCCCGGCGTCATCAACGATATGCAAGAGGCGCAGCGCAGAATGCGCAAAGAAGTGCAGGGAGTCCAGATGGCGCTCATGATCGCCTCGATGTTGCACGCTATCGCCACTGGAAACCTGCTTCCCTCGGTGGTACGCACCGTGGTGGTAGATATTAACCCGGCAGTAGTGACGAAACTGGCGGACAGGGGAAGTTTCCAGGCGGCTGCCGTGGTGACGGACGCGGAGCTTTTCTTAAGGGAGTTGGTGGAGGCGTTGGTGTAACCCTCCATATTTTACAACGTTTGTTTCTTCTGGCTATAGTGCTTGCGGGCTTTGGCGCGGTTGCCGCAACTCTTCATGTCACACCAGCGGCGGGTGTGGTTTTTGCTCTGGTCAATGAAGAGCCAGCCACAGGTATCCGAGGCACAGATACGCACGTCTTCCAGTTCCTCCGAGGTCAACAGGTCGGCTGCTGCACGCACCACCGGCCAGAGCAGCCGATCCAGGGCACGCTTTTCGGGCAGCCAGCCCCACGCAAAGTCATGTTCTCCCAGCACAATGTAGGAGTGTGCCATTGCATGAGAGAGGATAGTATTGAACGTCGCCACGTCAGTCTCTACTGGCGGAGTGCCGTGTATTCTGGAAAGGATTAGCCGGAAGATGGCTTCACGCAGTTCTATTGCCTGTTTCAGTACAGCCTCCGCCTCCCACCTGTGTTCTTTCGCTTCTACGTCGAGTAGTTGTGCCTCATCCTCCGTGAGGATATGCGCCTCCTGACCCCATAGCAGCAGTTTGTCGTAACTGGTAAGCAACTCACGGGGATAGTCTTTTCGGTCATTTAGGGTATTGCAAAAGTCCAGGCTCAAATTATAGCCTGTGAACTCGAAGATTGTTGTTTGTGTTTCAGCCATGGTCATGTGAAACCTCCTACGGTAAGTGTATCACATAATTATTAACCAGTCAAATGTCATTGACAGGTTAGAATATTTATGGTATAATCTAACTATCAAAGTAGTTTTGAGTGGTTAAAAAATAGTCTAATGAAACGGACGAGTTTACCCTGAGGAGGAGTATCATGGAGACAATCATCATTTTTGCTGTTACACTGATTGTATTGGATGTGCTGGCATTGAAATGGGGAGCCAATAGCAGAGACGGCATGAAAGAGAGTCCAATCACGATTGATTAAGAGGGTGAGAAGCGCAGGAAGGAAGGATGGCAACACCATGGCGGAAGTAAAGTTTGCGGAAGATATGAGGCAGAGATCACACACTACCTCCGTTACCTCCGTCCCCTCCGTTACCTCCGTCCCCCTGCGCCCTTACCAACTGAAATTTGATGCTCTATTAGTGCTGGTGACGATGATCTGGGGCAGCACGTTCCTGGTGGTGAAAGAGACATTAAAGCTGACCGGACCATTTACCTACCTGGCGTTGAGTTACGGCGTAGGTACCCTGTTACTGGCGCTCATTTTTCATAAACGCTTGCTGCGCATCACGCGTCAGGAGGTCATAAGCGGTATCATTATCGGCATCTTTCTGTTTAGCGGCTATGCTTTACAGACAAGAGGCATTCAGTACACGACCGTCAGTAAAGCGGGTTTTATTACAGGGTTGTATGTACCGCTGGTGCCGCTATTCTCATTCCTTTTTCTGCGGCAAAGGCCTACCATAAAGGCCATCGCGGGAGTAATACTCTCGGTGGTCGGTCTTTGCCTGCTCTCAATTGACAATACGTTCAATCTAGCATTTGGAATAGGCGAAGCGCTGTTATTGGGATGCGCTGTTGCTTTCGCGATGCAGATTATCATGATTAGTAAGTTTGCTCCTGGCGCCAACGCTATCAACCTGGCGATTGTGCAATTAACCCTGACCTCGGTGCTCAGTTGCCTGGCTATACCCATTGCGCGAGAGCCGTTCATCATGCCAGCTCTACCGGTCTGGGGCGCTGTCTTATTTATGGGTGTAGCGGATCTCGCTTTTACCCTGCTGGCGATAAACTGGGTACAGCAGTATGTGAGCAGCACGCGTGCCGCCCTGATTTACGCGCTTGAACCAATGTGGGCGGCGCTGACTGGTTTTCTGCTGGCGGGAGATGTTCTAAGCCTCCCTGCCTGGATCGGCTGTGGCTTCATTCTACTGGGCATGATTGTGGGTGTCATGCGCTTTCCGCTGACGAGGAAGCGCATTGGGCGCAGTGGTGGTCATCAACAAATGAATGGGATTAGGATGTAGGGTCGCAATTATGACCTTTAAAAATTATTCGGGACATCTGATGAAATCGGCCCCTCCACTGTCACCCTGAGCCACACTTGCTCTGAGCGAAGCGAAGAGTCTGTCGCGCTGGGCAGCGAGATGCTGAGCGCAGCGAAGCATGACAGACCCTCCACTGTCACCCTGAGCGAAGCGAAGGGTCTGTCACGCTGGGCAGCAAGATGCTTCGCGGAGTTTACACTGAGCGTAGCGAATGTGCTCAGCATGACAGTGCTGTGACCCATACGGATGCCTGGATTATTTTGTGAAATCTCATTATTGCGCCCGCCTGGGGAGCCGATGCATGGCCCCGGGGCGCGATGAATTGGGCATTGCATGCGGCCCCTACGTATAGCGATCCGCGATTGCGATAATATTCTCCGCCAGGCGCTGCAAAGCCTCGCGCAACTCGGGCGGCTGGTGTATGACCATGGAGCACTGGAGACCGGCGAGAAAATGCGCGATCCAGTCCAGGTTGTTGACGTAACAGCGCAGCACAACGCCGTTGGGCGCCTGTTCCAGGGTAGCCAGAGCAGGAGGCACCACCTGTTGCGCTTCCTCTAAGGTGGTTTCAAGCAGGACATCGACCAGCCAGTTGCCCGGCGTCATAGCTATGGAACGGGTGACGTATTCGAGGCAATCGAAGCCAGGTGGATATATGTATGTATCATGCCCTATTTCGGCGTGTAAGACTCTATCCAGCCGGAATACTCGTAAATCTTTGCGCAGGTGACAGTAGCCAACTGCATACCAGAAACCAGCTCTGTAAACGAGACCGTAGAGGTCGACATTGCGTTCGGTCGTCTCCGCATCCCAGGCCTGGTAGCGCAGGTTGACCTGCCGTTTTTGTTGGGCCGCAGCGCTGAGGGTGCCAATGACCTCGCTCGTCGGGACTACAGCGGGAGGGGTGAGATCGAAGACCAATGTTTCCTGTACTGCCTGGACACGGTCTCGCAAAGTAGCAGGTAATACACGCTCAACCTTGGCCAGCGCGCCTTCGACGGCAGGAGCGGCAACGGCCAAACCCAGCTTGCGCGCGGCGAGCAGGCCAAGTGTGAGAGCAAGAGCTTCCTCTTCCGTAAACATCAGAGGTGGAAGTTTGAAGCCAGGGCGCAGTCGATAGGTACCATAGCGGCCGCGTTCGGCCTCAACGGGTATGCCCAGGTCCTGTAGCATAGTGATATAGCGCCTGACGGTGCGCGGATTGACTTCCAGCCGTTCAGCAATGTCGGGTCCGCTCAGTTGCTGGTGAGATTGCAACAGTTCCAGGACGGTAAGGACTCTCGTTGTTGGGAAATACATGGAAACCGGCTTCTTTCCGTTTTCTGACAAAAATATATCTAAACAGGGCGAATTCCTGATCCTCTCCCTTCAACAGGCTGGTCTTTTACACGTTCCACACCTGGGCATGGCTAAACACTACATCGGCTGGAGCCTGGCTATTGTTGCCACCAAACACCCCAATTTGACCAGCACGGTAAGTAGTGTCACTTGCTCTGGTGATGAAATGCTGATTGATATACAAGTAAATGTTACTGCCACGTGCAATGACCGTCAGCAGGTTGGCCTGATTCAAGCCAGTC
>WNGL01003961.1_pt1 | contig 18765 bp, 18 predicted proteins | sample 5400591 | NCBI WGS metagenome assembly WNGL01 (sample SAMN13153377, study PRJNA577476) | soil metagenome | isolation source: 80 cm soil or saprolite under Garry oak tree replicate 1 | place: USA:California | collected 2016-06-15 | reverse complement strand
CGAGCACGCCGGCGGCGAGCTGCTTGCGCTTGCCCTCCTCGTCGGCCTGGCGCTTTTCGCCCTTGGCCGCGACCTCGGCAGCATCCTTCTTCCTGACAACCACGACGCCGTCGTCGTCGGCGATCACGGCATCGCCCGGTTCAACATTGATTCCAGCGCATACCACGGGGATGTTGACGGCGCCGAGCGTCGCCTTGACCGTGCCCTTGGCCGAGATCGCCTTCGACCACACCGGAAATCCCATCTCGCGCAGCGACTTCACATCGCGGCAGCCGGCATCGATGACAAGCCCGGTGACGCCGCGCGCCATCAGCGAGGTCGCGAGCAGATCGCCGAACATGCCGTCGGTATTATCGGCGCTGCAGCCGACCACCAGAATGTCGCCCGGCCGGCACTGCTCGACCGCGACATGAATCATCCAGTTGTCGCCGGGGTGCGCCAGCACGGTGACGGCGGTGCCCGCCGCCTCGCCGCCCGCCCATGCCGGGCGAAGGTATGGCTTCATCAGCCCGATACGGCCGTAGGCTTCGTGCACCGTCGATGCACCAAGCGCGCCGAGCCGCTTGACGACATCGGCGTCGGCTCGCCTGATGTTGCGGACAACGACCGTCTTCATGCCAGTTCCTCCAACGCCACGGGAAACAGCCGCTGATAGGCCTCGCCATAGGTCATGGCCTTGCCGGAATTGCGGCCGCCCTGCATGCCGCGCTGCAGCGCCACCCGCTCGTAATACGCCCACAGGTGCTTTTGCGCGGCGAGGATCTCGAAGGTCTTGCGCTTGATATCCCAGACCTCGTCGATGTTGAGGATGACCTGCGGCTTGAAATTGCACATTTCCGGCTGATGCGGCTCGAACAGGAAAACCGGCGGCGCGGAATACTGGTATTTCGCATCCGGCTTGTGACCCATCGCTTGCGCCACCACCCGCGTGTAGGGATCCTCAAGCGCGTGGGTGAGCACAAAACTGGGGTTGAGTTCGCGATAGATATCGACCATCCGGTCGAAATGGGTCTCGTTGAGCTTCAGTGGATAGTCACCGCAATCAAAGAACTCGATTTCGGCGCCAAGTGCGGCTGCGGCGCGTTCGGCCTCGTCCTTGCGCCCGGCCTTGACGGAGGCCGATGACGCGCCCGGTTCCTTCCAGGCGAACTGGCTCTCGCCGCGCTCGCCATAGGACAGGCACACGATCTTGACGCGGTAGCCCTTCCTGGCGTGCAGCGCGATCGCCCCGCCGGCGCGCCACACGAAATCCCCCGGGTGTGCCGAAACCACCAAACCTGTCTTTGACATCGCATTCCTTTCGGGTCGGCCTTGAATCTTCCAATATCTTCAAAAAATCGAGCGAAGGTGTGAACCTGGAGCCAGACGCGTCCTATCAGATCCAGCCGTCCTCTTCCCTGGTTCAACGATTGCAGCAGACCTGCAGGCGCGGGCAGCGCCGTGTCCGCCCTCGCCTAAGTCTCGTTTTGTGCTGCGGACCGTCGCCGTGACGGTGCCGGCTGATCAAGCGGCGGCGCTTGAAACGAAGCGACCGTCGCCCGCACCAGCTGCTCGATCGCGTTTCCAGCATCGGCGCCATCGGCGCTGCCTCGCGACAGCCGAGACACGCGTTCAGGCGTTACCAGCGTGTAGTAGAGCGCTCCGAGCAGGAAGTGGCTGCGCCAGACGATTTCGGTACGCGGGATGTGCGGCAGACTTTCGTGGACCGCATCGATGAAGGCATGACTGGTATCGTCGAAGGTCTGCGCGATGATCCGGCGTGCAACTTCGTTTCCCTCAGCCGACATGACCGCGCGCAGCCGCGTAAAACGCGCTCCGCCGCCCGCAAGATCGCTGCCTGAAGAGAATGCGGGCAGCACATAGGCGCGAACGATCGCCTCGAGCCTGTCCTGCCGATCACGAACCCGCCTGGCGGCAGCCAGCAATTCGGAGCGTCGGCGGTTCATCGGCCCGCAGTGACGGCGGTAGATTTCCAGCAGCAGGCCGTCTTTTGTCTTGAAGTGATAGGTCACGCTGCCGGGATTGGCGCCGGCGGCTTGCGCAATGTCCCGAATTGAAACGGCGTTGAAGCCATTGGTCGCGAACAGCTCTTCCGCGGCGGCGAGGATCGCCTCCCGCAAATTCGGTTTGCGGGTTGCAGCGGCGCTGCTGGTGGACGTGCGGACCATCATTTGTACTATCGTACAAATAATAAGGTCTAGTCAACAATAACCATGGGCGTTAGTACTGATGCCTGACCAGCCTGTCGCGCGGCCTCGCTGGCATTCCTGTCCAGCAAGCCGATCGCGCCGATGAGCCGCAACAAAACAAAACCAGGAGGACCGCACGGCATGTTCGCAGGGACGACTGGTCGAAACGCTAGGCATAGGAAAATTCCATATGCAATCGCCCTGCCCATTACCGGGCCTGATCACGATGATACGATCTAAACTCATTCGCTCGCACATGCGTCCAGGCAAAAGAACCTTCGGCTTCGCTCGAAGCATACTGCTTGCCTGCGTCGCGATGACCGCGGTGGACGGTCTTTCGGCCGATGCCGGTACATTGAAAGAACTGCTGGCCCCCACGGGCAGCTTGCGCGTCGGCGTCTATCCGGGCAGCCCGACCTCGATGGTCGTCGACCCCGCCAGCAAGCAAAGCCACGGCCTGACTTACGACCTCGGACAGGAGTTCGCCAAGCGGCTGAAGGTACCCGCCGAATATGTGACTTTCCAGCGCGTCGCGGACGTCATAAGCGCCATGAAAAATGGTGAGGTCGATTTCACGGTCACCAATGCCACCCCCGCGCGGGCGAACGATGTCAGCTTCAGCCCAACCCTCGTATCCGTCGAGCTTGGCTATCTCGTTCCCGCAAATTCTTCCATCACCCGGGCCGACGAGATAGACCGGCCAGGAATTCGAATAGGGGTTACCAAGGGCAGCACATCGGAGCGCACGCTGCCGGCAAAGTTCAAGAACGCCAAAATAGTTGCTGCCGAGAACGTCAAGGTTGCGGTCGAGATGCTAAGCCGCGGCGAGCTCGACACCTATGCAACCAACAAACCCACGCTGTTCGAAATGTCGGATTCGATGCCGGGCGCGCGCGTTCTGGATGAGAATTGGGGATTAGAGCACATGGCTATCGCAATTCCGAAAGGGCGCGAGCAAGGCCGGCCATTCATTGGGAGCTTTGTGCAGGAGGTGCAAACCAGCGGACTCCTGGAGCGGGTTCAGCACGAAGCCGGATTAAGGGGCGCCATCAAGGCGCAGCCCTAGAGCGGGATGAGATCAGGTTGGGTTGGGGCCATGACGACGGCGCATTTTTCTTCTCGCGCCCTGACGCAGCGCAGCAGGAGTGCTGCGAGCCGGGGTTCACTCTACTTTGCATGGGGTTGTTTTCGCGATTTTTGTCCAGGCCCTGCGCGGAATAGCTCAGAGGGCACGGAATAGAGCGCGAATGCAAATCTACCTACTTCGCATTCGCCGGCGCGTGGACATGCCACAGATCCGCGCGCCAGTGCAGCACGATCGCCATCATCAACGCCACGCCGGCCGTCGCGTAGAGGGTGCCGGTCACGGCAAACCCGATCTCGTCGATCAGGCTGCCGGCCGCAAGGAGGCCAAGCGGCAGTCCATAGATCACCAGCATGCGCACGCCCATCACCCGGCCGCGGAAATGCGCGCTCGAGGTGCGCATCAGGATGACCGCGATCGAGATCATGCAAAGGCTTTGCGAGAAGCCCGCCAGCGTCAGGCACGCGATCGCGGCAGGCACCGTTTGCATCTGCACAAACAGCAACAGCGCCGCGTACCACATCACCGTCGCGCCGATCAAAAGCCGCGCTACGCGAATGCCGCCGATCAGGCTCAGCAGTACAGAACCGACCAATGAGCCGACCGCGAAACTGGCCGACAGATAGCCGAGCCCGGTCTGGTTGGTGCGGTAGATCTCGCGCGCGACATAGGGCAACAATCCGTTCGACAGGGGATAGGCGGTCAGATTGGCGAGGAACGCGATCCACATCGCCGCCCGCATCCGCGGCGTGGTCCAGACATAGGCCACGCCCTGCTTCAGGTCGCGCATTGGCGAGGGCCGCAGCGCGCCGTCGGCGCCCTCATCGATCGGATGCGGTTTCGACGGCGCCACCACGCAGAGGGTCAGCAGCGTGCTGACGCCATAGAGGCCGACGATCGCCATATAGGCCGGGCCCATGCCGAGGGCTGCGAACAATCCAGCCCCGCTCAGCGCACCGGCGATGCGCGCGGTATCCATCGTGGTTCTGGAAAGGCTGATGGCGCCGATCAATTGATCATGTGGCATGATGGTCGCGACCAGCGCACCGCGCACGCCGAGGTCCGACGGTCGAACGAGGCCCATGACAGCCACGATGACAAGGACATAGAGCGGGCTCAGATGCCCTGTCAGCGCCAGCGTCATCAGCGTGCCCGCCAGCAGCGCGTAGGTCGCGCGCATCACGGCGAGCAGGTCGCGGTGACCGATGCGATCGCCGACCACGCCGAATAACGGGGCAATCAGCGTACCGACGTAGCTAAGCGAGGCAACCAAGGTCAGCAACAGCACCGATCCGGTCTCGACCAGCACGTACCAGCCGAGAATCAGCGTCTCCATCTCGAACGCCCAGGATGTGAGCAGATCGGCGGGCCACTGGAACCGATAATTCCTGATCCGGAAGGGTGCGAGCGCGGAAGGCCGCGCCAATTCGCTCAAAACTCGATGCCGCGTTTCATCGCGTTCCACCCTGCTCCGTTTCTTATTGCGGCAAAATCTATCGCGTCGCGGCAGCCGAGGCCAGCCCCCGCCCGTTTCCGCGAAAAAAGGCGGCGCGTTAAACAGGTCTCCTCGGCTGGTGGTAAACCCGGCGTTAAGCCGGCCCCGCCGCCGGCGCTGAGGGGGGCGGAGGTTAAATCGTCGATTCTCCAGCAAATCCGGCGATGGAGGCACGCCTGAGCGGCCCGACAAAACCATATCCTGACCAAGATACCGCCGATTTAACCAACCCGGAGGTTCCTGGGCTTAACCGTTTGTCCAACCACCACCTGCATAGTCGTGCACAGATCTGAACTCATGACATGCCGGACTTGACCACTGTGACATCCTTTGGACGCGTGATTTCGGTGCGTGGATCCCTCGCGCGAGTGGGACTGCTGGCGGCGAGCCAGTTGGCTATCCCCGAAGTGAGGGCCACCGTCGGCCGGTTCGTCAGCATCCGCTGCGCAAATTCCACCATCGTCGCCATGATCACGGAAGTATCCTGCGAGGATCTGCCGGTCTCCGACGTTTATATTGCCAGCGCCTCGGTCGATCTGCTCGGCGAAATCCTCGGCGGACCGGAGCGTCCCAAATTCCAGCGCGGTGTCACCCATTATCCCACGATCGGCGATGCCGTCGAGTTGATCACCAATCAGGAGCTTCGAACGGTCTATGCGCCGTCCGGATCGGATCAGATCGATGTCGGCACCCTGCAGCAGGATCCCTCCGTCATTGCCTATGTCGATGTCGAGGAGATGCTCTCCAAGCACTTCGCGGTGCTTGGCTCTACCGGCGTCGGCAAATCGAGCGGCGTATCGCTGTTGCTTAATGAGATTTTGAAGGCACGGCCGACTTTGCGGGTCTTCCTGCTCGACGTTCACAACGAATATGGCCGCTGTTTCGGCGACCGCGCGCTTGTTCTCAATCCGCGCAATCTGAAGCTGCCGTTCTGGTTGTTCAATTTCGAAGAGATCGTCGATGTGCTGTTCGGCGGCCGGCCCGGCGTGCCCGAGGAACTCGATATTCTCGCCGAAATCATTCCGATGGCGAAGGGAATCTATACCCAGTACCAGAACGCCGATCGGATTGGATTGAAGCGCCTCGATCCCAAAGCTGGCTATACCGTCGATACGCCGGTGCCCTATCGCCTGGTCGATCTGATTTCGCTGATCGACGAGCGCATGGGCAAGCTCGAGAACCGCTCATCGCGCATCATCTATCACAAGCTGATTTCGCGGATCGAGACCGTGCGCAACGATCCTCGTTACGCATTCATGTTCGATAACGCCAATGTCGGCGGCGACACCATGGCGGAAGTCGTCAGCCATCTGTTCCGGCTTCCCGCCAACGGCAGGCCGATGACCATCATGCAGCTTGCCGGCTTCCCCGCCGAAGTCGTCGATTCCGTGGTGTCGGTGCTGTGCCGGATGGCGTTCGATTTCGGGCTGTGGAGCGACGGCGTTTCGCCGATGCTGTTCGTCTGCGAAGAGGCCCATCGCTACGCCTCGGCCGATCGCAGCATCGGTTTTGGGCCGACCCGCAAAGCCGTATCGCGTATCGCCAAGGAAGGCCGCAAATACGGCGTATATCTCGGCCTCGTCACCCAGCGTCCCGCCGAACTCGATGCCACCATCATTTCCCAGTGCAACACGCTGTTTGCGATGCGGCTTGCCAACGAACGCGACCAGACACTGCTGCGCTCGGCGGTTTCGGATGCCGCGGCAAACCTGCTGTCGTTCGTCCCCTCGCTCGGTACCCGCGAAGTCCTGGCCTTCGGCGAAGGCGTAGCGCTTCCGACCCGGCTGCGCTTCAAGGAAGTGCCGGTGCATCAATTGCCGCGCAGCGAAGCCACCATTGCAACGGTTGCGTCGGTCGCCGCCGGCCATGACATGCATTTCGTCAGCGCCGTGCTGGAGCGCTGGCGCGGCGCCACCTCGCAACGCGATGTTCCCAACGATCCCGGCGCTAACGACCGGCCAGCCGCACGCACGGTGGAAGCGCCGATGCTGCAGCCATCGATGGGTCTCGATCCCGACCGCTTCTCGCTGCTGAAAAAACCACTGCGCTGACGGCTTCGGCGGCCGGTTGCACCCCGATGCCCGCTGCCAAGCAAAATATCGAAAACAACCCCATGCAAAGTAGCATGGTATCGCTGGCATGGATGCTTTCAGCGATCCCGCGCAAACATTTTGACACGTCGGGCAAATCAGCGGCACTATCGCATCATCACGCAACTTGAAACCCCGTCGCCGCGCCGCCCTCCGGGACCCCGGTCCAATACGCGACCAGCAGTGACCGACAACGTCGACTATCTTCCCGACCAACCGCATGACGCGGCCCGAGCCGGAACCTGTCCATGACCCAGCCAATCGCAAAGCGCTTTCCGACGCCCTCGATCGACAAGCTGCCGGACGATATCCGCACCCGCCTGCTCGCGGTGCAGGAGAAATCCGGCTTCGTTCCGAACGTATTCCTGACGCTGGCCTATCGTCCCGATGAATTCCGGGCGTTCTTCGCCTATCACGACGCGCTGATGGAGCGGGATAGCGGCCTGACCAAAGCCGAACGCGAGATGATCGTGGTGGCGACCTCCAGCGCCAACCAATGCCACTATTGCGTGATTGCCCACGGCGCGATCCTGCGCATCCGGGCGAAGAACCCGCAGATCGCGGACCAGATCGCCGTCAACTACCGCAAGGCGGATATCACACCGCGCCAAAGAGCCATGCTCGACTTCGCGATGAAGGTGAGCACCGAGGCGCACAGGATTTCCGAAGAGGATTTTGTTGCTATCGCCGGCCACGGCTTCAGCGACGACGACATTTGGGATGTTGCCGCGATTTCGGCGTTCTTCGCGCTGTCGAACCGGATGGCCAACGTCACCGCCATGCGCCCGAACGACGAATTCTACATGATGGGACGTCTGCCGAAATAGCCGCGCGGCTTCGGGTACGAGATGCAATTCGGCGATTGAGGCATACCTGACCCTGGCCTATCGTGGCGATCCTCTCATCTGGAGGTCACGCATTGCTGGATTGGCCGGAGATTGTGCTGCGTCTTGGCGTCGCCACGCTGGCGGGCGGCCTGATCGGTCTTAATCGCGATCTTCACGGCAAGCCGATCGGCTTGAACACGCTTGGCCTGGTGGGCCTTGCTACGGCCATGGTCGTGGTGCTCGCCGACCCGTCCGGCGACGCCACGAAAATCTCTCCCGAAGCCAGCCGGGTCATTCAGGGAATCCTCACCGGCATCGGCTTTCTCGGCGCGGGGGTCATCGTCCGCGCCGAACATCATTTTCGGATTCGCGGGCTGACCAGCGCCGCCTGTACCTGGCTCACGGCCTGTGTCGGTATCGCCTGCGGAGTCGGGCAATGGCGGATTGTCGTGGTTGCGCTTGCGATCACGTTCGGGCTTCTGATCGTCGGCCACCGTCTCGAGCGCTGGCTCCATCGCGTGCTCGGCGGCAAGGACGATCCGGCGCCAAAATCCCCCGCCTCGATTGCGCCGGTGGATACGCCGCCAAGCTAGTCGTCCGATGCAGGTCCGCACCAGCCCGGCAAATAGACCGCGTCCTTGCCTTTCGCCAAAGCCAGCGCTTTCTCGACCGCCTTTTCGAAATTGGCTTCCACGCTCTTGCGTGAAATTCTGCGGCGCAGGAAATCCGCCCACAGGAATTCGCTGAACGGTGTCGTATCCTTTGCAAAACCGCCGACCCGGCGCAATTCGCCGGCCAGACTGCGGAATGGATCGTCTTTGAGGTCCGCCACCGTTTTCGGGATGTCGCTGAAGTGCCGGCGTTCGCCCTTGGTGTCGTACGGGTAGGCCCACCTGTGATTGTCGAGCACGCCCCAGAACGCATCGGGATCGACCATGGTAAGGTCGGCGATGACGGTGACCAGAATGTCCTTGACGCCTTCTTCGTGCAGCGAGCGCGCCAGATGATGATGGTCGACCACGTAGTGGCGCTGGTCCGGTCCCAGCACCACCGGGATCATATGTTTGCCCAGAAGCTCCGCCTGCTTTTTCTTCGACTTGTGTTGCCGCCAGCGCTTGCGTTTTTCCTTGACCTCTCGCATGCCGACGGTCATCTGGGTCGGATGCAGCGAGAGGATCGGAATCGGATGAAGGATCGGTTCGCGCGTGTTCGCCATGACTGGAAACCCCTGATCTGATCGGCAAAAACCACTCTGAAATGGCTGCGATTGTGCCATGATGGCGCAGGCGATTAAATGCCTTGCCAGCGTCTCACGAGATCCGAAAAAAGATGGTCACTAGCCAGAACAAGCTGTCCACGCGCAAAAATCCTACAACCATCCCGACATTCGTTTCGGGCACCGCTACGCCGACATCCTCGGCACCTCGGAAGACGGCTGAGAATAGATTAGGTTCCATGAGACCTTTGAGGGGTAGATTGCCGCATTCGTGCCATGTCAACATCGTCTGGGAGACGTCGCGCGCGCGTGCTAAATAAAATCAGGATGTCCCGGAGCTGGCACCAGTGAAGACCCAGCGGCCCACTACCTCGGAAGAAGAGCATCGCGTGCTCAAATTCCGGCCGCGCACCTTGGCTCACCCGCCGGTTCGGCGGGGCGAGCTGGGCAAGCAGGCCCAACCGGAGGACGCCCGGCAAGAACCGAACGATCTGTCGCACTATGAGCGAGACCGGGATGAACCGGACGATTTTCGCCAGCGCATGCTGGCGAACGTCGCGGCCTTCGCTTTTACCGTCGCGCTGACGGCGATCGGAATATGGCTTGCCATGAGCATCGCGGATCTGCGCAAGACCCAGGATTGCGTGCTGATGGGGCGGCGCGATTGCGCACAGATTTCCGCACCGCGCAGCTAGCATTTTCAGCCGAGGCCTGCCTTTTGGCCCTGAATCCGGAACCGACCAGCACAGCGCGCCTCCATTGAACTCGGGGCGGCGCTCCGATATACGGGCACACGACTCCGGGCGGCAGACAGGGCGTCCCGGAGAGCTGCGGCCGCCTCCTCTGCCGTCCCCGAATTTACCTTCAATATATCAAAGGCTTAGTGATGTCCTCCACATTCGATCAGGTCGCCACGATTATCGCTGAAACCTGCGACATCCCGCGCGACACGATCACGCCTGAGAGCCACGCAATCGACGATCTGGGCATCGACAGCCTCGATTTTCTCGACATTGCGTTCGCGATCGACAAGGCGTTCGGGATCAAACTGCCGCTGGAAAAATGGACGCAGGAAGTCAACGACGGCAAGGCGACCACCGAGCAGTACTTCGTCCTGAAAAACCTCAGCGCGCGCATCGACGAATTGGTCGCGGCCAAAGGCGCCTAAACGCCCGCCATGCAGCTCGAATATTTCCAGCTGATTGACCGCATCGTCGACCTCAATGTCGGCGAGCGGACCATTACGGTCGAAGCGCAGGTGCCGCAGCACAGCACCATCTTCGAAGGCCACTTTCCGGGTTATCCGATCATGCCGGGCGTGCTCTTGATCGAGGCGATGGCGCAGACATCCGGCTGGCTGCTGATCGCCCTGATGAAATTCGAGCGGATGCCGTTCCTGGCCGCGGTCAAGGAAGCCAAGATGCGAACTTTTGTCAGCCCCGGAGACCTGCTCACGGTAGAGGCGAGTATCGTTCACGAGGGCTCGGGTTATGCGATTACGGCCGCCAAAGTCCGCGTTGGCGGCGAATTAAGATGCAACGCCACGATCACGTTCGGCATTGTCCCCTTCCCGAATCCGGAACTGCGTGTGCACATGGACGCGATGGCCAAACGCATCGGCTTTCCGCAGCAGGCCATCTCTCATGACTGAAACGACATCCTCGAGCCCTGGATCGGCGGAAGTCTGGATCACCGGCATCGGTCTGGCGACCTCGCTCGGCGAAGGGCTGGACGCCAACTGGGACGCGCTCAATGCGCGGCGCATCAATGTCGATGAGAAGGGCTTCACGCCCTACATCGTTCATCCCTTTGCCCCGGTAAGCCTGGACGCGCAGATCCCCAAGAAGGGTGACCAGCGTCAGATGGAGGCTTGGCAGCGCATCGGAACCTATGCCGCCGGGCTGGCGCTGGCTTCGGCCGGCGTCAAGGGCGACAAGGAAATCCTCGGTCGGATGGATATGGTTATCGCCGCCGGCGGCGGCGAGCGCGATCTCGCGGTGGACTGCAACATTCTGAACATGGCCGCGAAAGGCAACTCCGCTCCCGGGTTTCTTAATGAGCGGCTGATGAACGATCTGCGCCCGACGCTTTTCTTGGCGCAACTCTCGAATCTGCTGGCCGGCAACATTGCCATCGTGCACGGTGTTTCGGGAACGTCGCGCACTTTCATGGGCGAGGAGGCTGCGAGCATCGACGCGGCGCGGATTGCGCTGGCGCGCATCGCCGGAGGTCAAAGCGACATCGCGCTGATCGGCGGTTCGCAAAACGGCGAGCGCAAGGATTTGCTGGTTCTCTACGAATACGGCGATTTCAACCTCAGGGACAAATTCGTTCCGGTCTGGGCACGCCAGAAAAAACCCGGTTTCGCGCTTGGGTCTGCCGGCGCGTTTCTCGTCATCGAGTCCAAAGCCCATGCACAGGCGCGCGGTGCGAAACCCTATGCACGCCTGACCAACGTCGTCGCCGATCTGGCGCGCCGCAAGCACCCGGGCGAAGTGACGATATCGCTGCAAGAGCTATGGTCGAAGCTCGGCCGGCTCGAGGGCAAGGGCGCCATCATCACCGGCGCGACCGGCGCCGAACCCGTGACATCCGAAGAGCGCGTGTTCCTCGCCGAGCATCCAGACTTCGCGGTGCGAGCGACCGGCACCATGTTCGGCCATACCATGGAAACCCAGTTTCCATTGGGGCTTGCGATTGCCGCGCTTTCGATCTCGCGCGGCGCATTGTTTCCGCCGAACGATCCTACCGGCCTTGAGGTTGAAATGTCCAAGCCGCCGACCCAGATTGTGGTTGTTGGGGCTGGACATTGGCGGGGCGAAGGCATGGCCCTGGTCGAAGCGATCAAGTAAGCACAGCGCTGAACGCGGGGGAAACATGACGGCTACGCGCGATAAATTCGGAAGGCCAATCGTCGTCGTCACCGGCATGGGCGTGGTGACGTCGCTCGGTGCCGGCAAGACCGACAACTGGACGAAACTGACCGCGGGCGAATCCGGTATCCGGACCATTACACGTTTCCCGACCGATGGTTTGAAGACAACGCTGGCCGGAACCATCGATTTCGTTGCCGTCGAGCCGTTCTCATCGACCGGCCTTTCCGAGCAGCTTGGCGTTCTCGTAGCTGAGGAAGCCATCGCCCAGGCCGGCATCGGGACCAAGGGTGATTTTCCGGGCCCGCTGTTTCTCGCCGTTCCACCTGTCGAAGTCGAGTGGCCGCAACGGCTGGAACTGGGACGCGCGACCGGAACGACCGAGATCGACTATGACGCCCTGCTCCGCGTCAGCGGCGGCGGAAAATTCAGGGCATATCACCGGCGCTTTCTGTTCGGCTCGGTATCGGATCATCTCGCCGAGACGTTCGGCACCAAGGGTTCTCCGATTTCACTTTCGACGGCCTGCGCATCCGGCGCCACGGCGATCCAACTCGGCGTTGAAGCCATTCGTCGCGGCGAGGCGGACGCGGCCCTGTGCGTCGCAACCGAAGGGTCTGTCAATCCGGAAGGCATTGTCCGGTTTTCCCTGCTGTCGGCGCTGTCGACCCAGAACGAGCCGCCTCAGACTGCGTCCAAACCGTTCTCGAAGAATCGCGACGGCTTTGTGATGGCGGAAGGCGCAGGCGCACTGGTGCTTGAAAGCTACGAAGCCGCCGTCGCGCGCGGCGCCACGATTCTCGGGGTCGTTGCCGGCTGTGGCGAACTGACCGACTCGTTCCACCGCACCCGCTCCAGCCCCGACGGCAAACCGATCATCGGCTGTGTGCGCAAGACATTGGCGGATGCCGGCATGACGCCGGAACAAATCGACTACATCAACGCGCACGGCACGGCGACGCCGGAAAACGACAAAATGGAATATCTCGGAATCTCCGCCGTGTTCGGTGAACGCGCCAAGCAAATTCCGGTATCGTCCAACAAGTCGATGGTCGGCCATACCATTTCAGCGGCGGGCGCGGTTGAAGCTATTTTCTCGCTGCTGACGCTTGAGCACCAGCGGATACCGCCGACCATCAACTACGACATACCCGATCCGGCGATACCATTCGACGTGGTTCCCAATACCGCGCGCGACGCCCGAGTCACCGCCGTGATGTCGAATTCGTTCGGTTTCGGCGGCCAGAATGCCTCGCTGATCCTGACGCGCGAACCGCTTTAACCGACCACTGCCTTCAATGTCGGTGGCTGACGTCATCGTACCAACCGGCGATACGAACGCTATCATCCATCCTTCGTCTTGCCGGAGCCACGGCGTCATGCGTGCACTCACTCTTGTTGCCGATCGTCAGCTGATGATTGCGCAGATGCCGGCGCCGCCACCGCCTCGCGCGGAGGAGGTGCAGATCGCTGTCAAGGCGGTTGCGCTCAATCACATCGATGTCTGGGGCTATCGCGGCATGGCGTTTGCCAAGCGAAAGCTGCCGCTGGTCGTCGGCGCCGAAGCCTCCGGCGAAATCGCAGCTGTCGGCGAAGGTGTCACGCGCTTCAAGCCGGGACAGAAGGTGGTGATGTACGGCGCCCTCACCTGCGGAATTTGCCCCGCCTGCAAGCAAGGTCGCGACAATCTTTGCGAGGATGTCGCCGGCATCATGGGCTTCCATGTCGATGGTTTCGCCCGCGAATTCATCAATCTGGCGGAGCGGCTGGTGATTGCGGTGCCGGACGGCGTCAGCCAACGCGACGCCGCCTGCGCGCCGATCGCATTCTCGACCGTGCAGCACATGCTGTTCGACAATGCAAAACTGCAACCCGGCGAAACCGTGCTGGTGCACGCCGGCGGCTCCGGCATTGGAACTGTCGCCATCATGATGGCCAAGGCGATCGGCTGCACCGTCATCACCACCGTTGGCGATGATTCCAAAATCGACGGCGTGAAAGCGCTCGGCGCCGACCACGTCATCAACTATCGCAAGGATCGATTCGAGCACGAGACCCGCAAGATCACCCGGAAAAAAGGGGTCGACGTCGTCTTCGAGCATGTCGGCGCCGACACTTTCAACGGCTCGTTGCTGACGCTGAAACGCGGAGGACGGCTGGTGACCTGCGGCTCGACCTCCGGGCCGACCACGACGATCAACCTGATGCAATTGTTCCAGCAACAATATCGAATCTTCGGCTCGTTCGGCGCGACGATGCGCAATATTGCGGAAAGCCTCGACAAGATGGCCGGCGGCATGCATCCGGTGATCGACACCGAGGTGCCGATCGAGGATGTTGCCACCGCGCTGAAGCGCATGGAAAGCCGACAAGTGTTCGGCAAGATCGTTGTTGGTTTCTGATGAATCGCCTGCTGCTACGCACCAGGGCCCGGCTTCGCGACGCGACCAAGCCGATCGGCGAGGCCGCGGTGGGCGCGTTGACTGTCGGGATGCTGCGCGCCACCCGTTATTTCGATCCGATCAAGACCGCGAACCTGTTCGGCCGGATCACCCGCTCGATCGGGCCCATGATGCGCGAGCAGCGGATCGGCCGCGCCAATCTGACCGCCGCGTTCCCGGAAAAATCGCCGGAGGAGATCGAGACCATTCTCAGGGGCGTCTGGGACAATCTCGGCCGCGTCGGCGCCGAATTCGCGCATCTCGATCATATCTGGGAGCACGATCCCGCGCGGCCCGAGGATAGCCGCATCGAGATCCAGACGCGCACCCATGAGCTGTTTGCGCAGCTGAGACTCGACGGCAAGCCGGCGCTGATCTTTGCGAGCCACCTCGGCAACTGGGAGCTGCCGGCGCTGGCCGCCGTCGCACACGGGCTGGATGCCGCGATCCTGTATCGCCGGCCGAACATCGCTTCCGCCGACCGCATCATCCAGGATATGCGCGCCGTGAAGATGGGCACGCTGATTCCGGCCGGCCGTGACGCACCGCTAAAGCTCGCGGAGGCCCTGCAAAACGGCCAGCACGTCGCCATGCTGGTCGATCAGTATCTTACCAATGGCGTCGAGGTCACGTTCTTCGGCCGCAAGACCAGGGCCAATCCGATGCTGGCCCGGCTGCTGCGGCAGGTCGAGTGTCCGATTCACGGCGTCCGCATCATCCGCCTGCCCGGCCATCGCTTCCGCGCCGAATTGTCCGAAGAAGTAAAGCCGGTTCGCGACGCCGCCGGGAAAATCGATGTCCAGGGAACGATGCAGGCGGTCACATCGGTGATCGAGGGCTGGATTCGCGAATATCCGGATCAGTGGCTGTGGCTGCATCGCCGCTGGCGATGAGGGCCACGTCACGCTTTTGTCCCGTCATTGCGAGGAGCGCCGTAGCCCGGATGGAGCGCAAGCGTAATCCGGGACTGAGCTTGACCCAACAGCGGCCCCGGATTTCGCGGAGTTTATCATCGGGCGCGCATAGCGCGACCCGTTGGCTCCATCCGGGCTACAAAAGCCACCTTCGGCCTTCCCAGCGTCATTGCGAGGAGCGTAGTGACGAAGCAATCCATGCCACGCACGAAGTTCTGGATCGCTTCGCGGAGCCTGTCATCGGGCGCGCAATGACGAAGAGCTCTACCGTCCCGTCTTGACCCGCGTCCACAGCCGGTTGATGACGCGCTGGGTGGCCGGATCGCGCGCGGTGATCACGAACAGTTTCGCAAGCGTCGGTTCGTCCGGATAAATGTTCTTGTCATTGAGAATTTTCGGATCGACCAGCTTCTGGCTCGCCAGATTGCCGTTGGCATAGGATAAATAATCCGAGTTCTTGGCGGCGACCTCCGGCCGGTAGAGATAGTTGATCAACTGGTAGGCCTCGGGGACATTGTTCGCATCGGCCGGGATCGCGAGATTGTCGAAAAACATCTGCGCGCCTTCCTTTGGAATCGCGTAGCCGATCTCGATGTCATTCTTTGCTTCGGCGGCACGGCTTCGCGCCTGCATGATGTCGCCCGACCAGCCCACCACGAAGCAAATCTCTCCGGTCGCCAATGCGCTGAGATATTCCGACGAATGAAACTTGCGGACATAGGGCCGGATCTTGATGACGAGATCAGCCGCCTTTTCGAGGTCGGCCTGCTTGGTCGAATTCGGATCGAGTCCGAGATAGCTCAATGCCGCGGGAAAGATATCATCGGCGGAATCCAGCATGTGAATGCCGCAATCCCTGAATTTCGCCAGGTTCTCCGGCTTGAACACGACGTCCCAACTGTCGATCCTGGCGTCGGCGCCAAGAATTTTTTGCACCGCCTTGACGTTGTAGCCGATCCCCGTGGTGCCCCACATATAGTTGGCGCCGTAGATGTTGCCGGGATCGTAGACCGCGAGCCGTTTCGTCACCACCGGCCAGGCATTGGCAAGGTTCGGCAGCTTCGATTTATCGAGCTTCTGGAAGACATTCGCCGTGATCTGCCGTTGCAAAAAATAGGCGGTGGGAACGACGACATCGTAACCCGATTTTCCCGCGAGCAACCGTGTCTCCAGGGTCTCGTTGGCGTCGAATGTATCGTAGACGACCTTGATGCCGGTTTCCCTGGTGAAGTCTTCGAGCACCCCCGGCGCCATGTAGTTCGACCAATTGTAGAAATTGACGATGCGCTCTTCCGCGCGCGCGCGGGGCGACAGCAAGGCGAGAACCGCGGCAATCGCGATAACAGATCGGATATGAGGGCAGATCCGGCCGCGCATCATTTGACTACCTCTTGTCGGCGGTGCACCGCGTCCGACAGGCGCTCCAGCGCGGTGTCAAGGGTTGCATCCTTCTTGGCGAAGCAGAAACGCACCACCGAGGTCACCGCATCCTTCTCATAGAAGGCCGACACCGGTATGGCGGCGACCTTGTAGTCGGTCACGATGCGCTTGCAGAATGCCTCGTCGGTCTCGTTGAGGCCGAGCGGCGAGAGATCGACAGTCAGGAAGTAGGTGCCCTGCGACCGAAGGACCGAAAAGCCGATGCTCTCCAATCCCTCGGTAAGACGGTCGCGGCTTCGCGCCAATTCCTTGCGCATCTGGTAAAAATAATCCGCCGGCTTGCCGAGACCATAGGCGACCGCCACCTGAAGATTGGGCGCGGTGGTGAAGGTGAGAAACTGGTGCACCTTCGCAACGACGCGCAACAGCGGCGGCGCGGCGCAGACGAAGCCGATCTTCCAGCCCGTCAGCGAAAAAATCTTGCCTGCCGAGCCTACCTTGATGGTGCGGTCGCGCATTCCCCGAATCGCAATCAGCGGAATATGCTCGCGGCCATCGAAGATCACATGCTCCCAGACCTCGTCGCAGATCGCGATGGTATCGAACTCCTGGCAGAACCGCGCCAGCAATTCGAGGTCCTCGCGCGGATAGACCACCGCGGCGGGATTGAGCGGATTATTGAAGAGGACGGCCTTGGTCTTGTGGTTGAAAACGCTTCGCAGCGCCTCCTCCGTCAGCCGCCAATGCGGAGGTTCGAGGCGCACCAGACGCGGTATGCCGCCGGCCTGGCGTATGATCGGGAGGTAGGAGTCGTACACCGGTTGGAACACCACCACCTCGTCGCCAGGCTCGACCACGGCGAGGATCGCGCTTGTCAGCGCTTCGGTGCCGCCCGACGTCACCATCACCTCGGTCATCGGATCGAGGTCAAGGCCATGCCAGCGCCCGTAATGGGCCGAGATCGCCTGTCGCAGTTCGGGGAGGCCCATCATCGACGGGTATTGATTGTAGCCGTCCATGACCGCGTCCGCCGCCGCGCGGCGAATGTCCTCAGGGCCAGGATCATCGGGAAAACCCTGGCCGAGATTGATGGCGTTGTTGTCGCGCGCGAGCTGCGACATCGCCTCGAAGATGGTGACGGGAAGGTCCGCAAAGACCTTGTTCATGGAAGTCATGGAATGGTCAGCCGCCGGTCTCGGTCGGCAGTCCCGCGGCCTTCCAGGCCAGCATTCCCCCCGCGAGGTGCTTGTCGTAGGCCAAACCGCCGGCTTGAGCGGCCAGCGACGCCGTGACCGATCTTTTCCCGGAGCGGCAGGCAAAGACTACCTGCTTGCCTTGGGGATCCGGAATATCCAAGGGATCGAAACGCGAAAGCGGAACCACGGCGGCACCCGGATAGGCTTCCGCGGCAACCTCGTTCGGCTCGCGGACATCGACGAGAAGATAGTGGCCGTCGTCCATTCCCTTCGAGACCTCTTCCGGCGTCAAATCTGTGACCTGATGGTCCGCCACTCAATTCCTCCCAACGATCCACTGCTACCGATTGCTCGTTTTCAGGGGGCCAACCTCGCCCCTCGCGCGGCGAAAATCAAGCGCCAGAAGCCAGTTTGAGAAGGCCGCTGGAGCTCAGACCGTCACCTGCGTCCCCACCTCGACCACCCGCCCGCTCGGAATCTGGAAATAGTCGGTGGCGTCATTGGCGGTGCGGCTGAGCGCTATGAAGAGGTGATCCTGCCAGCGCGGCATTCCCGAATGCGCAGCCGGTTTCAACGCCCGCCGCGACAGGAAGAACGATGTCGACATGATGTCGAATTGCCAACCCAGCTTTCGTGCGATCGCCAGCGCTTTCGGCACGTTCGGCGATTCCATGAAGCCAAACCGCAGCGTTACCTTGGAGAAGGTCGCGCTGATCTGTTCCAGCTTCACCCGCTCGGCGGGGTCGATCCGCGGCGTCGGCGCTGTCTCGATGGTGAGAATGACGTTCTTCTCGTGCAATACCTTGTAGTGTTTCAGACTGTGCATGAGGGCTGTCGGCGCGCTGACGGGATCGCTGGTCAGGAATACGGCGGTGCCGGAAACGCGCTGCGGCGGGCGCTTTTCCAGCATCGACACCAGATCGGCCAGCGGAAACTCCAGCTTGCGCGACTTATCGAACAGCAGCCGGCTGCCACGCCGCCAGGTGTACATCAGCAGCATCACCACGGCTCCCAGCGCCAACGGCACCCAGCCGCCCTCGAATACCTTCAGGAGGTTCGC
>WNGL01004024.1_pt1 | contig 18767 bp, 18 predicted proteins | sample 5400591 | NCBI WGS metagenome assembly WNGL01 (sample SAMN13153377, study PRJNA577476) | soil metagenome | isolation source: 80 cm soil or saprolite under Garry oak tree replicate 1 | place: USA:California | collected 2016-06-15 | reverse complement strand
CGGAGATTTGTAGACCGTTCTCACCTGTGGCATTGCTCAGGACCACCCGCCCATTCATTGAGGCACGGAAGTAGTACGTACCCAGGCTAATCCACTGTGGGCCCGTTGTTTGCCAGTTAAACGGTCCCTGGAAAGAACCAATATGGGACTCGTCCACATAGACGTTATGGCCCACCTCTACCCCTGCATGATTAGGATCAGCACTATAGACAGTATACGGTGCCCAACTACTGCTAGCATGATTATCGTTGACGAACACACCCACTTCATAATACCCATCCGCCGGTATACGTGGCTGCCAGGTAGCAGTAGCGGTAGCCGAGCCACTGGTTGTTGACGTCCAATGCAAGTTGCCTTGAATATCAGTAGATGAACTATCTGAAGTCCAGCTACCGGTGCTGCTCCAACCGGTACTTCCATCATCGATCAGCGTTGCTCCTGGATACACGGCACTGCCATTCCCACTCAAATTAGGAATAGTATAACCTGTCCCAGGGTTATCGACCCACAGGTAGTTATCAGGTACTACATTGGGATCAGCATAGTTCCCACTCCAGCCAAAGGGATCGGTCGCATTCCAGTTCGGCAGATAATAGGTAGCCATATGTAGATGTGGCCCCGTTGATGAACCGGTCGTACCACTGGTGCCAACCTGCCATTGCGTTCCAATCTTGTCGCCAATAGCAACCGTCAGGGCACTCATATGTCCATAGGCTGTCACATACCCATTGCCATGATCAACCGCTGCCCACAGACCCAGCGAACTCTGATGATCATAGGGATTGTACCAGCCTGCACGAATAACGGTTCCGGCGGCGGTACTCAACACTGGCTCAAATCGCAAATTCAGATCGTAGCCATTGTGCCCATCATAGCAGTTAACTCCACCTATACACGAACCAATGCTAGCATTCGTCCATTTCGCCCCATCGTAGCGCACAAAGGTACCATCATTGTCATACCATGGACGATCATGATCAACAAACGATGTCGTGCGTTGCAGTATGGTCTGACTCCCATAATACGGGCGATGCATAAACGGGGTCGGAGCGGTATTCGTCTGCATTAACGAGGTGTTCTGCACCAATGAAACAGGTATCAGGCTAAAGGTAAGGCCAAGCATTGTCCCTAGCACACTTATCAATATGATAAATGATATGGCTATAAGCAATCTACGTTTCATAAGGTTAATTTCTTTCGTTTCTATTCGACACACCACCCGTTCCCATCTCACGAGAGTCTATAAGGGTCTTCGCACAGATCCGTTTCTATCTTTCTTCAAAAAACTCTGCCTGTGTAGGGCATGTTATGAGCCTGCAATCACATGGGACATGGATGGGGTAAGCGGTAACACCGATGGTTGCATTTGTGAGCCAAGAGCGCGAGCAGACCAGTAGCGCGGTGAGCCACCAAGGACCGCATTGACCGGATTAGAAGCAGTAAAGGTGATGCTGGTGCTATCAGCTGACCAGACCGGGTTATAGTTGAGCTGCATCCCGGTCTGAGTGGCCGAGGCTACAACCCAGGAACGGCTGGTAGGAACATCAACGACGGCAATAGCAGACTGTAAAGCTTGCATCTGCATATTCGCCAGGAGATCGCTGGTATTAGTACGCATCACAAAAGCGATTTTGCGGCCATCCGGTGACCATGCTGGTGCATAGCCATGACCCCCATCGGCATCAGCTAGATGCATTTGTTGACCACCAACCGCATTCATGATCCATAAACCGGCAGGGAGAAAGGGGGTTGAGCTATCCGCAAGCCGCTCATAAGCGATAGTTTTGCCATCAGGTGACCACTTAAAGAGGGCAGCAATTGACTGCGTGGTACCGGTATTGCGGAAAAGATGGGTAACACTGCTGCCATCGCTGTTCATCAGCCAGGTATCACTACCCATACCCAGACCAGCAGTAGTTGAATAGACAATATGTGAGCCATCAGGTGAAGCGGCAGCGTCGATCAAGTAGGCCGAAGGAACAGCAATATCAATGTTGCGATGTGTACCTGTGGCTGCATCAACGACCCACAAGCCAGGATTCCAGCTACTGCCATCCATAGGCGCGTCTGGTCCTAATGGAAGCATTGGGCGATAGAGAAAACTATGGCTACCCTGTCCGGGTATCCAGTTCAGGAAGTTTCCCAGCACCGCAGGGGGAAGCAATTTGAGGCTCATCTGTTGCGTAGCATACACCCAGACCTGTTCCCCATGGTCGCGAGTACCATCAATTGCCAGATAGCGACCATCGGGCGAGAGTTGCATGCTCAGCACACTATCCGACTCTAACTGGCCAAATCCATCACTGAATTGGGCAACCGTTTGAGGCGTGCTAAGAGGCTGACCATTATTCCCTTTGGGAGCACGGGCCAGCACAAAACCACTGGACTGCTTAAGCGTGTAATAGATATAGGTCGCATTGCTATTTCCAGACGTAGTAGTCGCATTTGTCTGGAAATAGGAAAAAGCTCTATGTGTACTCTGAAGATAAAAGGCGGTTGTTATGCCCGCCAATACTAACAGCAGGAGCAAAGTCAATAGTGTTCGTCGTCGCATCGTATCCTCCATTCATTCTTACCAAATAGTCTCTCTACCGTTGTCTATCGGCATATATCTCATCAGAATGAATGGAGGATTCGCTATGAAGAAGGTAAATACTTGCGTGCCAGTTTCATACGTCGCCGACGATAGACATGTTCATAACAGCCCACAAAGCGCACAACTTCGCCTCCCCAACCGCGTTTGAAACGATAGACGCCAGCCATGGCTTCATCTTCATTATCTGTCGGTGGAATACCCCAGAGGTCATACTCTGTTGCCCCCTCTCGCTTTGCCCAACGTATGGCCTCCCATTGTAAAAGATAATTGGGCATCAGGTTGCGCTGCTCGTTGCCCGAAGCCCCATAGAGATAGATACCCTGGCGAGCAAATAGTCCAACAAAGATGCCCGCAAGGAGCTGACCATGGTATTCGGCCAGCAGCAGGCACGCCTGCCTCCGCGGCACAAAGATGCGCCACGCTTGTAGATAATAGCCCAGCGTATGGACACCGAAGTGATCCCGTTCACTCGTCGTTTGCATGAGCGCATACCATGCCTGCACATCCTCAGCCGTCTGCGCGGCTCGCACAGTGACTCCCTTGCGTTCAGCCAGGCGCACATTGTACCGCCACTTCTCCTTCATACGTGCCAGCAACGTAGTTTCGTCCAAGCTCAAGTTTAGGACAATGGTACGGACAGGTTGAATAGCTGGCACGGGCTGCAAGAAAGTTGAGGCCAGACAAGGCCCCATATCGCCATCATTGGCGATATGCAGCGTTTGTCCTGGTTCTATGCGCAGTGCCAGGGCACCCTGTTTGTAGAGATAGGCATGAAGTTGGTCGAAGAATGGCTTGCACAGCAGAGGTTGAGGCCAGTCGATCACCGGCCCTTTGGGAATATAGGCTAGATGACCGGCTCGCAGCGGCAGATGGGGAGCAGTGCGACATAAAACCTGCGCAGCAGCAACAATCTGCTCCTTCTCTTCGGCATAAAGTGCCAGACGAAGAGGAGTCCAACCAAAACTAGCCTTAAGTTCTCCCCAACCCCAACTTTGTAAAAAGTGACCATAGGGATGCGTCTGCATAAACTGATCCCATTGTTGTGCATGTGCAGCCCCAAGTTCTCGCAACGTATAGCGACGTGAGGATCGAAGCAACTTAACCATCAATATCTCCTGTTCTATGCGTTTGATTATAAGATGCTCCCTATAACAGATGCAATTCCTGGGTGACTTTTCTGGAAAACACCCGTCTAACATATCTGTAGATTTACTTTATCTAATACATAAATATTTCTTTAAGTATTTTCCGGTGAAAGGAATAGGACAGCACATGTACAATAGGGTTCTCAGGATAGGCCAGTAATCCCTCTCTGGAGAGAAACATAGATAATGAACAACAAGCCGCCACCTCAAGAGAAAGGGTTTAAAGAGGGGCAACCAGTCTATGTTCCCGCTACGGTCAATATGCCATCAGGACCTTTGTTGGATCTGATCCGTTTTCCGATAGCATTACAGGAGACTCCGGATCAGATCTGCGGTACCGCCCGACGGGTCGGGCATGCGCAGATAGCAGGCCAGAGACAAGTACTGTACCGACTCAAGCGCAAGCGCATGTTTGCCAGTAGAAAGACAGCCACGCTCCCAGGTTTCTTTCTATTGGTTAACGGCATATTTGTACCATACAGCCCTGCCGATACAGAAGACACGCCTACTGGTAAGTAGTGATTTTTGCAAAACATGATGACGGCCCACATGATGACCGCAAGGGTCATCACTACTATATACGACGGCTTCACAGGCCGATGCAGGTGTATATAGTAGTGATGACCCTTGCGGTCATCATGTGGCCATGCCGCGGTTGTCCTCTTTCTGCAAAAATTGCATGCACCCCCCATGATTTCTGCTTGGATGCAACGCACATAAAGAGAGTGCTATAATAGCATCTAAGCGGGTTGATTCTCATATGCCGCATAAGGCTTACAGAAAATGCACGTTGGTTCTCTCGACCATTAGGAGGCAAACAGTGAAAGTTGTGATTCTGGGGTGTGGCCGTGTTGGCGCAACACTGGCAAACATGTTGGATAAGGCAGGACACCAGGTTTTAGTTGTCGACTACAGCAGCGATTCTTTCCGCCGGTTAGATACCAGATTTAGTGGAGAGACGCTCATCGGCAATGGCGTTGACGAGGAAATCCTGATGCGAGCAGGTATTAAGGATGCTGACGCCTTTATTGCCGTGACAAACGGCGATAATCGCAACATTATGGCTAGCCAGATTGCTAAAGAGATTTTCAATGTGAAGAAGGTCATCTGTCGTATTTATGACCCAATTCGCGAAAGCACTTATAGCGAACTGGGACTTGAGACTTTCTGTCCAACAAAGATCGGCGCACAGATGTTGTTCGATACTCTTACCAAAGCTAATAAGTAGTATAGATACAAAGCAAGAGACGAGAAAGAGGTGGACGTATGTATATTATTGTTGGTGGCGGGGGCGACATTGGCTACTATCTGACCAGAAGCTTATTGAGTCAGGGCCACGAAGTCCTTTTACTAGAAAAAGAAATCAGACGTTTTCAATCACTCAGCGACGAGTTAGGCCAAGCAGTGGTGCGCGGCGATGCATGTGAGGCTCGCACGATGGATGAGGTGGGAGCAAACCGCGCTGATGTCGTGATCGCTGTAACCGGTGAGGATGACGATAATCTGGTCATCTGCCAGATGGCAAAGAAGCGTTTCAAAGTGAACCGTACCATAGCCCGCCTGAACAACCCCAAGAATGAGCATATTTTTCAGAGGTTAGGCATCGATATCACCGTCAGCCCCACTCGAGCCATTCTCTCATTAATTGAAGCCGAGCTACCAGGAACGCCCTTTGTCTCGCTGATGACCCTGCGCAGGGCAGGACTGGAAATTATGGAGGTTCGTGTGCCAACCGATTCCCCCATTGTGGGGAAGACGCTCAGTGCCATTAACCTGCCACGCAGCGGCAATATCGCCCTCATCATCCGCGACAAAGAATATATCTTCCCTACTGCTGAGACACAGATTTTGGCCAATGACGAGGTATACGCACTGGTCAACCCCGACGGGGAAGACGCTCTACGCAATGCGCTAGGCTCTACCCGCTAGTACAGCCTGGACCAGATACCAACAGGGAACTCAAGCTATGATCATGTCATGGCTCGAGTTCTTTGTTGGTCTTTATAGTATTCTTTGGTTCACTCACTTTCGATGGAGGTTCTTTCGTGTCGGGAATAGGACGTAGCAGTTCAATATGCTTAGCAGGCATTGGACTGATCGAGGGGCCTTTGATAGAAGCGATTATATCTCCCGGTGTATGTGTCTCTTGTAGCTCTTCTACATGTAGCTCATCATCATGCGTATCCACCGAAGACGTTTTTCTTTTCCTCAAAAAATTACGCGGATGAATAGTCCAGCCTGTACGTTTCTGTGCCAGCATCTGATCAGCAGTCTCACCACGAGCGGAATGATAGAGACTAGCCACCACCACCCAGGCAGCAGCCACAATCGGCGTCGCCAGCAACGCACCAAAGGCACCAAACAATTGTGCGCCTATAATCAAAGCGAGAATTGAGGCTACGGGATGTAGCCCGACGGCATGACCAACAATACGTGGGCCAAGGATGTTGCTCTCGATCATCTGCACGATCACAAAGTAGATAGCAATATAGAGTGTCCGTGGAAAGGCAGCCGGCAGCAGCAATGACAATAAGATGGCAGGAATGGAAGCTAGTGCAGGCCCTACCATTGGAATCGTTTCAAACAGAAAAGCCAGCACACCGATGATCAGTGCATAGCCGGGCAGACCCAGGAAGAAACAGCCACTGCCTGCCAGCACGCCAATGATGACTGCTAGCGTCAACTGCCCACGAATATAGTTTCCCACTACACGATTCAAGGCATCCTCAAACAAACGCACGTTGGGCGCCCAGGAGTCGGGCGCCAGATGCACAATGTTATCACGCACTCGCTTTCCATCCAATGTAAGATAAAAGCTCATTACCGTAATCAGCAGGATATCTATGAATATATTGGTAATGATAAGGGCGATATTTAAAACGTTGCTTGCCGTGGTTTGTGCAAAACTCACCGCCTGGCTTCTCACCTGATTAATTGCATCATCAATGCTTGTCGCTGGCAAACCGTTATGAATCAGAAAATTTATAAACGAGGTGTACTGATCCGGCAGAGCATTAAAGAAATTGATTACCGTCTCCTGGAAGGTCAACACCTGTCGAATAAGCGAGGTGATCAGTGCATAACTTAATCCAACTAAGGCAGCTAGAATGATTACATACATCACGAGACAGGCAAGGATACGCGGCACACCTTGCATGTGCAAAAAGTTCACCGCAGGAGTCATTAAGAAAGCAACGGCCATTGAAAGAAGCAATAGGGCCAGAGCATGCACGAATTGACCCAGCAGAAGGTTCCAGGCATACCAGAGAATAATTCCAATACAGATAATACTGATAAGTATATCCCGCGCACGTTGCCAATTCACTCGTTCCATAGCTATTTATTCCTTATGTATGTGACATATTCCTAAAAGCTATTACGCTTTAACCATTGTGACAGGTTTTAGCCAAAAACACAAGAGAGATTTCTACTGATCATCGACTCAGAGACAGAGGCGCAAGGAACTCTCTCCCCTGCCGGAGTGCAAAGGACCCTGCTTGGGGACAGGTAATCCTCACACTTCCCTCTTCCCTTGAAGCTTTTTTGGCTACTTTATCATCATTTGTAATACGGAGAATACCTCTCGCTTGTTGTCTCTGTATGTACAATAGTAGTAATCATATGTAACAGGCGTTCGTTAATAGCGTCTGTTTCATTCGTCTAATATAGTACAGAGATGTATCAAAACACATATGTATGTATACCACCAAAAGCTTGTTTAATTATCCAATTCATCATTCAAATGGATTTTGAAAGAGGACGTATTCATGGATGCATCAACCACCCTGGCAAACACTCAAGTTCTTGTCATCTGGAGCATGCTTGGGTTACTTCTGGTATGGATGGTTATTTTCGCAGTATTGGCATTTTATCCATATGGCATAAAGCGTGAGCAACCAGAACAAAAGGGCATACCCCCTTCCACTTTTCCTGTTACCCCCGCACCAATGATGGTGCATGTGATAGCGTCACCACCTATAGCTCAGCCAGTTAAGACTGGCCGCTATGATACCGATGAAATGGAAATAGCTTCGATCAGATAATCAGTTCTCTCCTCAACTTTAAGGGAGATGTAAGAAGCAACCTGTCTTGCAAGCTCAAGTTGCTTCCTACATCTCCCTTAAAGTTGAATACTTTCGCCGGGCCGTGCAGGCCGGTACTGCCCATTGTCATTGATGAATACAAAATGGCTATCCTCAATATTGATAACCATATCAGGCTTCCCATCACCATTGACATCTTTAAAGCTCAGCGTAACAACCGCCAGGTCTTGTCCAGGACCAATTAATGTAGGGCCAACATAGATTTTGGCCTTCGAGGTATCGCCCCCTGGAAACTCGATCACCTGGATATGACGATTTAAGTTCAAAGCGATAAAATGGCTGGGGTTGGCAGGTGAATCATTGTGACCAACCACAGCGTCAGTTTGATAAGTACGGGGACGTCCATAATGCCAATCATCCTGGGTAACATGCCACCAATTTGCTAGTGTGATCAAGCCCATCCAGCCTACAGCCATGATGAACATAGTTAAGCCAACCAGCACCAACCAGTGCATACGCGGCCTCTGCTGCTCACCTGCCAGTTGCAATTCATCGCTATAGCGTTCGGGTAGCACATCTGGTTCTGCTACACGACGCCGATTGGGCTGTACCGCAGGCAGGCTGCTTTGGGTTGCTGTACGTCGGGGAGGAATTGCTGAATACACCCCCGTCGTATGAGTATGATACGTCCTTTGGCCCCTCAACGGCTGCACATCCGCCATAGTCCGTCCTGCCTCTGCTCTCACATCGGCCCTATCCTGATAACGACGCGCACTACTCGACATGCGAGGTGGCCAGACATCATCATACTCCTCGTCCTCCATCTCAAGTGCCTCATCAACGTTGGTGTGCTTTACCCGCACATATTGCGCAGTAGCCTTCTTGACTGGCTGCTGCATCCGTTTCTGTTCCACATTCTTACCGTCCTCTCTGAGAGTTTTTTTCACCGCTTCCTTGAATATTTGTTCTAAAACAGAGTATATACTGGACAGAACGAAAAATCAAGTGTTTTTAGAACAAATATTCCAAATTTCCTATGATTTGGTGGCGGTTGGCATGAGAAGGATACCTACAAGGAGACATACAAAGGTACCCCTAGTGGGTACCCTCTCAGGAGTAGATTTTTGGGGAAACCGCTTGGAAACTGGTCTCGCGTAGGGGCGGGGGTATCCTGTCTGGGAGACAGGTATAGGGCCCTTGTGGCCAATCCATTTCAAATACGAGACCATCTCGCTTTGTCATCCTTCGCTCCGCTCAGGATGACACTCTTGAATCGGCTTCGTTTGACTCGCAAAACGGCCTAATTGAAATGGATTGACCCTTGCGCTCATCATGGGGCCGAGGCCGCCATCATGAGGGTATTTAATCGGTTAGCTCTTTCGCAAGAGCAGCAACTTTCGGAGTACCCCAACCAGTCGCGAGATCCCAACCAGAAGTCGCGTCGTATCCTGGAATACCGTTGTAGCCATTGTTCCCAACAGTGATGTCATGGAAGGTGCTTGCGTACTCATTGCTATTGCCGAGGCTGTAAAGGGCAGGGTTGATGAAACCAACAGGATGGCCTGCTAGTTGATTGATATCAGCGATCACGCCAGCCCACTGTGGTGAACCTTCGCTTGTGCCACCGATGAAGTAATAGCCAACTCCATTAGGGATAAAACTAATGTAGACCAGAATGGAGGTAAGGGGATCGGCATTCCAGGAGATATCAGGAAGACCCCGATGACCTTTCAACTCCTTCTGAACTGAACTCGGGAGATTTTTCTGCTCATAAGAAGGCTCACTGAAGTACTGGCTGATACCACCACCAGTTGCGCCGGCGCCCTGCGCAACTTCATCCCAGACCGTCTCAGATTGATAGGTACCAGTGGTCGTAGCATAGAGACTCGTGCCACCAACGGCTGTAACATAAGGCGAAGATGCAGGAAAACCAACCGTGGGGAAAGGATAAATGTTGCCGTTGATATCGGGATTACCAGTGCCACCATCACCTGCTGAGGCGAAGAAGGTTACGCCATCTTCCGTAGTCGCTTGCTTGTAAAAGTTATTGAACTGATTAAGAACCTGTCTGCCACCAGGAGTAAAGAGCGTGTTTTCAGTTGTACCCCAGCTCTGAGAAACAATCTTGCCCAGATTATGACTGACTGCATACTTTTCCAGATACAGGAATTCGAACATACCCTGTACACCTTGCGTCTCAGAGACGGGGCTGGTCATCAAGACGATATTGGCATCAGGTGCCATAGCATGCGCCCACTCAACATCCAGAGAAGTCTCGACAGCCCATCCGACCATATCTGAATTATTCGGATTAAAAGCTATTGTGCCTAGCGGGGCAACGACTTTCAAAGATGGAGGATCGGGCAGTCCATAACCAGCATCGAAGGTTTTGAGATCCTGACCGATGGTCGGGCTACCAAACGAGTCGATAATCACAATCGACTGGCCCTTGCCAGTATTGCCCGCCTTGAGTAGAGGCGTTACGTCATAAGCCTTGCGCATTTCTTGTGGACTGTAACACGGCACACCAACTTTGGCGCGACACTGAGCATCGGTAGGAGGAGTTACAGCGGCTTGTAGAAACTTAAAGTGCTGCCTGAACATGGGTTTGAGCGTGGCATGAGAGACGGAACTTGTGTGAGCACTAGCAGCGAATGCATGGCTAGCGACTGCCGGCAAAACACTGATCGCGATGGCAATGAGAATAAAGGGGATCACAATCCTTCGCCGAAACAGGTTACCAGGGGAGAAGTGCTTCATCATGATGTTCCTTTCTGGTAGACAAATAGTGTGAATAAGCGGGCAAAGCACACAGAAAGGAGGATGCCACCATTCCTTCATATATAGGGATCAATGATATAGCACAATTTGACGTATTGAGTCTGGCAGCCATCCACCTATCCTCAGACTTCACTATATCCCCCGACATAGCACCTCCAAGGAATAACGAGTAACATAGGTAAGCTCGCTTTCTCCAACAATAGCATAAAAAAAGTTATATGTCAATGCCTTGATGTGCATCTTTTATGAAAGAGCGAACACTACGATATAATCATAGGTAGAATCTTTCAAGAACTTGATCCTCGTGTTCCAGGAACGAGGCAAGCACATCATTATGAGAGTGAGCGTAGGATTTCTAATACGTCTACAAGTCAATCCAGCAATACCTCCCTCCTGGCAAAGCACAATGCATGCCACCGCTACACCTTCAACAGGGGCCACAACTCCTATGTGAGGCTGCATTTTCATATAAAAACCCTATGCGTGCGTTGGTGTAAGTGAAGGGATGCGATTAGTCGGCACCAGGGACGATGCTCCACCGCACGCCGTTCCAGTGTTCGATCAATGGCAAGCCACCACTGGTGCTGGTGAAGAAGACTCCCACAGTCCAGATGCTGCGGGTAGAAACTTCCTCTACACCATTGAGGGAATTGTTCGTAGAACCTGGGGCGTTGGGGCTGGGGACGATGCTCCACCTTGTGCCATCCCAATGCTCGATCAAGGTCTGCTCGATGGCTGTGTCGCCGACAGTAATGAAGTAGCCTCCCACGGCCCAGACGTTGTGGGCCGAGATCTCCGTTACTCCTTTGAATAGGTCTCGCGAAGATTGGTTGGGGCTGGGAACAATGCTCCACTGCTTCCCATCCCAGTGTTCGGTCAGGGTTTGTCCGGAGCTGCTACCCACGGCCCAGATCTCATGAGCAGAGACCTCGGCCACTCCGTTGAGGACTGTATCGCTCGACCCCGTCGGGTTAGGACTGGCAACGATACTCCACTGCTTCCCATTCCAATGCTCTATCAGGGACTGCTCAGAGAAGGTACCACTGCTGGACGAGAACGAGTCTCCGACGGCCCAGATGTCGCGAGGAGAGATTGCGGTAACTGCGTTGAGAAAACTAGCGGTCGCCCCTGCCGGGTGAGGGCTAGGAACAAGAGTCCAGTTTCTCCCATTCCAGTGCTCAGTCAATGTTTGTCCACTGCCACTGCTCTCGTTAGAGGTTCCCACGGCCCAAATATCCCTGGCGGAGACCTCGGTGACAGCATCCAGAAAACCGCCAGTACTCCCTGCCGGATTGGCACTAGGAACAATACTCCACTGCTTCCCATTCCAGTGCTCAACCAATGTGCCGGTGCTAGAGGGAGAGCCTCCCACGGCCCAGACATTGTTGGCAGAGACCTCAGCTACCCCGTTGAGGATAGTGTCGTTAGTCGTTGTTGGGTTAGGACTGGCAACGATGCTCCATGCAGTGCCATCCCAGTGCTCAATGAGCGTCTGTTCAACGGGATTGCTCAGGTTAAAGGAGGTTCCGACGGCCCAGATGTCACGAGCAGAGACTTCCACCACTGCGTTCAGGGCTTTGAATGGGGGTGCCCCCGCATCGATGCTATGGGTGCCATAGCTCTGCATCGGTGCAGCCACTGCTACTCCTCCTTTTAGAAGCAGAACGGCAAACAGGGCAACGACGACACACGAAAACATAGGTGCCTTGAGAAAACGCTTCATGATCTTCTCTCCTAATCTCATTGTTGCAGGCAAGCTCATATATACCTAATAAATAGACGTAGCCAGGCGCGAGATTTGCAGTCTTGACACAGAAAACGAACACTTCCGTCTCAACACTGCAGTAAGCCGGGCAATCCTGACTCAAGAATAACCTCCGCCGGAATATCCCCTAACCTGATCGACGTGTAGGAAAAGCGGGGACCTCTCCGCCTTCCTCATAATATTACCTCTGGTGTATTTGATGGTTATTAAATATAGTATGAAGGAGACGCTCTTCGTCTTGTTGCGGGACACTTGGGACATTTGGGACATCCAAAGCTGCCAGCGCAAAAGTGCTGTTTGCGCTGGTACTCGTCTAATTGGGACAGTTGGGTCTGATGGGTCTAATAGGTCTGATGAGTCCGATGAGTCCGATAGGTCAATGGGTCTAATGGGTCTGATGAGTCTGATGGGACAGGGAATAGTAGTGAGGCCAGCGAGAAAGATGCAAAGGAGGTGGTGGGACGCGACAGAGCTGCGAGGTTGAGAAGAGGCGAGGTATTGCTCACGATGATCACCGTTGCCCCAACTTGCGAAGGGTGTCCAGATCATCTCTGAACTCCTGCACATCGTAATGGATCGGAATCTGGCGATTGGCAAGGAGCCGCTGAAACTCCAACTGGCTCCTCCCAGCAAACGCGCTGGCCTGCCCAAGTCAGTTTGGAGTTATTGTTTGTTTATGTCAAGAAGTATCCGTTTGGCTTCTTCTGTTGTTTGAGCAGTAAACATCCTGTCGAGGAGAGTTTGGATGATCTCTGGATCATTGATGCTCTTTGTCTGTTGATTTGCCAATACTACAAGCTCCGGAAACCTGGTTAACAAAAAGCTTACGAGTGTGTGACGCAAACTCTGCACGCTTTTCTGGCGTTCTTCTTCTCGCCCTTTCTCAAGCCCTTTCTCAAGAAACTCCTGCCCAATCTCCTGATACACCCAGGACTCCTGCAATACATTCTGGAACATGCGAAACCTCCTTTTGAATGCTTCGCGTTCGTTTTCTTCCTCGAAGACTAAACCGCCAAGCACCTGCGCCATCATGAGTAAGTCAAATGCCTTTCTCTCTGCCAACCGCTCGAACATCGTCTTCACCACCTTGGGCTTTTTCCCGCCCCTGGTCAAGGTCACAAAAGGCAGTAAGCCTAGTAAACCGGACTGTAACACATAACGAATCACTTGCGCTCAACCCGCCGATTCAACGACCATCCGGCTTCGGGATCAAGCCCCCAACTAATAATTTGCACTGGGGTAATCCGAATCATGGCTTCATCCACCGGATAATTTGCACCAAACAGGGCGTTTCCTCCTGTAGGTACGGTGTGCGCTCTCCCCCTGATCTCCACCCCGCGCGGCTGCCAGGGTGGCAGGACATCATCAATCACCAGAGAGACATATGGGTTTTCCAGGATGTTGCGAAACTTCTTGGTCCGGCTGAGGTACCGCCCGCCAATGTCGATCACATCGAGTTCGGCATTGTAGCGGAAACCAACGGGTGCGACCTGCGGTCGGCCGTCAGGCCGAACGGTTGCCAAACGCCCCAGGCGTTGGCTGAGCAGATACTCCATTTCCTTGTCAGTAAAGACACTCATCGTTAGTCTCTCCTTTCGTCGGCAATATGCAGAACAATGCGACCCCGCCCGTGACCTGTCTCACTCAGCGCCTGTGCCTGTGCCGCCTCTTCCAGGGGAAAGACTCTGCCTACTTGAGGAAGCAGCAGGCCAGACTCGATCAAGGCTGAAATTTCCTGGAGCGGTTCCGTCAAGAGGCGTGGTGGAACCTGTTGATCCAGGACCGTGCTGGCCGTGCGGACTCCGTGCTTGGCCGCCATATCCTCTGCCGGAGGATGGCCGATCGCGACGAGCATGCCGCCCGGTTTGATCAGCGGCCAGGACCGATCCTGCGTCTGGCCGCCAATGGGATCCACAACGACATCCACATCATGAGCCACCTGCTCAAAGGGGGTTGTGTGGTAATCGATCACGATCTCAGCTCCGAGCGCACGCACAAACTCCAGGTTATCGAAGGACGCGGTGCCGATCACATGCGCGCCCTTCCAGCGTGCAAGCTGGACCGCGTAGTTGCCCACACCGCCCGCCGCGCCATGGATCAGGACCTGTTGCCCAGCTTGCAGATCGGCCAGGCTGAACAGGGCCATCCAGGCTGTGCGTGCACCGACCGGGACGGAGGCCGCCTGGTCAAAGCTGATGTTGCGAGGTTTGCGTGCCAGTGCGTCGGCGGGGATCACGGCATAGTCGGCATAGGCTCCCTTTGCCCCTCGTCCGTAGACGGCCTGACCGATTTCGAAGGCCGTGACACGGGGACTAAGCAGTTCGACAGTTCCCGCAAGCTCACTTCCCGGCGTGAAGGGCAAGGGAACTGGTCTGACGTCTTTGAAGAAGCCCTTGCGGATCTTCCAATCGATGGGGTTGACACCCGCTGCATAGACGCGGACGAGCACCTCGCCGACCTGGGGTTCAGGGCGTGGTACGTGCTCCACGACCAGTTGTTCAGGACCGCCGTAGGCGTAAAAATGGACCGTTCGCATGGTGTTATCTGGCATAGTTCCTCCGTATCTCATACAGACCCGATATGTCTGAGGGCTGTGGTGAGAAAAATTGCTGTTGATATTACCTCTGGTGTATTTGGTGTATTTAAGTATAGTATGGTTCTGAGTTGTTAGCAATATGCATTTCACCTCGATCAGGGTGATTGGGACTTGGGACATTTGGGACATGGGTGCTGAGCCCCGCTCCAGCCGCGCCTTCATGACGACCGCAAGGGTCGTCACTACTATACGCGGCTACGCTCACCTGGGTTCTCAATGATGGGAGGCGGTGTGGCTGTCCTGCAAAGAAGTGGCTCGTCCTGATGCTCAGATGGGTGCAAAGAGATGGGGCATTTGGGACAAGGGATATTTGGGACAGGGGATATCCAAAGTTGTCAGCGAAAAGGTGTTGGTTGCTCTGGGACTCGTCTTTTTTGGGACAGTTGGGACAATTGGGTCTAATAGGTCTGATGAGTCTGATGAGTCCGATAGGTCAATGGGTCTAATGGGTCTAATGGGTCTGATGGGACACATGGGACAGGGGAGAGCAGTGAGATCAGCGAGAAAGATGCAAAGGAGGTGGTGGGGCGCGACAGAGCTGCGAGGTTGAGAAGAGGTGAGGTATTGCTCACGATGACCACTGTGCCCCAACTTGCGAAGGGTGTCCAAATCATCTCTGAACTCCTGCACATCATAAGGGACGGGAATCTGGCGATTGGCGAGGAGCCGCTGAAACTCCAACTGGCTCCTCCCAGCAAATGCACTAGCCTGCCCAAGTCAGTTTGGAGTTATTGCTTGTTTATGTCAAGAAGTATCCGTTTGGCTTCTTCTGTTGTTTGAGCAGTAAACATCCTGTCGAGGAGAGTTTGGATGATCTCTGGATCATTGATGCTCTTTGTCTGTTGGGCTGCTAAAGTCATCACCTCTGGAAAACGTAGTTGTAGGAAGCGCATAAGAGCTTTACGCAGACCTACTATTTCTCCCTCTTCAAGGAACTCCTGTCCGATCTCTTGATACACCCAGGACTCTCGCAGAACATTCTGAAACATTCTAAACCTCCTTCTGAACGCTTCGCGTTCGTTTTCTTCCTCGAAGACTAAACCGCCAAGCACCTGCGCCATCATGAGTAAGTCAAATGCCTTTCTCTCTGCCAACTGCTCGATCATCGTCTTCACCACCTTGGGCTTTTTCCCGCCCTTGGTCAAGGTCACAAAAGGTAGTAAGCCTAGTAAACCGGACTGTAAGATGACTTCAGCTGGAATATCGGCTAACTTGATCGACGTATAGAAAAAGCGGTGGACCTCTTGGCCTTGCTCATCAGGAAACCTCCGAATGTAGGGAGGCTCTGGCACATCTTGGACGTCCCGTAAATAGATGACGTATGAAGAGACGGGAAGATGATCGTACTGCCGTGATGCCAGCACATTGTATTCTAACAGGCGTATTCCCATGTCCGGGTCTTTGGCGGTTTGCACCTCCAGATGCAAGATGCCCGGCTTTTTTCGTTTGGTGACTTGCAACAAGGCATCGGCATGGATATGCTGACTCTTCAATTCAATGTTGAGTGGTTGGATGAAAGTTGCATCGGGATCTAACCAGTGAGTAAATTGGTCACCATATGTGCCAATGAGGCGCTTCATGACGTTGTCAAAAGAACCTGCCATGCCAAACAAGAACCCTCCTACCTGCTTATTCTAAGGCAAGTGTAGCATATCGGAAGTGGAGTGTCGAGAGAGGAGGCAATGCCTTCCAGCTATGTCACTAAGTCGATGTTTCTTTATACTCAAGCACCACCGTTGGCGCGAGATAAATCCTATCGCCATCCCTAAGCACTAGGCTTTCAACACGTGTACCCTGATGGATCATTCCATTCGAACTATCCGCATCTTCAAGAATCCATGCCCCGTTCCTCCACAGTATTTTAGCATGCAGGCGTGAAACGCGTTGATTGGGTACCAGCACATCAATGCTTGAAATACGTCCAACAGTTACAACGGGCTTATTCAGGACATATTCACCAACAATTTTTCCATCGATCTCAACCAAGACACGGGCATTCCTCAAAGAGACTGCTTGATTTCCTGTTGATCCTTGCTGCGGCAGAACGGTTCTCTCCATTTCCTGAAGCGTTCCCCTGAGAGGTGCGTAACTCGGCTGCAACACCTTCACAATCGCTCTCTCCATTTCCTCAGCACTCGCCCAACGCTTCTCCACTTCAGGCTCCAGTGCCTTCATCACCACCTGCTCAAACTCAGGAGAAACATCCGGGCGCAAAGTGCGAAGCGACGGAAACGTAAAAACATTAGGAGTGTTCTTCGCTATATCGTAATGTGTCAGCACACGATACAGTGTTGCTCCCAATGCATATATATCACTACGTGGCTCTGGCCTACCTTGCACCTGCTCAGGTGCAGGATAGCCGATGTTCGTGTTAATAGTCCCTTGTGCCTGAAAGATACGTGCCATATCAAAATCAACCAGCTTCACCTCTTCGCGATCTGTCACCATCACATTCGATGGTTTGAGAGCACGAAAGACAATCGGCGGCGATTGGCGATGCAGATAGCTCAACACCCTACACAACTGCTGTGCCCAATTGCGTGCGCGAGCCTCAGGCACACCTCGCGCTCCATTCACACCAGCAACATTGCCCTCTTTCTCCAGTATCTCGCTAAGTGTACGTCCCTCGATCCACTCCATCACCAGATAATGTCTATTTCCTCTTTCAAAGAAATCATACGCTCTCGGAATACCGGGATGACTCCAGTTAAGCATCAAATTCGCCTCAAACTGGAACCGCTTTCCTGCCTGCCGACGTTCCTCCTCTCTCTGCAATTCATCGATGATCTCTTTGACCGCGTATGGCCGACTAGAGCGTATATCCACGGCCCGATAGACCGCCACGATTCCTCCCAACGCCACCATTTTCTCAATCTGATATCTTTCTGCAAGGATCGTCCCAGGCACGAGACGCGACTTGTTATCCTCTCCTATCGCTTGAGCAGAGGGAGATGGAGTTGTTGTCGATGTCTGCCCCGTTAGTTCCAGCTCCTGCTCTGGTTTCAATACCACCTCGTCCGATCCAGATGCAACACCTCCAAGCACTCTGACAATTTGGTTCACAACTGCTTCATAGCGCGTCGGCTCACGAGCATCAATATATTGCAAACTCAGAGGGACCACATCTATCCACTGTGTTCCTGCTATCCATATTGGATACACCGGTCGCTGATACATCCGAGCTATAGCGAGTCCGTCGTTAACATAAGCAAAACGCCTTACATTAGGAGAGACAATATATAGTATTGCATCTGCATTGAGGATTGCTGTTCTCTGAGCCTCTTCCCAGCCCGCAGTGCCAGGGAGTACTTCTTCCGCTTCTCTCCAGATACTGATCCCTCTGAGCTCAAGATCTCTTCTCAAACGTGCCACAAACTCAGCATCAGAAGGCACGTAGATGATAAATACTCCTTCGCTTGTTGAAGCAGAGGGTGCAGCAGCTATCACTTTCTGACCCAACGACTCTAACCACGCTCGCTCCAAAGCGTTAGCAAATCCATGAATGCTCACATAGCGGTCCTGTGGACGTTTCGCCAGAGCTTTGAGCACAACCGATCCAACACTCGCTGAGATTGCCGGGTTAATCGTATCCGGTGGAGAAGGTAGCACATTGACATGCCGCACAACTATATCCACAGCAGACGAGCCTTGAAATGGCAAAGTCCCCGTTAACCATTCATAAACAACAACTCCCAATGCGTAGGTAGAACCCCACTATCCGGTGGAATGAGCAAGGATTGAAAGAAGTGACGGTTCATGGCAAGATGTGCTTATGCAAAAGAGTACACCAGAGCCAATGAACACGTCGAAAGCATTTTGCCCGAACGAGGCGTGTTGTGCA
>WNGL01003531.1_pt1 | contig 18767 bp, 22 predicted proteins | sample 5400591 | NCBI WGS metagenome assembly WNGL01 (sample SAMN13153377, study PRJNA577476) | soil metagenome | isolation source: 80 cm soil or saprolite under Garry oak tree replicate 1 | place: USA:California | collected 2016-06-15 | reverse complement strand
ACCCAGCCCGGACCATCTCGTCCAGCGCACGATGCACGCCCGCCACGTCGACGCCGGTGAGCGCGGCGAGGTCTTCCGGTGGGTACGGACCCGACCCGTGCCGCTCGATGACGTGCCGGATCGCCACGATAGTCTCCAGGTCGTGGGTCTGCTCGGCCAGCGGCTCCAGCTCGCGGATCAGCCGGTCCAGCCACGCGGTGTCCTGCCCGGCGTCCTGCTGGTGATCTCGCTCCACCGTGCCATCACCAGCAGCTCGGCCAGACCGCTTGCGGTCTGGATGACGGCCCGGTCCAGCCGCTCCAGCTCGGACTCGTACTCGTCCACGACCTCCAGCCTGCGCCCACCCGGCGGTGTCCGTAAGGGGATCGGCGTGCGTGCGGGTTCTCGTTCGGCGGTGTGGGCGCCCCAGGACCGTGACGGCCAGAAGCAGGTCCTACTTCCGGCTGTCGAGAATGTGGCGCTGGCTCCGTCCTAGGTACACCAGTGGCCACGACAGGCCGCGCGACGAAGAAGGAGAACCACCATGACGATTCAGCGGATGGACGACGTCGGCATTGTCGTCGACGACCTTGAGGCTGCAATTGCGTTCTTCGTGGAACTCGGCATGGAGCTGGAGGGTAAGGCGCTGGTCGAGGGACGTTGGGCGGCCCGCACCGTCGGACTCGACGGCGTCCGCAGCGAGATCGCGATGATGCGGACCCCGGACGGCCACGGCCGGCTTGAGCTGACGAAGTTCCACACGCCGACGGCGATCAGCGCTGAGCCGCAGAACGCACCGGCGAACACGCTGGGCATTCGTCGCATCATGTTCGCCGTCGATGACATCGAGGATGTCGTTGCCCGCCTGCGCACTCACGGCGCCGAACTCGTCGGCGAGCTGGTGCAGTACCAGGACAGCTACCGGCTCTGCTACGTCCGCGGCCCGAGGGGATCATGGTCGCGTTGGCCGAGCAGCTCAGTTAACGGCCCGTCGCGGCCGACCTGCGACCCACCAGTCCGATCCGCTGGGTGGACCAAGCAACGACAACGGGAGGAATAACCGTGCAACCGAACGAGATCACCGGGGTTCTGAACCGACCGATCAGTCAGGAACTGTTGGCTCGCGACGTGACCCGTTTGGCCTACGTCGCCAAGGACGGCACACCGCGGAACGTCCCGATCGGGTTCACCTGGAACGGCTCGCAGATCGTCATGTGCACTTCGAAGAACGCTCCGAAGCTTCGGGCCTTGGGCGAGAACCAGATGGTTGCCCTGACGATCGACACCGAGGTGCACCCGCCCAAGATTTTGCTCATCCGGGGTCGGGCCGAGCTGGACTTCGTCGATGGCATCCCGGACGAGTATCTCCGGGCGACCAGCAGCTACGAGATGACGCCCGAGCAACGGGTCGAGTGGGAGGCGGAGGTGCGTTCGCTTTACCGCGACGGCATGGTCCGGATCGTCGTGACACCGAACTGGGCGAAGCTGATCGACTTCGAGACGACTCTGCCGAGCGCGGTCGAGGAACTGGTCCGGCAGCGGGAGGAGCGTCAGCGCGGCTGAGCGGCGCGCGGTCGCTCGCGTTGGGTGGATCGCCCGCGCCTCAACCCCAGCGCGGTACGCGGAGTCTGTGAAGTCCGCCAGGAAATGTCCCGGTGGGATGTCGAGAACCCGCGCGCGGCTCCGTCCCCGGAGTGAACACGGCCACAATGGGCCGTACGCGTAAGGAGAACATGATGGCCAAGTACCTGCTGCTCAAGCACTACCGGGGTGGCCCGGCCCCCGCCGTGGACTGGGCGCCGATGGACCAGTGGACGCCGGACGAGGTCGACGCGCACGTGCAGTTCATGCGCGACTTCGCGGCCCGGCTGGAGGAGACGGGCGAGTTCGTCGACACCCAAGCGCTGGCGCCCGACGGCGCGTTCGTGCGGTACGACGGCGAGGGGCGGCCACCGGTGACCGACGGGCCGTTCGTCGAGACCAAGGACCTGATCGCCGGGTGGTACATCATCGACGTGGAGTCGTGGGACCGCGCGGTACAGCTGTCGGGGGAGCTGTCGGCGGCCCCCGGGCCCGGCGGCAAGCCGATCTACGAATGGCTGGAGGTTCGGCCGTTTCTGGCCGACTCGCCCACGGTCACCGAGTGAACGAGCCGCTGCTGCGGGACCTCGTACCCGCGGTGATCGGTGTCCTCGTCCGGCGCGGGGCCGACTCCGCGGCGGCCGAGGACGCCGTGCAGGACGCCCTGGTCGAGGTCGTGCGCGTGTGGCCGGATGATCCGCCGCGGGACCCCAAGGGCTGGTTGGTCACCGTGGCCTGGCGTAAGTTCCTCGACGCCGCCCGCGCCGATACCTCCCGACGGCACCGCGAGGTACGCGTCGAGGGCGAGCCCATGCCCGGCCCGGGCGAGGTGGTGGACGACACGCTCCAGCTGTACTTCCTGTGCGCGCACCCGTCCCTGACACCGGCTTCGGCCGTCGCGCTCACGCTGCGCGCGGTCGGCGGCCTGACCACGCGTCAGATCGCGCAGGCCTACCTCGTGCCGGAGGCGACCATGGCCCAGCGGATCAGCAGGGCCAAGCGGACCGTCTCGGGCGTCCGGTTCAACCAGCCCGGTGACGTCGCCACGGTGCTGCGCGTGCTCTACCTGGTCTTCAACGAGGGCTACTCCGGCGACGTCGACCTCGCCGGCGAGGCGATCCGGCTCACTCGCCAGCTGGCGGCCAAGATCAGCCATGAGGAGGTCGCGGGCCTGCTCGCGCTCATGCTGCTCCACCACGCACGGCGCCCGGCACGGACCGGCCCCGACGGCAGGCTCGTGCCTCTTGCCGAGCAGGACCGCAGCCTGTGGAACACCCGCCTGATCGCCGAGGGCGTCGACGTGCTCCAGGCAGCCCTCACCCGCGACCGCCCGGGCGAGTTCCAGGCCCAGGCCGCCATCGCCGCGCTCCACGCCGACGCCCGGACGGCCGCGGAGACCGACTGGGTGCAGATCGTCGAGTGGTACGACGAACTGGTGCGCCTCACCGGAAGCCCGGTGGCCCGCCTCAACCGGGCCGTCGCGGTCGGCGAGGCCGACGGCCCGCGGGCCGGCCTGGCCGCCCTGGCGGGGCTCGACCCCGCCCTGCCCCGCCACGCCGCCGTCGCGGCGTACCTGCACGAGCGTGACGGTGACCTGGTGACCGCAGCACGGCTCTACGCCGAAGCCGCCCGGTCGGCGCCCAGCCTCCCCGAACGCGACCACCTCACGCGGCAGGCCGCACGGCTCAACGCGCAGCTGCGCAGCTGAGCGGCGGGCGGCAGGCGTTCACCGTCCCGATAGGGACGGTCTGCTCACCCTGTTGGCTGGCCGGACCGCGTCACCTGACCGTCACGAGCCCGAAGATCCCGTGCTCCTGGCCCTGCCCGGCGATCACCGCAAGCCGAACCCCCAGCGGACACCCCGCCGCTGGGCTTACCCGCAGGCCGCGGCCTGGACCTGCGGTGTCACAGATACCCCGTCCGGTGAAAATCTCGATTGCCGAGGGCTATCCGATACTCCCTCTCGCCCGGGGTGAGGTGCCTCCCGGCGTCATGCAGCCGTGCCCGGGGCGGGCGGCGCAATCCCGCCCCCGGATCGCGGCGGCCCGCCGCGCCCGGGCGGACGCGGTGACCGCTTGCACCAGCAAGCACCCCGCTGGCTCCCAGCATGCTCCTGGCCGGTCTGGCCGCCTGCCCCGCTAGTACCGGCTCGCGCCCGTAATCGGCAGGGGGCGTGCATTGTCTATCCGCGACATCGAGGCACGGTCACCCGCCGTCGCGATCGCCGCCTATTCACGGAGTCACGGGCGCCGATGCAATCAAGCCGAACCGGGCTAGCGTGCCAGGTGATGGACGTACCTGCAGTCAGCCGGGCACGGTCAGTGTCAGCTGACAGGCACGCTATGGTTGCTCTCCGTGACGAATGGGCGGTGGCGGGTGGTGCTCACGAGGCGGGGGATGCCGCGCCTGTCGGAGCTGCTGCCGGACGTTGCGGAGCCCAGCGGGCCTGCTGATGATCTTGATGCCTGGCTGGATGCGGAGGACGTGCCGGACGGGACGCCGTTCCTGGTCTCCCCGGCGCTGGAGTAAGACATCGAGCTGAACAGGTATTTCCTGCGCCCGGCGATGATCGGGGCGGCGCAGAACACGCGGCTGGCAGCGGCCGGGGACTTGTGCCGGTTCCTGTGCTTCCTGCACGAGTCGCGGGGTGGCAAGTCGTGGCGGGACGCTCAGGAAGACGATCACGCGGCGTTCTTGCACTGGCGCCAGCTGATGCCGGCCAATCCGGTGCCGCAGCGTGCCCGGCGGGCCGCGGCGGACCGGCACCGGCAAGGTGACGGCCGCGCGCTGGTCCCGGCGGCGCAGGCCCGCGACACCGGCCGGGATGAGGTCAAGTGGCTGGCCCCTGCCGAGTACCGGCAGTGGCGGAATACCGGGCTGCGCGGCTACCGGGCGGACGGGCTGCCCGATGAGGGGTTCCGCGGGCGGTGGGCCAGCCGCAACGCGCTGTTCGCCGACGTGATGGTCCGCACCGGCCTGCGGCTGGCCGAGCAGGCCAGCCTGACCGACGGGGAAGCGCCAGCCGGTGATGGCGGCGTGGCGTACCAGCGGTTCTGGCTGCCCGGGGCGGTGGCCAAGAACGGCTCGTCCCGCTGGGTCTACCCTCCCGCGGCGCTGGCCCGCAAGGTCGGCGAGTACTGCGCCGCCGACCGGGCAGAGATCATCATCGCCGCCGCGCGGCGCCGCGGGACCTATGACCGTATCCGGGACCCGCTGGTGATCGACCCCGCCCTGGGTCCTGCCTCTGCTGTGGTGGTGCGCCGCCCGGACGGCGGTGAGGCCGTCATCCGGGTGGAGCAGCTCACGCCTGGTGAGCGGGCACGGCTGCTGGTCCGCACACGGGATAGGCTCAAGCCGGCAGGGCTGTGGATGGCCGAGCATGGCATGCCGGTCAGCATCTCGGGCTGGAAGGGGATCTTCCGCGGCGCGAGCAGCCGCTGCGCGCGGGCCGGGGTGCCGGGTCGCCTGCCACCCGCATATGCTCAGGCACACGTTCGCGGTGGTGACCCTGGAGCAGTTGCAGCGCGGCCACATCGCCGAGCTTGCGGGCATGACGCCGGGGCAGCGCGGCCAGTACCAGCGGGTCTTCGGCGACCCGCTGGACTGGGTGCGCCGCCGGCTTGGCCACCGTTCCGCTGAGACCACGCTGAAATACATGTGCTGCAGGAACTGGAGATGCGGACCCGGATGGAGCTGATCCCCCCGGACTGGGACGACACTGGGCTCCTCATGGATGCGGCGGGGTGACCAAGGTGGCCCGCGGGGCCAGGACCGGGCCGGGGCGCTGCTCACCGCTGCCCGCCGCGGGCTATCAGCCGCCTGTGCCAGCGCGGCCCGGGGCGGGCGGGCCGGAGGTGGCCTTCACCGGTGATGACGGGCGCCGCCGGGTGTTCCGGTTCACCGGGCTGCCGGCGGCAGGGTGGCATGCGCCGCTGGCTGCGGCGTTCGCGGCGAGGACCGGCCCGGCTGGGTAGCTGCGCACCTTGGCGTCGGCGCTGTCGGCGTGGGGTGTGCTGTGCCGGTTCCTGCGGTTCCCGGCCGGGCTGCGGGCGGCGCACCTGGACCGGTTCCGGGCACACCGGGCGGCCACCGTGACACCTGCCTCGCCAGGCCGACCAGTTCAGCCGGCGGGCCTTGTCTCGCCGGGGCGGCGGGATGACGGTGCCGCGCACGAGCCGCAGCAGTTCCGGAATGCCGGTGCGGCCCGCGATGCCGGGCCGGCCCGCGGCGGCCAGCCGGACGCGAGATCCGAGCGGCCGCCGCGAGCCTGGACGTCAGGCTCGGGCCCCGCCGTCCCCCTCCCTCGGGCGCCATAATCCGCCGGTGCCGCGATCCCACCGCACTGTGCACCGGCGTCGGGCAGTGCCCGCTCACGCTCAACGCCGCGACCTGGTGTCAACCGGCAGGCAAGCGCCAGGATCCCAGATCTGGAAACGCGCCCCCAAAAGCCCGGTCACGTGCAGCTCGGCGGATTCGCGAGCAGCCGCGACTGCCGAGTCAACTGCGGTCTGCGATCAGCAGACCGCACAGGGCGCAGGCCGGCGCTCGCGGGGAGTGCAGCGTCTGGGGCGCGACTGACACACGGCCACGTTGCCCGCCACAAAGCCGGCGGACGGACTATGCGCAGTTCGCGCAGACCTGGCCCGGACCCTGCCAGCGGCATCGTAGATGCGTGCGGCCCCAAATCCCCGGACTCTCACCGGGTGGTCTGGGGCCTCACCTCACGTCCTCCGGTTCCCCTGCGGGCTTTCCTCCGGTTTCCCGTTTGCCCGCCGGGTCCCTCCCCTTCGTCCGCCTTCTTCTGGTTTCCCTTCGTCCGGCGTTCTCCGGTTTGTTCCCTTCGGCCGTTGCCCGGTTCCGGTTCCCGTCCGGTTTCCCTCCGGGTTCCCTTTCCCTTGAGCAATCTTCACGTTAGCGCTGCCGCGCGGCGGTTCCGCAGGCGTTGGTCCCGGGCGGCAGGGACAAAGGTCACCAGTCCTGCCGCGACCGCCTCGCCCGCGATCGCGCGATCCGCCCGCCCTGCAGATGGGCAGCGGCTGGGCACGATGGGATGTCGCCACAGAAACTGTTGCGAGCGGCCGCGAGCTCAGGACATCGCCGCGCCCGAACCCCCAGATAAGGCGGATACGGATCGTGGGCAGGTAACCGGCATTTACCGCGGAGCGTAACCGGCCAGATAGCTCAGCCTCGCGAGCCTGCCGAATCGGGCGTGGGGCGATGCCAGAAGAGACCGATGTCTCCCCCGGGCACACGGTGGGCTGACAGGATTAGTGAACACCCAGAAACTGTATTCACGCTCGGCCAGGAAGCGGCGAGCGACGGACCATGCCCCGACAGCCCCGACGTCATAGGCTTGCCGAAATCGAGGTTCGACGCCCAAGTGACCAGCGACCTCACGGCGGCATGAGCGCATTCTCAGCGGAGTCGGTAATGCATAAACATGCGGGCTGATCGTCACGCGCGGTAAACCGAAAGCTGAGCTCGCCAGGCCGCTAACCGCACGGAATTCCGCGATACCGGTCATCGCCTCCGGTCAGCCGTGCCGGCCCGGTGATGCTTCCCGTTCAGGGGCCGGAGCGGTAGTCAAAGTCGGTGGTGAAGGCGGCGTTGCGCCGTCCTCGGACTTCCCAGCGCAGCACCGGGTCGGTGGATCGCAGCGCGTCGCCGTGAAGCTCGGTGCCGGGATGGTCAAAGCCCGGGATGCCGCACCGGACATCGCCTGGCTCGGAAGCGTCGCCTTCGGCCTCGACGCTCAGGTAGCCGACGACATCGATGCGCTTGCGGGCCGCGGCGTGCTCGAGGGTGATGCGGGCCGGCCGGACGGCGTAGACCTCGCCGATAGCCGGGCCGTACAGCCGCGCGACCGTTCCTCCGGCCCGGCCGAGGAAGATGTCGGCCAGCGCGGCCCGCTGCCCGCCGCTGGCGCCGACGTCGACGTAGAGCACGACGTCCCACGGGGTGCTCGGCTGCACCCGGTCCAGGTAACGGATCGACAGCACCGTCCGCAGGCCGGACAGGTCGGTGCCATCGGCGTGACCGTGGCGGATCGACCAGGACAGGGCGCCGAAGCACTCCCCGAAGCTGGAAGGCCCGCCGGGCCGGCCGCCGACGCTGCGGCACGGGCAGATCGCCTCGCAGTTGCATCCCTCAAAATACGAGCCCCGCACCCGCCAGTCGGCCACCGGGCCGGACCCTGCTGCGCCCATCACATACCACCCCTCCCGCCGAGGCCGGCGGCGCCGGGACCGGGCGGTCGCCTGCGGCCAGCCAGCCAGCCGGGCCGCCTGGGATACGAGCCCTGCAGGTTCATGCCCGGCTGTTACCGCCGCGCAAACCCCGCGACACTTCGGCAGGCAGGACAGCGCCCGGAAGCCGCGCAAGCCGGAGCCGACGCCGGGTGCGAGCGCTGTCTCGCTGCCTGAGCCGCAAACCGCGCCGCCTCTGGGATCTGACCGGGATCTCGCCGCCGGATCCGGCGCGTGCCGGAACGGCAGGAGGGCCGGGGCTGTGATCCTCGCACACGTCGCCTGGTCCGGGTCCTACCCAACGGCAGCCAGTGGGCGCTTCCTTGGGCCACGCTGAAGCAACAGGGCCGCCCTGCTGGCGGCATGTGAAGACGTTCTGAGAGGCAATACACCGCTCTTGCCCGCGCACTGATCAGGATCCTGGCGGCATATAGATCCAGGATGCGAACACTACGTCCCGCCCGTCCGGGTCCTGGTAGGTGACACCGCCGTTGGCCTGCCAGTAGTCGATCTGGGCAACCGAGCGGGCACCCGCAGCGGCAAGCCTGGCCTGCATCCGCTCCCGGGCGGCAGCATCAGGCAGGTAGAACACGAGCTGGTCCAGCCCGCCGCCCGGGTACGGTGCCTGCCTGACACGGACGATTTCCAGGTGAACCTGACCGCCTGGCAGCCCGAGGATGGTCCCGTCCAGGCCGTAGCTGTCGTGGAAGGTCTCCAGGACAGGCAGCCCGATGGTGTCCCGGTAGAAGGTGACCGTCTCCTCGTAATGCGCACTCCACCGCACGACCCGCAGCGCGCCTGCGGGCAGGTGCGCTGGCCAGCGTGCCTGCCGGGGCTCCGTGCCCATGGCGGCAGTCTTTCACCCGCCCTGGCCGCTCCAGTCTTCGGGCTGCAGCAGGTGCCTGAGCCGGCTGTCCCCGAGCCGCACCACACGCCCTGCCGCCGGCCAGACGAACAGGCTGCACTACCCACTCGCGGCATGAGAGTGCACGCAATGGTGCCATTGCGACGGGAAATTCGAGATGTGCTGAAGGTGAGCGGGAATTGCCGTACGGATCAGCGGCGGAGGAAATTAACGACCGCCTGGCGGTATTCCTGGGGTGCCTCGATGCTGGGTATGTGACCGCAGCCCGCGAGCATGACGAGCTGGGATCCAGTGGTGGCGCCGGCAATCGGCTGGGCCTGGGCGGGGCCGCAGGTGAAGTCGAGCTCGCCGACCACGATCAGAGTCGGGCTGGTGATGCGGCCCAGCAGCGGGCGCAGGTCAACCGACTGGTACAGGCCGCCCTCCCAGGCCTTGCCGGCGGCCAGGTTTGTCTTCATGACCCGGCTCATCTCGGCGAGCCGTGCCGCCACCTCGGGCTTATCTGGTTCGGCGAGGTAGAAGGGCAGGACTGCGGTCATCATCTGTTCCATTTCGGCCGCATCGGTGGCGGCGAGCAGGCGCTCGGTCCAGGAGTCCATGACGGGCCGCGCTTCGGCATACCACGGTGAGCTGGCGTGCCGCGCTAGCAGGGCCTCAGCCTCGGCTTCGGCGTCACCTCCGTCCTGAGCATCGGCATCGGGCCCGATACCGAAGGCCGCAACGGCCACGCAGCTTGCCGTGCTCTGCGGGTACAGCGCGGCGTAAGTCAGGGCCGTGGTCGCCCCGAAAAGAGTGGCCCAGCACTACCACCTCTGGCAGCGCCAGCGCCTAACACCTCCTCGTAGAAGCGGGCGTGCCCTTCGGGGGAGTAGCCGGCGGGACTGGCCGGGGGCGTGGATGAGCCTGAACCATGAGGATCGATCAGGTAGGAACACAGCACGTCCGACAGCAGCGTGGCATCGCCGTTCATGTAGGCGGCTGAGAACCCGGGACCTCCTGCGAACATCAGCGTTGGCCTGCCGGTCCCGATGATTTCGTAGCTTGCGGTCCGCCCTCCCGGCAGCGCGACGATATGCGTCATGCTCCTGCCCCCTTCCCGGCAGTCAAGGGCCGGCCAGCTTTGCCCGGCCAGGTAACCAGCCTGCGGGAAGACCCTGCAGCCGGGCAATCCCGGGACGTGGGATCGGGGGAAGTGATGCCTGGCAAGGGCGAAAGAGCCGAGACCGGCGGCGGCCAGCCGGGGTCCGACGTGTCTACCGGGATGAACCGGCAGGCCGGAGGACTCCTGCAGCCTTGGCCCCACCTCTTGCAGGCAACAGGAGACCGGCCACACGGTACGTCAATGCGTTGCCACGAAATCGGGAGAATCACCCCGTCCGCGGCATGAGCGGAAGTTGTCCCGTAGCAACTCTGCGGTGCCGGGATTGTCAATGCAGACTGGTGCCGTGATGACTCTACTGGAACGGCTTTTGCCGCTGTGGACGCAACCTGCCGGTTCCCGGGACGACGCCGAGGCGGCCTTCCGTGAGGTGTACGCCGACCCGGTGGTGGTGAACGGGACCGAGATGCGCGTCGCCGGCCTGGTGGACCGGGCCAGGGCACTGCACCGGGCCTTTGACGGGCTCAGCATGCACATCCTGGATACCGTGGAGACGCCGGACCGGGTCGTCATCGCGTTCCTCATGCGCGGACGCCACGTCGGCCCGCTCATATCGCCGCTGGGAACCGTCGCGCCGACACACCGCGATATCGAGATACGCACGATCGACGTTCTCGCCATCAGGGCTGGCGTGGTCTCGGCTATCTGGGTGGTCTCCGATGACCTCGGCCTGCTCCGCCAGCTCGATGCAGCCAAGCTGGCATGACAGCAGAGCCGACCGCCTGCCGCCGGCCAGGCGACGTCATGGTCATGACACTGGCCGCCCGGACCGTAGATCCTCATGCCCTGCAACTGCCGCTGCATTGGCGCCGCCCGGGCTCGACATAAGCCGAGATGGTCACTACCACTCGCTATCAGCGGCAGATGCGGGCGGGCTTAGTCGGCCGTGGTGTCGAGGGCCGGTCAGTTCGGTTTCCGGGTTCTGGCCAGTACCTGGCGGCGGTAGGAGACGCTCAGGAGGCCGCGCTATGCCGGGAAGCCCAGAACGGGTCTCACCAACGGCGGCGGGTCCCCGTGGTGGCGTTCGGACCGGCAATGCCGCTCGGTATCTCCCCGACCACGAGCGGCGTTCGGACCGTGGGCGAGTGTCCTATCGTGACTGGTATGCAGAAGGTTACGGGTATCGGCGGAGTGTTCCTGCGGGGCCGGGATCGTGCCGCGCTGTGTGCCTGGTATGCCGATCAGCTGGGCATTGACATCGATGAGAGCTACTGCGGTACTGAGTTCGGCTGGTCTCCTGGCGGTTCAACGACCTGGGCTGTGTTCCCGGCCGACACCGAATACTTCGGCCGGCGTGACCAGCCGTATATGGTCAACTACCGGGTCGATGACCTCGCTGCCATGCTGGCCCAGCTGCGCTCTGGCGGGGCCGAGGTGATTGACGAGATCGGGGAGACACCTTACGGCCGGTTCGGCTGGGCGGTCGACCCTGAAGGAAACAGGTTCGAGCTGTGGCAGCCGCCAGCCGGGCGCTGAGCCCGCGCCGCAGCGCGCCAGCCGGGCGGGCACTGCGCCGGACGCCCGAATGTGGTCCACGACATGCCAGCGTGCCCGGCGCCCGTGTCCTGACCGCTCAGATACCGGATAGGCGTACTCGCGGCAGCGGGACCAGGACGACCTTGGTGCCCTTGCCGCACACGCGCAGCACCCGGTGGCTGTGCTCCTCGCCGAGATCGGCGATGTCTGCGCCGGTGGCCTCGAAGATCCGCAAGCCCAGCAGGCCCAGCATGGCCACCAGCGCGAAGCCGGACGGGTTCGGTGATTCCCGCGCGGCGGTGAGCAGCGCCTCGAACTGCAGGTGGGTGAACCCGAGGGTGGGTGACTCGGCGGGGACTGCGGGACGGCGGACGTGCTCGGCGGGTGAGTGCTCCATGATTCCGTCGAGAACGCAGGTCCGGTAGAACCGGCCGTGACGGAGAACCTACGGGACACAGTGGAGGGCTTGAACCGGCGGATCTCCTGCATCGACCGGATGTAGAGCTCCAGGTGCGGCCGCTGGGCGGCCAGCGGATCCAGGCCGCGCTCGGCGCACCAGCGAGGTAGCAGCGGAGATCAGATTCGGTGTGCTCGCGGGAGGAGCCCTTGAAGCGGGCCAGGTAGGCAGCTACCGCCAGTCGCAGCCGATCGGTGAACGGCTCGGGAGGATCGGAGGGCGCAGGGGCCAGTTCGGTGAAGGTCATCATGCCCCGACACTGAAGCGATCCCCGGTCATCGTGAAGCTAACCGAACACGCACCCGGAGGCAGAAGCGGCATCTGTCCCCGGCGCAGCAGTCCGGTCTTCGCAGCGCACCCCGCAAAACCGGCTCAGCGGGCCGGCCGCCCGAGCAGCTTCTCGATGCTCCGGCGCTCGCGCTTGGTCGGACGGCCCGCGCCGCGGTCGCGGGCAGCCACCGCGATGGCCTCCTCGCGGGGCGGAGGGGGAGGGCTGTTGTCGATATAGCATGCGGCGGCAACGGATGCGCTGACACGCTTGGTGATGACCTGCTGGACGACCACGACGCGTTCGCGTCCTTCGTAGCGCAGCCGCACCTCATCACCGGCCCGTACGGCATGCGCGGGCTTGACCCGCACCCCGTTGACCCTGACGTGCCCGGCCCGGCAGGCACCGGACGCGGCCGAACGGGTCCTGGTCAGCCGCACCGACCAGATCCAGCTGTCCACCCGCCCAGCCTGATCACCCGCCACTCAGCACACTGTAATGCGATACGCGCCCGCCGGCTGCACCCAGCCTGACGTCTTCCGCGAAGGGCCCGGCGGTCAGCGGCATGAGCGGAGGCCGGCTGGCCAGGGTTTACCTGCAGGGCGAATGGTGCATCCTGGTCATGACGAACATGGCGGATGACGAAACGGGGGCACCGGGCAATTGAGCTACGATCCGGCGGCTGCCGAGCGGGTGCGGCAATTGCTGTCCGGCCGGAGCGATGTGGTCGAGAAGAAGATGGTGGGCGGCCTGTCTTTCCTGGTCAACGGCAATATGTGCTGTGGCATCACCGGCATGGCGCTGATGGTCCGGGTGGGCGCTGAAAGCCGCGAGCAGGCACTCCGCGAGCCGCACGTGCGGCCGATGCTGTTCGCCGGCCGGGCTTTGCCCGGCTTCATCTGCATCGAGCCGGAAGGCTACGCAGCTGATGATGCACTCGCCAGCTGGGTGCAGCGAGGGCTCGACTTCGTCTTCGGGCTCCCGGCGAAGCCAGTCCGCGCGAGCAGCTGACCCGTTGGGCCCCCGCCAGGCAGACATGACAACCTGGGGCCGAGACCCGCGCAGCAAGAACTGCGCAGCCGGTCATTACACCCGCTAGGCGGCAGAAGCGTGCATCCATGCGCGGTATCGAGATGCATAGTTATGCAGGTCGACTGGCCGCTCGCCGATGGCATCCCGACCTGCGCCACCACTGCCGACGGGGCGCAGGCCTGGGTAGCGCGCCGGGTCATTTCAGGCGCCGTAAATTGGGGGCTGGTTTGACGAGGATTGCTGCCCTGGAGGTGGCACCGGCACGGTCGGGAGGTGCCTGGCCTGCGCGGACAGGGCGAGCAGGGTCACCGCGTCGGTCCAGGAAAGCGGGGCTATCCAGGCTGGCTTGCCGGCGGAATTAACCTGTTCGGGCAGCGAACCTAGCTGCGTCCGGTGGGCGGCGAGCCAGTCCAGCAGCGCCGTTGCCTGGCCGTGCTGTCCGGTCGCGGCATCGAACAACGCGAAGAATGCGGTCTCCGCGGTCCAGGCGAGGTCGGGCGTGCCGGGCCAGGTTGCGCCGGGCTGCAGGCCGCCGTTCGGGAGGGTGAGGGCCCGCTGTGCCGACCTGGCCGCCTGCAGGACCTCGGGGCCCGGATCCGCGAATGGCGGCCCGAGGAACGTGATGGCCGCGTCGGCGCCCGATCCGGTGTCCGGGTTGCGCTGGTAACCAGTCCGGCCGAACGTCGCGGTGATCGCCGTGGCCAGCCGGGCCGCGGCGGCCGCCCAGCGGCGGCCATCGCTGGTGGCTGTCGCACCGCCGATGTCTGCGGCCAGGTCAGCGGCGGCGCGCAGGCCGGCTAGCAGCGGGGCGGCGGTACCGAGCGTGACCTGGACCGAGACCTCCCAGTAATCCATGGCCGGCCCTGGCAGGCCGTCCCGGGTCAGCGAGCGGGCGGCTGCGTCGGCGGCCCGGGTGACCATCGGCCACAGCAGCGCGAGGTCGCGGCGCGATCGGCTGCCGGGTCCTAGCTGCTGCGTGCTCGCCCAGGACCAGACGGCCCACGGAACCCAGCCGTCCGCGTCGAGCTCGGCGGGCCGGCCGTCGCGCACCGGAGCCGAGCCCCCGGGCCGGTACCTGGCGGCCCAGATACCGTTACCCGGCTGCATGCGCTGCAGGAAGCGGAGGATCCGGTAGGCCATCGCCGGATGACCTGTCTGGGTGAGCGCCACCGCGACCCAGCTTGAGTCACGCGGCCACGCATACTCCCAGCCGGAGTGCCAGCCGGCCAGCACGGCGCCATCCGGCCGGACAGCCAGCCTCAGGTCGAGCAGTGCCCGGGTGGCCATGGACCGCTGGGCCGTGGTGGCACCGGGGACACGCCCGGCCCGCAGCCAGTCGCGGTCGGCCCGTTCCGCGGCCACCACGCAGGCCGACTGGGTGCGGGTCAGCGGAGCTGGCCGCTGTGGTGCTGCATAGGTCCTTCCGGCCGTGAGCAGGATGCTGGAGCCTGGCTCGAAGTGGCCGCTCAGCCGAGCCGGAACTGGCAGCGCCCGCTGCTGCTGACATGGGTCCTGAGCAACACCGGCGACCGTGAGCCGGGGCTGCCCGGGCTCCATGGCTACCGCGACGGTCACCGCGGCCGCGCTGACTGCCAGCATGAGGGCAGCGCCGGCCACGGCGGCCCGCCGGGAGCCGGGACAGGCCCCGTAAGAGAAGGTGGCCGGCGCCTGCTCAGGCCGAAGTCGCCAGTAGCTCACTGACCGTCACGAACCTGTACCCGGCGTCCGTCATGGACGCCACCAGCCTGTCGAGTTGTTTCATCAGGCTGGCGTTCGGCTCCGATCCGCCGTCATGAGCGAGCACGATGCTGCCGGGCGAGGCCCGCCGCAAGATCGTGTTGACGCCACCTCGCGGGTTGCTGCCCGTGACATGATGTGACCACAATGTCACGCCGTAATGCAGGCCGGCGCAGACCGCCAATCCGACGCTGTCGATGCGGCCGTAGGGAGGCCTGCACAACGCCGGCGGCCGGCCGGCCAGTTTCGCCAGGACCTCGTGGGTCCGTTCCAGGGTGCCGAGGTCAAAAGCCTCGTCATGCTGGGTCAGATCATCATGTGCCCACGTGTGATTACCCTGTTCATGACCCGCCTGCGCGGTCCGCGCCACCAGGTCAGGAGCTGCCAGCGCCCGCTCGCCGACCCTGAAGAACGTCGCCCTCGCGCCGTGCCGCCGCAACATAGCCAGCACCTGCGGCGTCCACTCCCGTGTCGGGCCGTCATCGATGGTGAGCGCGACGATCCTGGCGGACGGCGCGGCGCGGAACGTCACCGGCGCCACGTACGCTCCCGGCCCAGCCGGCGTCGCGGTCCGCGCCGTCGGCCCCCCGGCCGGAGCAGCCTGCCAGGCCGCGATCCCGGCGCCGGCTCCCGCCGCGCCACCGACGGTGACCAGGCCGGCCCCAGCGAGGAACCCGCGGCGGTCCACAGGACAAGTCACCTGGCCTTACCGAAATGCCGGCAGGCCCGCAGCCCGCCAGGCCCGGTTTCCGGGTCGTCGCCGTACAGCAGCAGCACCAACCGCTGCACCCCCCCGCCCGGCAACCGCCCTCGCACCTCCTCTTCCGTCTCACGTTCAGCGCCATCCAGAGCACAGCCCCCGCCCATACCGGCCTCCCGGAGTTACTCAGACGCTGAGAGGAATACCCTGATTTCTCCCCCGGCCACCCAATAGCTGCCATGTCGCGCCCGCGCTCGCATCCACGCCAGGCATGCTATGTAACGGCATCGCCCGGGCAGCTACGGTCACCGACCGCCCGGCCTGCACCACCCGGACAGACGCTCCCGAAAGCGGGGACCGCAGCGCGGCAGGTGACAGGAAATCAGAACTGGAAGATCCGCGCGCCACCGCAGACACAGCCAACACCGCTCTCAGCCGCCCCGAGCCGGCGATCTGATTTCCTACCAAAAGAATAGGAAATGCGGCACGGTGATCGCCAGGAAAACCTGTCCCTGCCGACTGAACCGCGAGTAACCATACCAACCGGCGCATAGATATACGTGCCGATGAAATACTCATTTCGGCAATACCGGACGTCCTCCGAGGTCTGGGCCTCAGGATGCGGATGGGATCAGGTGCCGGAGGCCATGAAAGCGGCGAGGATGTAGTTCGGCTGGCGGTCCAGGTTCTGGGCCAGCTAGGGCAGGACGCCGGGTGAGTCCGTGCTTCGGGCCGGGCAGGTCGGCGATCAGGAAACGGCACAGCGCGGGGGCTTCGCCGGCGTGGAATGCGGACCGGGCGGCCCGTGTTGACGCGCTGGTGAAGAAGATTGGCTTCTTGTCGTTCGGGCACTGGTCGCCGTCACCCGGCTCGCATACGCGGTCGGCGTCGGACGCGTTGCTGCAGTCGGTCGACCTGGCCGTCGCCGCCGAAGAGCTCGGCGCCGACGGCGCGTACTTCCGCGTGCACCACTTCGCGAGGCAGCTGGGATCTCCCTTCCCGCTGCTGGCGGCGATAGGCGCGCGCACCAGCCGGATCGAGATCGGCACGGCAGTCATCGACATGCTCTACGAGAACCCGCTGTACATGGCAGAGGACGCCGGCGCGGCCGACCTGATATCCGGCGGCCGCCTCCAGCTGGGGATCAGCCGCGGCTCGCCGGAGCAGGTGATCGAGGGCTGGCGGTACTTCGGCTACCAGCCGCAAGCGGGCCAGACGGACGCCGACATGGCCCGCGGGCACGCCCAGGTGCTGCTCGAGGTGCTGCGCGGCGAGGGCTTCGCGCAACCTAATCCGCGCCCGATGTTTGCGAACCCGCCCGGCCTGCTGCGCGTCGAGCCCTACTCGCAAGGGCTGAGGGAGCGCATCTGGTGGGGCGCCGCGTCGCAGCGGACCGCCACGTGGGCGGCCGGGCTGGGCCTGAACCTGCAAAGCTCGACACTGATCAATAACGAGTCGGACAAACCCTTTCACCTGCAGCAGGCTGAGCAGATCCAGGCATTCCGTGACGCATGGCAGAAGGCTGGCCACGACCGGGAGCCGCGGGTGTCGGTAAGCCGGAGCATCTTCGCCCTCGTCGATGACCAAGACCGGACGTACTTCGGCCGCCAGAACCAGGACACCGACGAGATCGGGTTCATCGACGCGAAGACCCAGGCGATCTTCGGCCGCTCGTACGCCGCCGAGCCGGATGTGCTGATCCAGCAGCTCAAGGAGGACGAGGCGATCGCAGCCGCCGACACGCTGCTGCTCACCGTGCCCAATCAGCTCGGCGTCGACTACAACGCCCACGTCATCGACAGCATCCTCACCCACGTGGCGCCTGCACTCGGCTGGCGATAAGCCCGCTGGCGATCAGCACGATCAGCCCAGCCGCGGCGAGATCTCGCGCCGTACCCATGGCCCGGCCCTATCTGCAGCAGATGAGTACGGCAGATCCTTTTAATCTGGTGCATTTGGCACCCATCCACTGCGCGCATTTGATAGCAGTTGTAGATGCTTCCGAAAGAACGCGTAGCGTACCTCGAGCGAGGCCTTGCCGAGGCACGAGAAACGATCTCCCCACACTACGACGATGTGTTCCGCGAGGTTCAGCAAAGAATCTCTGCTGCCGGTAGCGTTGGTAAAGCGGACATAGCAATGCTTAGTTTCTGGAAGCGTCTGCGTGCGGACACGCGATGGGTTACCAAGCTGCTCCAGCTGCCTGACGCCGAGGTCCGGGAAGTAACGGGTCGGGCAGTTATCGCCGCTCGCGGAGGTGACGCGATCAAGGCCGCCGGTGACGCACGGGAGATACTACGGGCACTCCCGGGTTTCGGCCGAGGCCCTCTGTGTCAGGATCAGGTGAGACACCAGGGACAGCAGTTGCTGGTGGAACTTGAGGGCTAGACGGGATCAGCAGGCAGTGACCATGACTAGCTCAGACATGCAGGACACCCCGGCCGGGCGCCGGGCGGCCCGGACGGCCGGCCCGCGGTCGTCCCAGCCGAAACGGCGCACCTTCACCGCCGCGTACAAACTGGCGATGATCGAGAAATACGACGCGGCGACCGAGCCCGGGGGCGAAAGGCGCGCTGCTGCGCGGCGAGGGCCTTTATGACTCGCATATCAGCTACTGGCGCAAGGCGCGGGAATCCGGGACGCTGAAATCGCCGTCCGCTGCCGCGGATGCTGTTCCCGTCTCCGAGAGCGCGGATTCACCTCGTCGGGTTGGGGCGAAGCCCCGTTAGCTATTCAGGAAGCGTCGTCGTCTTACGGCTAGTCAGCGGGCGTGCCTGATTCCCGAGTTGGCTCAATTTGGTGCGCAGTCGGCTGGTTCGGCGGCGGTGAGGATGTGGGTGCCCGGCTTCTGTGAACTAGTGCCGTGTCAGATTCGGTTGGCCCGGCCGCTTTGGCCGTACGCGCGGGCGGCCGGCCTGAGATCGGGCCGGCCCGATGTGGCAGCGGGCCGGCTATAGCCGGCTCGATGTGGCATCGTGCCGGCGGGGGACGGGGCTGGCGCGGGACGGATGAGCGGCGTGAGGCGCCCGGGGCGTGAGGTGCGGAGCTAAGGGCCAGGGCCAGGGCCAGGGCCAGGGCCAGGGCCAGGGCTCAGGGGCCAAGGGGCCAAGGGGCCAAGGGGCCAACGTAGCCTGCGGCGGCACTAGCGGCCGGCATCTCCTCCAGCGTGGCAGTGATGACCTGTTCCACCTTGTCCAGCAGGATCGACGGCGGCCGGCCCGGCCGCGGCTCATCATGCAGGCCGTCCAGCCGCGACGCGGCGAACCTG
>WNGL01004400.1_pt1 | contig 18769 bp, 16 predicted proteins | sample 5400591 | NCBI WGS metagenome assembly WNGL01 (sample SAMN13153377, study PRJNA577476) | soil metagenome | isolation source: 80 cm soil or saprolite under Garry oak tree replicate 1 | place: USA:California | collected 2016-06-15 | reverse complement strand
GAGAATGGCATCAGGAAATGAAACGGAACTTGCCGTCGGCGGTGCAATGCGCAGCTACTTGCTCGAAATAACGCGTCAACTCATTGCTCGATTGTCGCTAAATGGATGGCAGCTTTGAGCAATATTTAGGACTTGTTTGCACAAAGGAGCGGCCACCGTTCGGCCTGCCGATCAGGATAAAGCTTCTAGCACCTCACTCGCGCTCCAGCGCCACCACGCGGTTCTTCTCGATCGCGAGCACGAGCCTGCCGTGCTTGAGGGCGAGCGCCTTCTCGCCGAAGAGTTCGCGCCGCCAGCCGGAGAGCGCGGGCACGTCGGCCCCGTCGTCGGCGGCGATTCGGTCGAGGTCATCGACGGTGGCGATCACCTTGGCGGCAACGCCGTGCCGCTCCGCGGTCATGCGCAGGAGCACCTTGAGCAGCTCGACGGTGGCCTGTCCGTTGGCCGCGGGCTTGTGGCGATCGAGCCACGGCAGTGTCGCCGGATCGCGCGCCAGCCCGCGCTTGACCGCCTCGACGATGGCATCGCCCCATCTCGACCGCTCGAATCCCCTGGGCAGCGAGCGCAGCCCTGCGAGCCGCTGGATCGTGGTCGGCGCCTGCACCGCGATGTCGCCGATCACCTCGTCCTTAAGCACGCGCCCGCGCGGCACGTCGCGGGTCTGCGCCTCGCGCTCGCGCCAGGAGGCGACCTCCATCAGTACCGCGAGCTCCTTCGGCTTGCGCACCCGGGTCTTCAGCCGCTCCCAGGCATGCTCGGGCTCCATGCGGTAGGTTTCAGGGGAGGTCAGCACCTTCATCTCCTCGCGCATCCATTCGGTGCGCCCGAGTTTGTCGAGGTCGGCCGAGAGCCTGACATAGACGTCGCGCAGGTGGGTCACGTCGGAGACGGCATAGGTGAGCTGCGCCTCGGAGAGCGGCCGCCGGGTCCAGTCGGTAAAGCGATGGGACTTGTCGAGGGCGTCGCCGGTGATTCGCTGCACCAGCTGGTCGTAGGAGATCGAATCGCCGTAGCCGAGCACCATCGCGGCGACCTGGGTATCGACCAGCGGCGCCGGAATGATTCCGGCCTCGTGCCAGCAGATTTCGATGTCCTGGCGGGCGGCGTGGAACACCTTGATGACCTTTGCTTCCGTCATCAGCGCGAAGAAAGGCGCGAGATCGATGCCGGGCGCGAGCGCGTCGACCACGACCGCCTCGTCGGTGCTCGCCATCTGCGCCACGCAGAGCTTCGGATAATAGGTGCTCTCGCGCAGGAACTCGGTGTCGACGGTCACGAACGGATGGAGCGCGAGCCGCGCACAGGTCTCGGCGAGCTGGTCGGTTGTGGTGATCGGCTGCATCCGGCGCTAGATAGCGCAGGCTGGTGCCGTTGTCAGGACCACCTTCAGCCGCCGCGCAGGCGCGGCATGTTGATGAACTCCCAGGGGGAGGGGAGCGGTCCGACCGGAACCTCGATCAGGGTCGGCCCGTCGCGGCGCTTGAAGGCGCGGTTGAGGGCGGCGCGCAGCTCGCCCGGATTGCGCGCCCGCTCGGCGGCCGCACCGAAGCTTTCGGCAAATTTGACAAAATCCGGATCGGTGAGGTCGCTGGCGATGATGCGGTTGCCGTAGCGCTCCTCCTGGATCCTGCGCACATTGCCGAAGGCGCCGTCGTTGAACACCACCGCGACCAGCGGGATGCGGTGGTGGACCGCGGTCGCTATCTCGTTCCCCGTGAACAGGAAGCCCCCGTTGCCCGCGATCGAGACGACCGGCAGGTCGCGCCGCGCGTCCTGCACGCCGAGCGCGGTGGCATAGCCCCAGCCAATTGATGCGCGGCGAGCACGTCGATGAGGCGGCGCAGGATCGGTTTGGCATCGCCGATGAGCGCGCCGGCCGGCCGGCGAAAGCGCTCGGGTTCCTCGGGATCGGCGTCGACGCGGATGATGGCGAGCTTGTCGTCGATGCCCCACTGGTGGAAGCCGTAGAACAACCGCGTCCCGACCCCGAGCACGGCGTCGGCTTCGCCCCACAATTCGTGCCCGAGCGGGAGCGTCACGCTGAACGGGTCGCGACCGTCGATGACGCCGCGGCCACGCCGGAAGGCCATCACCGGCGCCTGCAGAAGGCGCGAGAGCTCGGTCACTTCGGCGCCTGCATCCTGCGCGCCGCCGCCGGCGACGATCAGCACCCGCGTGGCGCCGCCCAGGCGCTTCGCCGCCTCGCGGATCGCGTCCTCGTCAAGCGGCATCTGCGGCGGCGGCTCGGGCGGCGCGATTGCGGGCACGGGGCCGCTGCGTCCCCACACGTCGATCGCGCATTCGAGCGCCGCGGGTCCAGGCCGGCCCGTGCGCATGGCGCGCATCGCGGCTGCGACCAGGCCCGGAGCTTCCGCCGGCGCCCGGATGCGGGCCGAGAAATCGACCAGGCGCGCGATGATTCCGGCCTGGTCGCGGATCTCGTGCAGGTGCCCGAAACCGCGGCCGATCGCGGCCTGAGCGATCTGTCCGATCAGGGCCAGCACCGGCGCGTTGGTGCCATAGGCGGTGAGGAGCGCGGCCGCGGAGTTGAGCAAGCCCGGGCCTGGCACCACCGAATAGGCTTGCGGCTTGCCGGTCGCGAGCGCCGCGCCGAGCGCCATATAGGCCGCGGCCTGCTCGTGGCGGGTGTGGATCGTGCGGATTTTGTCGGCGGCCTTGAACAGCGCGTCGAACAACGGATCGTTGTGCACACCCGGCAGCGCGTAGACGGTATTGATTCCATGGGCGATGAGCGCGGCGACCGCCGCCTCCGCCGTGGTCATGGTTTGCATATCTGCTTGCGAAGCTCCGCGCCCTTGACCGATGCGGACCGGTCATAGCCCAGTCGCCCAGCGTTGTCGTCCATGCTGGTCGCCATGAAGCCGCCAGGGCGCCTGTTGTGACCGCGCGGGAGTTGCTACGCTGCGTGCTGCCGAATTTGGGTTTGGGAACCTCGCAATGGAACGTCCATTTGGTCAGCTTGGCTTGCAGCCGGCGTCGGTTTTGCTGTTTTGTGCGTTGCTCATGTCCGGCGCATCGGCCGCCGAGGAACGGATCGGCGAGCGGCTGTTCCTCGTCCGCGACAAGCCCGGCACGCCGACCCAATTCCAGATGATCGTCAATGCCGGCTGCGCCGACGAGGCCGGCGGAGAGTGCCGCGGGCTTGCCCACTATCTCGAGCATCTGGTGCTTGTGGGGCGCAACCCCGAGCACAAGGACGCCGCGGTGCGCTTCTTCCCGGACGGCTATGCCAATGGCTGGACCAACCTGCGCGCGACCGCCTACGTCCATTCCGTGCCCGCGCGCGCGAGCGGCCCGCAGGCCGATCTCGAACAGCTGTTCGCCTTCTACGCGGCGCGGCTGAAGGATTTTTCCATCAGCCCGGAGGAAGCAGTCCGCGAGCGTAACGTCGTGCGTCAGGAGCACGATTGGGGCGTGGCGAGCAGGCCGTTCCCGCGTTTCGCCCGCATGCTGGACCGTGCCCTTCTGCCGGACCACCCGATGGGGCAATGGACCATTGGCACCAAGGAGAACATCGGGGCTTTCACGCTCGACGATGCCAAGGCCCTGCACCGCAATTGGTATGCGATCAACAACGTCTCTTTCGTACTCAAGGGCGACATCGAACCGGCGGCCCTCAAGGACATTGCGGACCGCGCGCTCACGGGCCTCGCCCCGCGGCGACTGCCGCCGCGCGCGCGGCTGCAGGAGCCGCAGATCGTCGTCGAACGCAAGGATTTCCGCGAAGAGGACGCCCAGGTCAGGCGAGCTGGGCTCTACGTCAAAAAGCTCTTCCGGATGGAGGAGCCCGATCTTGTCGGCAACCTGGCGGCGCGGCAGATCGTGCTGAATTTCCTCCGCAGCCGGCTGCCCGGCAGCCCCTACGACATGATCGTCGACCGCGCCAAGCTCGCGGCTGGGCAGCCCTTCGTCGCGCTCATCCGAATAGCGCCGAAGACGTTCATGCTGACCGTCGGCGCGGACGCGGCGCCGGATGTGGAGCCGGAACAGCTGCTGGCGGGGATCGCAGGCTATGTGGCGGCGCTCGCGAACAACGGCATACCCGCCCAGACCATCGCCCGCCTGCAGACGCGGTTCGCCGAGGCGCGCGCCAATGCCGACAAGGACCCGGCCCAGGTCTATGCGCGCCTGGTCGCCTGGCTCGCTCAAGGCAGCCGCTACGAGGACCTCGCCGCGTGGCCGCAGCGGATCGCGGCCGTGACGCCGAACGACGTTGCGATGGTTCTGCAAGGGCTTTCGGGACCGGGGCGGATGGTGACCGGCATTCTGGTGCCGGCGACAACCGAGCCGAAGCCATGAGCGCCCGGCTCGGGCATTGGGCTCTGCGCGCCCTGGCCGGGCTTTGCCTCGCGCAGGCGGCGACCGCGGCGGCGCAGCCGGCGGTCACCCGGCAGACATCGCCCGCCAGTCTGAGCTTCCGGCACGTGCATATGCCCGAGGATACCCATCAGGCCCTCGCCTTTGCCTGGAAGGACGGCACCGCCATCGCGCACGCGGGCAAGGAGGGGCTCGCCGCGCTCGCGCCCGCGCTGATGATGGAGGGGCCGAAGGGCTCGACCCGCAGCGCCATGATCGAGGACTTGCGGGATCTGCAGGCCGGGATCGGCATGAGCGCGGGCGTCAATTTCGCCCAGGGGCAGTTGTCGGCGCCGGCAGCGAAGTTTGCGCAAGCCGCCGACATCCTGGCGCGAGTACTGGCCGATCCGGCGCTGCCCGAGGACCAGTTCAAGGAGGCGCAGAAGAACCGCACGCTGGCGAGCCAGCAGGCGGCGCAGAACGCGGAGACCCTGGCGCAGCGGCTGCTCGCGCGCCTCGCTCTCGGCGACGGACCGTATTTGCGGCTATTGACCGCCGATCCATCGATTTTCGCGCGCGTCACCAAAGCCGACATCGAGGCTTGGCGACGGGACATCCTGGTGCGGGACGGCCTCGTGATCGTCGCCGCCGGTCCGCTGGCCGCAGCGGAGGTCGGACGCCAGATCGACCGCATTTTTGCCGGCCTGCCGCAGTCCGGGAATGTGCCCGCCGTGCCGAAGCCGGCGATCCCGCTCCTCCGGCAAGCTCATCGTGCTGGAACGGCCGGTGGTGCAGACCGTCATCTCGGGCGGCGGGCCGACCGGGCTTGCGATCACGCCCGACCTCGTGCGGGCCGAGCTCGCTGTCGAGGTGCTCGGCCGTGGCTTTGCTGGACGCCTGCTCAAGGCCGTGCGCGAACGTCTCGGCGCTGCCTACGGGATTTCCGCCAACCTGCAGCCGGTCGGCGCCTTCTCGCGCGGCCTCCTGATCCATTCGCCGGTCGCCAACGACAAGGCCAAGGAGGCGCTCGCGACCATCCGCTCGGAATATGCGCGCTTTTGGGCGGATGGCGTTACCGAGGACGAGATCGAGCCGCTCAAGACGGTCTTCATCACCCGCAGTCGCGATCGGCTGCGCCGGGCCCCCTCGGTCGCGGGCGTCCTGCTCGGCCTGTCGCTGCAAAACTTCGCGGATGATTTTTTGCTCACCTACGACGCGCGGGTGCGGGCCTATAGCCGCGCCGCGATCAACGATGAGATCCGCTCGAAGCTGCCGCAGCCGCCGCTGACCTTCGTGATGGTGACGCCCTCGGCCGAGGGGCTCGGCGCTGATTGCATCATCAAAGCGCCCGAGGAGATCGCGCGCTGCGAGTGATGCCGATCCCTGGGCGGCGTCCTTGACAAGCCATGTCGCGCATGTGCTTGTCCGGCCGCTTCGGCGGGCGCGTGACTGCGCCCGCAGATCGTCCGGGATCAGCCATGCATCGCTATCGTTCTCACAGCTGTGGCGCTTTGCGCGAGGCCGACATCGGCCGGCAAGTGCGGCTTGCCGGCTGGTGCCACCGCATCCGCGACCATGGCGGGCTCCTGTTCATCGATCTGCGCGACCATTACGGCCTGACGCAATGCGTCGCCGATCCCGACTCGCCGGCTTTCAAGGAGGCCGAGAAGCTGCGCTCCGAATGGGTGGTGAAGATCGACGGCAAGGCGCGCAGGCGCCCCGCCGGCACCGAGAACCCGGAGCTCCCAACCGGTGCGGTCGAGGTCTTCATCAGCGAGATCGAGGTGCTCGGGCCCGCCGCCGAGCTCCCCATGCCGGTGTTCGGCGACCAGGATTATCCTGAGGAGATAAGGCTCAAGTACCGTTTCCTCGACCTTCGTCGCGAGCACTTGCAGCAAAATATCATGAAGCGCGGAGCGATCATCGATTCGCTCAGGCGGCGGATGAAGGAGCAAGGATTCTTCGAGTTCCAGACCCCGATCTTGACCGCCTCCTCGCCCGAGGGCGCGCGCGACTATCTCGTGCCGTCGCGGCTGCACCCCGGGAAATTCTACGCCCTGCCGCAGGCGCCGCAGCAGTTCAAGCAACTGATCATGGTCGCGGGCTTCGACCGTTATTTCCAGATCGCGCCCTGCTTTCGCGACGAGGATGCCCGCGCCGACCGTTCTCCCGGGGAATTCTATCAGCTCGACATCGAGATGAGCTTCGTCACCCAGGACGATGTCTTTGCCGCGGTCGAGCCGGTGCTGCGCGGGGTGTTCGAGGAATTTTCCGGCGGCAAGCCGGTGACACAGAAATTCCCGCTCATCCCCTATGCCGAGGCGATGCTCAAATATGGCTCCGACAAGCCGGATTTGCGCAACCCGCTTGAAATCGCGGACCTCACCGCTGAGTTCAATGATCCAAGCGTCACCTTCAACGCCTTCAAGCGGCTGATCGCGGGCGGCGGGGTGGTGCGCGCGATCCCGGCGCCAGGCGCGGCGGCGCAGCCGCGCTCCTTCTTCGACAAGCTCAACGACTGGGCGCGGCAGGACATGGGCGCGCCGGGGCTCGGTTACATCGTGTTCGAGGCCCAAGGAAGCTCGGTCGAGGGCAAGGGGCCGATCGCCAAATTCGTGCCCGCCGAGGTGCAGGGCAGGATCCTGGCCAAGGCCGGCATCAAGGCGGGCGACGCGGTGTTCTTTGTCGCCGACAAGCCTGCGGCCGCGGCCAAGCTCGCTGGCGCCGTACGCGCGCGCCTCGGCGAGGAGCTTGGGCTGGTGCAGAAGGATCAGTTCGCCTTCTGCTGGATCGTCGATTTCCCGATGTACGAGTGGAACGAGGAGGAGAAGAAGATCGACTTCTCCCACAACCCGTTTTCGATGCCCAACATGGCGGTCGAGGACTTCCTCGCGCTCGATCCGGCAGATCACGAAAAAATCCTCGGCATCAAGGCGATCCAGTACGACATCGTCTGCAACGGCGTGGAGCTCTCCTCGGGCGCGATCCGCAACCACCGTCCCGACGTCATGCGCAAGGCCTTCGCCATCGCCGGCTATGGCGAGAACACCCTCGAGCAGAAATTCGGCGGGATGCTGCGAGCGCTCTCGCTCGGCGCGCCCCCGCACGGCGGCATCGCGCCCGGCATCGACCGCATCGTGATGCTCTTGTGCGGCGAGGAGAACCTGCGCGAAGTAGTGCTGTTCCCGATGAACCAGAAGGCCGAGGATTTGATGATGGGCGCGCCGTCGGAGGTGACGCCGAAGCAGCTGCGCGAGCTGCATATCCGGCTCAATTTGCCGGATCGGGCGGGTTCAAGTTAAAGCGCTCCCCCTTACGATACGGGACCTCCTGGGGCTATTTGAAATGCGCTAGGATGGCGCCAGCCTACCGCGTAACCGCCAGGAACATCAGGGGGCGTGTCATGACGACATCAGGTTTGATGCAGCGCATGGTCGCGGCTGCGGTCTTCACCGTTCTCGCGGCTGCGGGCGCGTTCGCGCAGCAGCCGCTGAAAATTTTCGACTCGCACCTGCATTACAATGGGGCGGGGACGAACGCGTTCTTCACCGTCGACCAGGTCCTCGATCTCCTTCGCCGCAACTCCATCGCCGGCATCGTCGCCAACAGCCGTCCCAACCGGGGCACCCAGCAGCTCGTCGAGGCCAAGGCGCCGGGCCTGTGGGTGGTGCCGTTCATCCGGCCGTACCGGGTCGAAAGCGACATGCAAACCTGGCACGCCGACCCGGCGATCTACGAGCTGATCGAGACCGAGTACAAGCGCGGCTATTATCGCGGGATCGGCGAATTCCACATCTACGGCCAGCAGGCGGCCGGGCCCTGGGTCAAGAAGACCGTCGACTTCGCGGTCGAGCACGATCTCTTCCTCCTCGCCCATTGCGACGAGGCGGCGATCCCGCTCATGTACGGCCACAACCCGAAGGCCAAGATCATCTGGGCGCATACCGGCTTCTCGACCCCGACGGCGGAGGTCAGGGAATTTCTGGAAAGGTATCCGACCCTGATGGCCGAGCTGTCCTATCGCAGCGGCATCACCGAGGGCGGCGGCCGGCTCTCGGCCGAATGGCGCGACCTCTTCGGCCGCCATTCCGATCGCTTCCTGCTCGGCTCCGATACCTGGGTCAATCAGCGCTGGACGAGCTATGACAACACAATGAAGGAGTACCGCGATTGGCTCGCGCAGCTTCCCGCCGAGCAGGCCCGGCGCATCGCCCACGGCAATGCCGAGCGGCTCTATGGCGGGAAGATCGAATGATGCCAAACGCGCAAGGGGACACCTCGTGTCCCGGGCGCAGCGCAGCAGCCTCGGGGCCGCGCGCAGCGCGGTCCCGAGGGTGGTGCGCTGCAGACCCGGGACCGCCCCAAGCTCGGTGCGCCCCAGGCTCGGTGTCTGCGGCGGTTCCTGATCAGCGGTGCACCACTGCGATGACGCCGACGGTGCACTTAGTTCACTCAATGCGCTGCGGCCGCGAATAATTGAATGCATAGTCACCGTGATCAGTGATGGCATTCCGAATGACCGGATGTGGTATTGAGCACAAGCGCCAGTACATCGTGGCTCGCGCGGGCCCCGTGCCTTTCTTGCCGCCACGTTGGGGCAGGCCTGTCCTCTATCGCGGCAGACCCCACTTCGCCGGCTTGAGGATGTCGCCGGGGGGCAACACGTCGGCGAGGGCGACCGCGCGTCGCTGCAATCGAGTGGTCTGAAGCGTCTGGCCGCTGCCGCGCGACCTTTGCAGCTCCTTCAGGACGATGTCATCGCGCGTCCGGCACTGATAAAGGCCTGTATCCATCATACCCGGCGTCATATCGAACCACGCGCATTGCTCACCGAGGATGGTTTCCCGGCGGCCGTCCGCGACAGGCTTGAGCGCCTGCGCATCTGATCCGAGTGGCATTTTCTGCAGGATCAGTTTTTTGAACTCACCCGCGACATTGCCTTCGAACCGCAAATACAGGCGGCTCACAGTGTTCTCGATCAGCAAGGTACGTCTGCCGTCGCTGCTCAGGTCCTCCGCGTAGTTCCAAGCTGCGTGCCGGCGCGTGGTCCGGGTGAGCTTTCCGCCCGTCAACAAGGAATGCGCGGTCTCCATGACCGACTCGAAGTCAATCCGAGCCGGGAGCGTGCCGGGTCCTTCAGTCGGGCCGACCCATGCGTTCAAATCCAACAGGCCGGCCGGCGGCTGCACGTCGTCCGATGGCACTGGTCGCCGCTCGATCCGCGTGGCTTCGGCAGACGAAATGATCCCCCGATTGCCGGTGAACCGGTACCAGAGCTCGATGCCGTCGTCGGTGACGCAGCTCAGCTTCGTGATTGGATTTCGCAAGACGCTCCAGACCTCGCAGGTCTCCCCGAGGAGTTCCTGTCGCTCGCCGGTCTTGAAGCTGTCGTACTTGAAGATGGAACTTTGGTGCTGCTCGATGCCGTGCAGGATGGCGAGGTAGATGAGGTCTCCGACACTGCGCGAGAACCTCACCTCGGTTGCGGAGCGATGGCCGAAATAGCTGGTCGAAGGACGGCCTTGCTCGACAGTGTCGATGCGGGTCCAGCCGGCATGGTGCGTGACGGTGCGCGTGTCATTGGTCGGCGCTCCCCCCCAGCGGGTGATCGCCATGGTGACGACGTGGTCTTCCATGGTGGGAAGCGGTGCGAACGGCGCGTCGGCCGCACTGGCCCACGGCCACAGCAGCAGTCCCAGCGCGACGGGGAGCCGCCGCATCACCGCCCGGACGCCCGCGCCAAGACGCCCCCCAGCTGCCGTGCGGATGCGCAACGCCGACGCGAGCATTAAGGCTGCGAATATTGTTGTCTTCATGGATGCCTCTCTGTTGAGCCGACATCGCCTGTTGACCGGTGATCGGATGTGAACGCTATCAGTCTGCGGGAACATGCGAAAGCGTGGCAGGGCGGCATCTTTCCCGCCTGCGCCGTCAGCCGCTGCAAACTGCACGGCACCAACAAGCACGGTAACAGCAGCGGAGCGACGCAGGTGCCCAACGTAAGCCTGGTTCAATATTAACGCGATCCCGCGACCGCTCTAAGTGGCGGTCGCACTCGCTTACGACAGGTCCCGAACGTATTGCGGACGAGATATGCTCATTTCGAGCCTTTCAGCCCTTGACCCAAAGCCGCCCTCGAACGTGATTTAAAATCCAATCTGCGCAGCGCAAACCTCGCAACCTTCACTTGGCGGTGGGACAGGAGCACGGTGGGACAATTCCATCAGCGAACTCGGCTAGATTTCTGACCAAGCACCTTCGTCCTCCGCCGAACACGCAAGCCCCACGCTGGTCGGCTTTCCGAAAATTGTAGGCACTTTGTTGATACCTCGCTTACGAGAATCCATCCAATTTTGGATTGAACGTACGCGGTTAACCCGTGCTTCTTGGGCTAACGCTAAATTGCGCTTGAGCCAATGGGGCCGACAGGAGATGGGCGAGCCTGACCACGGCGCGACGCCGGAACTCGGGGGTGCTCTGCTCGCGCCCGCGCAAGCGCGGTCGGGCGCGGCGGCCAGCATCGGACTGATCGCGGTAGCCTTGGCAACGACGATGATCTGGCTTGCGGCTCCGGACCAGCCGCAGCTCATTGTTGCGAATCTTATTCCAAGGACCGCGGACGATCTGGGTACCAACATGGTGATGATCGTCGACCCCTCGAATCGCGCCGCGGTTGCGGCAGCCGCCGCGACGCTGCGACTACCGGAGCCGCAACGTCAGCAGATCGAACAGTCGGTGCTCCAGCGCGAGCGTCGCCTCGGATGGATCGTTCTCACCGACAGCATGGACCCCGATGGCGACACGGTTACCGTCGAGGCCAGTGGGATCGTGCAGCACGTAGTCTTGACTAAGGCCTGGGTGCCGGTGGCGGTGCCGCTCGAGGGCACCGGCCCGATCGTGATCACGGGCGTGCGTGATGGGGGCGGCGGCGGCATCACCGTCGCGCTTGGCACACGGGGCGGGTCGGTCGCGCTGCGTATCATGCTTCCCGGCGAGCGCGTCGAGGTGATGCCATGATCGGGATCGGAGCCGCCACGCCATGGATGACACGGCTCGTCATCGTCCTGTTCCTCATCAGCATCAACTATGCCTCGCCATCACTTGCCCGGGTGCTGGTGGCCGCCGCAGCCGTTGGAGCTCTTCTCGTCTACCTGTACCGGGGCCGCTATTTGCCGAGGTCTGTCATGGATGTACTCGACCGTCTGACCAACCGCTCCGCATTGGAGGAGGCCTACCACTCCAAGAGCGAACGTCTCATCACCATCGACGCCGACAATTTGGCACGCCGCGTGAAGGCGCGCGTGATTGGCCAGGATGCAGCCGTCGATGCTATCGCCGCGCAGTTGCGCCGGCGCTTCGCGGCGCGCCGCAAGGACAAGCCACTCGCCGTCTTTTGCCTCGCCGGCCCGCCCGGGGTGGGCAAGACCCACCTGGCAAAGATTCTGGCGCAGGAACTTTACGGCAACCGCAACCACCTGCACTTCTTCGATATGAGTCAGTTCGGCCAGGCTCACGCCGCCGCCAGCCTGTTCGGCCAGGCGCGCGGTTATGTCGGGTCGACCAGCTATGGCTCGCTGACGGCGGCGCTGCGCGACGTGCCGGACGCGGTCGTTCTGCTGGACGAATTCGAGAAGGCGCACCCGGAGGTGCACAAGCGCTTCCTCACCGCCTGGAACGATGGCTTTGTCACCGAGGTGAGTGATGGTGCGCGAGTTCCCACCTGCGATGCCATCTTCATCATCACTACCAATGCTGTGTCGCGGCAGATCGGAGAGATCGCAACCAGCGGCGCACCTGCGGAGGAGATCGGGCGCCTCGCCAAGGCCGCTCTCGGTGACGCGCAGTTCGCGCCCGAGGTGCTCTCACGTATTGACGAAGTGTTCGCGTTCCGGCCGTTGCAGGGCCTCGATATTGCCCGCGTCGTGGCCCTCGAAATCGAGGCGCAGGCGCGACAGTTCGGCCTGGAGATCGCGGAAGGCGGCATTGATCCCCGTGTTCTCCTTGGCGCCATCGAGATTCTGGCACCGCATTCGAAAGGTGGCGTGCGCGACATCGCGCGTGCGATCGAACAGGAGGTGACCGACGGATTGATCGATGCCCGCGGCGCCGGGGCGACCAAGGTGCGGATCTTCGCCGATGGAACGGCAACCAAGGTGGTGGCAGTTGATCGGAGCGCCTCCAGGTCGCCTGCCGCCGCGCTGTCACCCATCCAGAGTGGTTAAGGCGATGACGGATCCACGCAGCAATGTCGGAATCGGTCACAGCATCGTGCAGCCGGTGCGTCGTGCCCCGTGGCTGGTGGCAATCGATCTCTATGGCGCCGGCGGCAGTTTCCGCGGTTTCGTCGAATTTGCTCTCATCGGCGCGATCGTGCTTTGGTTTCTTCCCGGCGGAAGCGGGATCAATTCCGGTTCGTTGATGTCCGCGTTCGCGCCGACGCCCTCGGCCGCACCATCGGGGACTGTGTCGGCGCCCGCCGACCCGAATCTGCCGCAGATTTCGAAACCCATTCTGCCCTTGGTGCCCCGGATCCGGGACCTCAAGATTGAGCCGAGCTACTTCGACAACGTTGCAGAACCGTTCAGGGCTCGCCTTGTCGCCGCGCTCGAAGCCTATTACCGGCGCGATAGCAGCGCCGCCTGGGACGCGATCGCCGACTCCGACCCGGAGGACCGTCACGTCCTCTTGTTGCGGGGCCTCATCAAGCTGTCGGTTCCGGGCCCGCCCGCAATCGAGTATGGGCGTACGTTGATTGAACATGCCATCGCCAAGGGCGAGCCGCGCGCCATGGCAATACTGGGTGTGCTCAAGGTCTCGGGTCTGCCGGGCATTCCGCGCGATAATGCGGCGGGGCGTGCTTTGCTCGAGCGCGCGGTGGAGGCTGGCGATGCGGCAGCGGCGCGTGTGGTCGGACAAGGCTATCTCAATGGCTCCATGGGTGTGATCGACCCCGCCCGCGCCGAAAGGTATCTGCGGCTTGCTTCCGAACGTGGTGACACACGAGCCGCGTTCGAACTCGGGTCGATGCTCTATTTTGGCTTTGGGCTCGCAAAAAACGAGCAGGAAGCCGAACGGTGGATCAGCAAGGCCGCGCGCCAGGGACATCCCGAAGCGCAGGCTACGCTCGGCACGCTGCGGCTCATTCCTTTTGGCGCTGGCCTCACTGACGATCCGGATGAAGCGCTCGATTGGCTCGAACGAGCAGCCACGCAGGGCGATCCGCACGGCATGTACTATCTCGCGATGTTTTACCTTGAATACGGGAGACGCGTGGGACGGCTCGACCCGGCCCGGAGCGTCGAGCTGCTGCGCCGTTGTGTTGAGCAGACGCGCCATCCTGAATGTGTTTTTGCCTACGCAACCGGGCTCGATCTCGGGATCGGCACCGAGCGGGATCCGGTCAAGGCGTACGCGATGTACACGATCGCAAGCACAAACAACAACATGCCAAAAGCGCGGGCGCGGCGCGATGCGATCGTGTCGACGCTCACGCCTGCGCAGATTGCCCAGGCCGACAGGGTGATCACGACCATGTGGCAGAGCGACGACGGGAGCAACGGCCGCCTTGTCCTCAAGCCGATGACGCCGCGAGCAACGGACATTCCCGCGTTCAAAGACGTCCAAAAGGAAGTCTACCGATCCCGATGACAGAGGTCACAATCAGCTCTGTCAAGGTTGAGAACGTGGGCGAGCCGATATCGCGGCGTGTCGCCCTTTGGCTAGCGATGATGGTCGCGGGCCTCACCGGCGCAGCCATGATGTATCTGGAGTGGCGCAGTTTCTTCGGCGTTCCGCACGAACTCAGCGTTCCGGTTCATATGGCCAACGAAGGGTCGCCGGTGAGAATGTGGGCCCCCTGGTGGGTGCCAGCGTCGATCGTGATGCTGCTCACCATGATGCTCTGGCGCCTGCTGGCGGTGCGCAAGGGGGGCATCTCGTTCTGGGGCGGCGTGCTGGCGATGGTGTTCGCGGGACCGCTGATCCACCTCGTTGCGATCATCTGCCTCGAAGTGGGAGCCATGCTGCAGTTCAATCCGCGCCCACCGATCAACCGCATCCTCGCGCTGATACCACTGGTCATCCGGGAAGGGCTAGAGCTGATCGTCATCATGGGGAGTGTGTGGGGCGTCCTGTGGGGCGCGCTGATCGGCATGTTCACGGTGCTTCTGGGCCGCCTCATGCTGAGGTTGGCACGAAGCTTCGATGGACTAATGACGGAATCAAAGACATGAACCACTTCGGAAATACTGAGAGAAGGGCTGGCGGCATTGTGAAACCCCTACGGCGCTCGCCTTGGCTCGCAGTCCTTGATCTCTATCGAGCGGGCGGAAGCTTTCGCGGCTATGCCGAATTCGCCTTGGTCGGCGTGGTCGTGCTCTGGTTTCTTCCCGACCAGTTCTCGTTCAACCTGGCCGACGTTTTCCGCTGGCTGACGCCTGCAGTCGACCGCACATCGGTTGCGCCTGCGGCTCCTGCTGTCCCCGATATGCCCGCTGCCCCTCCTGTCCCCTTTGCCGTCGTTATGCCCGGCATGCCCGAGCCCCTCCCTTCTGCCGCTGCTATTCCCGGTGGACCCCGTGCGCTTCCTACAGAAGTCGCCCTTCCTCGAAACTCCAACCTGCCAACGTTCTCGCGGGCTAGGGCAGCGCCGCCGCCTCTGATCGGGGTTGTCGGACTAACCACCGCGTACTTCGATCAGGTGGAGAAGCCTCTCCGCGGGCATCTCGTCGCCGCATTGGAAGCGTACATCGCCGGACAAAGCCCGGTGGTGACCGCGGCTCTTGCCCACGCCGATCCCGAAAATCCCTATGTGCTGCTGTTAAAGGGACTCGACGCCGTCTCGCAGCATAGCCTGGCATCGCTGCAAGCCGGGCTTCAAATGTTCGAGCGTGCCGCGGAGAAAGACGAGCCGCGTGCCATGGCGTTCGCGGGCGTGCTGAAGATAGCCGGAATGCCGGGCGTGGCTCGCGATCTCGCGGGCGGGCAGGCTCTACTCGAACGCGCGGCAGCGGCGGGCGACGCCGCGGCGGCACGTGTGCTGGGTGAAGGCATGTTGCGGAACGGCTGGGCGGGTACGCTCGACCTTGCGCGTGCTCAGCAATACTTGCGTCAGGCCTCCGAGCGCGGCGATGCCAGGGCAGCCTATCGACTTGGTGAGATGCTCTATCTCGGTCAAGGCGTCGCCAAGAACGAGGGCGAGGGCCTGCCCTTAATCGTCAAGGCTGCCGAAGGCGGCTACGCGGAGGCACAATCCATGCTCGCCGCCCTGACGCTCATGCCTTACTCGGCCGGCCTCACCGACAATCCCGATGAAGCGCTCGGTTGGCTCGAGAAGTCGGCGGCGCAGCACGAACCGACCGGGATGTTCTATCTCGGCATGTTCTACGCCGAATACGGCCAACGCATCGGCCGGACCGACGTGGTGCGCGCCGTCGAGCTGTTCCGCCGCTGCGCCGAAGAGACCCTCTACTCGCGTTGCCTCACTGCCTACGGGACCGCCCTTGACCTCGGGCTTGGCGCGACGCGCGATCCGGTCAAGGCCTATGCGTTCTACTCGCTCGCAGACAGCGCGCAGCCAAGCCAAAAGGTGCGTGAGAAACGCGACATTCTCCGCAAGACCCTCACGCCCGAGGAAACCGCGCGCGCCGATGCAATTGCGGCCGAAGTGCAACGCGACGCTTCGTATCGCCGTTAGATCGGCATCCAGCAATGGCAGCTTGGCCCCTCGCGTCGTTTGCCGCAACGCAATAATTCGGCCGCTTCCCGGGGTAGTCCTGCCGCACCGGCGACGGCGTCGGCACGGCAGCCCATGATCTTGGTTTGCGTGAAAAAGCGCGCAACGTAGTCAAGCTTGCGCAGACTGCGTAAGCCGGCCGTCGCTCGGCCGCCCTGTCTGCGTGCGTTGCGTGCTGCACCGGATCCGGGACATGAGCGGGAGTTGGCGGGTTTGGAGTGGCTTCGCCGGAAGGCTGGCGCGCGCTTGATTTGCCCTCCGATTTGGCGTTGAGTTTTGAAACCATTGCAGGACACGGCGGCCGTCCCGGCCCGGTTGCTCTCGCCCCGACGGGCCGTTGCGTCGGCTGATCGGGCCGGCAGCACGAAGTGCTCCTGCAAGTATCTCTCCGGGAGGAAACCATGGACGAGATCCAACGGCGTGTCTTTCTCAAGGGCGCGGCAACCGGCGCACTCGCCTTCACGGTGGGCGGCGCCAAGGTTCTGCTCACGCCACGCGCGGCGCGGGCACAGGGTGTCCCGTTCCGGACCTTGACCCCCGGTGAGGCCGAAACCCTCGAAGCGCTCGGCGAGACGCTGGTGCCCACGGCCCGGCAGGCAGGGATTGCCCATTTCGTGGATCAGCAGATCTCGATCCCGCCGGAGGAGGCGCTGCTCGAGGCGCGCATCCTCAATATTCGCCCGCCCTATGCGAATTTCTACCGCGCCGCGCTGGGCGCGGTCGATCGGGCGAGCCAGGCCCGCAACAATGGCCGCCGCTTCGCCGCGCTCAATGCGAGCGAGGGTCGCGACTTCGTCGACCTGATGCGGCAGGGAAAGATCGACGGCTGGCAGGGTCCGGCCGGGCCATTCGTCTACCTCGTGCTGCGCAACGACGCGGTCGATGTGGTCTACGGGACGATGGAGGGCTATGCCGCCCTCGACATTCCCTACATGCCGCATATCGCGCCAACGAAGAGGTGGTGACCATGGCTACGAACGAAAAGGTCGATGTCGCCATCGTCGGCGCAGGTGCATCGGGCTCGGTCTACGCCGCTGTCCTGGCGAAGGCAGGCAAGAAGGTGGTGCTGCTCGAACAGGGGCCGGACTGGCAGCTCACCGATCTCGTCAGCTCGGATTTCTGGGGCCGGCGGCTGCGGACCGCGGGCGCTCCGTTCCTGCTCGAAGGCCGCAACCCCTACGGCTACAGCGGCCAGTCGGGCTGGGGCGTCGGCGGCGCCGCGCTGCACTACTTTGCCAACTTCCCGCGGCTTCTCCCCAACGACTTCAAGATCAAGAGCGAGCATGGCCGCGCGCTCGACTGGCCGATCTCGTATGCCGATGTCGCGCCCTATTACGACCGGGTCGCGCGCGACATCGGGGTCTCGGGCGATGCCAAGGCCGAGGAGATCTGGCGGCCGGCGGGCGAGCCCTATCCGATGCCGCCGATGAAGACCTTCCGCAATGGCCAGGTCTGGCTCAAGGGCTTCGAAGCGGTCGGCATCCGCATGGTCCCGGCGGCGGTCGGGATGAATTCGACCGAGTACAAGGGCCGGCCGGCCTGCATCTATGACGGCTGGTGCCACGTCGGCTGTCCGATCGGGGCGCTCGCCAATCCGGTCGTCACCTATCTCGCCGACGCCAGGAAGGCCGGCGCCGCGGTGCGCGCGCGCTCGACCGTCACCCGCGTGCTCACCAACGCGCCGGGCAACAAGGTGACCGGCGTCGAATACTACGACGAGAAGAAAGAGCGCCAGGTGCAGGAGGCGAGTGTCGTGGTGCTGGCAGCCTGGTCGGGGCAGAACCCGCGCCTACTGCTCAATTCGGCGACCGACAAGCACCGCAACGGGCTCGCCAATTCGAGCGGCCTCGTCGGCAAATACATGATGGCGCATTTCGGCTCGGGCACCTGGGCGATCTTCGACGAGGATGTCCAGAACCACATGGGCACCACCGGCGCGCAATACATGTCCTACGAGCGCTACGGCAAGACCAGCCAGAAGGGGGCCTTCGGCAGCTCGTTCATCGTTGCCGGCTCGGCCCTCAAGACCAGCGAACTCGGCGGCCTTGCCAGTGCACGCCTGGACCTGTTCGGTCCCGAGCTCGCCGCGTTCATGAAGCGTGCCGCGCGCGGGCTCACCCGGATCAACGCGTTCGGCGAGGCCATGCCGAACATCGAGAACCGCATCGAGCTCGCACCCGACAAGGACGAATTCGGCATGCCGCTGGCCAAGATCATCCACAGCTTCGACCAGGACGCGGCGGCGCTGTGGAACGCCAATTTCGAGGAAGGCCTCGCGGTCGCCAAGGCCGCGGGCGCCAAGGAAACGTGGTCCGGGCGCGGGAACATGCCGACGATCCATTTGATGGGCGGCGCCATCATGGGCACCGGGGCCGGCAACTCGGTCACCAACAGCTATGGCCAGACCCACGAAGTGCCCAACCTCTACATCGCCGGGCCGGGCATTTTCGCGACCGCGGGCGCCTCCAATCCGACCTACACGATCTTCGCCCTGTCGCTGCGCGGCGCCGAGCAGTTGGCGGCCAACTGGAGCACGGTCGCTGGGTGACTCTCCGAGCCTGTAGATCCCATGGGGGCGACGGGTGGTCAGGAGGTAGGATAGCGTTCCACCCACCATCCAACCTCGGAGGATCAAGATGATGAAGCTCGATCGTACTGACGCACCCGCCACTGACGAGTATGCCACGGTTTACGTGGCATTTGAACTGAGCAAGGCGA
>WNGL01003889.1_pt1 | contig 18783 bp, 13 predicted proteins | sample 5400591 | NCBI WGS metagenome assembly WNGL01 (sample SAMN13153377, study PRJNA577476) | soil metagenome | isolation source: 80 cm soil or saprolite under Garry oak tree replicate 1 | place: USA:California | collected 2016-06-15 | reverse complement strand
GCCTGGAGCGTGGATGGACAAAGGATACTTACGCGGAGAAGTTTTTACTGTTTACCGAGGAAATCGGTGAATTAGCAAAGGCCATTCGTAAAACCAAAGGACTGTACCAGGAGCAGGCCAGAGAGAAGAAGCTGGAACTCGAAGAGGAGTTCGCCGATGTGCTGAGCTATCTCCTGGACCTGGCCAACTGCTTTCAGGTTGACCTGGAAAAGGCTTTCCGTGAGAAAGAACAGATCAATCAGTCGAGAAAGTGGGATTAGTTCGAGCCTGAAAGTTTTACTTTTATCCACTCGTCCCTACATTTCACCGATACCTCTCTATCTGCCTTCTCAGTGATGGCTTTCGGATCATTGTCTGTATTTCTATGGCTATAAGAAATAGCGTCTGTTACCAACATATGCTGGCCGTCAACCAGCAGTTGAACTGGCTCACCTCTGGAAGCCACACCTCGAATAAAGTTGTAGACATGTCGAGCATTCCATTGAGCTACTGGCACCACAAAATCTTCGCTTGAGGGCAGAGGAAGATAGCTGCTTTGTGATTTATCCTGGGGTCTGGGATCAGCCGTCCCTTGATAGAGTTCCCACACCGAACGCACGAGCAATTTTCCACCCAGCGCAGCATATTGGGCTTCCAACTGGGCATAGCGAATGCCGTTGGGAACCTCAACATGTTCTTGAGCCACAATCGGGCCGCTATCCAGCCCCTCGTCCATCAAGTGGATGGTGACACCTGTTTGCTGGGTTCCCTCGCGGAATGTCCAGAAGAGCGGATCGGGGCCGCGATTGGCTGGCACCCAGGCGAGGGATATCCAGGATGCTGCGCGGAATATAGAGGGAGAAGCAGGCGACGCACAGAACGTCCGGTTGATAGGCGGCAAATACGGCAAGCGTTTCGGGATCGGACATACGCTGGACTTCCCATAATGGGATACCTCGCTCCCAGGCGATGTGCGCAATAGAGGTGTGCAGCGAAGAATGGAGGACTGGCAGCAAAGAACGAGTTTTCGGAGGAGGTTCTAATCGACGCATGGCTGCTTGCGCGAGGTTCTGATCGCGCGCTGGAATCACTATCGCACATACCTCAATGCCACTTTCTAACAAGGCGCGCAGTGGTGGATGCGAAAAATTGCCCTGCATACCCAGAAAAAGTGCGCGTGGTGATGCCGGTGATTCCATATTTGACATAGGTCACTTAATCCTGTAGTATCTGTATAGAGTATATTATTGCATCGATCAGGAGTACCTATCATGCCACGAATGGTTATGTGTGTCAAACTGGGACGCGAGCTTCCAGGATTGGAAAAGCCGCCGTTCCCCGGCGAACTGGGACAGCGCATCTATGAACATGTCTCGCAGCAGGCCTGGGAATTGTGGCCCGCGCAAAGTACGCTGATTATCAATCACTACGGGCTGAATATGGGCGACCCGGAAGCGCGCAAGGTGCTGCGCGAGCAAATGGAAGAGTTTTTCTTCGGCGAGCAGCCCAAGATGCCCGAAGGCTGGACACCTGAAGAAGCGGGTGTTGGTGCTGGTCCAAGCGCAAAAGGCGGAGGCGGCCCGGCTCGTAAAAAATGAGATCACCCGGCGATATTCTGCTCCTGTCATGTTATGAATTGGGGCATCAACCTTTTCAGCTTGCCTTGCTTCTCACGCTGCTGCGGCAGGCCGGTTATGCTCCTGTCGCCGTTGATACCGCAGTCGAAACGTTGACCGACGAAACTATATCCCGTGCGTGTTTCGTCGGTATTTCTGTGCCAATGCACACCGCTTTACGCCTTGGAGAGCAGATCGCGCAGCGCGTGCGTTCGCTCAATCCAGCCGCGCACCTCTGCCTTTACGGTCTCTACGCCTCGTTGAATGCAGACTACCTATTGCAAGGAACCGTCGACTACGCCATCGGCGGCGAATATGAAGAGCCGTTGCTGAAACTTCTGGCGGCCCTGGAAAATAGAGAGCCTATCTCTATCCCCGGTGTGAGTACTCGCCAGCAGAACAGCAAGCCCTGGATACAGCGCGCACCGTTTGTCGTACCCGAGCGTGCATCCCTTCCGCCGCTTGAACGCTACGCGCGCCTGGAATTGAACGGAGAGACAAGGCTGGCTGGCTATACGGAGACGACGCGTGGGTGCAAACACACCTGCCAGCATTGCCCCATTACCCCGATCTATTCCGGTCGTTTCTTCGCGGTGCCAGCCGAAATTGTGCTGGCAGATATGCGCGCGCAGGTCGAGCAAGGGGCGCGGCACATCACCTTTGGTGATCCCGACTTCTTCAATGGCCCGACTCACGCCCTGCGCATTACGCGCGCGCTACACCAGGAGTTTCCTGATGTCACCTTCGATGCCACTATCAAGATCGAGCACCTGCTGAAACATCGCCACCTGCTGCCAGAATTGAAGGCCAATGGCTGTGCCTTCGCCGTCTCTGCCGTCGAATCACTGAATGACGAGGTACTCCAGCGACTCGAAAAAGGGCATACCGGCGCAGACGTTGCCGAAGTATTTGATTTGATGGAGCAGGTTGGCATCGCATTGCGTCCCTCACTGATGCCGTTTTCTCCCTGGGAGACATTGGAGAGTTACATCGAACTGCTCACATTCTTTGAAACGCGCCACCTGGTCGAACACGTTGATCCCGTGCATTTTTCCATTCGCTTGCTTATTCCTCCCGGTTCTGCGCTGCTAGCTGCTCCCGATAAGCAAAGCTGGCTGGGAGTTCTGGATGCAGCCGCCTATACCTATCGCTGGCGACATCCCGACGAGCGTATGGATGATCTTCACAGGCAGGTGACAGCCCTGGTAGAAAAGGCGCAGCGCGTGCAGGCAGACCCTATCGAAACGTTTTTCTCCATCAAAGCTTTGGCTCTGGCAGCCAGTAGTCAGGAGATGTGCCTTTCCTGCGCGATACAGAGCTACGGCACACGCAAGGTACTACCTCACCTGACCGAAACGTGGTTCTGCTGAGCGGAACCGGTTGCGGATCAGTTGGATCCGAAGTAGCCTGTCCGCTGGTGTTCTCCAGCAGCCTCTCAGGCTCATTGAGCAAATGTATCGTCCGTCTTGTATCGCTCTTTTTTGCTGTCAAGGGACTGGATTGCCACGAATCTGGCACTGACACGTTTTTGATACTGGTGGCTCCCCGACTCGTCTCTTGAGGGGTTGGCCGTTCTGCGCCTGGGACAATTTTCCGGATATGGTACTGGGCGAGGACAGGTTCAATCGCATGAAAGGTCCTCAAAAAGAGCACATGATTCCTATGACGTTCTCGTTGAAAGCATCGAAGCCGGTGTAAGGAGCGAGAGCGTGCAGAGATCCCCGCGGTTGGGGAAGCGCACGCGAGATAGGAGAGTTCAGACTGTAGGCTCACAAAGACGCGCCAGCTTTGCTCTGCGTACAGAAAGCAGGTTCGCAGAAACTGGTCCCGCACAGATGAAAGGAACCAGGACGCCCACTCGTTCTCCGACGGCTTCGTCTCAAAAGAAAGGAACCAGCATGATTATCTTGCAAATTGAGCACCCAGTCCCCAATTTCGACGCCTGGAAGAAGGCCTTCGACAGCGACCCTGTCAATCGAAAGCAGTCGGGAGTCCGCCGCTACCGGGTCTTCCGGCCGATTGACAATCCAAACTACGCCATCATCGATCTCGAATTCGACAGCATAAATGAGGCGGAAGATCTTCTTGCTGCCATGCGCGAGGTGCGGCGCGGCGTCCAGGGAACGATCATCGAGAGCCCGCGAGTTCGCATCGTCGAGGTGTTGGAGAGCCAGGAGTTGTGACCAGAACATGATCGGCAACGTGCTTTGGAAAGCGTGCATCGTACCCCGCTGGGCCCATTCGGTGACCCTGACTACCGGTGGCAACACGACCACCGGCGACTCGGTCATCGAGGAGGGCAAGGCCACGGTGGTGATGTGCTCGAAGCCGGGCACGTATTGCTACCGTCGCCACAGAAGGACGGAGAGCGTGACCCGCACGGCTTCGGGTCATCCGAGTTGGTGTGGTCCTGCGGCGGCCAGGCGGTCGCTCCTGGTGATGCGGGAATCTCCTTTCTCCGTGGGAGCGGACAACCGGACGACGAAAGGCGACGAGGCAGATGGTCGCCAGGTATCCGCTACGTCGAGCGTCCCGGCCCACTGCTCGAGGAGCACCAGATCGAGGTCCGGTCCCTGCACTTTGAGCATGCCCACGATGTCGTTCCACTGGGCATTATCTCGCATCCCAACGGATCATCTCGATCATGATCAGCTCGGTCTCTGGATGCGTATCGACAGATTGGGTTCTCATTGTGCTTCTAGCCTGGCATCTGCTCTGGCGAGGATACAATAGGCAGCAAAAAGAGGTGAGGGAGCCAGCAGCTGCGCCCTGTTGTAGTCAGCATTGGAACTTGGGCTATGTTACCTTAGACCCTTATTATTAAGGTTCCGTAACCGCTCAAAGCCCACCTGATCTAGAACATACTCATAAGCAGTGCGTCCGGGAGCGATAGATTTTTCCTCCATAAGCCGGAAGCCTAATTTTCGGGCTAAATTGTCGCCCTCTATAGTAGAAGTGACCGTGTAAATCCGCGTAATTTCGTAACCATTCGCGATGAGGTTGATAAGGAGATCTACGAAGCGGGATATCAGAATGCCAGCATAGAGATGTTGCACATGTTTAGGCAAGTTGGGATCGATGGCAACAACATCAATATAGATACAGAATGATTCTAATCGCACAAATGGCAGTACTTCCCTCAGAGTGATGTCGCGCTCGATCTTGCGACTCGTTAACAGATCGTCGAGAAATTCTTCGGGAAGGTGGAACATCGAAATGTATCCCACGACGCGACCCTCTACTTTAAGTGAGTGGAAGGTGAAGTCAGACTTTTGCTGGAAGGCAATTCGTTCTGGCAAGGGAGTGATAAAATCGCTCCCAAAGCAACGAATTCCAATGTTCATTTCTTCCACCTGGTCGGCTGGAGTTGATTTAGAGAAGACCAATTTATCATACTGCTCAAAGAGCATATTCATGGATAAGACTAATGCATCAATATCTCTTTTAGGATAGACTCCTTGTTTCATTCCGGGTAGTACGACTTTCGGAATGAATCCCTCATTGACCTTGCGGAAAAACATTGCTTTTGATAATCCAAGTCTAGTCTGAGCCTCTCGCGCAGTATAAAAATGTTCACTCGTGATCATTGGCTTACCTTCATTTGATTCTCCAAGATAGGGATATGGGTCCAATAATATTGGATTCCCTCGATGACATGCATATTATCTAATTCACTATCAGTTGCAACTATATCATACTCATTAGACTCTGTAAACTAATTTAGACAATATGCATAGAATATCCATTAGTTACCTAGATGAAACTAAAGTAAACAGATGAGATTTTTAGCTTCGGAGTCATTTTTGTAAATATAGCCGGAGATGTCGGCGGAAGCGCTGCCAATGAGCTTGAAGGCGTTGTAAGCCTTCCTGCTCAAGGGTATACCCATAGGCAGTGCGGCCAGGAACGATTGACTTGCCCTCTATTTGCTGAAAACCTATTTTCCTGGCTAATCTCTCTCCATCCTTATTATTTGCAATCACCGTATAGATTCGCGCGATTTGATAATTGTTGGCCAGTAAATTGTGAACAACATCCAGGAAGTGAAAAACCAGGATACCAGCATAGAGGCGTCTCAGATGAGGGGGCAGAGTGGGATCAACAGCTATGACATCAATGTAGATGCTAAAAGGCGTTAACCGCACAAATGGCAGCACTTCCTTGACAGTAATCTCTGCCTCGATCCGGCGGCCTATCAGGAGAGCATCCAGAAAATCCTCGGGGAAGCGAAACATCGAAACGTAACCTACAATTTTCCCACGCACCTTGAGCGAGTGAAAAGTAAAGTCGCATTTTTGCTGAAAAGCGATACGTTCTGCCAGGGGTGTAATAAACTGGTAGCCAAAACAACGGATGCCTATGTTCATTTCCTCTACTTGATCGGCTGGCGTTGAGCGAGAGAAAACAAAATCCTCTATTTTAGAGTGGAGGGATAAGACTAATGCATCAATATCACGTTTAGGATAGACTCCATGGGTCATACCGGGAAGCACCACTTTGGGAATGAGTTCTTGCTTCACCTTCCGAAAAAACAATGATTTTGAAAGCCCGAGCTTGGCCCTGGCTTCGCTCGCCGTGTAGTAGTGCTTACCCATTGATGCTCCTTCGATTATCTGGTTGATACTATACCATATTGTTGAACATTTACATGCTCTTTGGAGATAATAAAAACTAAGGAAAATATATTATACAGATATTGACAAAACGATATTTATGAGTTATAAAAGGCATAGGTATACTTTGAGTACTTACGATACTAAAGTAAACCAATGAAACTTTTGGAACCGGCAAGGCTGAGTACATCTTACAGGCGCACTCAGTTCCCAATTCGAGGAGGATACACACTTGATTCGGAGAAAGCTCCGTATCGGCCTCATCTTCGGAGGTCGGTCTAGCGAGCACGAAGTTTCACTTGCCTCAGCTACATCGGTGATGGACCACCTTGATGGAAGCAAATACGAGGTTTTTCCTATTGGTATCACCAGGGAAGGGACCTGGCTGCCGGGTATAGCGCCAGCCAGGTTACTTGAGGTAGAGCGGTGTACCGATAACTCTTCGGGCGGAGAGAAAATTGATGTCCGCACGCCAACAAAAACCTCAGGTCAACTCCTTCCCATCCAAAACAACGAATGGTTATCCTCGAATGACGTACTCGATGTTGCTTTTCCCGTATTGCATGGCACTTATGGTGAGGACGGCACAATCCAGGGGCTGCTTGAGATGGCCAATATCCCCTATGTAGGTTGCGGAGTGATGGGTGCCGCACTGGGGATGGACAAAGAAAAGATGAAGATGATATTTCGTGCCGCGGGATTGCCCGTCGTTGACTCATTAGCGTACCAGCGCTATGAGTGGGAACATTTGCCCGAGATAATTGTGGATGCCATCGAGCGGCATTTAGGCTATGCTTGTTTCGTCAAACCTGCCAACTCGGGCTCAAGCATTGGTGTGAATAAAGCTCACAACCGGAGTGAATTAAAAGACGCGATGCAGGCGGCAGCAGAATACGATAGCAAGATCATTGTTGAGCACGCCATCAACTGCCGCGAACTCCAATGCTCAGTATTAGGTAACAGTGAGCCGAAGGCCTCAGTGGTGGGCGAGGTCATTACCAGTAGAGAATTCTATGACTACCAGGCCAAATACAACGATAAAGGTTCGAATACCGTTGTTCCGGCTGATATCCCGCAGGTTTTAGCAGAGGAGATTCGTCGCCAGGCTATCCGGGCCTTTCTCGCTCTAGGCCTCAGTGGTCTAGCCCGCCTGGATTTTTTTCTCGAAAAAGAGGCGGGCCAGATTTACATCAACGAAGTCAATACCTTACCAAGCTTTACTCCTCAGTGTATGTACCCAAAGTTGTGTGCAGCAAGTGGCCTTTCTTACCCGCATTTGCTGGATCGCCTCATTGAATTGGCGATGGAGCGCCATGCTGATCGCCGACGTAACCGGACAATGTTGTAAAAGTTCTTCCTATAGAAAAGAGCAGGGCTATACATTCACCAGGGGGCACCGAGCATTTTTTGTAATTGAGGTAACTAGTTCATTCATGGAGGTACGCCCATGACGACACAACTGAGGCCTTTTTCGACTGCGACTGTTTCAAATCACGCTCACACAACAGATACAAGCAATGCGCCTGGCTCAGGCATCCTGGAAGATATGCAACAGGTGACGCATCTTCTCAGCCTGGGTCAGGTGTTGTGCGGGCACATGCATGACGCGGTGGCTCGCCTCTGCCAGGAGGTGAAGCTCATCACGCAGGGACGCGCCCAACTCTTTCTCGGTCGTCAGCTGTCATCCAAAAGAGTCCAACTTCCTCCAGGCACCTTGATCACATTACCTGTTCAGTTTGGCCACCTTGTCTATGGGATAGTGTGCATAGCGCGTGATCCTGTTCACGCCGAGCAGCTTGCTCTCCCCCTCCCCGCAGCTCAACTCTTAGCCCAGGCCTGTAGCTGGCTCTTGTACACACTGGAGCAGTCAACGTTCTTGCAAGGACAGTGCCAGCAACTTGACTACCAGGTGCATGGTCCATTGACGAGGCGCGAGCGAGAAGTCCTGGCGCTTATGTGTCGCGGCTATAACCAGGAGGCTATTGCCGGGTTGCTCTGTATTGCTCCAGCAACGGTAGGTAAGCACCGGCAGCACATTTACGAGCAGTTAGGGGTTCACTGCGAACGTGATGCGCTCCTGGCAGCATATCATACCGGTCTCTTCTCCGTCATTGAGGAAATCGCACCTTAAAGAGGGTTCTCTCTCTCAAGTAGAAAAAGTACGGTCGATACGGCAAGACAAGCCAGAGTTCCTGGCGTATCCTTCTTCCTAAAGAGCATCAAATCTCGGAGTTGCATCAATGAGTAACAACCTGACTGCCCGACCTGCTGATACTATGACGCTGGTTGAGCTGCTTCGCTATAGAGCACTCCATCAGGCCGACCGGCATGCCTATACCTTCTTACGCCAGGGAGAAGTAGAGGAGGCGCGCCTGACCTACGCAGAGTTGGACCAACAGGCTCGGGCTATTGGTACGCTGCTCCAGTGCAAAGGAGCCGCCGGAAAGCCCGTGCTCCTGCTCCATCCGCCAGGTCTGGAGTACATAGCCGCTTTCTTTGGCTGCCTGTACGGGGGAGCAATTGCTGTCCCTGCCTATCCACCTTACTCCGCCCGAACCATGCCTCGCATCCAGGCTATTGTGGCTGATACTCAGGCAAGTATAGTGCTTACTACCGCAGATACTCTTTCTGATTTGCAGCGCTGTTTCGCGTATGTTCCCGAATTGCAAAGCCTGGAATGGGTCGCTACCGATAGTATTCCAGGCCGCCTGGCAGACGAGTGGCAAGAGCCTGAAGTTACCGGAGGTACACTCGCATTTCTCCAATACACCTCGGGTTCCACATCTGTGCCAAAGGGGGTCATGGTCTCCCATAGTAACCTGCTCCACAATTTAGAGATGGTTCACAAGTTTTCCGAGCAGACGGCGGACAGCCACACTGTGAGCTGGGCGCCACCATACCATGACATGGGAATCATCGCAGGTATCTTATCTCCCTTTCACATCGGTTATCCAGCCACTCTGATGTCACCGCTCGCCTTCTTGCAGCGTCCTTTTCGTTGGTTGCAAGCCATCTCGCGCACCAGGGCGACCATGAGTGTTGCGCCAAACTTTGCCTACGACCTATGTATCCGCAAGATTACGCCCGAGCAGCGGGCAACACTTGATCTCAGCACATGGGAAGTGGCTGCTAATGGAGCTGAGCCTATCCGCCATGAGACTCTGAGCCAGTTCGCTGCAACCTTTGGGCCCTGTGGTTTCCGGCGCGAGGCGTTTTTCCCTGCCTATGGGCTTGCCGAGGCAACGCTCATTTCTGCTACTGGCATAAAGACTGCTCCAACAGTGGTTCGAGCGTTTCGAGGAGCGGCACTTGAGCATAATCGAGTGCTTACGACCAGCGCTGAGGATGAGGAGGCGCGGAAACTCATTGGATACGAGCAAATGTCGCCGGATCAACAGATCCTCATTGTTCATCCCGAAACCCTGATCCAGTGTGCGCCTGACCAGGTAGGAGAAATCTGGATAGCAGGTCCCAGCGTTACTTCAGGGTACTGGAACAAACCTGAGGAGACTGCAAGCACCTTCCAGGCATACCTGGCAGATACAGGGGCGGGTCCGTTTCTCCGCACAGGGGATCTGGGCTTCTTTAAGGACGGCGTGTTGTTTCCCACCGGTCGTCTCAAGGACCTGATTATTATCCGGGGCCGCAACTACTATCCCCAGGATATCGAACTCGCGGTGGAGCAATGCCATCCTGCTATCCGGTCAGGGTGTTGTGCAGCGTTTTCAATCGATGTTGACGGTAAAGAGCAGCTTGTGGTTCTGGCCGAGATAGATCCTCACTATCAGCCCGATCGTGGAGAGGGGGAAATGCAGTGGGATAAAGAGCCGCGTCGCAAACTCCTCGATGGGCAAGTGGTGATCGAGGCTATGCGACAGGCAGTGTCAGAACAACACGAATTGCAGGTGCACCAGGTGATGTTGCTAAAGGCCGGCGGTGTTTTAAAGACATCGAGCGGTAAACTTCAGCGGAGAGCCTGCCATGCAAGCTACCTGGCCGGTAGCCTGAGCGTATGGGGTGAGTAAATCATGGAACTCGGCAATTCGAAGCTCTCCGCGTCTTCAGATTCGTATGTTGGGGCGGATTATCATCCAGATGGATTTGCCCCCGCCCAAGGGCATGCCAGCATTCAGAACGAAACCGCCGAATCTATCCAGACCTGGCTCACTGCAAAGCTTGCCGAGTATCTCGAAGTGAAGGCAGCCGATATCGATATTCACAAGCCTTTCGCCAGCTACGGTCTGGAATCGGTGGACGCGGTGGGCTTGTCCGGCGACATTGAGGAATGGCTCGGACGCGAACTCGCGCCTACCCTGCTTTATGATTACCCGAGCATTGCGAACCTCACGCGTTACCTCGTCGCGGGTTGTGATGCACATGGGGCAACCAAAGAAGGTGAGAGACGGCAAGAGGTGACCGCAGAGCCAATTGCTATCATTGGGATGAGTTGTCATTTCCCTGGAGGGGCTAATACTCCTGAGGCTTTTTGGCAACTCTTAAAAAGTGGGAAGGATGCCATTTCCGAGATTCCTGCCGAGCGTTGGGAAATCGATTCCTTCTACGATCCAGATCCAGATGCACCCGGTAAGATGTACACGCGGCACGGCGGATTTTTAGAGAACATTAGCGGGTTCGACGCTCAATTTTTCGGCATCTCTCCCCGCGAAGCTGTGAGAATGGACCCGCAGCAGCGGTTACTCGTGGAAGCAGCCTGGGAGGCACTTGAAGATGCAGGTCAGGCAGCAGACAAATTGGCCGGCAGCCAGACGGGTGTATTCATAGGGATGATGAACAATTCTGAGTATGCCCAGCTTCAGGTGAAAACCGGTGACTCCACCTATGTAGACGACCCCTATTTTGGTATAGGAAGCTCCTCAAGCATCGCATCGGGTCGGCTATCCTATTTATTTGACTTGCGGGGGCCAACAATGACAGTCGATACAGCCTGTTCGTCATCGCTCGTCTCCGTCCATCTCGCCTGCCAGAGTTTGCGGAACAAAGAATGCAAACTGGCACTGGCTGGCGGTGTGAATGCCATTACGCTCCCAGAGAGCGTAGTGAATGCCTGCAAGATGCGTATGCTGGCGGCAGACGGCCGCTGCAAAACCTTTGATGCAGTCGCCGATGGCTTTGTCCTGGGCGAAGGATGCGGCATGGTGGTGCTCAAACGTCTTTCCGAGGCCATTGCGGACGGGGATAGCATACTGGCGATTATTCGTGGAACGGCGGTGAACCAGGATGGACGCAGCAACGGCATTACAGCGCCTAATAAGCTGGCGCAGCAAGCGGTTATCCGTAAAGCCCTGGCGAACGCGGGAGTAGAGCCTCATAGGGTCAGCTATGTCGAGACCCACGGTTCGGGAACATCTCTCGGCGACCCCATCGAGGTGGAAGCCCTGGTAGCCGCTCTTGGCGAAGGACGTTCGCCGGATCAGCGTATAATGATGGGCGCGGTAAAGACGAACATTGGTCACCTGGCAGGGGCGGCTGGTATAGCGGGTCTGATTAAAACGGTGCTTGCCCTGCAACATAAGGAGATCCCAGCGCACCTCAACTTAAAAGAATTGAATCCGCATGTTTGCTGGGAGCGGATGCCTGTGATGATTCCTACCAGGCCGGTACCCTGGTCTACGAAGAGCGGATCGCGTGTTGCAGGTGTCAGTTCATTTGGCTGGTCGGGAACCAATGCTCATATTGTGCTCGAAGAGGCCCCTGCTGTCGAGGCATCTGAAACGTGCAGGCCCTACCATGTATTGACGCTTTCGGCCAAAACAGAGAGTGCCCTCGAAAGAATGACCGATAACCTTGTTGTTCATCTGAAGCAGCATTCGCATGAAAATCTCGCCGATATTGCCTATACCTGCCAGGTTGGTCGCAGTGCGCTCAGCCATCGCCGTGTGCTGGTCTGTCATGACCTGGCAGATGCGCTAACGGCGCTAGAGACGCGAGATTCACAGCGAATTTTGACCGGCACCCACAGGACGGAGCACCGGCCTATTACGTTCCTGTTTTCAGGCTTAGGCGACCATTATGTCAAGATGGCCTGGCAACTGTACGAACTTGAGCGGGTATTCCGTGAGCATATAGACCGCTGCTCCGACCTGCTCAAACCTCACCTGGGACTTGATCCACGCGACGTATTGTACCCAAATCGAAACGCTAAGGGCGCTCGAGACGGCGAGGATGCGCAAAAACAGAGCAATGACGGAGGCGGCCATAGTGAAGGGAGCAATGGTAGAGATAAAAATGGCAGGGGCAAGTCCCGCCACGCCACTTCTCCAGTAGCTCAGGGGATTGATTTACGACAGTTACTGAAGCGGGACGATGGGGAAGCGGGCGAAGCTGCGCAAAAGCTCAATCAAACAGTTCTGGCCCAACCAGTCCTCTTTATGATCGAGTACGCGCTGGCGCAGTTGTGGTTATCCTGGGGAGTTCGCCCACAGGCGATGATTGGCTACAGTCTCGGTGAGTATGTGGCGGCGTGCATGGCCGGGGTAATGTCGCTGGAAGATGCTCTGGCGCTTGTGGCCAAAAGAGCGCAAATGATCCAGGAACTTCCCGCCGGGGCTATGCTAGCTGTTGCTCTATCAGAGCAAGACGTGCGACCCCTCTTGAACCAGCAGCTTTCTCTTGCGGCGGTCAATGGGTCGTCGGTGTGCGTGATTGCCGGTCCGGTGGACGCGGTGAATGATTTAGAGCACCTTCTCAGCGGGAATGGGGTGGCTTGTCGATGCCTACAAACATCGCATGCATTTCATTCGAGCATGATGGAACCGATTGAGGCTTCCTTCGCCGCTCTGGTTAAGACCATCAAGTTGAATCCGCCGCAGGTCCCGTATGTATCCAACGTGACTGGGACATGGATAACAGCAAGGCAAGCAATGGACCCTCAATACTGGGTGAAGCACTTACGGCAGACTGTACGGTTTGCGGATGGAATTCGCGAGGTATCGCAAAAGCCGAACGGGATACTCCTGGAAGTGGGGCCTGGCCAATCACTGGGCAGCCTGGCATTACAGCATCCCGCGAACAATGGGTTAACAGACCTGGTGGTGTTACCAACGCTGCGGTATGCTTATGACCCGCGACCGGATATGGCCTTCCTGCTGCGAACGCTGGGGCAACTCTGGTTGGCAGGGGTGAGGGTAGATTGGAAAGGATATTATGCAAATGAACGCCGTCATCGGCTTAGCCTTCCAACGTATCCCTTTGAGCGCCAGCATTATTGGGTAGAAGTCAAGAAGCAAACCAACCGGCCACAAAGCTCAGGAGGCAAGAAAAAACTTGACCTCACGGATTGGTTCTATACGCCTATCTGGAAGCAATCTCGACCATTCCTTGCATCTGAACTGCGTGATCTTCGCGAGCAAAAGCAGTGCTGGCTGGTATTTGCCGACGCATGCTGCATCGGTAATCAACTAGCAGCACACCTGGAACAACTGGGCCAGGATGTCACGACCGTGATCGTAGGTGATGCGTTTCGCAGGGTTCGCGACGGTATCTATACGATCAATCCCCAGGCGCGTGATGACTACGATGCCCTGCTCAAGCACCTGCACCTCGTGAATAAGGCACCGCAGTATATCATTCACCTATGGAGTGTGACGCCCGTAGGGGCAAGTCATGGCCGAAAGGGATCAGTGCCTATCCTGGAAACGGAGCAATATCTGAGTTTTTACAGCCTGCTCTTCCTGGCCCAAGCGCTTGGAACGCACCGCTTGGGGACGCCTTTGCAGATGCTGGTGTTGTCCAACAATATGCACGAAGTGATAGGAGGCGAAGGTCTGTGCCCGGGAAAGGCGACTGTGCTAGGACCCTGTAAGGTGATTCCTAAAGAATATTTGAATATCACCTGTCGCAGCATTGATGTTGTGCTTCCCGAAGCGGGAACGAGACAAAGCGAGAGGCTTGTAGAGCAGCTTGTGACTGAGTGCAGCGCTAGCACAACAGAAAGTGTTATTGCCTATCGGGGCGATTACCGTTGGGTACAGTCTTTCGAATCGGTACCGCTTGGGGATACCAGCAAAGGTATAGCACCGCTGAGAGCAAAAGGGGTCTATTTGATTACTGGCGGTTTGGGTGGCATCGGCCTGGCGCTGGCAGAATACCTGGCCCAAGCTGCGCAGGCCAGGCTGGTACTTATTGGGCGTTCTGTACTGCCTTTGCGTGAGCAGTGGACACAATGGTTAGCAGATCACGACGCTGATGACCCGGTCAGTAGGAAGATAAGAAAAATCTGGGCAATAGAAGAATTGGGGGCAGAGGTACTGATCGTCAAGGCTGATGTTTCTAACCAGGACGATATGCGGCGGGTCATAGCCAGAACGCATGCGCAGTTTGGCAAGATGCATGGAGTGATCCATGCGGCGGGTGTCCCCGGTGAAGGGCTGATGCAGCTCAAAACCCCTGAAACAGTAGAGCGTGTTTTTGCTCCCAAAATCCAGGGAACACTTGTGCTGGAGGCGATATTAAAGGATGAGCAGCTCGATTTCATCGCCTTCTATTCGTCAAGCAACGCGATCACTGGCGGATTGGGTGAGGTAGATTACTGTGCAGCCAATGCCTTTCTTGATGCCTTTGCTTTCTATGCTCGTTCTCAACGTACTCTGCCTGCTGTGTCTATTAACTGGGGTCCCTGGCAATGGGATGCCTGGCAAGGAACTTTATTTGCATCGCTGCCGGAGCTAGCCGCCAAAATCAAGCAGGTACGCGAGACATACGGGGTGACATTCCGGGAGGGGACAGAGGCATTCCAGCGCGTGTTGTCTAGCTCCCTGGCTCAAATCCTCGTGCTGCCGCAAGGACTCCAGGCCACTATCGAGCAATCGATGGCTTTATCCTCACTCAGCTTCCTGGAAAACATCGATGAGGCCCGCCCGGCTAAACCCGTCTATGCGCGGCCCAATCTGCGGAATATCTACGTGGCGCCACGGACTGAAGCTGAGCAAAAGATTGCTGACATCTGGCAAGAGGCCCTGGGAATCGAACGCGTGGGGATCAATGATCATTTCTTTGAACTGGGCGGCAATTCTTTAGTTGGTATGCTCATCATCTCGCGTTTGCAAAAGGAGTTTAAGATCCAGCTTTCTGCAGCGAGCCTCTTTGAAGGCCCGACGATCAGTTCCCTTCTCGAATTGATACGACCCAACCAGCGGGGCAGGTCGGACCTTGAACAGAACAACGCGCGGGGCAAACTGCGCAGAGAACGACTTAGAAAACAGAAACCTAACGTCCAGACAGTTGAAGAGGAATGTTGACCATGGTTGATGCAACGATCCTGGGGGATAGCACGGATATTGCCATTATTGGCCTGTCCGGTCGTTTCCCCGGCGCCCGAAATGTAGATGAATTTTGGCAGAACCTGCGCAACGGCGTGGAATCGATCTCACTATTTTCTGATGAGGAGCTTCTTCAATCAGGTGTAGACCCGTCCGTGCTGGGCGATCCGAACTATGTCAAAGCTGGAGCCATTCTGGAAGACATCGACAAGTTTGACGCGGCCTTCTTCGGATTCACGCCCAAGGAAGCGCAGATCATGGATCCTCAACATCGCCTGTTTATTGAAACTGCCTGGAATGCCATTGAGAGCGCAGGGTATAACCCTGAGACATACAAAGGATCAATCGGTCTTTACGCCGGCTCAGGACTCAGTACCTACCTGCTCAACAATCTCTATCCCAATGCCGAAGTGATGGATTCCGCAGGTATTATGCAAGTTGTGCTTGGCAACGATAAAGATTCGCTGACTACGCGCGTCGCTTACCTGCTCAACTTGACGGGTCCCTGTTTTAGCGTCCAAACCTATTGCTCGACCTCGCTGGTGGCTGTGAGTATTGCTTGTTCAAGCCTGCTCAATGGCGATTGCGATATGGCATTGGCTGGCGGTGTCTTGGTTTCGGTTCCTCAAAAAGCGGGGTATTACTATCAAGAAGGTGGAATTGCATCCCCTGACGCGCGCTGCCGGGCCTTCGATGCCAGGGCAAAGGGATCGCCGCTCGGTAACGGCGTAGGCGTCGTAGTTCTAAAGCGGTTGGAAGATGCTGTGGCGGATGGGGATACCATCCACGCGGTTATTAAAGGTTCGGCTATCAACAACGACGGTTCTTTGAAAGCCGGTTACACTGCTCCTGGTGTCAGAGGTCAGTCGGGGGTGATCGTGGAAGCCCAGGCTAACGCTGGCGTAGATGCCGAAAGCATCGGGTACATTGAAGCTCATGGCACCGGCACTGCTCTAGGTGATGCTGCCGAACTGACCGCGCTCATCAAATCATTTAGTGAGAGCACCGACAAAAAAGGATTCTGTGCGATTGGTTCCGCAAAGACCAACGTTGGGCACCTGGATCGAGCTGCCGGCGTCACCGGATTAATCAAAACTGTTCTCTCGCTCAAGCACGGAATGATCCCCCCCAGTCTCAACTACGAGGAACCCAACCCGCAAATCAATCTCCAGGACAGCCCTTTCTACGTCAATACAACGCTCACGGAGTGGAAGACAAACGGCAACCCTCGCCGGGCCGGTGTCAGCGCCTTTGGTATCGGCGGCACTAATGCCCATGTTATCCTGGAGGAGGCGCCTGCCCTCAAATTCTCTCCCGCCTCGCGAACGCACAAATTGCTCTTGCTCTCTGCCAGGACCGAATCCGCTCTTGAGATGGCGACCACGAATTTGCGAACCTATTTGGATCAGCATGCAGAAGCCAACCTGGCAGATATAGCCTATACTCTCCAGGTGGGGCGCAAAACATTCGAACATCGCCGGATACTTGTGTGTCGCGACCGCGAAGAGGCTTTGAAAGCCCTGGAAACCCTGGATGCCACTCGAGTTGCGAGCAGCACGCAAAGCATGCCAGAGCGGCCGGTGGCCTTCCTGTTTCCAGGAGTGGGAGAGTCCTACGTGGGGGTGACCCAGCAAGTGTACGCCCAGGAGCCGACCTTCCGCGAGACGGTGGATCGCTGCTGTCGCTTCCTGCACCTCCAGTTCGGCCTGGACCTGCACGCGGTGCTTTACCCAGACGAAGCGCATCCTTCCCAGGCCAATGGGTCCACTGGGAGTGCCGGTTCACCAGGAGTGGATCTCCGAGCTCTGCTGGGACGTAACGGACACCGTGCTTCGTCCTCTTCCGAGCAGCTCAAACAGACGGCGCTGGCGCAACCGGCGGCTTTTGTGCTCGAGTATGCCCTGGCTCAACTCTTGTTCACGTGGGGCATCCGCCCCCAGGCCATGCTGGGCTATAGCTTAGGCGAGTATGTGGCGGCCTGCCTGGCAGGGGTGTTCTCCTTAGAAGACGCCTTGACGCTGGTAGCCTACCGGGCCCAATTGATTGCCCAGCTGCCAGCAGGCGCCATGCTGGCGGTGGGCTTATCGGAACAGGCAATCCAACCGTACTTGACAGAACAGATCTGCCTGGCGGCTATCAGTGGACCGGCAAGCTGCGTGTTGGCCGGACCGGTCGAGGCGATCGAGCAACTGGAAAAGCACCTGAGCGAACAGGAAATCGCCGCGCGACGTGTGGAGACCACCCATGCCTTTCACTCCTCGATGCTGGAGCCGTTGAGTGCATCGTTGCAGGAACTGGTAGGCACGGTAGAGCTACAGGCGCCGCAGATTCCCTATATCTCGAATGTAACCGGGACGTGGATCACGGCCGAACAAGCCACCGATCCCGCCTACTGGGCCGAGCATATGCGCCAGACCGTACGCTTTGCCCAGGGGGTCGAGCATTTACTGGAAAAGAACGAGCCGGTGCTGGTGGAAGTGGGACCCGGCCAGTCCTTGAGTGCGTTGGTCAAGCAGCACCCGGCCTGTGGCCAGCAGCGCTTCTCCCTGGTCGTGCCCACCCTGCCCTCGGTCTATGAGCGACAGTCCGAGCAGGCCTGCCTGCTCACGGCGTTGGGCAAGCTGTGGCTGGCGGGGGTGACTCCCGATTGGCAGGGGTTCTACGCCCAGCAGCGGCGTCAGCGCGTGCCCTTGCCCACCTATCCCTTTGAGCGCCAGCGCTACTGGATCGACCCGCCTCGCCTGCAAACCGTTGAGAAGTCAGCGCCTCGTGTCCATAAGGGCAAGAAGCCGGATATGGCCGATTGGTTCTACCTGCCTGCCTGGGAGCAGGGGCCGCTATCGATCGATAGCTCAGACGACATGCGGAAACTTCGCTCTCCCTACCTGGTCTTCCTGGATAGCTTTGGGCTTGGCGAACAGGTAGTCGAGCGGTTGACGCAGGAAGGCCATACCTGTATTAGCGTGCAGCCAGGAGAGCAGTTTACTCAACGCGATGAACAGCACTTTACCATTGGACCGCAGGAACCAGCGGATTACCTGGCCCTGGTGGATGCCTTGCGCAGTGCTGGCTTGTTGCCCAAAGCCGTGCTGCACCTGTGGAGTCTGAGCGCTCCTACTGAGACTGCGGCGGGAGCCGACGGCTTCCAGGCGATGCAGGAACGAGGCTTCTACAGCCTGCTCTTCCTGGCACAGGCCCTGGGAGCAGAGGCACGCGATGAACCCATTCAAGTCATCGTGGCATCCAACCGGGTGCAGCAGGTGACCGGGCAGGAAGACGTCTGGCCGGAGAAAGCCA
>WNGL01003526.1_pt1 | contig 18783 bp, 17 predicted proteins | sample 5400591 | NCBI WGS metagenome assembly WNGL01 (sample SAMN13153377, study PRJNA577476) | soil metagenome | isolation source: 80 cm soil or saprolite under Garry oak tree replicate 1 | place: USA:California | collected 2016-06-15 | reverse complement strand
AAAAAAATCATCTACAAAGCAATGCCCATACTTGAGCAACTTCGATCACTGCTTAAGTATGCAGTTGGAACTCAACTCCGAAGAACGCCTGCTGGTGGGATCTTCACACCAATACCTGCTTTTCGGTGATAGTTCCGAATAAATAAGCAAAAGCTTAATCTTGATCTTTACGACCGCCGACTGAAAATGTATGAGGAAGTCCGACAAATACTCAGCATAATACTTAGAGATGCAAAAGCCAGCTATGAAGACCTCATGAAGTTTTATAGAGCAGTTTCTGAAGCAGACTTTTTGTTTGGCCCTGAAATTTCCGCGTACATTGAAGAAATATACCAACGCGGGGTGCAACTTCAGTTCTGGAGTGGAGAATACCGAGATTCTACACAGCAGAAACCAGAAGGTTATGACCATAAAAAGATTTGTGATGGCATGCATTCTGAACGTATGTGGTTGACACACCAATTTAAACCAGCAAAAGAGAAATTCAGAAAATACCTCACTATTGAACATAATTATTTTTCTAAATTACGACATAGTGTTTTTCGGTCTTGGAGTCGATTACTCGAATTTCTGAAAGCCCGAAAGTCAAAACAGCTCTGAATACCGAAAGAAAAATACACATCGCGACACTGTCTGTTCGCCAAGGCGTACCCTTGTACGAAGGGAATTCATATATAGAATATCTGATTGGTCTTTCCATCTTGCCCCCTCTTTATAGTAGTGCTGCTGGAAATGACCCCCATGTCCTAACCAGCAAATTACACCGGACAAGCCGGTGAATTTGGCACCCCGTTGTGCGACAAAGTAATCTATGAAAAAGCGATTTTCCACAAAGAAACAACATTATGTGCCTCGCTTTCTGCTTCGCCAGTTTTCCTTGGATCGGCGTTCAATTTCCATGCTCGCCCTGAAAAGCAAACTCCGCATTGAAGAAGCCAGCATTGCCGGCCAATGCTACGGTGATTACTTCTATGGCGATGACGGCACAATGGAGAAGGCTTTCGCCAAGGAAGAAACTGAAATAAGTTCATTTATTCGAAATGCCAGCCCCTCGACCCTTGAGCAATTGACACAACCTCAACTTCACGCCCTCCTTAAGTTTGTGTATTGGCAACGCGTGAGAACACAAGGCACTGTGGATCAGCTGAACAATCAAACTGACGCGGTGGCAAAGAGCCTGTTGCGGGAGACGGTTGCGCGAAATCCAAACATGAAGTTTACTCAAAAAGATCTGGATTCAGTGATTATTAAGCTAACAAACCCGCAAAGCGATGCCATCTTCGCCGCTTCAAAGGCACTTCCACTGATCTTTGACCTCTCCATAAAATTTGTCCTTTCGCCGCCAGGAACACAGTTTGCGGTATCTGATCACCCGGTTGCGGCTTGTAATCAGTTTGTCGAGAACGACCCATACCTCAGTCAACGGCATGGCTGGACAGGAATGGCAGCAAAGGGGCTTCAGTTTTTCCTGCCACTTTCCCCCAGTGTCACTGTTGCGGTCTACGATCCTACCACGTATGAGTATGGTAGCCCCAAAAGCCTTCTTTGCCGGGCAGGTGTGCGTGATGTAGCCGTATTAAACAAACTCCAAGCGGTTACCGCCGTAGATGCTCTTTATTTCGCGAAAACTTTTCCAGAGCGGTTGATTGAGGAACTAATGACAGAGAGGGAGTCGCACAGGCCAATTCGGGAAACTGATGTCAAACTTGGGAACATAACGAAGAGGCCAGACGGCAAAGAAAGTCAGCTGATGGTAGTAAGCGGCGTCAACCTCAGACTCGGCAGGAAGATAAGTTTTGTAAGGTTATTGGAAAAGACGAATTACCGAAACTATATAGCAGCTATCATCCCGATACGGAATGAAGGCTTGCTCCAACTTTCTGAAGGCTTTTCAAAGTATCTTGATGAACAGGTTGAAGAAGGGCGAAGAAAACTCCAGAATTCCCAAGACAGTGGGACAACCGGAGGACGAGGAACATCAAACTTGGACGCTGAGCCCAGCCAGGAAGCACGACCGGCCTAAAACGCCGGTCAAGGCCGCCCCCGTAATCACCCAACTCGTTATTAAGGGCGCAGAAACGCGAAAACACCACAAGGCACAATTGACAACTACGGAGAAAAAGATGAGTGATTGGCTTATCCCTTTTGAGGGAAGAGGGCATTCTGGATGCGACAAAGTTAATTTCGTATGGAGATCAGAAAACATCTACATCATGGACAACCACAGAGCGGCGATGTGGTGTTGGTTCCAGCATATAAAGAAAGAAGAAAAGTATAATATAGTACGCATCGATGCTCATTATGACTGTAGAGGAACCGAAGCTGATTTGGAGTTTTGGCTTGCCAACCTACCAGATACTCCGGCAATATCCCTAAATGATTATCTTGAAGCTTTGTTGCCTACAAGTACCCCTACCGATAAGTACCCTGTGGTGTTTTGGGACAATTTTTTATCAATCTTCATGTCAAAGTACGATCACCTAATCAATGAGTACTTTTTCTGCACCCATGGTGCCGGCTCAAAGCCTAAAAATGATTTAAGGGTATCTGACTTCGATATTTTTCAATTACATAGGTGTCTTGACGCATTTTTGATTGGTAAAAAGAATATTATTCTCGACATCGATATTGATAGCTGTTGTGGCAATTCTGTTGATTTCATATTCTCTTTGGGCTTACACAAAGAGTCGACAAATGCAAGGAACACAAGAGAAATTGACCTTAAAAAAGAATACGTCAAATATGGCAAGAGAGCAGAGTTGGCTTGGATTGTGGCTGCTCGAATTTGGGGCAATTGGGTTTGTACTCGCTGGAATATTCATTCTCGCTACAGACCCAAAGAATTGGATGATCGCGTTAGCTTCGATACTCTTCTTTGGGTCAGCAGCAGTTATCTTCGGCAGAATGATAGCTACAAAAAAACAACAGGCCGCCGTCAAATCAATAACCGATGACGGCGGAATTAGCCCATAAAATATAGCCTTGACATTATATAGCGTGTAAGCTATTTTTTATTTAAGGAAATGATATATGGTGTGGAAAATCGTTACGGTTGAATACTTCGATGATTGGTTTCTAGGTTTGAATGCTTCGGAGCAGCAAGATGTGTTGGCCGCCATATTGGTTCTTGAGCAATATGGCCCTACGTTAGGCAGGCCTCACGTTGATAGTCTCAAAGGATCTGACAAAGTAAAGAACCTGAAAGAACTTCGCGTACAACACAAAGGCAAACCGTACCGGGTATTTTTCGCCTTTGATCCTCTCCGTCAGGCCGTGATGCTGTGTGGCGGTGACAAAACCGGAAATAAACATTTTTACGAAACTATGATCCCTATTGCAGAGCGTGAATTTCTGAACTATCTGCAAGAACTGGAGTAAGTTATGGCAAAGCAACTTTCAGAATTAATAAAAAAAATAAACCCAGCTGTCGTTGCAGCAGCACGTGTTCAGGCGGATCAGGAAATTTTTGAACTCCGCCTTGCTCAATTGCGTCAAACGGTTGAGATGTCGCAACATGACCTAGCGGTTACGCTTGGAATATCGCAACCATCCGTCGCTAATCTGGAAAAGCGCGGCCACGAAGTAAAAATTTCTTCTCTCAAACGGTACATCGAAGCACTTGGCGGTAAACTGTCTCTGGATGTAGAACTGGCTGATGGTCGTCACATCGGCATAAACGTTTAGCACCGTCTTCCTTGCAAATGAAGAATACTGGTTAAAAGGTCGTGAGTCAGCTTCATATAACGAGGTGGCAAACGCCCTTTTACATTTTCAAAGAAAGAAAGTCCAACTAGCGCCAAGACCGGCCAGAAACTGCCGGTCAGGCTCATGGCGTTATGGGGGCCGTTGTTTTGTACTATGGGGGCTGCTGATTTGTTAAACAGGAAGACTACCCCTATAATTGCCCCCAAATATGATGGATTTCAGGCCGCCTCATTGGACATTACAAGACAACACAAAAGAAAAAGCCCTTGATTTCTCAAGGGCTTTTGAACTTGTCCGGATGGTGCCGGACTGCTAATTGGTGGAGGTGGTGGGAGTCGAACCCACGTCCGAAAAACCTAGCATCTGAGACTCTACACCGTTATTCCGTTGCTCGATTTAACCATCTGCCTGCGCAACGAACAAGGCAGTCAGACGGCGATCCCGTTGAGTTTCGGATTGCGCTACGGGCGTTGCGCTTTCCTATCCGATAGTGAGTGACGCCCCCTTCCTACCATCGGCATCTCAGTCGGGGACGCCTATTAAGCAGCTAGTGCAATAGGAGTGTTATAATTGTCGGCAATTAATGCCGTGCAGGTTTATTAAGGTCGGCCACCTGCCCCGACCCGGTGCTCCCCAGATTTTCAATTCCCCGTCGAAACCTTTACACCCCCATGAAAAATAATGTTGAATTTTGAATGCTGAATGTTGAATAAGAGCCGTACTAATCCCGGTTTCTGCTCTTCAGTGCCTGTGCTACTTCACGGTGGCTGTCCTTTGTTTTCAAGTCCTCACGTTTATCGTACAGTTTCTTGCCTTTGGCAAGACCTATCTCCACCTTGACCAGGCCATCCTTGAAATAGAGCCTGAGCGGAATGACCGACAGCCCCTTCTCGCGGATTCTGCCGTACAGACGGTCGATCTCGCGGCGGTGGAGCAGCAGCTTGCGGTTGCGGTCCGGTTGGTGGTTCTGGCGGTTACCGAATGCGTACTGCGAGATGTTCAGGTTATGCAGGTAGGCCTCGCCGTCGCGTACCATCATGAACGAATCGTTCAGGTTTGCCATCCCTGCCCGGAGCGACTTGACCTCTGTCCCCTGCAGCACCAGACCGGCTTCAAACTTCTCCTCGATAAAATAATCGTGGTAGGCCTTTTTATTGTTACAAATCAGTTTCTCACCCATCAAATTATACTAGCAGAGATCGCGCAAAAATGAAATGCTCATCCTTGCATTAAGCGGTAGAAATCGATATAGTTCGACGTTCGTTAACGTTATTAAAAGGGGGAAAGCCATGATCAGAGTAGCTCCGCTCCCCGCCTGCGATAAAAACCTGTCAGCAGCCGACCTGCCGCGCTCTTTTCTCTTCCATCCGCATCATTCCCCGGGAAACCGGCAGCCATGAACATGCCCGACCTCTGGGAGCAAAACACCGGAGCAGATACCGCTCCGGAACCGTCTCCGCACGCGCCGCTCGCCGAACGGATGCGGCCGCGCACCGTTGCCGAGTTTGCCGGACAGGAGCATCTGGTCGGCGAAGGGCGCATCCTGAGGCGCATGATTGAAAACGATTCTCTCGCATCCCTGATACTCTGGGGCCCCCCCGGTTGTGGTAAAACGACGCTGGCCCACATCATCGCCGCCGAGACGAAATCGCATTTCATCTTCTTTTCCGCGATCCTCTCCGGAGTCAAGGAGATCCGGGAAACATTCCGCGAAGCCGAACGCTATGCGGCCCGCGGCATTCGCACGATCCTGTTTGTCGATGAAATTCACCGCTTTAACAAATCCCAGCAGGACGCCTTCCTCCCCTACATCGAAAAAGGGGTTGTCACGATCATCGGCGCCACGACCGAGAACCCCTCCTTCGAGGTCATTGCCCCGTTATTGTCGCGCTGCCGCGTCCTGACGCTGCAGCAGCTCGAGCCGGACACGGTGCGGGGCCTGCTGGAGCAGGCGCTGGCTGACGCAGAGCGCGGTCTCGGCGGCCGTGCCCTCTCGGCAACCGACGAGGCGCTGGAATTTCTGGCCGCCCAGGCTGACGGAGATGCCCGCATCGCGCTGAATACGCTGGAAGTCGCGGCAGACCTTGCTTCGACTCCCTTCGACTTCGTTCAGGGCAAGCCGCTCAGCAATCGTGAAAACGGAAATGTCATAACCCTTGAAATCGTCCAGGAGGCGCTGCAGAAAAAAGCGCTGCTGTACGACAAGGGTGGGGAGGAGCATTACAACGTCATCTCGGCCTTCATCAAATCGCTCCGCGGCTCCGCTCCGGACGCCGCGCTCTACTGGCTGGCCCGCATGCTTGAAGCGGGAGAGGACCCGATCTTCATCCTTCGCCGCATGATCATATTAGCCTCCGAAGATATCGGCAACGCCGACCCGCGTGCCCTTCAGGTGGCGGTTTCCGCCCTGCAGGCTTTTCAGGTCATCGGTATGCCGGAAGGGCGCATCATCCTGGGACAGGCGGTCACCTATCTGGCCACCGCCCCGAAATCCAACGCCTCGTACGCCGGCATCAATTCAGCTTTGGCCGAAGTCCGTAACAGCGGCGCCCTGCCGGTGCCGCTGCATATCCGCAATGCCCCGACAAAACTGATGAAGGAGCAGGGGTACGGAAAAGGGTACCAGTATGCCCATGATTATGAAGACGGTTACTCCGGACAGGAGTGTCTTCCGGAGCGGCTGGCCGGACGGAAGTTTTATGAGCCCACGGGACATGGCTATGAAAAGAGCATAATGGAGAGGATGGAGTGGTTGAAAAACAGGAAGACATAAGGCATCATATCTCCATTACCGGTGCTTTACCGGCAAAGAACGTAATCCCCACGAGTATGGGAGGTCCACCTTGAGACGACTTGCAATTTTGACCAGCGGCGGCGACTGCTCCGGCATGAACGCCACCATCCGTGCGGCCGCCCGAACCGCCATCGCCAATGACATCGAGATGATCGGATACCGCAAGGGGTATGCCGGTCTCCTTAAAAATGATTTCATCGTCTTGAATACCCAGGCGGTTTCCGGGACGATGCAGCGGGGCGGAACCTTTCTGCAGTCGGCCCGTTCGCCGGAGTTCCGCACCGAAGAGGGGCGCAAAAAGGCGCTTGCCAACCTGCTTGAGGCCAGGGTTGACGGGCTTATCGTGATCGGCGGCGACGGCTCGTTGAACGGCGCCCTGGCGCTGGATAAAATGGGCTTTCCGGTCATCGGCATTCCGGCCAGCATCGATAATGACATCGCCTATACCGACATGGCGCTGGGGGTTGACACCGCACTCAACAACATCCTGTATGCCGTGGACTGTATCAAGGACACGGCAAGTTCGCACGACCGGGCCTTTATCGTTGAAGTCATGGGGCGCAACTCCGGCTATCTCGCTTCGACCGCCGCGATCGCCTCGGGGGCCGAGTTCGCCATCGTGCCGGAGGTGGAGCTGGATCTTGGTCAAATGTGCCACCAGCTGCGGCAGCGTTATGACGAGGGGCGAACCAACGCCCTGATCATCATGGCGGAGGGGGCCGGACATGCGCAGGATATTGCCGACGGCATCAAGAACGCCATCGGCTTCGAGACCCGCGTAACCGTGCTGGGGCACTATCAGCGGGGGGGCGCGCCGTCGGTCTTCGACCGCCTGCTCGGGAGCCGTTTCGGCATGAAGGCGGTAGAGCTGCTGCTCTCGGGCACCAAGGGGGTCATGGTCGGCCTGTCGGCCAACTCGCTCACCACCACGCTGCTGGAGATGGTGGTCAACGGCGGCCAGAAGAAGCTGAACGAAGACCTGCTGCATATGGCAGAGATTTTGGGGATATGAAAAGGAAGGGAACAGGAGCATTAAAATGGTTCAAGTACCTCGCAGCACTCGCTTGCCTTATTATTAGCATAATTGCAGGATTACAGGCGGTTGGGATGTAGCCGATGAAAATGGGGGGCTAAGCAGGCGGGGTTTCAATTATCGCAAAAGACGCTGTCTTGTCTTGGCACACTCGCTGATTACAAAATCGAAATATCATCAAAATAATCATTGATGAATAGTAACACATAGGATACTATTTCCGCATGAGCTATAAGGTTGAAGAATACCTCCGAGAAGATGGAACAAGCCCTTACGAAGAATGGTTCATGGGGTTGGACACAATCGCGGCGGCAAAAATTACGATCGTAAAACTCAAAATGGAACAAGGCAATCTTTCTAACGTAAAATGGTTTGGAGGAATTGGAGAATATCGGCTGGATTGGGGACCGGGCTATCGAGTCTATATCGGCAAGGATGGTGAGAGATTGATCATTCTTCTTGGTGGTGGCACCAAAAAGGGACAGCAAAAGGATATCGACAAGGCAGAAGCCATCTGGAAAGAATATAAAGAACGAAAAGCCAACCAGAAAAAGAAATAGTTTTATGTAGATACAGGAGACAAAAATGGCACTCACAAGAGACTTTAAAGAAACAATTAAAAAACGCGTTGAAAGTGACCCTGATTTTGCAAAATCATTACTTCATGAAGCGGTTGATTTAATGCTGGATGGCGATTCAGCAACCGCCAAACTGATTCTACGCGATCTTATAAACGCAACCGTAGGATTCGAGCGACTGGCTGAAGAGGTTCGGAAACCGAGTAAAAGTCTTCACCGCATGCTTTCCGCCTCCGGCAATCCTACCATGGAGAATCTATCGGCTATATTTGCCACCATTAAGAAATCCCTACACGTCAGAATTAAAACCACTGTCATCGCAGTCTGACAGCAACATAAAACTGAAATTCCAACAAGGCTTACGACCTGCCCAGAAACCCGGCAGGTCAAAGCCATGCCCGTTCACCAGGCTTACGATGAAAAAAATGTTACAGGACAAATAATGAACCAGGAAAACTCTACCATGCACACCGCCACACGTTTCCGTAAAAAGCGTTCGGTCAAGAGCGGCCTTCCTCCCGGTTCGCTGGTGCATATCGGGGATGCTTCGCTCGATAAAGTGCAGATTTCCGTGATCGGCTATTCTCCGGACGGTATCGAGGAGCGCCACTTCGAGCAGGTCGACCAGTATCTGAACAATCCCTGCGACGGCGCCGTAGTATGGGTTGATGTCGAGGGGGTACATGACATCGAACTGATCCGCGCCCTGGGTGAAAAGCATGCCTTTCACCCGCTGGTGCTGGAAGATATCGTCAACACCGTGCAGCGCCCCAAGATCGAGGATTATGACGACTATCTCTTCATCGTGCTGAAGATGCTGCACCCGACGGAGGGGGGGGGATTCAACTCGGAACAGCTCAGTATCATTCTCGGCCCGGACTATCTGTTTACTTTTCAGGAGGGGATCAGGGGCGATGCTTTCGACTCGGTCCGTGACCGGATCCGCAGCGGCAAGGGGAAAATCCGCGGCATGGGGGCCGATTATCTGGCCTACTCCCTGATCGACGCCATCGTCGACGGCTATTTCACCGTGCTTGAAGGGTTCGGCGAGCGGATTGTCGATGTCGAAGAGGATTTGACTCTCACACCCGACCAGAAGTCTCTCCATTTGATCATCGGCATGAAAAAGGAGATCATCTATCTGCGCAAGAGCGTCTGGCCGCTGCGCGAAGCGATCTCCTTCCTGGAGCGGGGCGACAGCCCGCTGCTGCACGATGCCACCCGCCTCTACTTCCGCGACGTCTACGATCATACCGTCCAGGTGATCGACACGGTCGAGACCTACCGCGACCTCCTCTCCGGCATGCTAGATCTCTACCTTTCCAGCATCAGCAACCGCACCAACGAGGTGATGAAGTTTCTGACCGTAATCGGCACGATCTTCATGCCGCTGACTTTCCTGGTCGGGGTTTACGGCATGAACTTCAAATACTTCCCGGAGCTGGAGTGGCATAACGGTTATTTCATTCTCTGGGGCCTGATGATCGCCATGGCGCTCTTAATGGTGGCATATTTCAGAAAGAAACGTTGGCTTTAGATGAAGCGACGAAACTTAGAAAAAATAATTTGACATGGATTAACAGGATTAACAGGATGTAAAACCTTGGATTAAAACTTGATTTTTTTTTGTTTTTATCCTGTACATCCTGTTCATCCCTGTCAGAAGAAGTTTTTGGGTTTCAGTTATACTTTGCAAGGATGAAACCTATGACACGACTCGTATTAAAATGGGTGCTCAATTCCTTTGCCCTCTTTATGGTTATGAAGCTGATCTCCGGTATTCAGATCGACCGCTTTCAGGACCTGCTGCTGGCGACGCTGGTAATCGGTCTGTTGAACGTTTTTCTGCGCCCGATCATCATACTCCTGACCCTGCCGGTCACGCTGCTGACACTCGGTCTGTTCACTCTCGTGATCAACGGGCTGATGTTCTATCTGGCGGCACATCTGGTTCCCGGATTCCACGTCACCGGCTTCGGGTCCGCCTTTATCGCCGCGCTCCTCTTCAGTCTTTTCAGCTTTGTACTGAACATGTTGTTTGGAACAAAGCAGTGACTCCCGCCTGCCGCCGCGATCGTCCTGTTTTCGGATCGACACCCCGCACCCCATGATTGCCTCCGCCACCGCACTCTTGTCCCGCGTGGGACGGACCGTCAGCCGTCAGGGTCTATTCCGGCCCGGCGACACCCTGGTCATCGGGCTCTCCGGAGGGGCGGACTCCGTCATGCTGCTCGATCTGCTCTCGAGACTTCCCGGCTACGACCTCAAACTGATCTCCGCCCATCTGAACCACGGTTTGCGCGGCGCCGAATCCGACGCGGACGAGCAATTCTGCCGGGAGACCGCCTCCCGTTACGCGATTCCGTTTGAATCAAGGCTGGCGGATATCAGGAAGGTGGCGGCAGACCTCCGTCTGAACCTGGAGGATGCCGGACGGCGGGCCCGGATAGAGCTTCTCGATGAGATCCGCATGAAGTACGGGGCGGCAGCCATTGTGCTTGCCCATCACGCCGACGATCAGGCCGAAACCGTGCTGATGCGTCTCCTGCGCGGATCGGGGATCACTGGGTTGTCGGGGATGGCGTACCGGAATCAGCGCGGCTATGTTCGCCCGCTGCTGGAAATATCCCGTCCCGAAATCGAACAATACCTCCGCGCCCGCGGCCTTGAGTGGCGAGAAGATTCCAGCAACAGCGATACATCCTACCTGCGTAACCGCATCCGCCACCAGCTGCTGCCGCTTCTGGAGGAATACAATCCCGCCATCCGTTCCTGTCTCGCTGCGACGGCGTCGGTTCTGGGTGATGACGAAGCGCTGCTGGGTGAACTGACAGCTGAGGCTTTTGCGGGGTCGTGCCGGGTGGAAGAGTGGCGGATTGTCTGCGGCGTCACGGCGCTCCGCGCGCTCAAACCAGCCCTGCGGCGGAGAGTTTTGCGCCAGGCCTTCAAGCAGTTGACCGGCACCCTGGCGGGAGTGAGTCTGCGCCATATCGACTCGATCTGCGGCCTGATCGAATCGGACCGCCCCAACTCACGACTGGCTCTGCCGCAGGAGATTACGGCGGTTAGAGAATATGACCGCCTGATGCTGCTGGCGGGCGAGAACGTAGTTCGGCTCCCTTCGACTACCTTCGACTCCGCTCAGGACAGGCCGCTCAGGGCACGCCGCTTGGCAACAGTTCCAGAAAACGGCTTCGAACTGCCGATAATTGGACCGGGTTTTTATCGGCTCCCGCTGGGCGGTTCAATCATGGTCGAATCGAGCGGCGCGGCGGACTTTCCGCCGGATTCCGGCACTCTGCATCTCGACCTCGCCGAGACTCCGTTCCCCTGGCTGGTTCGCACCTTCCGCCCCGGCGACCGCATGACGCCGTTCGGCATGAGCGGCAGAAAAAAGGTAAAGGATATTTTCATCGATCGGAAAATACCCCTCTCTGAACGAAAGCGCATTCCGCTCCTCTTCTGCGGCGATGATCTGATCTGGATCGCGGGGGTGTGCGCTTCAGAATTGTGCCGAATCGATACCCCGTCTGCCGCTACGGTCCGGGTGACGTGGCGGCACGCACCAAGCTGATTCCGCCTGCGGCCTTCCTATGGTACTCAACTTGGCATCCTGGAAGTCTGACGCAGAGGTCTTCAGGGCATGACGTTACGCAGGAAACCAGGTACCTGAACCACCCCGCGCTCAATTTTCCCGGGCACTCCCCCACCTTTTTAATCTCAACTGCTTGTCAAATCTCAAAACACATCAATAGCGATGCCGGTTTAAGCGCGCAAAATAGCGGCGTTCCACAGCTGTCCAATTTTGGTCATTTCCTAAAAGCATATATTATCAGGTGGTTATCGGTTTCTGTCCAATTTTGTGCAAAAGACAAAAGTCAAAACAATCAGGTAGTTATCTGGCAGTGAACGGAAACTGGTCATTTCGGCTTCATGGCGCTGATCAATTTTGTGCACCAATAAATAGTGTAATATACTGATATTAAACGATATTTAGTAGTTAAGGAGTTGGGCACTAAATATGTATAAAGCTGGTGCGTTGAATGTCGGTGGAACTGTTTCTGCGTGTCATCTTGGAAGCTTGACCCCGCAGAGGTCCCTGCCAGAGTCATCGAATGCTACTACAAAATTTCATGATTTTCCGTGACAAGACAAAATGTTTGATATGCGTTAGTACTTTCGGTGGAGGTGCTTTTGAATTCAGTCAGAAGTTGAGACCCGCAGAATCTCATGTCCCAGAAATTTCATGCTTGTCAACTATCTTAACTACGTCCGCTTTTGGTGTACTATCCTACGGGAAGTCATAACTAAAGGAGTCCATATGTTTAACAGTTTTGCAAAATTACTTGTTATATTACTTATGCTGGTGTCTTCAAGCAGTTATGCTGAAACAATACTAGGAACTACAGGCTTTACTTCAACACAAACAGGCAATTTTCTGGTTTTAGAAGAAGGTTTATTATATTATAATACGACTTATGTTAACAAGTATTATTATAACTATATCAATGATACTTACGTAAAAAATAGTGGCCAGAGTACCAGTAATGGTAAAGAAATATACATTGATTATATACGCGATTGGTGCTCTCCGTATTAATCATCAGATAACTATGATTCTGGAATGGTAACATCCACTAACACATTTTCGAACCATTATTTTTATGCAGGAACTAACACATACACAGATTACCAAGTAATTGATCCACTACAACTTGATGTGTGCCTTGCAAACTTAGTAAATTCGTATCAGCCATTTGCTACCCACGCTACTATGGAAGGTACTAATAGCTTTACCTATACTTGCGATCCAGACAAGACCCTGAAGTCATTCAAGGTGCTTGCTCAGTATAGAACCAGGGCTGCAGTTGATTTCAATGACAATGATCAAATATTACTGAATGGTATTAAGTCGGATTCAACAGTTGGCAGCAAACACGGGTACTATGAATATGGACCTTATTATTACGCCCAGGGTGGCTCTTATTCCAGCTGGAAACTGCCTATTGTAAACTGTAATAGCCCAATCAATCTTTCATTCAGTTCTCCAATTGGTCATTTATATGGATCTTTTTGGGTAACACCGGAATATAGTACTCTTTCGATAACCTCATTCTCCTCAGAAAGAAACATCTTTGATCCATTCTCTGGCGACATTGTCGACATGAACGCTATAATCACCGACTCTTCCGGACAATATATAAACTGGACTGCCGCAGTCGCTGACCGTATTTTCAGCGGCACGGGGAGGGGGCCAGTATTTTCCTGGGACGGCAAGGACGCAAGAGGCAAGATCGTTCCCGATGGTACATACCAGATTACTTTAACTGCAAAGACTGACGACGGAACAGGCAGCGACTCAAAAAGCATTCCGATTACGGTCAAATCCGCTTGCGATCTCAAAATTTCCAACCTCGCCGGAACCAACAAAATGCTTGATCCTTCCGCCGGTGGCAGTGTTGGCATCAGCGGCGCAATCTCCAATTCCTCCGGCAAACCACTGAGCTGGACTCTCAACATTCTCGACCAGACATTTACCGGTACCGGCTCATCGGTCAATGCCACGTGGGACGGCAAGTACGCTGACGGCACGGTTGTGCAGCCGGGCGAATACTCCGCAGTCCTCAATGCTTGTAGCGCAGATGGTCAGTGCAAGGACAGCAAGTCCATCAACTTCACCGTCAATACCGCCCCCGACGGCCAGTGCGGCCTCTACGTCCAGTTCGGTTCATCGGCTCACATGGCCAACGGCAACCTCTCCCATTCCCAGGATCTATTCTCCCCGCGAGTCGGTGCGCTGCCCGCCGGCATTACCCTCTATTACAACAGCCTCGATCCCGCCAACGGCGCCTTGGGACGCGGCTGGAGCCACGGCTACGATTCTTCGCTGAAGCAGAACAGCAACGGATCGGTGCTGATCAGCGAGCCGAATTGGAAATACAAGTACTACACCCTCCAGAACGGCGCTTATGTCGGTCAACCGGGTAACTACTCCACCTTGGTGAAGAAGGCGGATGGCACCTTCACCCTGACATCCAGGGAAGGCCAGGTCACTACCTTCGCCAGTAGCGGGAAACTTGCCTCCATCAGCGACCGCAACGGCAATACCCTCAAACTTGACTACAGCGGCAACAACCTGTCAAGCGTCACGGATTCGTCAGAGAGAACGGTCAACTTCGCCTACGACGCGAGCAATCACCTGACCTCGATCACCGACCCGTCCGGCAATGTCTATACCTTCTCCGTGGGCGGCAACAGCCTTACCTCCGTCAGTCAGCCTGACGGCGGCATTTGGAAATACACCTACGACGCCAATGGTTACATGCTGACAAAGACCGACCCGCTTGGTAATGTCTCCGGCTATGGCTACGACGGCAAGCACCGGGCCATCTCATCCAGCGATCCGGAGGGTCGGACCAGAAGCATTGCCTATCCCCAGACAACAGAAACGGTTAAATCAACCGTATTCACCGAAAAAGATGGCGGGGTGTGGCAGTACAACTACGACACTCAGAAGGGATATTTGCTCGGCAAAACCGACCCGCATGGAGGGACAACATCCTACGGGTACGATTCAAATGGCAACCGCATATCCACCACTGGCCCGGACGGTACGGCCACAACTTCCACTTATGATGCCAGCGGCAACATGCTCACCAGCACCGATGCCTTGGGGCAGACGACCAGCTATAGCTACAACGCCTTCGGCCAGGTGACGAGCATCACCGATCCGCAGGGCGGGATCACGGCATATGTCTATGATGCCAAGGGTAACATGACTTCCTTGACCGATCCGGCCGGTGCGACCACGACCTATGCCTACGACGCGAAAGGCAACATAATCAAGGTGACCAACGCCGCCGGACAGGCGACAACCTTCACCTATGACGTAAAAGGAAATCCTGCTTCGATCACCGACCCGGCTGGCGCAATCACCGGCTACACCTATGATGCCGCCGGAAATGTGATAAGCATTACCGATGCAAAAGGTGCAGTGACGCAGTTCGTCTACGACGTCAGGAACCGGCTGATAAAGAGCATTGATCCACAGGGCAACACAATGCTCTACAGCTACGACGCCAACGGCAACAAAACCAGCGAGACCGACGCCAACGGCAACACAACCAGATACGAGTACAATAGCAAAAATCAACTCATCAAGACCGTAGATGCCATCGGCAGCGTTACCAGCTATACCTACGGCGGCAGCAGTTGTCCGAGTTGTGGTGGCGGCAATGGGGAAAAGCTGACTTCACTCACCGATGCCAACGGGAACGTCACGAGCTACCTTTACGATCAGCTTGGCCGCTCGGTGAAAGAGGCTGACCCGCTCGGCAACAGCACTGGTTATGCTTACGACGCCCGGAATAATCCGGTATCGAAGACCGACGCCAACGGCAACACGATCAATTTCAGCTACGACGCCAACGGCAGATTGCTGAAGAAGAGCTATTCCGACGGCACGGAAGAAACATTCACCTACGACGCGAAAGGAAACCTCCTGACGGCTGGCAACAAGCACATCTCCTACAACTTCAGCTATGACGCAGCCGGTAGGATGCTTTCATCGACCGACTCCAACGGCAAGGTCATCAGCTACGAATACGACCTTCTCGGCAACAAGACCAAGATGATTTCGCCGGAAGGCAAATCGCTCACCTACACCTACGACAAGGCCAACCGCCTTACCTCGATCATCAACGGTGGAACTTTTACATTCGGTTATGACACCAAAGGGCAAAGAAGCAGCCTCAGCTATCCCAACGGCGACACGGCAAGGTACGGCTACGACAAACAGGGAAGACTTACGAGCCTATTGCGCAAAAACTCAGCCGGAAACGTAATCAGCAGCAACAGCTACACCCTTGACAAGATCGGCAACCGGGAGAAGAACACCACCCAGGACCTGACCAACAGCTACAGATACGACGCCATCTACCGCCTGACCCAGGCTTTGACCAACACGCCGGGCTACAGCACTAACACCACAGCAACCAAGGGAACTGCAAACGCCGTCCAGCAGCAGAAGGATTACTTCAGTTACGACCCGGTCGGCAACCGCCTCACCTCTGCCAACAACCGCAACTACACTTATGGACCGGCAAATCAGTTAATTAGTGAAAACGGCACGATCTACAGCTACGACAAGAACGGCAACCTGGTGCAGAAAACCACCACCACGGAAACCACGACTTACACATGGGACTTCGAGAATCGGCTGATAAATGCAGCAACACCCTCCACAACCTCGGAATACGCCTACGATCCCTTTGGCAGGCGGATCGAGAAGAAGGTCACGGAAGGCGGAATAACCGCCACAACAAAGTACTTCTACGACAATCAGGCGATCCTGTTTGACTATGATGAATTCGGTGCAATCGGCAACCGTTACATCCACGGCCCTAGCATAGACGAACCGCTGGCGGTCACGTCCGGCAAAGACAAATATTACTACCACGCCGACGGCTTAGGTTCTATAATTGCGCTTACCGATCAATCGGGGAAGGTTGTTCAGAACTTCGAGTACGATTCCTTCGGCAACCTGAAGGACCAGAAGAACAGGATCAAGCAGCCTTTCACGTATACCGGGAGGGAGTGGGATAAGGAGATAGGGTTGTATTACTACCGGGCACGGTATTATGATCCGATGGATGGGAGGTTTATTTCCAAAGACCCGATTGGGTTTAAGGGCGGTATAAACCAATTCCAATATGTCCAAAATAATCCAATTAATTTTGTTGACTCTACAGGACTAGATGCAACCATGTGGCATTGGATGGAGTTTCGAAATCTCCAAGATGGTCCTGCAAACGGAAATTGGTGTGGTAAAAACTGGAGTGGTGGCGTAAATCCTCAACTAAATAATGGCAATGATGGGATTTTATCCGCTGTAGATAGCATGGATGACTGTCGTAAAACTCATGATCAATGTTATGGTTTTGTTGACAATAATGTTTGTTCAGAAGCTGACGCTCATAAAAAGGTGTGTGATGCTCAATTGGTTAGTTGTTTGAACAGACTTGATTCTAATCCTCTGAATTGGCCAAAACCACCTCGATCTGGGACACTGTTTGATACTATTATTTATAAGAACGCAGCTATCATATTGTTCAAATAGTGATTTAGAGGTATGTAAATGAAAAAAAATGATATTTTCATTGTTATGACTGCATTGGCAATACTACTAATGTGTTTCAATCATTATGGTACTTTTGTAGTGTGGGCCACTATCAATGTAACACTGTCTTTATTATGGCTGTTACAATACATGATTTTGGTACGTAGGCCGGGTATAAAGAAATCTTATTTAATTACACATATGATTATTTTTATAATATGTGTAATTCCTTTTATATTGATGTCTTTTTTTATTATTATATGGAAGGCAAATGGTTTTGGGCATTAACAGGCTGTTGAATTTTAACTAGCTGTTTTCACTGATTTATGGTATATTTTGGCGCATAATATCTCGTAATCATTGAGGAAAATTATGCGCGGATACGACAGCCAAACAGAAGCAATATTTGCATATGTGACACCTGAATCCTTTGTTCCCAAGACACATCCCCTGCGTGCCATACGAGCCATGGCAGATGAAGCCCTGAAGGGGATGGATAAGCTCTTTGATAGCATGTACGCCACTACCGGCAGATATTCGATCCCGCCGGAGAAGCTTCTGAAAGCCCAATTGCTAATGATCCTGTATTCCATCCGCAGCAATCGTCAGTTAGTGGAGCAGATCCACTACAACTTTTTGTATCGCTGGTTCCTCGGTATGAGTCTGGAAGAAAAGGTCTGGGACCATTCCAGTTTCTCCACGAATCAGGAACGGCTGATCGGTTCAGACGTTGCTGCCGAGTTCCTTTCACGAATCCTCGCCCAGGCTGCGCGAAAACATCTACTGTCCCGTGAGCACTTCACCGTTGACGGCACCTTGATTGAAGCATGGGCCTCCATCAAGAGCTTCAAACCCAAGGATGGCCCGCCATCAGTTGGCGGCGGCAAGAACGAAACGGTGGACTTCAAGGGTAAGAAGCTCAAAAACGATACCCATGCATCCGTCACCATCCTGATGCCCGCCTCTACCGCAAAGGCAAGACCAAGGAATCGAAGCTCTGCTACCAAGGACACACCCTGATGGAGAATCGTAGCGGCCTGATCGTCAAGACCCAAGTAACCGCAGCATCCGGTACCGGCGAGCGCGAAGCGGCAAAGGCAATGGTAAAAAAACTGCCCCGGACGACCAGGCGTATTACCTTGGGCGGCGACAAAGGCTACGACACCGCCGAATTCGTCAAGGAACTTCGCGATCTCAAGATCACGCCGCATGTTGCCCAGAACGACACCAACCGGAAGTCGGCCATTGATGGTAGGACAACCAATCATCCGAACTATGCCATCAGCCAGAGAATCAGAAAACGGATCGAAGAAGGCTTTGGTTGGATGAAGACCGTCGGCAGAATACGTAAGACCATGTACCGCGGTATTGAGAAGATTGGCTGGCAGCTTGACCTTCACGCTGCGGCCTACAACTTGGTACGAATGAAAAACCTGGGCCTTGGTGCCACCTGAAAGGGAAAACTGCCCCCAAGAAGCCATTAACATCAACAAAATGAGTTGAAAAAGAGCAGAAAAACCGAAATTACAACAACCTGAACAACGAAACAAACTCG
>WNGL01005685.1_pt1 | contig 18788 bp, 22 predicted proteins | sample 5400591 | NCBI WGS metagenome assembly WNGL01 (sample SAMN13153377, study PRJNA577476) | soil metagenome | isolation source: 80 cm soil or saprolite under Garry oak tree replicate 1 | place: USA:California | collected 2016-06-15 | reverse complement strand
TCCGTCTCGGACTGGGCTTGATCTTCGGGACCGGGATCTTCCTGGCGCAAGCCACGGTCGGGGGCTGGGCCAGAAGTCCTGGTGTTGGAGGTGTTGTGCGCGACGTCGCCGTCTATCTCGCGGTCTACGTCCCGGTGCGGATCGTCGAGTGGTCGATCGTCTCTGGCCAAGCCTTTGATCGACGGGTGCCGGCCTGGATCGCTGGTGGCGTGGCAGTCTCGATCGCGGCGGACATGCCGTGGATCGCCATGGAACACGGCCACATCCTCCCGGTCGGCCGGTTTCTCTGCTGAGATCGGCTCCACAGCACGCCGGCTGCGCTTGCCAGCAGGTGCCCACCGGTTGACGTGGAGGTCCGCCCGCCCGACACCCTCACTATGAGCGCTTCCGAATTTCGCACGTGTGTGGGCGGGAGCGGGGCGTCGGTGCGGAGATCACAGCGAGAAGGGATCGGCCCCGGCCATCCCAGGTGGCGCTGTAGGGCTCGCCGTGGCGTCACTAATGGGCTTCACGCTGGCCCGAGAGGGAACGGGGTCCAGGCGCGCCGCTGCGGTAGCATCCGCAGCATGTCGAGGAAGCGACTCGGCTTACTGGCTGGCGTGTTGAGCGTCGCCTTCTCGGGCGGCGCCATGCTCTCAGTGGAACTAGCAGGAAGCTCTGCCGGCTCGATCCTCTTCGCGTTCATTGCGGCCACCTTCGCCGCTCTCTTCGTCATGCTGGCCGCGACGCCCCGGGAGGAGTATCGCGAGAGAGAGGCGGTATTGAAGGGCAGCAGAGTCGGCCGTGCCGTCCAGATGCTCCCCCTCTTTCTCATCGCGATCGTCCTCCCGCTGTCGAACCGTGGACACCAGGACGACCAGCTGGTTATCGGCACCGTTCACGTGACGCGGTATCACCTCGTGCAGGCGTGCATGCTGGTGGCGTTCGCAAGCTCGTTGGTCCTCGCGCCGCTGTACTGCTCGTGGCGATCCTCTCGCGTGAAGAAGCCCGCGTAGCGCACTGCCTCAGCGCCGGGCGGGCCGTGTGCTGGCGTGGAGTCGGCCTGCGGACGGCAAGATGGACAAGGCGGCGGGGGACGAGCCACGCCCTACGTCGGGGGCCGTGGTCAGCGTGCCGGGCGGGGCGCGGGGTTAGTTGGTGGTGAGGGGGAGAATCGAACTCCCGACCTAGGGATTATGAGACCCTCGCTCTAGCCGACTGAGCTACCTCACCGGAAGGACGGCCGTTATAGAGGCGGCCTCCGAAGGTGTCAACGCGCGCAGCGCGATCCGGCGCGCACCCTCACCGGCCGCTTTCTTGACCCGTCGGCCCCCTGTGCTACACCGAGGTCGATATCGCACGCGATATCGCCTTGGAGGTGGCGGAGATGGGCGTGATGGTAGCGAAGAGTGAGCGGCCCTCGGTCTCGATGCGCACGGCGGAGTTCACGCCGCGGGAGCTTCCCCTCTCCGACCAGCAGACGAACCCACCCCGCCCCGCCCCCTTCACGGTCAATCCGGTGTCGCGCCGCATCCGCGAGGCGCTCCGCCGCTGGTTCGAGGAGGAGCTGTGATGGCCGACCATCCGACGCATGACCTCACCGACGAGCTGCCGTTCGACGAGCTGGTGAAGGAGCTCGACGCCCTCCTCGACGCCTGGTTCATGAAGGCGATGGGCCCGTCGCTCGAGGCGGCGGAGCGCAGCCGCCCCGTCGCCGATCGCGAAGCGGCCTAGCGGTTGCCGGCCGCCTCCTGGCGGCGGTAGTCGGCCTCCTCGGCCTCGAGCCCCTCCTCTACCTCCCGCGGCGCCGCGAAGATGCGCGCGATCCGGATGTGGCGCGAGAAGAGGAAGACGACGCCGAGGCCGGTCTGTTGGGCGATCTGCACGAGCCACAGCACGTTCGCGAAGGCGAATGCGCGCTCCCCGGCGTTCGGCGCGAACAGCGAGAGCCCGCCCGCCACCGCCGCCTGGAAGGTGCCCACCATGCCGGGGCCGGCCGGGATCATGACCCCGACCACCAGCACGCCCAGCACCGTGTAGGCATCGAGCAGGCTCAGGGAGAAGCCGAAGCTCCGCGCGAAGAGCTGGATGCCCCAGCCGTTCACCGCCCAGTAGACGAAGGTGAGCACGAAGAAGAGCGCCACCTTGCGACGCGACGGCACGAGGCGCAGCCCGTGGATGAAGGCGTCCATCATCCCGGAGGCGCGCTCCGCCACCCTCGGCGAGATCGGGTCGAGCAGCCGGTGGGTGAGCCGCACCGCCCGCGGCCGGTTCTTGTGGGCAAGGACGAGGAACGCGAGCAGCGACGCGAAGGCGGCGAAGACCACCACCCCCGCCAGCCGGAAGGCGGGCAGCCCGCGCGTGCCCTCCGGCACCGCGAGCAAGGTCAGGATGAGCAGCACGGCCGCGAAGAGGCCGTCCGCGACGCGCTCCACCACCACCGAGGACAGCGCAGCCGAGACGCGGATGCGCGGCCGCTCCGCCACCAGGTACGGCCGCGCGAACTCGCCCAGCCGGAAGGGGAGCAGGACCAGGGCCATGAAGCCTACCGCCGAGACCGCGTTCAGCTTCGAGAAGGGCACCTTCGCCACCGGCTCGAGGAGCAGACCCCAGCGCACCGTCCGGATGACGTGGATGAGAAAGAGCAGCGCCACGTAGGGCCACAGCCACCGGTAGTCGGCGTGCAGCATCTCAGCCCAGATCGTCCCGAGGTTCTTCCCGCGCAGGGTGAGCGCCAGCGCCGCGCCCGAGATGCCGAGCCCCGCCACCGCCTGGATGAGCCGTTTCATGAGAGGTCCTCGCCCGCCAGCACGCGCCGCGGGTTGTCTTCGCACAGCCGATTGAGCGTGGCCTCACCGCCGCGCTTGCCGAGCGCCAGCAGCGCCTCGGCGATCCATTCCTCGGCGCCCTCCGCCGCATGCAGGTCGGTGCCGCCCACCGCGTAGAGCCCCTCGTCGAGGAAGCGCTCCGCCAGGCTGCGAGCCATGCGCCCGTGCCGGCCGGTGAGCGACCCGAGGTTCAGCTGCAGGAGGGCCCCGCACCGCACCGCCTCGGCGGCCCGTCCTGGCTTCAAGAACTCGAGGCAGCGCTCCGGGTGCGCCACCAGCGGGGTGACGCCGATGGCGAGGGCGGCCGCCACCAACTTCGGCAGATCCGGCACCGTCTCCTGGAAGGGAAGCTCGACGAGCGCGTAGCGGCGCTGCTCGGCCACCCCGCGCATTTCCTGCGTGCCGGCGCGCGCCAGGAACTCGAGGTCGAGGAAGTTCTCGCCGCCGGCGTGCAGCGTCAGGGGAATACCCTCTGCACGGAGCAGCGCCCGCGCCTCCTCCAACCGAAGCTCGGTCCGCTCACGGTCGCCCCCGCCGTAGCGCGCCTGCACGTGCGGACTCGTCGCCACGTCGCTGTATCCGAGCATCGCCAACGCACGGGCAGCGGCGACCGTCTCCTCGGGGGAGCGACAGCCGTCGTCGAGGTCCCAGAGCAAGTGGCAGTGGAGGTCGACGAAGCCCATGGGTAGCGCGCGGCGCGGACCTATACCACGGAAGCGGCTGAGCTCTCCCCTACTCCACGACGCACCGCGGCAGAAGCCCGATGCGACTATTTAACGGCCCGAGGATCGAGGCGTACCTGGGGCTGTGACCGCGTTCAGACGACGCGGTGTCGCGGCTCTTCACCCCGCCCTACCCGCTCCACGTCCTCGAGCACCATCCTCGCCATGGCGGCGCGCGTCTCGCGGCTGCCCGAGCCGACGTGCGGGGTGAGGACGACGTTCGACAGGCCCAGGAGAGCAGCGGGTACCCGCGGCTCGTGCGGGAAGACGTCGAGCCCTGCCGCCGCGAGGTGCCCGTCGCGCAGCGCTGCGGCGAGCGCTTCGTCGTCCACCACCTCGCCGCGCGCGGTGTTCACCAGCACGGCCCCGCGCTTCATGGAGCGCAGCCGCGGGCCGTCCAGCAGCCGCGCGGTGGCCGGGGTCAGCGGCACGTGCAGGGAGACGAAGTCGCTCCGGGCGAGGAGCTCGTCGAGCGGGACGCGCTCGGCGCCCGGAAACTTGACCGGGCGCGGGCTGGTATAGAGGAGGCGCAGCTCGAAGCCGGCGGCGCGGCGGGCGACTGCCTGTGCGATGCGGCCGAAGCCGACCAGCCCCAAGGTCTTCCCCGTCACCTCGGTCCCGAGGAGCCAGCCCGGATCGAGCTCGGTCCAGCCGCCGGCGCGCACGACGCGGTCGCCCTCGGCCACCCGCCGGGCGGCGGCGAGGAGGAGCGCCATCGCCAGGTCGGCGGTGGCGGCGGTGACGACGCCGGGCGTGTTCGTGACGAGCACCCCCCGCGCGCGACAGGCCTCGAGGTCGAGGTGGTTCACGCCCACGCCGTAGGAGGCGAGGTGGCGCAGCTGCGGCAACGCGGCCAGGAAGGCCTGGTCGACGCGGTCGAGGTAGGTCACCACGACCGCCACCGCCTCTCGCGCCTCGCGCAAGAGCTCCTCGCGCGGCGGCGGCCGGGCGCCGTTGCCCCGGATCTCGAACAGGGCGCGAAGGCGGTCGAGGTCGCCGCCGGGAAGCGCGCGCACCACGTAGAGCAACGGCTTCGTCGCTCCCGCGCTCACGACGGGTCCTCCTCCTCGTCGGCGGGGGGAGGTCCCGCCGCGCCATCGCCCGCGCGCGGGCCTGCGATGCGGTACTCCTCGCCGAGCCACTTCGACAGGTCGATGAGGCGGCACCGATCGGAGCAGAACGGGAAGGACCGGTTCTCGGCCCGCGGCGGGACCGGCTTCCGGCAGATGGCACAGCGCATCGTCATCGCGCGCTCGTCACCTGCGAGCAGTCCGCGAGGAGCGGCGCCAGCGCTCGCTCGAGCCCTTCGCGATCGATGGTTCCCTCGAACACCGTCCGGATGCGCCCGCTCACGTCGACGAGGTAGGTGCGCGGGTAGCCCGGGATGCGGAAGGCGTCGCCCACTTTCGCGTCGTCATCGAAGAGCACCGGATAGTTGATGCCGAGCTTTCGCGCCGTCGAGACCACCTCGGCGTGGGCGCCGGACTCCTCGGCGATGCCGAGCAGCTCGAAGCAGCCTCCCTTCCGGGCCGCGTAGACCAGGGCGAGGTCCGGGATCTCCTCGCGGCACGGGCCGCACCAGGTGGCCCAAAAGTTCACCGCCACCACCTTGCCGCGAAGCCCCTCCAGCGACACCTGCCGGCCATCGTCGGCGAGCAGCGTGAACGCGGGTGCCGGGCTGCCGGCCGGAGCTGTCACGCGCGCCGCGCGGCCGCGCCAGGCGAAGAGCTCATAGGCGGTGAACGCCGCGACAAAGAGAACGAGGAGCCTGACCCAACGGTTCATGTGGGTTTGAGTATAGCGGCGGGAAAGAGGTTCGCGGCGCCGCATGTGAAGAACTGTTCGCGTGCGCCCCGGAGGGTTCCTCCGGCGCTAGGATGCGGTCACTTCATGCGTGCACACCTTCTCCTCGTCCCTGCCCTCGCGGTCGCCCTCCTGGGAGGCTGCAACCGCGCCCCCAAGGCCTCCTTCCGCACCGAGGCCGTCACCCGCGGCCCCATCTCCGAGGTCGTCTCCGCCACCGGCGACGTCTCGGCGGTGGTGACGGTCAACGTCGGCTCGCAGGTGTCCGGCACCATCTCCAAGCTCTACGTCGATTTCAACAGCCTGGTGAAGAAGGACCAGGTACTGGCCGAGATCGACCCCCGGCTCTTCCGGGCCGCGCTGGCGCGGGCGGTGGCTGGGCTCGCCGCCGCGGAGGCGGACGTGGCGAAGGCACGCGCGGCGCTCGCCGACGCGCAGCGCACCGAGCGCCGCAGCCTCGAGCTCATCCAGAGAAAGCTCATCGCGCAGGCGGACGTCGACGCGGCGGTGGCGGCGCGGGAGGGCGCGCAGGCGGCGCTGCAAGGGGCGGATGCGCGCGTCCTGCAGGCGCGGGCCGACCAGGAGACCGCCCAGACCAACGTGGAGCTGTGCCGGATCCGCAGCCCCATCGACGGGATCGTCATCTCGCGCAGCATCGACGTCGGCCAGACGGTCGCGGCCAGCCTCCAGGCGCCGACGCTCTTCCTCATCGCGAACGACCTCACCCGGATGCAGATCCTCGCCAACGTGGACGAGGCCGACGTGGGCAAGGTGAAGGAGGGGCTCACGGCGCGCTTCACGGTGGACGCCTTCCCGGGCGAGCAGTTCGAGGGTCGGATCCGGGAGGTGCGCCAGGCCCCGAACACCATCCAGAACGTCGTCACCTACGCAGCGGTGATCGAGGCGCAGAACCCCGAGCGGAAGCTGCGCCAGGGGATGACCGCCTCGATCACCATCGTGACGAGCCAGCGCGGCGAGGCGCTGCGCGTCGTCAACGCGGCGCTGCGCTATCGGCCGGCTGGCGACGAGGGCGGGCGCCCGGGCGGCGGCGGAGGTGGCGGCGGCGGTGGAGGGGGCCGGGACGGGGGTGGCGGACGGGCCGGGACGCCCGGCATCGCGCGCGCTGCGGCAGCCGAGGGGACGAAGGCTGCGCCGAGCGGCGATCCGGCGCCTCGCAAGGGCGCGCGCCACGGGCGCGTCTACCACCTGCAGGAAGGCAAGCCGGCTCCGGTGGACGTGCTGGTCGGCATCTCTGACGGCCGCCAGACCGAGGTGATCTCCGGCCTCTCCGAGGGAGACGAGGTCATCGTGGGCGACGCCGCCACGCCGGGCGCCAACGCGCCACAAGGGGGACCGCGCCGTGGCCTCTTCTAGCCCGGTCCTCGACCTCGGCCCCGCCGCCGAGAACGCGGCGACGCCGGTGGTCCGCGCCGTGGGCATCGTGAAGACCTACCGCATGGGCGACGTCTCGGTGCAGGCGCTGCGCGGGGTGACGCTCGACCTCTTCCCGGGTGAATTCGTCGCCATCATGGGCGCGTCCGGGTCCGGCAAGAGCACGTTCATGAACATGGTCGGTTGCCTCGACCGCCCCACAGCCGGCAGCTACTTCCTCGACGGCGAGGAGGTGAGCCGCCTCTCCCGCGATGCGCTCGCCCGCGCCCGCGGCCGCGCGCTCGGCTTCGTCTTCCAGGGCTTCAACCTGCTCCCGCGCACGAGCGCGCTCGAGAACGTCGAGCTGCCCATGGTGTACCAGGGCATCCCCACGCGCGAGCGGCGCGCGCGCGCCGCCGAAGCCCTGTCGCGGGTGGGGCTGGCCGACCGGCTCGACCACACCACGGCCCAGCTCTCCGGAGGGCAGCAGCAGCGGGTCGCCATCGCGCGGGCGCTGGTGAACCAGCCGAAGCTGCTCCTCGCCGACGAGCCGACCGGCAACCTCGACTCGGCCACCAGCGTCGACGTGATGAGCCTCTTCCAGGCCCTCAACGACGAGGGGCTCACCATCCTGCTCGTCACGCACGAGACCGACATCGCCGAGCACGCCCGGCGCAAGGTGGTCTTCAAGGACGGCCTCGTCCTCTCCGACGCGCCGGTTCCGCAGCGGCGCCTCGCCACGCGCGCGAAGGCGGCCCCATGATCCTGCTCCCGGCCCTGCGCACCGCGCTCCGCGCCCTGCGGCGGAACAAGCTCCGCTCGGCGCTCGCCATGCTCGGCATCGTCATCGCCGTGGCGGCGGTGGTCTCCACCGTCTCGCTCGGCCAGGGCGCCAAGGCCAAGGTGGCGCAGCAGATGGCATCCCTCGGCTCGAACCTGCTCATGGTCGTGCCGGGCTCGATGATGACCCATGGTGCGGCCACCGGGGCGGGCGCCACTCAGAACCTCACCCTCGACGACGCGCGGGCCATCGAGCGCGAGGTCACGCAGTCGGTGGCGGCGGTGGCACCGGTGAACCGCAGCGGCGTCCAGGTGATCTACGGCGACGCGAACTGGTTCACCCAGGTGATGGGCTCGACGGCCGCCTACCTCCAGGTGCGCCAGTGGCCTCTCGCGCAGGGCGAGGCGTTCGGCCGCGAGGAGGAGGCGGCCGGGGCCAAGGTCTGCCTGATCGGGCAGACGGTGAAGGAGAAGCTGTTCGGCGACTCGAACGCGCTCGGGGAGCAGATCCGGGTGAAGCACGTACCGTGCAAGGTGGTGGGCGTGCTCTCCGCCAAGGGTCAGGGCAACTGGGGCCAGGACCAGGACGACGTCATCGTCATGCCGTGGAGCACGCTGGTGCGCCGCATCCAGGGATCGCAGGCCGACACGGTCGGCATGCTGATGGTGGAGGCGCGCGGCGCGCGGCAGGTGGCCGATGCCCAGCGCGAGGTGACGTCGCTCCTCAAGCAGCGGCACCGGCTGGCCGAGGCCGCCGAGCCCGACTTCCAGATCCGCAACCTGACCGAGATCCAGAACTCCGCCAACGAACAGACCAACACGCTGTCGGTGCTCCTCGGCTCCATCGCGCTCATCTCGCTCGTGGTCGGCGCCATCGGCATCGCCAACGTGATGCTGGTCTCGGTGACCGAGCGGACCCGCGAGATCGGCATCCGCATGGCGGTCGGGGCGCGCGGCCGGGACGTCCTGGTCCAGTTCCTCACCGAGGCGGTGGTGCTGGCCGCCATCGGCGGGCTCATCGGCCTCGGCCTCGGCGCGCTCGTCTCCTGGGTCATGGCGGTGAAGGCCGATTGGCCCACCCTCCTCTCGCCGGGCGTCATGCTCGGGACCGTCCTCCTCGCAGGCCTGGCCGGCGTGGTCGCCGGCTTCTATCCCGCGCTGCGCGCATCGCGGCTCGATCCCATCGAAGCGCTCCGGTACGAATGATCTCCCTCCTCGCCCTCGCCCTCGCCTTCGCCGCGACGCTCGCCGCGGAGCCTGCCCCTCTCCCCGGCCCTCCCCCCGCCGGGCGGGGGGAGGGAGCAAGCCTCACCCTCGAGGATGCCCTCTCCCGCGCCCGCGCTCACCCGATCACCGCGGGGTCCCAGGCGCAGCTGGCACAGGCATCGGCGCGGGCCCGCGAAGCGTTCGCGGCCTTCCTCCCCACCGGCAGCGCCAGCGCCACCTACTCACGCGCCACGAGCAACGACCAGCGGCTCGCCCCGGAGTCCGAGGCGACGAGCCCCTTCTACTCGGCGACCGTGAACGTCCAGGTGCCGATCTGGGACTTCGGGCGCACGCTGGGCCAGGTCCGCGCCGCCCGCGCCAGCACCTCGGCCGCCGAGGCGGACCTCTCCGCCACCCGGCAGGACGTCGACACCCAGGTGCGCGTCGCCTACTTCGGCGCGCTGGCGGCCGAGGCCCTCGTGAAGGTGGCCGACGACACCATCGCGCAGATGCAGAAGCACCTCGAGTTCGCCAAGGCCTCGCTGGAGGTGGGGCGGCGCACCCGCTTCGACGTCACGCGGGCGGAGGTCGATCTCTCCAATGCGCGCATCACCAAGATCCAGGCCGACAACGGCGTCGCCACGTCCCGCGCGACACTCTCCGCCGCCATCGGCGAGCCGGTCAGCGACGCGCGCCTGGACGAGCGCGCACAGGCGGATGCGCCCGACCCTCGCCCGGAGGAGGCGGTCGAGCGCGCCCTGCGTGCCCGGCCCGAGCTCGCCGCCCTCGACCTTCGGATGCGCGCCTCCGAGGCCTCGCTCGCCGCGGCTCGCTCGGCCTGGTTCCCGGTCCTCTCCGCCACAGGCCAGTACGGCTGGCGCGGCCAGGACTTCCCGCTCGTGCACGATTGGCAGGTGGGGGCGACGCTCTCCTGGCCCTTCCTGAACGGCGGCGCCGACGAGGCCCGCGCGGACGAGCGGCGCGGCGCGGTCGAGCAGGCGCGCGCCGCCCGCGCCGCCGAGGTGCTCCAGGTTCGGGCCGACGTGGAGCAAGCAGCCCTGGCGGTCATCGAGGCGCACGCCCGCCGCGACGTCTCGCTGGTGCTGTTGGGGCAGGCGCAGGAGAACCTGGAATTGGCCGAAGGGCGGTACCAGGCCGGCGTGGGCAGCATCGTCGAGCTCACCGACGCCCAGGCCGCCCTCACCTCCGCCCGCGCACAACATGTCCGGGCTGGGTACGACCTCGCCACCGCGCGCGCTCGATTGGCGCGGGCCATTGGGGAGTCATGACCGCGGCGGGGGATGAACCCCCGCCCTACGGCGCCGGGGAGCCGATCGGGATCCGGATGTGGAAGGTGGTGCCGCGCCCGACCTCCGAGTCGAAGGTCAACGTGCCGCCGTGCTTGTCGACCACCACCGCGCGTGAGATGGCGAGGCCCTGGCCCGTGCCCTTGCCGACCTCCTTGGTGGTGAAGAAGGGCTCGAAGAGGCGCTCCTGGATCTCGCGGGACATTCCCGTTCCCGAATCGGAGACGGAGATCCTCACGGAGTCGCCCTCGTGACGCGTCTCCACGCGGATGAGGCCCATCTGGCCCTTGCCGCGGAGAGCCTCCTCGATGGCGTGCGCCGCGTTCACGATGATGTTCAAGAACACCTGGTTGAGCTGGCCCAGGTAGCAGGACACGAGCGGCAGCTCGCCGTAGTCGGTCTCCACCTCGGCCACGAACTTGTACTCGTTGCGCGCGATGGTGAGCGTGCTGGCGAGGGCGCGATTGAGATCGGCTTGCCCCCTGTCCTTCTTCTCCGGATGGGCGAACTCCTTCAACGAGCGGACGATGGTCGCGACGCGCTCCAGGCCCTCGATGGATCGCGAGATCGCCTTCGGAACGTTCTCGAGCAGGTAGCCGAGGTCCGCGGCGCTCTCGGCCTCGTCGACCGCTCGCACCAGCTCGGGTGACACCTGACCGGCCGCCGCGGCGGTGCGGACCTGCCGATGCTTCTCGAACAGATCCACGACGTCGATGAACGCTCCCTGGAGGAAGTGAACGTTGTCGTTCACGAACTGGATTGGCGTGTTGATCTCGTGCGCGATGCCGGAGGCGAGCCGCCCCACCGACTCGAGCTTCTGGGCCTGAAGCAGCTCGCTCTGGGTCAGGCGAAGGGTCGCGAGCGCCTCCTGCAGGTCCTGCCGCCGAGCCTCGAGCTCCCGCGTCTTCTCCGCGATGACGTGCTCGAGCGCGATGTTCTGCTCCAGTACCGAGAACGCCGTCTCGCCGCTCGTGGCTTGCTGCTCCACCCGGCGCATGAGCGCATCGATCGTCCGCTGCGCCGCCGCCAGGCGCTCCTCGAGGTTCAAGGCCATCACCGTTCTCCGAGCACGACACCGGTGAGCGTCTGGTTCACGTGCACCCCGTTGAACTGCTCCCCGTAGGTGCTGAAGCCGATGACTTTGTTCCGGCGGAGGAGCTCGCCCGCCCGCTCGTCCAGGTGGCGCTCCTCCAGCTCCAGGCGGCGCAGGATGCAGTCGCAGCCGATGATCAGCGCCGGCGAGCCGACCTTCTGCGCCGCGCTCCGGAGCCCCTCCTCCAGGGCCGCGAGCGGCTCGACATCCTCTCCCACCGTGAGCACCAGGCCCTCGTCGATCGCGCAGTGGAAGGTCAGGCTGCGATCGGGGTTCACTTGCGCGATGCTGCGCACGTAATGGTCGGACCCCAGGCGCAGCATGAGCGGACTCTTCGAGTACACCGCGGCGCAGAGGCTCTCCACCGTGATCCCGAGCGTCTCGGCCAGGCCGTCCGCAGCGGGGACACCGTTGATCTCCTTCACCAGCCGCTTGGCGGGATCGGCGGCGGTGATGACGAGTCGCTTGCCGGTCGGCGTGAAGTGCGCCAGCTTGAAGGTGGCGAAGGGGTGCGACGTCTCGAAGAGCGCAAACACCGCCGCGTCCGTGAGGAACTCCCCGTCCCAGTAGACGGCGGTGCGCTGGAAGGTGAGGTCGTCGCCAGCGGAGCCGCCGAAGATTGGCAGGTCGCCCGTCGATTGGTACAGGACGGACGTGAGCGTCTCCTCGGCGAGCGACAGGCCGTCGACCAGGAGGAATCCGAAGGCGCGGAATCGGGCGGGTAGAACCGCGAGCCGAGCCCGGATCAGCGCCGCAACCCGCGCGGCGCCCTCGCGGCACTTCGCGAGGGGGGAGATGAGATGAGGATGGACAGTCAGCTCTTCGCTGGCCAGGCTCGTTCCCGTGACCCCTCCCCGCTGATAGCCCGTCGGTCCGATCTGTCCGGCGCTCGTGCAAGCGATGACCGGGCAGTCGAACGAGGCCTTGATCGCGGCTCCTAATTTGGCGAGGTCGTAAGTGGGAGAGCAGAACAGGACGACGACCTGCATCCCGGGCTGCTCGATCCCGGCTCGAAGCTCCGCGATGGCTGCGGCGGGATCCGCAAGCTGCGAGCTGCCGAGGCGAGCCGAGAGGAGTGCCATGGCCGAGGGGAACGCAACAAGTGTTCCCACCACATGGCTCAGCGCTGGCGTGTCGTCTGCGGGTCGCCGCAGGGGTTGCTCCCGACCCCGGGTCGCGCGCGAGGGTATGACCTCGCCCGCCCGGCCAGCCCCCCCCCCGCGCTGCCTCAGTGAGCGACGTCCGAGGACCGAAGCGCGGCTGCCAGCGCGGCGAGCTCGCTCCGGTTGCCACCTGCCCCGAGCGACTGCACCCCCAGGCCACCATCGGCGTAGCGAGGCAGGATGTGCACGTGGAGGTGGAACACGTGCTGCCCAGCGGCCCGTCCATGATTCCATCCGACGTTGAAGCCCATCGGCTGGAACGACGACTGCACCTTCTGCTGGACCACCTTCACCGCCCTGAACAGGCCGTCCACGGCCGCGTCGTCGAGATCGAGGAGCGTCGGTGCATGGAGGCGGGGGACGACGAGGACGTGCGGCCGCGCCACCGGGAACGCGTCCAGGAACGCGACCGCAGCAGCCGACTCGTGGACGACGTGCGCGACCGTGGTGTCCGCGACGATGCGACAGAACAGGCAGCTCTCCATCCTGACCCCGCAAACGCACGCGCAATCGGCCTCACGGTTGCGCAGCAGCGGCCGATGGTGGATTCACTTCGCGTCCAGCACGGGACGGCTGACCGTCCCCTGTCCTGGAGGCGTGGGCGCTCCCCGAGCCGCGGTGGGCGCCACCGCGCCGCCTGCGCCGAGCATCGCGGCGAGCTCCCGCAACGTGAGGTTCTGCGGGGATCTCCGGCTCTCCTCCTGGGCCGCGGTCAGCACGCGCAGGAGCGCCGGCTCGAGGCGCCGCTCCACGTCGGCCCGGAGCTCCTCCGCCTGCGCGTCGCGGCGGAGCGCATCCCGGACGTCGCTGATGCGTATGGTGTCGAGGTCGCGAGCCGGGAGGTAGCGTACCTCGCGGCCAGCCGTGGTCTGCGCCAGGAGCCCTGCGCGCGCCAGCGCCTGCAGGGTCTCTTCGATCGTGAGCACCGGCACCTGCAGGAGCTCCCCGAGCGCGGCGGGGCTGCGCGGCGGCCCACCGGAGAGGAACTCGCGAGCGATGTGCGCAGCAGCGACCACCGCCAGGGTCTCTCTCAGCGCCTGGTCCGCTCGCCGCGCCCGGAACTGCTGCCGCGCCACCCGCTCGTTCTGGTGGCTGGCGGCGACCTGCGCGCCGGTCAGGACGACCACCCACGAGACGTAGGTCCAGACGAGGAAGATGGGGATCGCGCTCAGCACGGAGTACAGCGCGTTGTAGCTCGACATGCCCAGCTGGAACCGGACGTAGAGCACCAGCGCTACCTGCCAGAGCACCGCCGCCACCGCCGCGCCGATCGCCGCCGAGACGGGCCGGATGCGCACGTTGGGCAGGATCATGTAGATCGCGAAGAACGCGAGGGCGACCACCGCCAGGGAGGTGAACTGCAGGAGGAAGTCGATCACGCCCCCGAGATCCAGCGCATCTCGCAGGAAGAGCACGACGCGGGAGCTCTGCGCCGCGGTGGCGACCGTGGCCGCCGCGACGACGAGCAATGGGGTCGTGACGAGGAGCGTGACGTAGTCCGTCACCTGGCGCAGGAACGAGCGCTTGGTCGTCGCTCCCCATATGTCGTTCAGGGTCTCCTCGACGCTCGAGAGCAGGCTCACGCAGGTGTAGACGAGCACCAGCAACCCCACCGCGCCGAGCGTCGAGACGCCCGTCCGATCCACGAACAAGAGGATCCGCTCGAGAGAACCGAGCAGCGCCGGGTTCCCCCCGAACGTCTGGCCGAGGAACGGGCGCGCCGTGCCCTCGATGAAGCTGCCATACGCCCCGAATCCCTTCAGCACCGCGAAGGCGAACGCGAGGAAGGGCACGATGGAGAGGACGCTGTAGTACGTCAGCGCAGCGGCCCGGACGGTGAGCCGATTGGTGAGGTACCCACGGACGGTCGAGTAGCCGACGCGGCTCGCTCGGTAGAGCATCGCCTTCCCCCGCCGCAGCTCGGCGATGCGGACGGCCCAGATCTTCTCCGTGAAGAAGACGCGCAGGCGCTCGAGCACCGGCCGGACAGGGTCGCTCGTCATCTTCGCCGCGCGTGACGCCGAGCTCACCCGTTCACCTCGCCTCCCCGGGCAGCCGTGTCCCGACCGCGCGGCTCCCGGAAGATCGCGAACGCGCTCGTGTAGCCGTGGAGGAAGGTCGTACCTCCGACGGGCCCGATCTCGCCGTTGCAGAAGAAGCCACCCAGGGGCGCCGGCCCGAGCTGCTCCTCGAAGAGGCTCGTGTCGTGATCGGGGCAGCCGAAGAGCCCCGCGAGACCGACTGCTGCATGAGCTCGCGGTCCCGGGCGTCGACCGAATGGTAGAGCTCGGAGAGGACCAGCAGCGCCGGGCGTCCATCGAGCTCCTGCAGCAGCGCCTGCTGGCACCGCGTCACCAGCATCGGCTCGCCGATCGGGCGGCAGCCCTGCGCGATGAGCGTGTCCACGGCCACGTCGCCGCTGAGGACGACCCCGACGCCGCCCGTCCGGTGCACCTCCCCCCCGATGAAGAGTCGATTCTCCCTCGAACCCTGTCCGCCGCTGGCGAGCCCTCCGAACTTGGGCGCCCCGGGATATGCGCGGTCGATCTCCTCGATGAACCCGGGGACGTCCAGGGAGAAGGGATCCGCGAGGAGCAGGAGCTTCGGCGCTGGCTGGGGAGGCCGTCCGGCGGCGCTCCTGCCCGGCGGGCCGGCGACCGGGTGCAGCCGTGAGGTCGGGTCGACGCGGAAGCCCGAGAGCACGGCGCCCGGCAGCACCCCTGCCGTGAGCGAGAAGCTGGGCCCCTCCTCCGCCTCTCGAGCGCCGCCGATGACGCCTCCAGCGGTGCAGCCCACAACCAGCGCACGCGCGAAGCGACGCGCTGCCCCCACAACCAGCGCACGCGCGAAGCGACGCGCTGCCAGGGCCGCGATGTACTCGCAAGCGCTCGCGTGATCAGGCGAGACGAAGGCGAGCAGGAGGTCTGGGGGGCTCCCCTCCAGCTGCTGCTCCAGTGCGCTCGCCGCCTCGTCGAACGCGGCCGCAGCACGCGGCTGAAGCGAGAGCGCTGACGCCCAACGCATGCTTTCCCGTTATTGCCGGCCCGCCTCGGCTGCACGAGATGGTGGTGGGGCGGCCCACAAAGGCCACAGCGGGGAAGGCCCCGCCTCTCGGGCGCCTGGCTGTGCCCCCGAAGATGCTCGGGGGGCGTGTCGATCCAGCTGACGGCCGTTCGACGCATGAGCAGTAGTAGAGCCGGGGTCACCGGTCGAGACCGTCCGGAACCCCGGCTTCCCAACCGACGGAGGTACGACGATGCGGTTCATGGTGCTGGTCAAGGCGGACAAGAACTCGGAGGCGGGCGTCCTCCCGGACGAGAAGATCCTGACCGAGATGGGGAAGTTCAACGAAGAGCTGGTAAAGGCCGGCGTGATGATCGCCGCCGAAGGGCTTCACCCGAGCTCGAAGGGCGCGCGCGTCAAGTTCGCGGGCGGGAAGCGGATCGTCACCGACGGGCCCTTCACCGAGGCCAAGGATCTGATCGCCGGCTTCTGGCTGTGGCAGGTGAAGTCGAAGGCGGAGGCGATCGCGTGGCTCGAGCGCGCCCCCTTCGATCAGACCGAGGTCGAGATCCGCCAGGTCTACGAGACGGCGGACCTCGCTCCCAGCGATCCCACGGGGGAGGTCAGGAAGAAGGAGCAGAAGCTCCGCGCGACCGTCGAGGCGCAGCGCCGCTCGTAGCAGGCGGGGCCCGGGCTTGCGCCAGGGGAGGACCATGCGCGATCGAGTGCCATGAAGGCATCCGATGCGCAGCGTGCCATCGACGCGGTCTGGAGGATCGAGTCGGTCAGGCTCATCGCCGGGCTGCACGACCAGAACCGCGCGCGCTGGGACCGCGCCTACGGCTTCCACTCGTTCGCCGCCCTCGCCGCGATGGTCTTCCTCTGCTGCACCGATCCTCAGCTCACACTACCCATTTGAAGTGGAGGAGAGCCACCATTGGTTCTTCCTCACAGGCGTCGAGGTCACCAATCGATGGGGCCGGTTTCATCGAAGAAGCCGCCGGTAGGCCCATTTACGCTCATCTTAGCTACCGAAACGACGATGGCGGCACCTTCGGCCGGGCTTTTGCCTTTCATGCCGCTGAGGCCGCTGAGCTTGGTGGCGACCAGGCCTGGGTGACAGGCGTTCACCCTGATGCCCTCTCGCTCCAACGCCTTCGCCAGCAGGACTGTGGCGGCATTGAGCGCCGTCTTCGAGACCGGGTAGGCGTAGTGCAGCTTCTCCGGGTCCATCTTCAACCTATCACTGGCCAGGAAAGAGAATCGGCCCGCGCCGCTCGAGACGTTGACCACGCGTCCCGCCGCCGACCTGCGGAGAAGCGGCACGCATAGCTGCGCAAGCAGCACCGGGCCATGCAAATTCGTCTGAAACACGAGGTTGATGGTTTCGGGCGTGTCACCAGGCAGGGCGATGCCCGCGTTATTGACGAGCAGGTCGAGGCGGCCCTGTTCCCGTTCGATCCGAGCGACCGCAGATCTCAACGTCGCCTCATCGGCCAAATCGAGATGTATGGGTCGAACATCGCCCGCGCTGGCGAGTTCGGCCGCAGCAGTGATCCCATTTGCCGGGTCACGGCTACCCAGATAGACAACCATCCCTTCTTTGGCGCATTGCCGAACCACCTCATGTCCGATACCGGAATTGCCACCGGTGACCAGTGATACTTCCATTTGCACTATCTCCGTTTCTTGTCAGCACAACCGGGGGAAGGGCCCGTCCACGGTCAAGACGTGTCAGGGGAGCGTAGGAACAGTTAGGCCGCCCGAGGAGGCAAGCATCCTGGCATTCGGCTGGCTGAATGTGTTCTCATACACCGGGAGTGCCGTGAACAGTTATCCTTGCTGATGCTCCTAGCTTCTCGAGGCTTCGGCGATCGACTGATCCCAGTTCGCCGCCAGCGTCGATCGCTCAGCGGTCCGGGCTCAGCGCGATGCCCCCCGGCATACGAGCCGGAGGGCGATGCGCATGCCGTCGCGGAACTCGGCCAACGTCTTCACCTTATGCTTGATGCCACACGACGCCGCCGAGAGGTGCTCTGCGAGATCCTTGGCGGAGACCCCTGCCTCCTTCCATTGCGCGGCGACGCCCGCGGAGCGCAACGCGCGCCCCACATCTGAGACGAATGCCTCGTGGAGCTCGCGGACGACGGGACCGACGGGACCGACGGGACCGACGAGCTGCGTCGCCGTGGCGAGCAGCTCGTCGAGGTTTTCGGAGCCGACGGCCATGCCGTGCATCGCCTCAAATGCGCCGAGCAAGCGGTCTTCGACGTCGAGATCCTCGCGAGCGAGCGCCTCCCGGCCTGCCGCGATCATGGCTTCGACGGTGTGCGCGACCATTGATTTGAACAGGGCCTCCTTGGTCGAGAAGTGGAGGTAGAGGCCCTGCCGTGAGAGCCCCGCCGCGCGTGCGAGATCGTCCATCGACGTCTTCTTGAAGCCGTACCGGAGGAAGATGCCGGTCGCGGCTTCGAGGATCGCCGACTGTCGCCCGGTCGTCGAGTCAGAAGCCATTGTCAGGCCGCCGCGAACATGATTGGTACCGATCTGGAGCTCGAAGCCCTGCTTGGTGCGCGATGGCGGGGGCAACATCTGCCCGCGTTGTTGATGAGCAGATTGAGCCTATCGTGCGTCGCTGCGAACCGATCCGCGAAGGCCGCAACGGAGCCGAGGTCGGCGAGATCGAGTGCCCCGAGCGTCGCCGTGCCCTCTCGGCGAGAACCCGATCGAGCGCGGCCTCGCTCTTCTCCGGGTTCCTGCACGCGAGAACGAAGTCCGCGCCGCGCAAGGCGTGCATCCGTGCCGTCTCGAATCCGATGCCGGTGTTGGCGCCGGTCACGATGGCCGTGCGGCCGGCCTGGTCGGGGATGTCGTTGAAAGTCCAGGCGCTCATCAAGAGGCTCCGTGTTGCGCGTTGACGTATGCGACATACTAGACAAGTACGCCCTGTTTGTCAAGTTCGTCTACTGCGTATGCGGATAGGACAGGCGGATAGCGGATAGGACAGATAAGCTGGGTTCCGTAACCTCGACTCCCGCAGTCTACATGGCGAAGGCGGACCCCGGCCTCGCCAGGGGGCGGATGCTGGCACGTCCGAGGCCCTGCGAGGGCGAGATCACGAAGCTGCGGGCAGGGGTCACCGCCGCGAGCCGGGACGGTCGCATTCACGCTCGGTAGATGGGTCCGCCACGTCGTAGTCCGGCGCGGGCTCGCCGCAGTCGGGCTCGCCGCGGGCCGGGGCACACCGGGGGTCCCGTCGAGTCGAGGTCGAGGTGGTCGAGGATCCGCCTGACCGCGGCCTCGATGATCGGGCCCTCGCGCAGCGCCAGCCGCCCGGGCCAGAACGAACCGCCGATACGTTGGATGCACGTGCCGTCGCGACCACGACGCCGGCCTCCTCCACCACCGCGGCCGCCCAGCCGACGTCGCTCTCGGCGCCGCGGCCGAACACGACCGCGCACGCACCCACCCTCAGCGCGGCGTCGGGCGGGGTCCTCGGCCGGGGCGCCCGCGCGGCAAGCCGCGCTTACTCA
>WNGL01009383.1_pt1 | contig 18789 bp, 14 predicted proteins | sample 5400591 | NCBI WGS metagenome assembly WNGL01 (sample SAMN13153377, study PRJNA577476) | soil metagenome | isolation source: 80 cm soil or saprolite under Garry oak tree replicate 1 | place: USA:California | collected 2016-06-15 | reverse complement strand
AAGAAAAATGTTTAGAGTCGGCATCTTGTCGTCCTCCCATTGAGCCGCACCTTTGTCGCAGCGCGGGGCAGCGTGAAAGCGCACACTAACGCCACCACCGGAATCAATGCCAGGCTCGCCAGCATGATGGCAATGCCATACACGTCTGCCACTCGCCCCAGCACCGGAGCGGCAATACCACCAACCGAGACGGCTAAACCCAGGGTGACCCCTGATGCCGTCCCAACGCGGTTGGGCAAATACTCCTGGCCCATTACCACCATCACACTCGTGGGAGCAAAAAGGGACAGGGCGAGCGGAACAAGCATCGCCCCAGCGAGCACAGGACTTCGTGGACTGAGCAGCACAAACAGCAGCAAACTCGGAGTCAGTATGCCCAGCGCCGTAAGCACCACGAGACGACGCCCGTAGCGATCAGCAAGTCGGCCTCCCAGCAAGGTTCCGGCAAGACCTACCAGTAGTAACACACTGAGGGCTATCCCACCTTCCTCCTGCGAGCGATGCAATACCGCGATCCAGTAGAGCGGCAAGAACGTGTTGAGACCATAGAAAACCATCGAACGGCACATGAGCGCTGTAGTAAGACGAAGGAAAGGTCCCCAGGCATCTGAGCGACTCCCCTCGCTCTTGCTTTGAAGCATGGTTTCATCACGAACTACAGTCATTCTACTGCTGCGGAGAAAGAGCAAAAACGCCGTCACGGCCAGAGGCGCCATGATCGCCGGCGTTCCCCTCAGCCCGGCTATAACGAGCAGCGCCGTCATCACGAGAGGCCCGAGAGCAAAGCCGATATTGCCCCCCACAGAAAACATACTCATCCCAGTCGCTTTCCGGCTCCCGGCTATATAGTGCGTGACACGCGCCGCCTCAGGATGGAACGCCGCGATCCCAATGCCACTAATGCACATGCACAACGCCATGAACCAGTAGCCCGGCGCTACACTCGTAAGCGCCAGTCCGCTCCCCGCAATGAGTACCCCCACCGGCATCAGCCAGGGAATATTCAGGCGATCGGCGAAGTGTCCGAAGAGCGGTTGGATCACCGAGGAGGCAGCATTCGCCGCAAAAACAAGGCCTGCGGCTGCTGCGTAAGATAAGTGCTGCGCTACTATCAGCGCTGGAAGCAGTGCCGGAATAGCACCCTGGCACAGATCGACGCACGCGTGCCCCGCTGAAAGGAGAGCAATTGCTCTTCGGTCTATCAAGAATGTTCCTTTCTGCTCATCCTCACTTTCAAGGGCGCTTCATTCCTCAACGACGGCTGCCCGCGCGAAGACCCGGTATCCGGCAGCAGCAGCCAGGTGGAGGGAGGCAGTATTCTCAGCACGAGCGCTGTATAATGGAACCAGCCCTTCTTGCATGATCAGGCGTGTCCACACGATAGTAGCAGCAAGTGCATAACCTTTTCGGCGAGCTTCAGGCGTAGTTTCGATACCCAACTCGCAGGCCTCCTTTGTGCGGCGAGAGCTATGCGCGATGCTCAGTAACCGCTCCGCGATGACCACTCCTATGAGCGGACGCCTCTCTGGATGGAGGTAGTAGTTGGAAGAACCCGGTTGGAAAACCTTGATCAGCGAACGGTCTCGCGAGGTCAGAGAGCCTGCTATGCTGCGGGCAGTCTCTATATCAAGTCTTGGAGATGCTGTCAAAGAATGAGCCACCTCACAACTGATACCCGGTATGGGAGAGGCCGTCGGAGGCAAGGCCAACGCTTCGTTCGCCCGCGGGCGCAGCGCTTCACGTTCCATCGCCTTGACATCGGGTCTCCAGATATAAATGCGGCCGCCAGCTATATCTCCTGCCCAGAGCTTCCAGGATGGCCGGGCGCTTTCTGGGAGGAGTTCACCATCGTTTTCTACTACCGGAGGAAGTCGCACGCCCCAAACCGCCTCGACATGCAAACGAAGCAGTGTTCGATCTGTCGATACCATGACAATCCTTTCTGAATGTTGGAGTCTATCACAATGGAAAGGCAAAAAAAGTCCCTGAAGGTAATCATTCCCATCAAAGACCTCCAATCGTTCAGATGAACTGTCCATACATTAACTACCTGTATCTTACTTCATTTCTTCCGTTTATCACAACAGGTACGTCCGTCTCGCCCTGGAACTGTAGCTCAAGATAATGGAGTATAATGCGTGCGTAGCTGCGCGATTATGAACTTTCACACCCACCATCGGTACAGTGTTGTCACCCTGAGCGAAGCGAAGGGTCTCTCTCGACGGGCGGAGAGATGCTTCGCTCCGCTCAGCATGACATTACCGGTTTTGGTCGTTAAAACTCATTATCGCGCGGGGCTGGGAAGAGGTCGGCAATCATCTTCCGCCCTTCCCCAAGGCGCCATAAATGGTGCGCCTACGCCCCTTAATTTGACGGCTAAGGGGCGTCATATTTTAAACCTGGAGACAGCACACATGTACATCGGCGTTGACATCGGCGGCACCAGCACCCGCGCGGGTCTATTTCGCTCGCTAGACTCACCACACTTTGTGCCCCTTGCAAGATTTCCCACGCACCCGGACTACGAACCACAACTGCAAGCCATCATAAGCGCAGTGCAGGGCAGCGGCCCGGGGCCATTGGCAGGAATCGGTGTCTCTATCGGAGGGCGTATGGCAAAGGATGGGCGCTCTATCGCTGTCGCCCCGAACCTGCCTGGCTACGTCGGGAAGCCGTTCGCCCAGGATTTATCACGGGCGCTTGCCTGCCCTGTACGCCTCGCGCACGACCCCGTCTGCGGTTTACTGGCCGAAAAGAAATTCGGGTACGTGCGTGATTTCGACAGGTGCGCCTACCTGACCATCTCCACGGGTACAGGAGCTGCAATACAACTGAGTAAGGCATCGACAGGGTTAACGATCTCGATTGAGATAGGCCACCAGCTATTGGATGGAAACTCTCTCCCATGTCTATGCGGCCAGGTTGGATGCCTGGAGACGTTCACTGGCGGGAGACAGCTTGAGTTGCGCTACAGGCAGCCGGTGGCTCAAATCTCTTCCATAGACGCCACCTTTTGGGAGACCTTCTGTGACAAGCTTGCCCTTGGCCTTGTCAATCTGGCACAACTTACGCGCATAGAAGCAATAGCCATCAGTGGAAGCATCGCGCTCAACAACACATTTCTACTGCCTTTGTTACAGCAGCGAGTAAACGCAAAATTGCGCGGTGCATCCCTGGAGTTGAGCCTGGCCACCCTCGCTGAGAATGCCCCGCTCGTAGGTGCCGCGCTGTTACTTGACATAACCGAGGAAACAATTTTGCACTGATATAAGGCCTTCGGACTACAAAACAGGCAGTCCGCGCCTTTAAGTGTGGACTTTTTTCTTAACTTCCTCTGCCAGTAGTCCCGTTTCCCTTCCCGAATACTATGGCTTGCCCGATATCTAACCTTGCAGTATTGCTAGCCATGATTTGGTAAGGAAGGTAATAGTGGATAGACCCGGTCGGTATACCAGAGAGGCCCGCCAGGCCCTGGCTTATGCTCGTGAGGAAGTCAGGCAGCTCAGGCAAAGGCTGATTGGTCCTGAGCATATCTTGCTTGGCATCCTCAAGATGAATGACCCTGTCATCGAGGGCATATGCATGTCTATCCGCGTCAGCCCTCCTCGCCTGTGCTCCTCGTTGCAATTTGTCATGGAACGTAGAAATAAAGCGCTGCTTAGTGGACCCTCGATGAATCCTGCTGCGCGCAAGGCGTTAACGCGTGCCGGTCAGGTAGCTTTAGCCCTCTCCGCGCAACAAATAGGCCTGGAGCATCTCTTCCTGGGCATACTTGGCGAGCGAGAAGGCATAGCGACAGCCGTACTGGAGAGCTTTGGCGTCTCTGTGGAGCTTGCGTGCCAGGATGTGACTACTTTACTCAGCCGTGGACATGCTGAACGCAGGCATGTCACTTTTCCAGCAGAGCACCAGGTGCATTACGATGCCACCCCTACATTGAACCAGTTCAGCCGGGACCTGACAGCTGCCGCCCTGGCGGGTGCCCTTGATCCTTTGATTGGCCGCGAAACCGAGCTGGAACATACTATGCAGATCCTGGCCCGCCGCTCAAAGAACAATCCCATGCTGGTTGGCCCTGCTGGAGTAGGGAAGACGGCAATCTCGGAGGGCCTTGCCCAACGCATCGTGCAGGGGCGAGTGCCTGCTAGCTTGCGCCTCCGCGTGGTAGCGTTAGATATAGGTCTCCTCACAGTTGGCACCAGGTACCGGGGCGACTTTGAGGAACGTTTGCAGCGCATCATGCAAGAAATAATAGATGCGCGCAGCATCATCGTCGTTATTGATGAGCTGCATGTACTTGTCGATCTTAGTGTAGCACACGGTTCGTTGGATGCCTTCAATCTCCTCAAACCCATGTTGGCACGCGGCGAATTTCAGTGTATCGGGGCTACGACGCTCAGCGACTACCGCAGGGTGATCGAGGCTGATCATGCGCTGCAGCGCTGTTTTCAGCCTGTAATGGTGGATGAGACGACTACAGATGAGACACTTGAGATCCTGCAAGGACTGCGCATGCACTACGCCGATTTCCACAAAGTGACCATCACCGACGAGGCGCTTGTTGCGGCGGTACGCATGTCTTCATGCTACATTGCCAGTCGTTTTCAGCCTGACAAAGCTATTGACCTGCTCGACGAAGCGGCTTCACGTGCCTTTGTACAACAGAGTATCGCGCCAGACCCGGTGCGTAGACTGCGCACAGAGATGACAGCGGTACAGAAAGCCAAAGACGCCGCTATTGGATTGGGTGACTATGTTACAGCATCGAAACAACGTGCGAGTGAACTTCGCCTGTACCAGGAGTTGTGTAATGTTGAACAAAACTGGGTGGCATCGCGCCGGAAGCATCGCCCTTTGGTGAATAAGCAACAGGTTGCCGAAGTCGTTGCAATGTCGACCGGCATACCTGTCACGCAGATCGACAACGAAGAGGCGCAACGCTTGCTGAAGCTGGAGGATGAGCTGCGCAAACGAGTTCTTGGCCAGGATGAAGCTGTGCATACTCTAGCACGGGCTGTTCGTCGCTCGCGCGCCAATATGCGCGATAGCCGTCGCCCCATTGGCTCTTTTATCTTTGTAGGCCCCACTGGAGTTGGTAAGACGACCTTAGCGCGTGCGCTGGCGGCAGCGCTCTTTGGTGATGAGAATGAGCTGCTCGAACTGGATATGTCAGAATTTATGGAAAGCCACCACATATCCCGGCTCATCGGTGCTCCTCCAGGGTACATCGGTTATGACCAGGCAGGGCGGTTGACTGAAGCAGTCCGCCGCCGTCCCTATAGCGTCATCCTATGCGATGAAGTTGAGAAGGCTCATCCGCAGGTTTTTAATCTCTTCCTGCAAGTATTAGAGGATGGCTGCCTCACCGACTCTCACGGCAATGTCGTCGACTTCCGGCACACCATCATTATCATGACATCAAACATCGGCACTACCCATCATATTCCTGGAAAAATCGCCTTCACACCCGATCGCTCCCGTAATGAGGAACGGCAAGCCAGGAGCAATGAACACCTGCAAGAGCGCATCATGCCCGCCTTAAAGCAATTGTTTGCCCCTGAACTACTCAGTCGTATCGATGAGATCGTCTGCTTTCACACCCTGGAGCGAGAACAATTATGCCAGGTTGCAGACCTGCTCATTGAGCAAACACAACAGCGGCTCGCCACGCAATCAATTACGCTGCAGGTAACAGGAACAGCGCGCAACCTGATCGTAGACCACGGATACGACCCGCAGTATGGCGTGCGCCCTCTACACCGTGCGCTGCAGCGCATGTTAGAGGACCTGCTGGCGGAATCGATTTTACAGGGCGCTTTTACAAAAGGCGACACGATTGTGGTTAATGTTGCAGATGGGAAACTCTGTGCTGAAATTCTCTCAGGCAGTCGCTGAGTTTCATCCTCCCAATTGTTGACGTTTCCAACTCCGCATGCTATCATAAACGCACTGCACACAAAACGCATAGACCGACAATGCAAGCATCAGGTAAGGTCGAACATATGCAGAACCCCCTAACGTGGCGCGCTTTGCTGGGGATGGTGATCGATGATCCACAAGAAAAACAGCGGCTGGCCAATGAGTTAAAGGTCAGCCAGCTCACTTTGTCGCGCTGGGTAACCAACGAGACGAAACCCCGCCTGCACAACCTGCGCCTGTTGCTCAAAGCGCTCCCTGAGTATCGCACCTTGTTGCTTACATTACTTGCAGAAGAATTTGAAGAGTTTTCTACAACAACCGAAGTTAAAGAAGAGACAGAAGAAGAGATTCCATCCGCATTTTATGCGCGTGTCTTTCAGGCCAATGCAGGGCTAACTCCTTCCCTGCGTTCCTGGCTGATCCGTGACATCATCTTGCAGCAGGCTCTCGAACAGTTGGATCCCAAGCGTCAGGGCATGGCCATCATCCTGGCGCAATGCATGCCGCCCACAAAGAAACACATCGTCCGCAGTTTGCGCGAAGTTATGGGGCGCGGCCTACCTCCTTGGAGCAGGGATCTAGAACAGCAAGCCATCCTTCTTGGAGCAGAATCTATGGTCGGCTATGTCGTTACCACAGGACGTTCCATCACAAACCAGAATCTCGATCGAGATCAAGGCATTTTCCCAGCCTACAGAGCGCAATGGGAAGAGAGTTCAACCGCTCATCCCATTCTACGCGGCAATCTTGTCGCCGGGTGCTTGCTTGTTTCTAGCACCCAACCCGACTACTTCTCCCCAGAAAGACTCACGCTTATTCAGAGCTATGCGGACTTGCTCGTCCTGGCGTTCGCGCCTGAAGAATTCTATGAACTAGAGTGTATAAAGTTAAGCGTAATGCCTCAATATGACATCCAAAGGATACATTTAGCCACTTTCCAGGAGCGTGTCTACCGTATTTTACAAGAGGCTGCCAGGAAAAATGAACCGATCAACAATGTTCAAGCAGAACAACTGGCATGGCAACAACTTGAGAGCGAGCTAATATATCTGTCTTCTCAGACAAATCACCAGCAAAGATAAACGAGCCGAAAAGAGATTCATGATGTCAACACCAACAAAACAGCCCCAGAATGAAAGTTCCTACATAATAGATGCCGAGAGCGCCGCCGAAATGGCACGCCTGGTGAGTCAAGATCGGCTTACCACGAAGTCAATGGGCGGTTTGCTCCCTGAACAAACCGATCTTAGCAGCATACACCGTGTGCTGGATGTTGCCTGTGGACCAGGTGGCTGGGTGCTGGACATGGCCTTTGAGCATCCTGAAGTCCAGGTGGTAGGCATTGACATCAGCCAGACCATGATCGAGTATGCTCGTGTGCGCTCGAAGGTCCAGAAACTCGAAAATGCGAGTTTCCAGGTAATGAGTGCCCTGAAGCCTCTTGACTTCCCGGATGCTTCTTTCGACTTAGTCAATGCTCGCACTATCGCCGGGTTTATGCTTCCGGCATCATGGCCAGCATTCTTACAAGAATGTATGCGTATCACGCGCCCTGGCGGCATCATCCGCTTGACTGAAACCGATGACTTTGGAACGAGCAACAGCCCTGCCCTGGAGAAATTTACCAAATTGGCTGTGCATGTAGGCCACTCGGCTGGCCGTACGTTCAATCCCGAGGCACGCGGTGGCGCCGTCACACCTATGCTCGGGCATTTCTTGCGCAAGGTCGGCTGCAAAAACATTAAGAAACGGGCACATATGATCGATTACTCCTCGGGCGAGGAAGCCCATGATGGCGTCTACAAAGACTTGATGGTTGCCTTTCAGTTGCTACAGCCGTTTCTAACTAAATTGGGCTTCATTTCGCAACACGAACTCGAGCAGTTGTACCAGCAGGTATTGACCGAGATGGCCTCGCATGATTTTTGCGCCCTCTGGTATCTGCTCACCGTCTGGGGCCAGAAACCTGCGGCATAGTAATCACCATCCCTCCTCATCTCGCGAGGGAGAAGTACCTATGCAGCAGGGGGACTGCGTCCCCCTGCCGGTCTTCCACCGGGCTATCTGCATTGAAGGCATCCGTATATAGCAGGGGGTGCAGGGGGACGCAGTCCCCCTGCCGGGGCGCGGGGTGTCCCCGCATCCTCTCTCTCTTTCATTCATCTGCCGCCGGAGGCGGCACGAGGAGGGCACCTGAATAGTTATGGCAGGAAGCGATAAGGCAATCGTGAAAAAGACTCATTACTGGAGGCCGCTGGCTCTGCTTGGCCTGGCTCTGCTTGGCCTGGCCCTGCGCCTGTATGGCTTAAACTGGGATCAAGGCAATAGCTTTCATCCCGACGAGCGACAGATCATGTTTCACGTAACGGTCCTCTCCTGGCCGCATAGCCTCGCCCAATTTCTCGACCCGGTAAATTCGCCGCTCAATCCACACTTCTTTGCCTACGGCTCTTTTCCACTCTACCTGCTGGCGGGTCTGGGCAATATCCTCACGCGCTTCTTCCCTGCTCTGGGAAGCTTCACCAACCTCACACTGGTTGGACGCGTAGTAAATGCCATCCTCGATAGCGGTACAATCCTCTTGACGGGTTGGTTGGGGTTGCTGCTCGCCGATGATCACACAACTGAACGAAAACAGGCCTGGACACTAGCCTTACTTGCGGCAGCGCTGGTGGCGTTCACTCCTTTTCAACTGCAACTCTCGCACTTTTACGCCGTCGATACTATGCTCCTCTTCTTTGTCACACTCACCGTCCTTGCATGTGTTGCCCTGGTGGATACCGGCGCCCCTATACGCTGGTCCCTGGTGGCGGGCCTCGGCTGCGGCCTGGCTCTCGCCACAAAATTTAGCGCCGCGCCCCTCATCGTCCCGCTCTTCGTCGCGGCCGCGTTGCGTGGGCGCCAGCATGGCCTCTTCCAGGCGCTTGGCGTGTTCTTCTCTTCCTTGACCACTACAGGATTAATATTTCTTATAGCCATGCCATACGCACTGCTCGACTGGACAAACTTCCGCGAGCAGGTAGCCGCGCAGGGTGACCTGGCGCGTGGATTGGTGGACTTACCGTACGTACGGCAGTTTGCAGGCACGATCCCTTATCTTTATGAAGCGCAGAACATAGTGTTGTGGGGGCTGGGGCTCATGCTGGGCCTGGCCGCGTTCGTTGGCTTTTGCTGGCTCCTCTGGCGCCTGTGGAAGCGTCTTGACAGCCCGTGGCTGGTTGTCCTGGCCTGGGTCGTCCCCTATAGCATCATCGTCGGCAGTTTCTATGTCAAATTCATGCGTTATATGCTGCCAATCTACCCCTTCTTGACTCTGATGGCCGCTGCGTTCCTTGTTACGCTGCTGTATCGTGAGAGGGCACGAGACAGGCGTTTTTCTCTGGCCGCGCTTCCCATCGGTGCAACCGTGCTTGTCCTGGCTGGGACCGCATTTCAGGGCCTGGCCCTCTTGAACGTCTACAGCCAGCCCAATACACGTATCCAGGCCTCGCTCTGGATGTATAGCCACTTGAAACCGGGAAGCGTGCTTACCTACGAACAGTGGGATGACCCGCTGCCCGTGCCAGTTGGTAATAACAACCCTTCTGCTTTTGTCCAGGCCACTTACCCGGATGCCAGCGGGCAGGTGCAGACCGGGTTGGATTTATACGGTGACGATACGCTTCAGAAAGCGCAGCAGCTCGCGCACCTGCTGCCAAATATCGATTGCATTACCATGGCAACGGATCGACTGGACAAGTCTATTCCCCGCCTGCCGCAGCGCTACCCACTGACCATCCATTACTACCAGTTGCTCTTTAGCGGGCAACTGGGTTTCTACCTGGCCGCGCATTTCGAGAACCACCCGAACCTGTTTGGCGTGACGCTCGATGACAGCAATGCCGATGAAAGCTATTCCGTATTCGATCACCCCACAGTACGTATCTTCGTGCGCGAAAATCCGTATCCATATACGCCCGACCAGCTTTTGCAAAAACTGCTAGCAGGCGTAAAGTTACCTGCAACGAGCTCCACGGGAAATTCGCTTCCCGCTCGTCCCCCCATTCCCGTAGGGGCGAGGGTGGTGGGGAGTGGCGGGGATGGCCTTTATGGTCGCCCGCTCTCGGTTCCCGTAGAGGTGGGCCTTTATGGACGCAGTCTGGGGGACTGTGTGGCCCGCTCGCTCCCCCTGATGGAGGTAGACCCCAGTCGCTTTTCTATATCGCCCAGTTTCCAGCGGAGAGCCTCTACGAGGAACATTCCAGGCAACTGGTACGTGACACTCCACTTGGGCTAAAGCCCAGTGGCTTCTGAACGTTGCCATTCAGAAGACTTTCTCGCCCTTGCGAACGAGCTACGCGAGAAGGAGGCGCGTCCTTCTTCTCGTGGGCCGTGCCATATAGCACATTATCGCAAAATTGTTGTGTCCCGACCGTGTTTTATAGTATTGTATAGAGTATTCAAAAAGTGACTGATATTTTCTAGAGAACATGCATGTTTGAACTACTACAAATGTGGGCATTGGTCGAAGTATTGGGCTTCATCTGCCTGCCGCTCACAGTAACCGTGTTTCATAATCTCCCTGATCGTGGCTGGGCTTTCAGTAAAGCGATTGGCATAGCTTTACTGGCCTTTTGTATCTGGCTGCCCTTGATGTATTTCCACGTACTCCCCTTCAGCCAGGTGTTTATCGCAGGAGTACTCCTCGTCATACTGGCTTTCAGCCTGCCAGGCTTCGCACGCACACGCCAGGCTATCTTGAAGCTCGTGCGCGTCAACTTCATCTACATCGTGGCCAGCGAGATTGTGTTCCTGGGCATGATCTTCCTGCTGGGTTGGATACGCTCATATGTGCCGGACATACACTCCTTCGAGATGTTCATGGATGAAGGCTTTATCGCCGCCATTATGCGCAGCCCGCATTTCCCCCCCAATGATATGTGGCTTTCCGGCTACCCGATCAACTACTACTACTATGCGCACTTTACCATAGCAACGCTGGCAAAACTGCTCGGGCAATCGCCTTCCATCGCCTTCAATACAGGTATCTGCATCTTCTACGGCCTGACCGCCATAAATCTCTTCGGTGTCACCTGCAACATTGTCTCCTGGGCACGGCACCAGCGGGCGAAAGCAAGCTCTGCCGGCGCTAGCGCCGCGCCACCTGATTGATCGATAAGACCATCAACGAATTTCCCGCCTTCAGCTTCTTACTCTCCTGCTTTCACGCGCACGTCCTGGCCCTGGCCTTCACCATTCTAGCCATAGGCCTGGCCCTGAACCTCTTTCTGGAACGCGACGGCAAGGGTATCTGGGTCTACGGGCGTGGCTGGCGCCTGCCGCTCACCCTGGGAACAACAGCATTGATTCTCGGTGGTCTCTTCACCATGAATGGTTGGGATTTTCCCACCTATCTCGGCCTTACCATCGTGTGTATCGCGCTGCAGCAGTGGTTGGCTCACCAATCGCGCCTCAGTGTAGAACTGGCCCTGAATGTCTTCATCGCGGTAGCCAACGTCTCTGCCCTCTCGTTCCTCCTGTATGTACCATTCTACATCAGCTTCATTTCACCCGCGCAGGGCCTGGGCATCGTAAATCCGGCAGACCGCTCGCCACTGGGTAACGAAGTGCTCATCTATGGCATGTTTGCGTTTGTCTTCCTCTCGTTATTGTTAGCCAGTGCCTTAAAACGCCGCCTCGCGCTGGGCTCCACCAACGAAACACCTGACTCATCCGGCGCATCTCCTCCTATCAACAATTGGCGCAAACGCCTGGGTATCGTGTCTCTCTTGCTCGTTATAGTGGTTGAGCTAATTGCATTCGTTTCGTTACGTAACAGCGCTACCCTGGTAGTAGCGGGCATCATTACCATGCTGGGTATAGCGGCAGTGCTGTACCAGTTGCGTGATCGCCCGCGCGCCTTTACCCTGCTGCTGGGCACGGTAGCCTTTGCGCTCGTGGCAGGCTGCGAAGTCTTCTTTTTGCGAGATGTCTTTGCGGGAAACTTCCCGCGTATGAATACGGTGTTCAAGTTCTACTTCCAGGCGTGGGCACTGCTGTCTATCAGCTCTGGAGCAGGAGTGTACTTTATCCTGGAGAGCTTCCGTCCTGCTGCTATGCTATCCAGGATACAGCGTCGTATACAGCTCGACGATGGCAGCGAACTCGTTGAAGAAGAAATTGAGTCTGGACGTGCGCCCCGTAGGCAGTATCCATTGCCGCGCCTCTTAGGAGCCGTCTGGAGCGTGGCATTGTTGGCATTGCTGTTGGCAGGCGCGGTATATCCACTGGTAGGCACCTATGCGCGCACCGACCACTACGCGCACCGCACCAATAGCCTGGATGGGTTAGCCTACCTGCAAACGTGCCACCCCCTGTATTGCGATTACGATAGCCACGGTGATTATGCAGCCATCCGCTGGCTCAACAGTCATGTCAGCGGTGATCCCGTCATCGTAGAAGCTATTGGCCCAGACTATAGCAGTTATGGTCGTATCTCGACATTCACAGGTTTACCCACTCCTATGGGCTGGGTAGGCCACGAATACCAGTGGCGTGTCAACTGGCTCAATAAAGACTATAATAGTATTGATTTCAGCCGCCGGGCTGGGGATATCGATAACATCTACACCGATCAACATCCCGCTGTGGTTCTGGCCCTGATGGCTCGTTACCACGCGCAATACCTGTACGTTGGTCTTTTAGAGCGAGAAAAATATCCAACGGCAAATTTACAACGCTTCAGCGCGTTCATGCAGGTCGTTTATTCCGCCGATGGCGTTACCATATATATGGTTAAGTGAAGATCTTTAAGGAGAGTTCCTTGTGAAAAGCTATAAAACCAAGCCACTCTTTACAGGTGAGCAAGTAGAGGATCAGGGGGTTACGCCTGGCGAAAGCGATTCTGGTGATCTCACGCCCGCTGGCCAGGTAAGCCAAGCGAACGAGAGCATAGCTACTTCTGACACAGAAAATGAAGTTTTGCCGGTTAGAGATGAGATCGAGGCACAAAATGCTGAACTCGATTCCTACGAAGAGGCAGGAGCTATTGAGCGCCACGAACGTCGCCGCTTCCTGACTCCTCCACCCACGCGCGAGCAACTGCTGTATGGAGCTTCTTTCTGGGGTATAATCCTGCTTGGCGCCATCTTGCGTTTCTGGGGGCTTGGAGATAAACCACTGCATCACGATGAGAGCTTGCACGCCTACTTCTCCTTGCAGCTCATGCACAATCTGGAGCACTGGGCCACCTGCTTTAACCCGCCGCCGGGATACGCCTGCTACCAGTACGATCCACTGCTGCATGGACCGTTTCAATTTCATATCATCGCTCTTGTATACAAAATTTCTCAGTGGTTGGGTGTTTATGACAATGGCGTAAATACCTTTACCTTGCGTATCCCCGCTGCCGTCCTGGGTACGGTGATCGTCGGTCTGCCCTACTTCCTGCGCGACTATCTGGGCAAATACGGCGCGTTGATCGCCTCGTTCCTCCTCGCCGTCTCGCCAAGCATGGTGTACTTCTCGCGCTTCGCACGTGAAGATATCTATTTTGCCTGTTTCACCCTGCTGATGGTCGTTGCTGTTGCGCGTTACGTGCGTGATCGTAAGATGCGTTGGCTCGTCCTCGCTGCGGCAGCCTTTGCGCTTGCCTATGCCACAAAGGAGGCGACGTTTTTAGCGATTGCAATCTTTGGCAGCTTCATGGGCGGCTTGATAGCCTGGGAACTTGGATCGCGCTGGCGGCTGCCCTGGAAATCAAATGCGGACCTGCCAGCCAGCACCTTGCTCCCCCGCACTGCCGCGCCACTTTTCCTGCTGGTCTACTTCGTAATCGCCGGACTGGCGGCTAAATTCCTGTTTGCCTGGATGAAGGCTACCTCGATCTACATCACTAATCACCAGAAGCTCAGTGACATATACGTGCAAGGGCTGAAGGATAAGACGGTGATGATCGTGCCGTACCTGGGTATCATCCTGGGTGTCTTTGTACTCAGTATTCTCATCCGTGAGATGCTTGGTAAACTCCCGCCCCAGGGAAGGCGCGGGCTGGCAGCATACATCGACCCCAAAAAACAGCCCCTGCTCGACACCATCCTGACCATGCCCTGGACGCACTGGTTCTTCGCCGTGCTATGCGCGTGGACCATTTTCCTGGTCTTGTTTACGGTGGTCTTCACCAACATTCGCGGCGGCATCGGTGATGGTATCTGGTCGGGCATCTATTACTGGCTGGAACAGCAGCAGGTAGCGCGCGGCGGTCAGCCGTGGTACTACTACCTCCTGCTCATTCCATTGTATGAGCAGATCGGCGTTGTATTCGGGCTGGTTGGCCTGGTGCGCTGTCTCGTGCGGCCGACTCGCTTCCGCCTCTTCATCGCCTACTGGTTCGTGGGCAATGTCGCTCTCTATTCCTGGGCCGCCGAGAAAATGCCCTGGCTGATGATCCACATGACAATGCCCCTGATGCTGCTGGCCGCCGTTGGTCTGGAGCCTATCTTGGTGACGCTGGTCAACCTGGTCAAGCATCGCATCGCCTCGCGTGCTCTGGTGAAAGAAGCGAGAGATGCGGCTAACGGTCATACCGATCAGCCTGTGCCGGCTCCCTTACCTCGCCCCCGCAAGGTCGGCGCCTTCGCGGGTAGCACGGCCCTCGTCGGAGCCCTGCTGGCGCTATTGTTGCTGCTGCCAACGCTGCACAATATGTATGAAGTATCCTACGTACATCCCGCCGATGGCCCGCATGAGATGATGGTCTATGTCCAGACGACGACCGATGTCAACATTGTCATGCAAAAGATCGATGCGCTCGACCAGGTATACTATGGTGGAAAGCACCTCCTGCCCATCGGTGTGATGAACGACGCCGTCTGGCCTTTCGTCTGGTACCTGCGCGATTACAGCAACGTTTGTCTCTACTACTCCGATTCCAATACATGCCCGTGGTTAGGGAAAACGATACCCGTCATCATTTCAGGTGGAGACAACCTGCTCAACGCTGAAAACGAATACGGCACTGGCAAAGCTAGCAAATACCTGTATCACCAGTACCACATGCGTACCTGGTGGGATGAAGGCTACAAGCCGCCCCCCTGTATTCCAAGCAAGCAGGATGATTGTTCTGGTGAACCGTCGTATGGTGGAGTTGGCCCCTTGCTGTGGCTCAGCTATGGCGATAACCCACCTCCAGGCGCGAAGTTCAACCCTGGCCTCGCCGCCCAGCACGTCTGGCAGTGGTGGTGGGGGCGCCGCCCCATCGGCAGCCCCGACGGCTCATACGACATGGCCCTGTTCGTCCGTACTGACCTGGGCATGCAGCCATGAGTACGCCCAACCTCGGTCGCTTTTCCGATCCATCAATCCTCATCTTAGCCAGTCTGGCCGGGGGCACAAAGCATGGCTATGCCATTATGGAGGACATCGAATCCTTCGCCGGCATGCGTCCTGGTCCTGGAACTCTCTATGGAGCTATTGCTCGTCTGGAAGAATACGGCCTGATCGAGTCACTCCCCTCAGAAGAACGCAGGCACCCATATCGTTTGACCGCTACCGGCATCACCTTCCTGCGCGAACAGCTCTCAAGCTTAGAAACCTTCGCCGCTATGGGTTTGCGGAGGCTGGCAGGCATATGAGCATAGAAAAATACTTGCTGCGTCTCTACCCGCGTATCTGGCGTGCCCGCTACGAAGAAGAGCTTCTCGCGGTGCTTGAATCATGCCCGCTTTCATTCCCTGATACTATCGACATGCTCTTTGGCGCTCTTGATGCACACCTTCACCCGTATCTTGGAGCAACGGGTCTATCACTGTATGAAAGGATGAAACGGATGCTCTCTCTGCTGCGGCGCTCGCTCCTGACGATGTTCTGCTCCTCTATCGGCTTTATGCTGGCTGGCGCAGGCTTTCAAAAAATGAATGAATACGACGACTTTACGAAGGCAGCTCAGACCGTAACCCTCGTAGGCCTCTCTTTTCACCTCGTCTTGATCGGCGCGGTCGTGCTGTTCCTGGCAGTGCTAGGCGCTGGTCTGCCCATTGCCAGCGCCATTATCGAGTCCGCGTTCAGGCAAAAGCGCTACGGCTCTGTATTTCTGCTGGCTGTCCCCCTTCTGGCTTTCGCTGCGTTCCTCTTGACAACCTTGCTCCTGGAGATGATCCTGGGTCCAGGCAACCATCTGTCGCCAGGATGGCGCCTGTTTCTCGAACGTGGCGTCTTTCTCGGCGTCCTTCTCGCAGCCGCGATTGCCAGCACAGGCGCGCTGTGTTTCGCGGTTGCACGCAGCCAGATCTCTGAAGAGCTTTTCCGTTTTGCTCTACTTCTCTCTATCCCGGCAACCCTCTCCATGGTGGTGATCCTGCTGGCATTGCTCGTCTGGGGACTGAGCCTGCGCAGCAGTGTACCTCAACTCTTCAGCAGTAACGGAGGGATATTCGCATCGAGTACTGCTGGGACATGGCTGGGTATAGTCTTCGCTATGGCCATTATGACAGTGATAGCTGCTGTCTCGCTTGTGCGCGGCCTCTCAGCCCGCTCCGCCCTGCGGAGCACCGCCGCATAAGCGTTGACGCTTTCGACCGCAGCCGCCGTCTTCTCCCTCATACGCGGCATCGCGGCCCGTTCCGTCCAAATAGCATCGAATGAGTAGGAGCGATTTTGGTGACGCTTCTTGGCTGCGTGGAATTCGCACGGCGCGCTATCTTGTAACATCGTTCCGCGCATGCCCACCATCCCGGGGTCTCCATCCATCCGGGTGAAAGGTAGGGCCCGATTTATCGCGGCCACAGCCGATTTATCGGCCCGCTCTCGTACATCACCCCAAAGGATGCAGAGCCCATCCCGCACTTGAAGCAAGAAATAAAGCACTCCCACACCTGGAATCTCAAGAGTGCAGCAGCACGATCTTCCCCAGGGTCCCGCCCGATGCCAGCAGGCGATGCGCCTCTGCTGCCTGCTCCACCGGCAATATGTGTGCAATCACAGGTGCAACCGCTTTCTGCGCGATCAGCTCCAGTATGTGTCGCTCATTTTGCGTTGAAGTGCGGAGTATGCCTCCCCCGATGACCGTCACTCGCCGCAGTCGCCATGCCTGTGTATCAACCGTGGCCTGCTGACCTCCCAGGTTGCCGATCAGCACGATGCGCGCATCCTCTTTGCAGGCATCGAGACTGGCCTGTAAAGTTGTACTCACCAGCTCGATCACCAGGTCAACACCCCCTGCATCCCGCACCACCTGACCCACGTTCTGCTCCCGGTGATTGATCACCAGGTCGGCTCCCAGCCGCTGCAACTCCTTCGCCTTCTCGCTATTGCTCGCGGTCGTGGCAGCCCAGCAGCCTGCATGTTTAGCAAACTGGATGCCTATCGACCCCACGCCGCTCGCGCCTGCCCAGATCAACACCCGCTCACCCGCCTGCAGGTGTCCGAGATCGAATAACGCTCCCCAGGCCGTCGACGAGGTCAGACCGGCTGCCACGGCCTCCTCGAACGTCACCCCGTCGGGGATGCGTACCAGGATGGCTGCTGGCGCCGCTATTTTGCTGGCGTAGCCGCCACCCCCTTTGGCTGCGCCATCCCGCTCCACCACACCTGCTGCCTCCAATCCTGGAGTAAAAGGCAGTATACCAACCGGCCTGCTGCCATCGCGTTGAAATAAATCCAGCCGGTTCACCGTCGTCGCCTTGACCTGGACCAGCACATCCGCAGGGCCAGGCGTAGGATCATCCACCTCATAAACCCGTAGAACCTCGGGACCGCCATATTGCGCAAACTGTACAGCTTTCATGTACGCTTCCTTCCGCTGAGATTAAATGCCAAAAGAGTCTTCTTCCCATGATAGCACATATGGGCGGCATTACGGGACCATATTGTAATCTGAACAGAAAAATTTATCGCATGGTTCACAGGCGGGAAGGAGAGCGAGTAGTGTCCCTCTTCAGGGGAAGCGCAACTTGCAAGGTTGACCCTTTGCCCACTTCGGCGTCAACAGTGATCGTTCCCCCATGACCCTTGACGATTTCGGAGGAAATGTACAGGCCCATCCCCAACCCTGGAAATGCTTTCGTGCTCGGATCATGGGCACGATAAAGGCGATCGAAGATCTTGCCCTGCTGCTCGCGAGGGATACCGATGCCATAATCGCGCACACTAACCGTCACGGTCTCATCGGATAAAGTCACGTCAATATCCACCGCGTCTGCTCCAGGTGAATATTTGATCGCATTACTGACCAGGTTGGTGAAGACCTGTCCGAACCGGTTTTTATCCCCGACCAGCAGTGCATGCGCTGCGCCATGCACGTGAATGGTATGCGTTGGGCTGGTCTGCTGCATGACTTCTGCAAGGTCGCGCAGAAGCTCGCTAAGATCAACTGTTTCTTGTGCATACTCGAGCCTGCCCACCTGGATTTTGGAGACGTCCAGGAATGCTGCCACCAGTTCCGTTAATGTGTTGACCTGTGCCTCCATCTTCTCAAGAGCTGCAGCAGAGTCGTGGCTGCCTTGTTTTTCAAATTTCCTTTTGAGTAACTGGGTCTGCAGCTTCAGCGAGGTGAGCGGCGTCCTGAGTTCATGACTGGCCATGCTGATAAAGTCATCTTTGCGTTGTTCCAGTTCCTTGCGGGCCGAATTATCCAGTACAAAGGCAATATATTGGGGTGGGTCGTGCTGTAATTCGACGACGCCAGTCAGAACAGGGAGGCGACTGCCATCTTTGCATATGCAAGTTATTTCAAAAGGCATCACCTGCTGGTGTGCTGCCAGTTCCTGAAGGGCTTGCTGAGTGAGCGGCACATCCTCCGGAGGAGTCATCGTGAACCAGTTTATCCTTCTCTTGTGCAGATCCTCTCGTGTGTACCCGGTCATCTGAAGCACTGCATCATTGGCTTCAACAATA
>WNGL01006339.1_pt1 | contig 18789 bp, 14 predicted proteins | sample 5400591 | NCBI WGS metagenome assembly WNGL01 (sample SAMN13153377, study PRJNA577476) | soil metagenome | isolation source: 80 cm soil or saprolite under Garry oak tree replicate 1 | place: USA:California | collected 2016-06-15 | reverse complement strand
GCCGACCAACGCGGTCTACGGGTTCACCGCGATGCTCATCAACGTGCTGCGGGACGAGCGGCCGACGCACGTCGCGGTGGCATTCGACCGCAGCGAGCCGACCTTCCGGCACGAGCAGTACGTCGAGTACAAGGCGAACCGGCGGGAGACGCCCGCGGACTTCCGCGGTCAGCTGAGCCTGATCTTCGAGGTGCTTGACGCGCTCGGGATCAGGCGGCTGTCGCTGGCCGGCTACGAGGCCGACGACATCATCGCGACGCTGGCCACCCAGGCTGCGGCCGGTGGCATGGGCGTGCTGATCGTGACTGGTGACCGGGACGCGCTGCAGCTGGTCACCGACGACGTGACGGTCCTGATGACCCGCCGCGGGATCAGTGAGATGACCAGGTTCACCCCGGCGGCCGTGACGGAGAAGTACGGGCTGACCCCGGCCCAGTACCCGGACTTCGCCGCGCTGCGCGGGGACCCGAGCGACAACCTGCCCAGCATCCCCGGCGTCGGCGAGAAGACGGCCGCCAAGTGGGTGGCCGAGTTCGGCTCGCTGGCGCAACTCGTGGACCGGGTCGGCGAGGTCAAGGGCAAGGCGGGGGACAAGCTCCGCGACCACCTCGGCGACGTGCTCCGCAACCGGCAGCTCACCGAGCTGGCCAGGGACGTGCAGCTGGCCGCCGGGCCGCAGGACCTGCGCCCGGTGCCGTGGGACCGGGAGCAGATTCACCAGCTGTTCGACACCCTGCAGTTCCGGGTGCTGCGCGACCGCCTCTACTCGACGCTGCCGGACGGGATCACCGGGGCGGCGGCCGACGCCGCGCCGGCCGGCGGCGAGGGCTTCGATATCGACCTGACCGTGCCGGGACCGGGCGCGGTGGCCGACTGGCTGGCCCAGCATGCGGCCGGCCACGGGCGGGCCGGGCTGGCGGCGAGCGGCAGCTGGCGCCGCGGCACTGGCACGCTGACCGGGCTCGCGATCGCCGCCCCTGACGGCGCGGCCGCGTTCATCGACCCGGTCAGCCTCACGGAGCAGGACGACAAGGCGCTGGCCGGCTGGCTGGCGGACGCGGCCAGGCCGAAGGCCATGCACGACGCCAAGGGCCCGATGCACGCGCTCGCCGCGCGGGGCCTGCGGCTGCGTGGGCTGACCAGCGACACGGCGCTGGCGGCCTACCTGGCGCTGCCCGGCCAGCGTTCCTTCGACCTCGCGGACCTGGCCCTGCGTTACACCAACCGGGAACTCCGCGACGCCGCGGCCGAATCCGGGCAGCTCGCCCTGGAGATGCCCGGGGAATCCGGCACCGATGCGGCGGCCAGCCTGGCGATGCGCGCCACCGCGACCGCCGAGCTCGCCGACGCGCTGGACGCCGACCTGGAGCGCCGCGGCGCGACGGCGCTGCTGCGTGACGTGGAGCTGCCGCTGGTCGGCGTGCTGGCCGAGATGGAGCAGGCCGGGATCGCCGCGGACGTCGATCACCTGGCCGGGATGTCGGCCAGCCTCGGCGGTGAGGTGAAGGCGGCCGAGCAGGGCGCCTACGCGGTGACCGGCCACGAGTTCAATCTCGGCTCGCCCAAGCAGCTGCAGGAAGTCCTGTTCACCGAGCTCGGCCTGCCGAAGACCAAGCGGATCAAGACCGGGTACACCACCGACTCCGAGGCGCTGACCAGCCTGCTGGCCCAGACCGGCCATCCGGTGCTTGCGCATCTGCTCAGGCACAGGGACGTCGCCAGGCTGAAGAGCATCGTCGACTCGCTGATCCCGATGGCGGACATCGACGGCCGGATCCACACCACCTTCAATCAGATGATCGCGGCGACCGGGCGGCTATCTTCCACCGACCCGAACCTGCAGAACATCCCGATCCGGACCGAGGAAGGGCGCCGCACCCGGCAGGCGTTCGTGGTCGGCAGCGGGTACGAGACGCTGCTCACGGCCGACTACAGCCAGATCGAGCTGCGCATCATGGCGCACCTGTCCGGCGACCAGGCGCTGGCCGATGCCTTCGGCACGGGTCACGATTTCCACGCCGAGACGGCCTCCCGGGTATTCGGCGTGCCGCCCGGGGAGGTCACCGTCGAGCTGCGCAGCAAGATCAAGGCGATGAATTACGGCCTGGCCTACGGGCTGTCCGCCTACGGCCTTTCGCAGCAGCTGCGGGTTACCCCGGACGAGGCCCGCGCCTTCATGGACGGCTATTTCGAGCAGTTCGGCGGCATCAGGGACTACCTGCACGAGGTCGTCGCCAGGGCCAGGCAGGACGGCTACACGCAGACCATCCTCGGCCGCCGCCGCTACCTGCCTGACCTCACTTCCGACAACAGGCAGCGCAGGGAGATGGCCGAGCGGATGGCGCTGAACGCGCCGATCCAGGGATCCGCCGCCGACATCATCAAGATCGCCATGCTGGCGGTCCACCGCGATATCGGCGCCCAGGGCCTTCGCTCCCGGATGCTGCTCCAGGTGCACGACGAGCTCCTGTTCGAGGTTGCCCCCGGCGAGCTCGGCCAGCTCCGCGACCTGGTCCGGTCCGCCATGTGCGGCGCGTTCGAGCTGAGCGTCCCGCTGGAGGTGTCCATCGGCACCGGCCGCAGCTGGGCGGACGCCGCGCACTAGAGGCCCCGGCAATAGGGCGCTGGATCAGGGAGCGGGTCATCCGCGCCCGGCAGTCCTATTGCCGGGGGCCTCTCAGCCCCGGGCGGACGGCGCCGCTGCGAGACCGTGACCTGCATGAGATTGACCGGCTGGCCGGGCTCTCATATCCTAAGCGCTGCGCTATGTTCGCGCGCAGTCCGCCATGGTCAGGCAGCGCAGCCCGCGGGGCCGTCTCACGGTAGGCCGCGGCCGGTCATGCTGGCCAGGCAAGTCCAGTTACTCTCCTGGTCGCCCGTGGCGGGTGTGTCGTGCACAGGCGCGCGTCCACTGACCCTGTCCGCATCCGGAGCCCACCTACACATGACGACGAGCAGCACCGAGGCCAACTCGACCCCCAAGGTAGCGGTCAACGACATCGGTTCCGAGGAGGCCTTCCTCGCCGCGATCGACGAGACCATCAAGTATTTCAACGACGGCGACATCGTCGAGGGAACTGTCGTCAAGGTCGACAGGGACGAGGTCCTGCTCGACATCGGCTACAAGACCGAAGGCGTCATCCCGTCCCGTGAGCTCTCGATCAAGCATGACGTCGACCCGCATGACGTGGTTAAGAGCGGCGAGCACATCGAGGCCCTGGTCCTGCAGAAGGAGGACAAGGAAGGCCGGCTGATCCTGTCCAAGAAGCGCGCGCAGTACGAGCGCGCCTGGGGCACGATCGAGAAGATCAAGGAAGAGGACGGCGTGGTCACCGGCACGGTGATCGAGGTGGTCAAGGGCGGGCTCATCCTGGACATCGGCCTGCGCGGGTTCCTGCCCGCCTCCCTGGTGGAGATGCGCCGGGTCCGCGACCTGCAGCCGTACGTCGGCAAGGAGATCGAGGCCAAGATCATCGAGCTGGACAAGAACCGCAACAACGTGGTGCTGTCCCGCCGGGCCTGGCTGGAGCAGACCCAGTCCGAGGTCCGCCAGAACTTCCTCAACACGCTGCAGAAGGGCCAGATCCGCAAGGGCGTCGTGTCGTCCATCGTCAACTTCGGCGCATTCGTCGACCTGGGCGGCGTGGACGGCCTGGTGCACGTCTCCGAGCTGTCCTGGAAGCACATCGACCACCCGGGCGAGGTCGTCGAGGTCGGCCAGGAGGTCACCGTCGAGGTGCTGGACGTGGACATGGACCGCGAGCGCGTCTCGCTGTCGCTGAAGTCCACCCAGGAAGACCCGTGGCAGCAGTTCGCCAGGACCCACCAGATCGGGCAGGTCGTGCCCGGCCGGGTCACCAAGCTCGTCCCGTTCGGCGCGTTCGTCCGGGTCGAGGAGGGCATCGAGGGCCTGGTGCACATCTCCGAGCTGGCCGACCGGCACGTGGAGATCCCGGAGCAGGTCGTCCAGGTGGGCGACGAGATCTTTGTCAAGATCATCGACATCGACCTGGACCGGCGCCGGATCAGCCTGTCGCTCAAGCAGGCCAACGAGGGCACCATCGGCGAGGCCGTCGGCGACGACTTCGACCCGACCCTCTACGGCATGCCGGCTTCCTACGACGAGCAGGGCAACTACGAGTACCCGGAGGGCTTCGACCCCGAGACCGGGGAGTGGCTGCCCGGCTACGAGAAGCAGCGTGAGGAGTGGGAGCACCAGTACGCCGAGGCGCGGGCGAGGTTCGAGGCGCACCGCCGTCAGGTGGAGGAGTCCCGGGCCAAGGCCGATGAGGAAGAAGCGACCGGCGGCGAGCCCGCCGATTCCGGTGCGGCCAATGGTGCCCCGCGTGCCAGTCGCGGTGGCCGCTCGGGCGGCCCCCGCCAGGGCGGCACGCCCGGCGCGGTCACCTCGACCTCGACCCCGGGTGCCGGTGCCACCGGCACGCTAGCTTCCGACGAGGCCCTCGCGGCCCTGCGCGAGAAGCTGTCCGGCGGCCAGAGCTAGTCGCCGTTCTGTAGCGTGAATGCCGCGCTCACCCACTGGGTGGGCGCGGCATTCACGGGTCCGGCCCGAGTCGCCGCCCGGCCCGGATTCCCCAGCCCAGCGTTCGGCGCCCGCACCGGATTCCCGCCCGCGTGGAGTGTCCGCGCAACCTGTCCGGCGAGCGTCGGTGCTAATGAGCGCAGCGACGCCCGAGTGCGTCATGATGCACTTTGATGCAAAAGATCGGGGAAGATCCAGGCTTTGGGGAAGATTGAGGGGTCAATAGCCCCCCGGATCCTCCCCAAAGCCCGAAACACTGCGCGACAGGAGTGACTGAAGTTGCTGCGGGTCGGACTCACCGGAGGCATTGGGTCGGGCAAGAGCGAGGTGGCCCGGCGACTGGCGGAGCACGGCGCGGTGCTCATCGACGCGGACGCGGCCGCTAGGGAGGTGGTCGTGCCCGGCTCGCCCGGTCTGGCGCAGGTAGCCGCCGCCTTCGGCGAGGAAGTGCTCCGCCCTGACGGCTCCCTGAACCGGGAGCGGCTCGGTGAGATCGTGTTCGGCGATCCGGGGCTGCGTGCCAAGCTCAACGCGATTATCCACCCGCTGGTCCGCGAGTGGATGCAGGCGGCCGAACGGGCCGCGGTACAAGCCGCGGCGCGGCCGGGGCCGGTCGTCGTGCATGACGTGCCGCTGCTGGCCGAGAGCCGCGGCGCGGCAGGCTTCGACGTGGTGATCGTGGTGGACGTGCCGCCGGAACTGCAAGTCGAGCGCCTGGTCAGGCTGCGTGGCATGGCCGCGGAGCAGGCCCGGGCCCGGATGGCGGCCCAGGCCAGCCGGGAGCAGCGGCTGGCCGTGGCCGATATCGTGATCGACAACTCCGGCTCGCTGGACGACCTGGACCGCCGGGTCGCCGAAGTCTGGTCGGATCTGGAGCGCCGCGCCCCCTCCTAGGCTAGGAATGGTGCCTGAGGAATGTCGGACCCCCGGCCTAGAGTTGAACTCTCGGGGTCTAGGAGGTCATTTCGTGCGTCCGGTTACTGATTTGCAGCGCAAGGTCGCGCCGTTCCAGGTCATTACGGACATGGTGCCGGCCGGCGATCAGCCGACGGCCATCGCCGATATCGAGAGGCGGGTCCGGGCGGGGGACACGCACACCGTGCTGCTCGGCGCGACCGGTACCGGCAAGACCGCCTCGGTGGCCTGGATCGCCGAGCGGCTGCAGCGGCCGGTGCTCGTCATGCTGCCGAATAAGACCCTCGCCGCCCAGTTCGCCAACGAACTGCGCGAGATGCTGCCCAACAACGCGGTCGAGTACTTCGTCTCCTACTACGACTACTACCAGCCCGAGGCGTACGTCCCGCAGACCGACACCTACATCGAGAAGGACTCCTCGATCAACCAAGAGGTCGAGCGGCTCAGGCACTCCGCCACCAACTCGCTGCTCACCAGGCGGGACACCATCGTCGTGTCCTCCGTGTCGTGCATCTACGGCCTGGGCACGCCGCAGGAGTACGTGGACCGGATGCTCAAGGTCAAGCTGGGTGAGGTCATCGAGCGGGACAAGCTGCTCCGCAAGCTGGTCGGCATGCAGTACAACCGGAACGACCTGGCCTTCACCCGCGGTACGTTCCGGGTCCGCGGCGACACCATCGAGATCATCCCGATGTACGAGGAGCTCGCCGTCCGGATCGAGATGTTCGGCGACGAGATCGAGCGGCTGTCCACGCTGCACCCGCTCACCGGCGAGGTCATCAGCGAGGACCAGGAGCTGTACGTCTTCCCGGCCACGCACTACGTGGCGGGCCCGGAGCGGATGGAACGCGCCATCAACGGCATCGAGGCCGAGCTCGCAGTGCGCCTCGGCGAACTCGATCAGGCCGGCAAGCTGCTCGAGGCGCAGCGGCTGCGCATGCGCACCACCTACGACATCGAGATGCTCCGGCAGGTCGGCAGCTGCTCCGGGATCGAGAACTACTCGCGGCACATCGACGGCCGCGAGGCCGGCACCCCGCCGAATACCCTGCTCGACTACTTCCCCGAGGACTTCCTGCTGGTCATCGACGAGTCGCACGTGACCGTGCCGCAGATCGGCGCCATGTACGAAGGAGACGTATCCCGCAAGCGGGTCCTGGTGGAGCATGGCTTCCGGCTGCCGAGCGCGATCGACAACCGGCCGCTGACCTGGGATGAGTTCCTCGACCGGATCGGCCAGACCATCTACCTGTCGGCCACCCCGGGCCCGTACGAGCTGCAGCGCGTCGGCGGCGACGTGGTCGAGCAGGTGATCCGGCCGACCGGGCTGATCGACCCCGAGGTTGTCATCAAGCCGACCAAGGGGCAGATCGACGACCTGCTGCACGAGATCAGGCTGCGGGCCGAGCGTGACGAGAGGGTGCTGGTCACGACGCTGACCAAGCGGATGGCCGAGGACCTGACCGACTACCTGCTGGAGAACGGGGTCCGGGCCAGGTACCTGCACAGCGAGGTCGACACGCTGCGCCGGATCGAGCTGCTGCGCGAGCTGCGGGCGGGCGAGTACGACGTGCTGGTCGGGATCAACCTGCTCCGCGAGGGCCTCGACCTGCCCGAGGTCTCGCTCGTGGCCATCCTGGACGCGGATAAGGAAGGCTTCCTGCGCTCGGGCACGTCGCTGATCCAGACCATCGGCCGCGCGGCCAGGAACGTGTCCGGCGAGGTTCACATGTACGCCGACACGGTCACGCCGTCGATGCAGCGGGCGATCGACGAGACCAGCCGGCGGCGGGCCAAGCAGGTCGCCTACAACGAGGCCAACGGCATCAACCCGCAGCCGCTGCGCAAGCGGATCGCCGACATCCTGGACCAGATCGTCCGCGAGGACGCCGACACCGAGCAGCTGATCGGCGGCGGCGGGCGGCAGCAGTCCCGCGGCAAGGCGCCGGTGCCGGGGCTGTCCTCGCGCGCCCGTGCGGTCGCCGCGCAGGCGGGCGGGCGCACCGCAGAAGGCGAGCCGACCAAGGAGGCCAGCGCCGCCCGCGCCGAGCTCGTCGGCCTGATCAGCGAGCTCACCGAGCAAATGCACACCGCAGCCGCCGAGCTGCACTTCGAGGTGGCGGCCCGGCTCCGCGACGAGATCCGCGAGCTCAAGTCCGAGCTCCGCGGCATGCACGCGGCCGGCGTCTGAATTGCGATTAACCCCTGACGGGTGAGGGACGGGCCCGGCAGCCTCCTTAGGCTCAGGCTATGGACCAGGCCAGGGTTCGGCGCAGGCGGCGGCCGTGACGTCTGCGGTAGGTCCGCGGAGCGTGCCCGCGCAGCACTGGCTCGCGCGTCTTAGCTTCGTGCTCGTCGGCCTGGCGGTCGTCTTTGTGGCGGTCTTCGCCGAGCTGAAGAGCCTCACGATGCTCGCTGTGGGCCTCGTGGGCGCGGCCGTGAGCCTGGCCGCCGCGTTCGTCTTCCTTTCCCGGCGAGGCGTGTGGCGCTGGCTGTCGCTGGCGGTCTTCGTCCTGACGCCGATCGCCGTGATCGCCGTTTTCGCGCTCAGGAACCTGCTGTGGGTGGCCGTCGTGGCGGCCGCCATCTGGCTGCTCGCGAGCATGACCGCGCGCTTGGCGCTGGCCCGGGACCATACGGACTGGCGCATGCCCGAGCGTCCCGCGGAACCGCCTGCCCGGCACCCGTACCTGATCATGAACCCGAAGTCCGGCGGTGGGAAGGTCGAGAAGTTCGATCTGAAACGCAAGGCCGAAGAACTTGGCGCCGAGGTGTTTCTCATCGGCGGATCCGAGCCCGTCGACGTCGCCAAGGTGGCTCGTGAGGCCGTGGCCCAGGGTGCCGATCTGCTCGGCGTCGCCGGAGGCGACGGGACGCAGGCCCTGGTGGCCGGCATCGCCGCCCAGCACGGCATACCGTTCGTGGTGATCAGCGCGGGCACGCGAAATCACTTTGCCCTCGACCTCGGGCTGAACCGTGACGACCCTTCGGCCTGCCTTGGCGCCCTGTCAGATGGCGTCGAGTTGCGGGTCGATCTCGGGATGATCAACGGTCAGGTATTTGTCAACAACGCGTCGTTCGGCGCCTACGCCGAGGTCGTCGAGACCCCGGCCTACCGCGGCGACAAGCTCAATACGACGCTGAACCTGCTTCCGGACCTGCTGCAAGGCCAACGCGGAGCACGGCTCTCCGCGCGGGCAGAGGACGACACGGAGTTCAGGTCGCCACAGGCCTTGCTGGTGGCCAACAATCCGTACGGAACCGGGGACATTGCCGGCCTGAGCCGCCGCGCGCGGCTGGACGCCGGCCTGCTCGGTGTGATCGGCGTCAAGGTGCGCAACGTCCAGCAGGCTGTCGATCTGCTCCGCGGTCGGAGGGCCGTCGGCGTGCGGGTGCTGAGCACGACGAAGATCGAGATCACCGCCGATGCACCCCAGATCCCGGTCGGCGTCGACGGCGAGGCGCTCTCGATGTCCACACCGGTGGTCTGCACGATCTCCCCAGGCGCGCTCCGCGTCTGGGTGCCACGAGACCGCCCGGGTATCGTTCCGCCGAGACCCCCTATCAACTGGGCCCGGCTGTGGCACCTGGCAGGCATCCACCGCCAGCGTACCGAGGTGGTGATGTGAGAGCCGGCTTTGAGCGGGTCACCGGGCTGGATGACGTGATACGCCATGCCGCGGAACTGCCGGCGCGGACGCTGGTCTTCGACGTGGAGCCGCTGGTGGCTTACTGGGATGGCGGTCAGGAGGCCCTCGACGAGGGGATTGCCCGGGTACTCAGCGAGGTCGCCGTGCTGCCGGCCGTGCACGTGGTGTGCTTTGCCACCAACTCGCTGCGCCGCCCGTCGGTGGTGCCCAGCCAGGCGGCCGTACAGGTGGTCTACCTGGCATCGGCGGGTAAGCCGGTGCAGACCGCGGCGTATCGGCATTTCCCCCGGCCGGGCATGGTGATCGGAGATCAGGTCGCCACGGACGGGATCCTGGCGCGGCGGCTGGGCTATGCGTTCCTGCTATTCGACCCGCAACTGACGGGGGTTCCGCCCGGCCCGCGGCTGATGGGTGCCTGGGGGCGGCTGGTACGACCGCTGTTGTTCACCGGATCGGCGTCTGAATGATAATTGCCTCATAATTCTCCTGGTCACCAGGGGGCGCGGTACTCCCATTAACCGCTTTAATGATCATTTCCCGGCAGGGTATAGTGCGTGGCGAAGCGGGGGAGCGCGTTCGCTCCGTGCGGCGGGGGCCGTGAAATGACGGAGGCGCGACAATGCCCTGGGTGGTCCGGGACGCGGTCGACGAGATCAACCGGGCCGTGGGCCGCCGCTGGCAGGGCCTGGACCGGCTGCTGCCGCCCCGGGCTGAACTCCCCGAGGGCTGCGCGGCGCCGTTCGTGACCACCGGGACCAACGGCCGCCCGGCCGGGCTGGCCGCCTGCCGTCACGAGCATGTCAAGGCCGGCACGCTGAGCCAGACCTGGGGCACGGCGGACCGGTTCTCGCTGATCGCGCGGCTGCGCGAGGCCGACACGTCCGCCGCCCTCGACGACCTGGTGGGGCAGTGGCGCGATCACCTGGCCGGCCTGCCCGGGACCGGCGCTTGTGACACCGCGGCGATGATCACCTGGCCGGCCCGTGACGTCAGCGGGGTGAGGTCGCTGCTGCGGCACGGGCTGCAGCCGATCACCGTGATCGCGGTGCGCCCGGCCCGCTCGGAGGCCGCCGGCCCCCGCCCGGCCGGGGACGAGAGGCTGGTCATCCGCGAGGCCGGGCCCGCGGACCTCGACGTCGTGACCGAGCTCGAGATGGGCGTGATCCGCTACGACGCGCTCTTCGGCGCGGCCATCCTCCGCCCGGACACCGAGGAACTGGTCCGCGCCGAGACCCAGGCGGCGCTGGCCGTCCGGCCGGCCAGGGCGTGGCTGGCCGAACGGGACGGCGAGCCGGTCGGCCTCATCCACGTCCAGCCGCCCGAGCAGTCGCGCTGGATCACCGGCATGACACGGGCAGGCGTGACGGTGTACCTGCAGACCATGTTCGTCCGGCCCGGCGACCGCGGCGGCGGGGTCGGAGAGGCACTGGTCAGGTATGTGCACGCGGTGCTCGACGCTCGCGGCGTGGACACCACGCTGCTGCACTTTGCGCAGCTGAACCCGCTGTCCTCGCCGTTCTGGAGCCGGATGGGCTACCGCCCGCTGTGGACCGGATGGGAGGTGCGGCCGGCCGCATCGCTGCGGTGAGGCGGAATGCTGAAGGTCTGCTCACGGTTTGCTCACAGGACAGCCGACTAGCAGATAAACCGGGGGAGGTGGGTAGTGCTAGTCAGCCTGATCGCGGCCATCGTGGCGGCGCTGCTGTACGGCATCGCCGCGGTGATGCAAGCGATCGCGGTACGCGCGGCCAGCAACAAGTCGGCCGAGGACGCCTCCGGGGGCGTCGACCCGGGCCTGGTCGTCCGGCTGCTGGGTCAGTGGCGGTTCGTCGTCAGCATGGTCCTGGACGCGCTTGGCTTCGTGGCCCAGCTCATCGCCCTGCACCGGCTGCCGTTGTTCGCCGTCCAGGCGTTCGTGGCGTCGAACCTCGCGGTGACCGCGGTGGTGGCCTCCCGGCTGATCAGGGTGACCCTGTCCTGGCGGGAGTGGACGGCCGTGCTCGGCGTGGTGGCCGGTGTCGGCCTGCTCGGCTCCTCGGCGGGCGCGGAGGGCGCCGCGCAGGTGGGCGCGGTGTTCAAGCTGGCGCTCATCGTGGCCATCGCGGGCCTGGCCGTGCTCGGCCTGGCCGCGGCCAAGCTCAACGAGCCCTACCGGACCACCGCGCTCGGCCTCACCGCCGGGTTCGGCTACGGGGTGCTCAGCATCGCGGCCCGCGTGCTGACCGGGTTCTCGCCGCTCGAGCTGGCCCGTGATCCCGCCGCCTACGCCGTCGCCGCGGCCGGCATCATCTCGTTCATGTTCTACGCCACCGCGCTGGAGGGCGGCAGCGTGACCGTCGCCACCGCGGCCGTGGTGCTGGCCGAGACGATCCCGCCCGCCGTGATCGGCGTGATCTTCCTCGGCGACCAGACGCGCCCGGGCCTGTCCGTGGTCGCCTGGGGCGGCTTCTTCATCGCCGTCGCTTCGGCCGTCATGCTGGCCAGATTCGGCGAGGCACACCAGACAGAAGATGTCGCGATGGCCGACGCGGCCGCCCGCCGGCAAGCAAATGCCGGGCCGGCCGCCGCCGGCCTGTTATCCTGGTGGCCCGTGGACCTGCAGTTTTTCAATGCCCTATTGGGCACCGCCGTACCGGACACCACGGGAGCCTCATAGTGGCCGCATCATCACTTCACCCACGGCCGGCACAAACCAGACATCTCTTCGTCACCGGGGGCGTTGCCTCCAGCCTCGGCAAGGGACTAACCGCATCCAGCCTCGGCCGCCTGCTGAAACTGCGCGGCCTGCGGGTCGTGATGCAGAAGCTCGACCCCTATCTCAACGTCGACCCTGGCACCATGAACCCCTTCCAGCACGGCGAGGTGTTCGTGACCGACGACGGCACCGAGACCGACCTGGACGTCGGGCACTACGAGCGCTTCCTCGACACCAACCTGTCGGGTGAGGCGAACGTCACCACCGGCCAGATCTACTCGACGGTGATCGCGAACGAGCGCCGCGGCGCCTACCTCGGCGACACCGTCCAAGTCATCCCGCACATCACCAACGAGATCAAGGCCCGCATCCTGCAGATGGGCGGCGACGACGTCGACGTGGTGATCACCGAGGTGGGCGGGACCGTCGGGGACATCGAGTCCCAGCCGTTCCTGGAGGCGATCCGCCAGATCAGGCACGAGATCGGCCGGGACCGGTGCTTCTTCCTGCACGTCAGCCTGCTGCCCTACATCGGCCCCTCGGGCGAGCTGAAGACCAAGCCGACCCAGCACTCGGTGGCCGCACTGCGCAGCATCGGCATCCAGCCGGACGCGATCGTGGCCCGCAGCGACCGGCCCATCAACGCGAACCTCAAGCGCAAGATAAGCCTGATGTGCGACGTGGACGAGGAGGCCGTGGTCTCCGCGCCGGACGCGCCGTCGATCTACGACATCCCCAAGGTGCTGCACGCCGAGGGCCTGGACGCCTACGTGGTCCGCCGGCTCGGCCTGCCGTTCCGCGACGTGGACTGGAACGAGTGGGACGACCTGCTGCGCCGGGTGCACCGGCCGGCCCACAGCATTACCATCGCCCTGGTCGGCAAGTACGTCGACCTGCCCGACGCGTACCTGTCCCCGGCCGAGGCGCTGAAGGCTGGCGGCTTCGCCAACGACGCGCAGGTGAACATCCGCTGGGTGATCAGCGACGCCTGCGAGGATCCCGACGGTGCCGCCGCCGAACTCGAAGGCGTCGACGGGGTGCTGATCCCGGGCGGGTTCGGGGTCCGCGGCATCGAGGGCAAGATCGGCGCGATCAGGTACGCGCGCGAGCACGGCATCCCGATCCTCGGACTGTGCCTGGGCCTGCAGTGCATGGTCATCGAGGTGGCCCGCGACCTGGCCGGGCTGGCCGAGGCGGACAGCGCGGAGTTCAACCCGGACACCCCGCACCCGGTGATCGCGACCATGGCCGACCAGGAGGACGTGGTGGCGGGGGAGCGGGACATGGGCGGCACCATGCGGCTGGGCCTGTACCCGGCCGCGCTGCAGCCCGGCACCCGGGTCGAGGAGATGTACGGGAGCACGCTGGTAGAGGAGCGGCACCGGCACAGGTACGAGGTCAACAACTCGTACCGGAGCGTGCTCGAGCAGGCGGGCATGGTCTTCTCCGGGCTCTCGCCGGACCGGCACCTGGTGGAGTTCGCCGAGCTCGCCGGGCACCCGTTCTTCGTCGGTACCCAGGCGCACCCCGAGTTCCTGTCTCGCCCCACCCGGCCGCACCCGCTGTTCAGCGGGCTGATCTCGGCCGCCCTGGCCCGGTCCAAGGCGGCCAGCGCGGGCGCGCGCGCCGCCGCCAGCGCATGAACATCGGGGACGAGCCAGCGCACTGGCCCGTCGTATCAACGGCCGAGCTGGTCCGCGGCCGGCTGGTCACCGTGCGAACCGACAAGGTCCGGATGCCCGACGGTGAACTGGCCGAACGGGACGTGGTGATTCACCCTGGCGCCGTGGCGGTGCTCGCCCTCGATGACGCCCAGCAGGTACTCCTGATCCGGCAGTACCGCCATCCGGTGGGGCGGCTGCTCTGGGAGATCCCGGCCGGCCTGCGTGACGTGGCCGGGGAGCCGCTGTGGGCGACGGCGCGGCGGGAACTGCTCGAGGAGGCCGGTTACCGGGCGCGGGACTGGCGGGTGCTCGCGTCTTCCTCGCCCGCGACCTGGAGTTCGTCCCGGAGAACGAACGCGACTTCGTGCCGGAGGGCGAGGAGACCCAGCTGGTGCCGGCCTGGCTGCCGCTGGACGAGGCGGTGCGCAAGGTCCTCGCCGGTGAGCTGCACAACGGGGTCGCGGCCCTGGCGATACTGGCGGGGTATGCTGCGCGGGCAGAGGGGTATGAGCGGCTCCGCCCCGTTGATTCCCCGGAAGAGCAATGAGGCTCCACAGTCTGGAAGGACCGCCATGAAGGTTGGAATTCCCCGGGAAATCAAGAACCACGAGTACCGGGTGGCCATCACCCCGGCCGGCGTGCACGAACTCGTCCGTGGCGGCCACCAGGTGCTCATCGAGGCCGGGGCGGGCCTGGGGTCGGCCATTCCGGACGAGGACTTCGTCACGGCCGGCGCGAAGATCCTGCCGACCGCGGACGACGTCTGGGGCGAAGGGGACATGATCCTCAAGGTCAAGGAGCCGATCGCGGAGGAATACCACCGCATGCGCTCCGGCCAGGTCCTGTTCACCTACCTGCACCTGGCCGCCTCCAAGGCCTGCACCGACGCGCTGCTCAGCTCGGGCATCACCTCGATCGCGTACGAGACCGTCCAGCTGCCGGACGGGTCGCTGCCGCTGCTCGCCCCGATGTCGGAGGTCGCGGGCCGGATGGCGCCGCAGGTCGGCGCGCACCACCTGCAGCGCGACGGCGGCGGGCGCGGGGTGCTGATGGGCGGGGTGTCGGGCGTGTACGCGGCCAAGGTGGTCGTGCTCGGCGCGGGCGTGTCCGGCATGAACGCGGCCGCGATCGCCCTCGGCATGCAGGCCGAGGTGCTGCTCGTCGACAGGAACATCGCCCGGCTCCGCCAGGCCGACGCGATCTACCAGGGCCACCTCCAGACCGTGGCGTCCAACGCCTACGAGATCGAGCGCGCGGTCATCGACGCCGACCTGGTTATCGGCGCCGTTCTCGTGCCGGGCGCGAAGGCCCCCAAGCTGATCAGCAACGAGCTTGTCTCGCGGATGAAGACCGGAGCGGTGCTGGTCGACATATCGATCGATCAGGGCGGCTGCTTCGAGGACTCCCGGCCCACCACCCACGCCGAGCCCACCTACCCGGTGCACGACACGCTGTTCTACTGCGTCGCGAACATGCCCGGTGCCGTCCCGCACACCTCCACCTACGCGCTGACCAACGTCACGCTGCCCTACGTGGTCGAGATGGCCAACCGCGGCTGGCGCGACGCGCTCCGCGCGGACAAACCGCTGGCCCTGGGCCTGAACACCCATGCCGGCCAGCTGACCTGCGAGCCGGTCGCCGAAGCGCACGGGCTGCCCTACACCCCGATCAGCGGGGTCCTCAACTGAGCCAGCCGCTCGCTGACGCGCTTCGCGGTTACCTGCAGTACCTGGTCGTGGAGCGCGGGCTGGCGGCCAGCACGGTGGAGGCGTACCGGCGCGACCTGCGCCGGTACGCCTCGGTCCTGGCCGACCGGGGCAAGACCAGGCTGGGCGAGATCACCCCGGCGGACGTGGCCGACTACCTCGCCTCGCTGCGCGAGGGGGACGCCGGGCACGCGGCGCTGGCGGTCAGCTCGGCCGCACGGGCCGTCATTGCCGTCCGCGGCCTGCACGCGTTCGCGGTGGCCCAGGGCCTGGCCGGCACCGACCCGGCCCGCGAGGTCCCGCCGCCCTCGCCACCCCGGCGGCTGCCCAAGGCGATCGCGGTCGAGGACGTGGAGCGCCTGCTCGACGCGGCCGGCCCCGGCCCCGACGACCTGTCCGCTGAGCCCCGGCTGCTGCGGGATCGTGCCCTGCTCGAGTTCCTCTACAGCACCGGGGCACGCATCTCCGAGGCCACCGGCCTCGACATCGACGAACTGCAACTGGACGCTGACCCGGTGGTGCGCCTGATCGGCAAGGGCGGCAAGCACCGGGTGGTGCCGGTGGGCCGCTACGCCACGCGGGCCCTCGAGGCGTACCTGGTCCGGGCCAGGCCCGGTCTCGCCCAGCGAGCGGCCTCCCGCCGCGCCCCGGGCCGGGGAGCCACCCCCGCCGTGTTCCTCAACGCCCGCGGCGGGCGGCTTACCCGGCAGGGCGCCTGGGGCGTGCTGCACGCCGCCGCCGCCCGCGCGGGACTGCCCGAGGTGTCACCGCATACGCTGCGCCACTCGTTCGCCACCCACATGCTCGACGGCGGCGCCGACATCCGGGTCGTCCAGGAACTGCTCGGCCACGCGTCCGTCACCACCACCCAGGTGTACACCCTGATCACGGTGGACAGGCTCCGCGAGGTCTACGCCACTTCCCACCCCCGCGCCCTCGGCTAGCCTCCTTCAGCGGAAGTGACGGGTGAGCTCGTTGGCGTAGACGCGGCCCAGGGTGTCCTGGTGGTCTGCGATCCACTGGCTCAAGGCGGTCTCGCCGGTCGCGGGGCCGTCGGTGTCGGCCAGGCCGTCGGCCATGGCCTGGTACTCCTCGGCGGTGAGCAGGGTGTCGCGCAGCGCGAGGCCGAGCACCCGGGCTGCGGCCGGGATGAGCGTCCCGGGCACCCGGATCACATGGCTGCGACTGCCAACGGCGGCCCTGATCGTCTGCACGAGGGCGAGGAAGGTGGGCCGTTCGGGACCCACCGCATCGATGACCTCGGTCACCGCGGAATCGCCGGCCCGCACCGCCAGCCTGGCCAGGTCGTTCACGTGAATCGGCCGGATGCGGTACTCGCCGGTGCCGCCGACGGCGAACACCGGCAGGCGGCGCAGCAGCCAGGCGATGTTGTTGAGCAGGACGCCGTCGCCGCCGAACAGGATGGCCGGCCGCAGCACGGCGTGCGAGATGCCCAGATCGCGCAGCGCCTGCTCCACCGCGGCCTTGCCGCGGAAGTAGGGATAGGGCGAGTCGGCGCTCGGGTTGGTGATCGACACGTGCACGATCCGCCGCACCCCGGCCGCGGCGGCGGCCTGGAACAGTACGCGCGACCGGGTCACCGCCACCGGATGGTCGACATCCCCCCGGGCGAATCGCACCCAGTAGGTGTTGTACAGCGTCCCGGCGCCGCGCATCGACTCGGTCAGCGCCGCGGGATCGGCGAAGTCCAGCGGCCTGACCTCGATGCCGCCTGCCGCGGCGGCCTGCGCGCCTCGGCCCGGATGGCCGGTGAGCGTGCGCACCCGCCGGCCCGCTGCCTGCAGTTCCTGCGCGATGGCCGCGCCGGAGTAGCTGAACGCCCCGGTCACGACGTCGAAGCTGGTCATCGCGGCGAGCCGAGCGCGGCCACCAGCTCGGTCAGCGTCCGCCCTAGCGGAGCGTCCAGGGTAGCGGTAGCGTATCCGTCGCCGCGGGTCGCGCCCTGGTTGACGATCACCACCGGGCGCTGCAGCCCGGCCGCGTGCCGGACGTACCGGAACCCGGACATCACCGTGAGCGAGGACCCCAGGACGACCAGGGCCCGGGATCGCTCGACCATCGTGTAGCAGGCTTCGGCCCGCGGCCTGGGCACGTTCTCGCCGAAGAAGACCACGTCGGGCTTGAGTACCCCGTCGCAAGCCGAACAGTCGACGACCTGGAACGACTCGGTGGTCTCGTCGTCCAGGACCGCGTCCCCGTCCGGGTTGACGGTGGCCAGCCGCGCGTCCCAGCCGGGATTGGCGGCCTCGAGCCGCCGCCCCAGCTCGGTACGCGCCGTCCGCTGCCCGCACGACAGGCAGATGACCCGGTGCAGGCTGCCGTGCAGCTCGGTCACCCCGAAGGCGCCCGCCGCCTGGTGCAGGCCGTCCACGTTCTGGGTGATGATCCCGGTCAGCAGCCCGCGGCGGCTCAGCTCGGCCACGGCACGGTGACCGTCGTTCGGTGCCGCCCGGGCGATGTGCCGCCAGCCGAGGTAGCTGCGCGCCCAGTACCTGCGCCGCGCCGCGGCGCTGCCGGTGAAGACCTGGTAGGTCATCGGCTGCGCGCGGCGGGCCAGGCCGGTCGGCCCCCGGTAGTCCGGGATACCCGACTCGGTGGACAGCCCGGCGCCGCTGAGGACGAGCACCCGGCCGGAGGTGACCACATCGATCAGGGTGCCGAACGATCCGGTGGTACGCGCCTCGGAAAGCTGGGTCACGCAATCACTCTATTCAGAGCGCCGCCGCCCTGATGGCCTGGGACACGGCCGCCGCGCCTTCCCGGTCGAACAGGATCGTGTAGTGGTTCACCCCGGGGACGGCCTGCGGCCGCAGGGCCGGGACGCGTTCCTGCCACGCCTGTACGGCGTCGTGCGGGATCACCGGCGGCGGTGCGCCGAACACCCCGGCCGGGGCGGTCAGCAGCGGCGTCGGCCTCGTCAGCCGCTGCAGCGCGTCGGCGAACGGCTTGTCCGCCAGCATGTCGCGGCCATCGGCGCGGACCGCGTCCTCGACCGCCCGCGGCCGCAACTGGCCCGGCTCGCCGATCAGGTCGTAGCGGACGTACGCCTCGACATCGGGGGTCCAGTGCGCGGCGAGCGCCGGATGCTCCCGCCAGAAGTCCAGGTACGCCTCGGTGCTGGGAAAGCTCTGCCCCAGCCGCGCGATCGCCGGGCCCAGGGTGGCGTCGATCACCGCGTCCGGGTCGGTACCGTCCGGCACCGGCAGCGGCAGCCCTCCGTCGACCAGCACCAGACGGCGCACCAGTTCCGGGCGCGCGTCACGCGCCAGCAGCGCGACGTAGGCGCCCATCGAATGCCCGGCGAGCACCGCCCGGACCCTTGAACCGCCGAAATGGCGCAGCACCGCCACCACGTCCCTGGCGTGCGTATCCAGGCCGAACGGGCCGGGCAGGTCGCGGCTGTGACCACGACCGCGCAGGTCAGGCGCTGCCAGCGTCCAGTCGGGTGGCATATGGCGCGCGACCGCCTGCCACGACATACCCGAAGCCGTAATTCCGTGTACGGCGACCGCCACGCGCTTGCCTGTCCCCCACAGGAGCACACGCATGTCCCCGCCGTCCACTGCCACATTTAGCAGCCGGAGTTGCATGTTTC
>WNGL01011180.1_pt1 | contig 18792 bp, 15 predicted proteins | sample 5400591 | NCBI WGS metagenome assembly WNGL01 (sample SAMN13153377, study PRJNA577476) | soil metagenome | isolation source: 80 cm soil or saprolite under Garry oak tree replicate 1 | place: USA:California | collected 2016-06-15 | reverse complement strand
GCCGAGCCGGCCGCTCGCCTGCACCACCCGGTGGCACGGCACCAGGATCGCGACCGGGTTCTCGTGGTTCGCGCCGCCGACCGCGCGCGCGCCGCCGGGGCGCCGGAGAAGCTCCGCGATCTCGCCGTAGGTCCGCAGCTCGCCCCAGGGGATCGCGCAGAGCGCGTCCCAGACCGCGCGCTGGAACGGCGTCCCGCGCAGCTCGAGCCGAGGCGGCTGCGCCGGGCGTCCCGCGAAGTACGCGTCGAGCGCCTCCACCGCGCCGTCGATGTGGGTCCGCGCTCGGGCGGAGACCCCGGCGCGCGAGGGGCCGCGATCGCCGAAGGAGATCCCGACGACGCCCTCGTCGGTCGCCTCCACCGCGAGGAGGCCGACGGGGCAGCGGTACCGGGCGCGGGCCGTCACGCCCGGAGCTTAGCCGATCTCACCCTGCGTTCGCGCCCGCCGGACGCGGCCCCGCGAACCGAGCGAGGACCTCGGCGATCTCCGCGTTCGCGGCGCGCAGGAGGTCCTGCTTCTCCCGGAACGGCAGGAAGGCGCTCTTGAACCCCTGCACGAGCACGGTGCACACGTCCTCGAGGGTGAACCCCATCTCCCGGTGCGCGATCGCGAGCTCCTTCGTGACGGTCGTGTCGGTGATGAGCCGGTTGTCGGTGTTCACCGTCACCCGCAGCCCGAAGTCGAAGTAGAAGCGGAGCGGGTGGCTCGCGAAGCCCTGCACCGAGCCGGTCTGCACGTTCGAGGAGGGGCACATCTCGAGCGGGATCCGGTGGTCGTTCAGGTAGTTGAGGAGGTCGCCGTTCTCCCGCAGCCGGACCCCGTGGCCGATCCGGTGGGCGCCGCACTTGTGCACCGCCTGCGCGATCGAGTCGGGCCCGTAGGCCTCGCCCGCGTGGATCGTGACGTTCACGTTGTTGTCGAGGATGAGCTGGATCGCCTCGCGGTGGTGGCGGGCGGGGTGCCCCTCCTCGGCGCCGGCGAGGTCGTAGCCGACGACGCCCTTCCCCTTGTAGGCGACGGCGAGCTCGGCGAGTCGCACCGACGTCTGCGGGTCCATGTGGCGGATCCCGCAGACGATCACGTTCGACTTGACCCCCGACTCGCGCTTCGCCGTGCGCAGCCCCTCGAGCACCGCGTCCACGATGGTGGTGGGCTTCAGCCCGCGCCGCGTGTGGAGCACCGGCGCGTAGCGCACCTCGAGGTAGCGGACGTTCTCCGCCGCGGCGTCGGTCGCGAGCTCGTAGGCGGCCCGGTACAGCGCCTCCTCCGTCTGGAGCACGGCGAGGGTCACGTCGAAGGCGGCGAGGTAGTCCTCGAGGGAGCCGCAGATCTCGCCCATGTGGATCGACTTCGCGAGCCCCTCGGGCGTGTCGGCCGGGAGCTTCACCTTCTGCCGCTCCGCGAGCTCGAGCACGGTCGCGAGCCGCAGCGAGCCGTCGAGGTGGCAGTGGAGGTCGGTCTTGGGGAGCGCCCGCAGGAGCTCCTCCGTCACCGGAGGGAGCCGCCCGGGCTGCGAGGGGGTCATCTCTAGATGATACGGCGGGCCGCGGCGGCGCGCCCTTCGCGTCAGGCGGCGCCGCCGTGCGCGAGGAAGCGCGCGAGGACCCGCTTCTCCCCCGCCTCGAACCGCACCGTCACCTTCGCGTCGCGGCCCGCCCCGTCCGAGGCGAGGACCACGCCCTCGCCGAGCGACGGGTGCACGACGCGGTCGCCGCGCGCGTAGCCACGCCCCGCCTCGGGGCGCTGGTCGAACGCATAGTCCACGACCGGCTCCCCCGGCGCGGCCGCGGCCCGCCGGCGGGCGGGCGCCTCGAGCGAGGGCTCCCCCTCGCCGTCGAGCTCGATGTGCGGCTCCTGCGGGAGGGCCCCCGGGTGGCGCCGGATGATGGGCCCGCGCGGCCCGGACAAGCGGGCGCGGACCCCGTGCGCGACCGCGGCGCCGAACAGCTCCGGCGGGAGGTCGGAGAGGAAGCGGGACGGCTCCATCGGGCGGAAGGAGGGGCCGCCCTCGCCGTACCCCATCCGCCGGCGCGCGAGGGAGAGGGTGAGCCGCCGCTTCGCGCGCGTCATCCCGACGTAGCAGAGCCGGCGCTCCTCGTCGTACGCCTCCGCCTCCTCGCGCGGGGAGGGGTCGCCCCACGGCGCGCGCGGGAAGGTGCCCTCCTCGAGCCCGGAGAGGATCACCGCCTCGAACTCGAGCCCCTTCGCGGCGTGGAGGGTCATGAGCGCGACGCGCCCCTCCGGCGTCGGCAGGTCCGCCTCGCCGAGGAGCGCGATCTGCTCGAGGAACCGCGAGAGCGGCGGCGGCGTGGGCTCCTCCGGGTCGCGCGGCGGCGGCTCGCCGGCGATGGCCTCGTCGAACTCGCGCGCCGCCGCGACGAGCTCGAGGAGGTTCTCGGCGCGCTCCGCGCCCTCGTCGGTCCGCTCCGCCTTGGCGCGGGCGAGGAGGCCGGTGCGCGAGAGCACCTCCTGCACCGCGACGCCGGCGTCGAGCCCCGGGACGTCCCGGGCGAGGCCGGCGAGCACCTCGCGGAGCCCGGAGAGCGCGCGGCGGGCGGCGGGCTTCAGCCCCTCGATCTCCTCCACCGCGCGGAGCGCGTCGAAGAGCGAGAGGCCGCGGTCGCGCGCGTGCGCCTGCAGGCGCTCCACCGTCTTCTCGCCGATGCCGCGGGGCGGCCGGTTCACCACGCGCCGGAGGTCGAGGTCGCTCCGCGGCTCGAGCGCGAGCCGGAGGTACGCCGCCGCGTCCTTCACCTCGGCGCGCTCGTAGAAGGAGGTGCCGCGCACGATGACGTACGGGATGCGGGCGGCGCGCAGGGCCGCCTCGATCGGCCGCGACTGCGCGTTCGTCCGGTAGAGCACCGCGATCTCGTCGCCCGGGGTGCCGCGCCCCCGCTCCTGCGACACGACTCGCGCGATCCGCTCCGCCTCGTCGTGCTCGTCCTGCCCGACGACGAGGGCGAGCGGCTCGCCCGGCCCCTCCTCGGTCCAGAGCCGCTTCTCGCGCCGCCGCGCTGCGTGGGAGATGACGGCGTGCGCGGCGTCGAGCACGTTCCGCGTCGAGCGGTAGTTCCGCTCGAGCTTCACGACGCGGGTGCCCGGGAAGTCGCCGTCGAACCCGAGGATGTTGTCGACGTCGGCGCCGCGCCACCGGTAGATGGCCTGGTCGTCGTCGCCGACGACGCAGACGTTGCCGCGCGACCCGGCGAGCAGCCGGAGGAGCCGGTACTGCACCGCGTTCGTGTCCTGGAACTCGTCCACGAGGAGGTGCTCGAAGCGCCCCGCCCAGCGCTCCCGGAGCCGCGCGTCCTCCTCGAGGAGCCGCACGGGCCGGAGGAGGAGGTCCCCGAAGTCCACCGCGCCCGCGCGGGTGAGCGCCGCCTCGTAGCGCCGCCACACCTCCTGCGCGAGCTTCCCCTCGACGTCGTACTCACCGACCTTCGCCTCCTCGGGGAGGAGGGCGAGCCCCTTCCAGCGGTCGATGCGCGAGAGGGCGCCGCGCGCGGTGAGGGTCTCCCCGTCGTCGGCGCCCAGCTCCGCCAGGATCCCCTTCACGAGCCGGAGCTGATCGTCGTCGTCGTAGATGGGGAACGAGGGCGAGAGTCCCGCCCGCGCCGCCTCCCGGCGGAGGAAGCGGGCGCCGAACGCGTGGAAGGTCTGGACCCACAGCTCCGCCGCCGACGTGCCGAGGAGCGCCTCGAGCCGCTCGCGCATCTCCCCCGCGGCCTTGTTCGTGAAGGTCACGGCGAGGATTCGCCAGGGGACGATCCCCTCCTCCGCGACGAGCCGCGCGATGCGGTGGACGATGACGCGGGTCTTCCCGCTCCCCGCGCCGGCGAGGACGAGGAGCGGCCCGCCGCCGTGGAGCACGGCCTCGCGCTGCGGGTCGTTGAGATCGGCGAGGAGATCGATCATGCCGGCGGCGACGGAGATAGCGCGGCGGGCGCCGGCGCGCGCTTCTTCGGGCGCGGCGGCGGCGTGGCCGGCACCCACCGCCAGTCCCACTCCGACCGGTCCACCTGCTCCGCCGCGGGCTTCCCGCCGTCCGCGCCGCCGAGCCGCACCGCCTTCGACCAGACCATCCGGCGCGGGAGCAGGGTCGCAGGATCGGTGACGAGGACGAGCGTCCGCTCGGCCGACAGCTCCTTCGCCGCCCCCGCGGGCGGCTCGTCGCCCGCCGGGAGGAGCCGGGCGAGGAGGGCGGGCGCGGAGCGCTCCAGCGCGGCCCGGTCGGGCGCGGAGCGGAGCGCGAGCTCCACGCAGCGGGGCGCGCGCTCGGAGGCGGCGCACGGCACCCGCCCACGCACCGCGAACTCGACCGCCTGCGGGACGCGGACGCCCGCGAGGAGCGGGAGCTCCGCCTCGGACTGCATCGCGTACCGCTCGCCGACGCGCAGGTCGGCGCCGGTCCAGAAGCCGACGAGCAGGTTCCAGAGCTCCTCGGCCTCCGCCTTCGTCGCGGCGAGGGCGAGCCCGAGCGCGCGCTCGGCCTGCTCCGGCGGGACCTTCGCCTCGTCGAGGATTCGGGCGAGCACCGGGCGGAGCGCCTCGACGCCCTCGAGCGTCACGAACTCCCCCTGGGGCCGGATCCGCTGCACCACCGCCTCCGAGGCGCGGATCGCGTCGTGCGCGAGCGCAGGCGGCACGGGCAGGTCGCCCTTCCACGTGGTGCCGCGGGTCGAGACCCGGAGCCCCGCCGGGCCGCGCTCGGCGACCGTCTCGTAACGCGCAGTGAAGACCTCGGCGCGCTGCCCGGTCCGGAGCCGGGTGCGCCGGAAGCTCACCCGCGCCCGGGCGTCGTCCGGCCACGCGAACCGGAGCGGCGCGACGTCGGGGCGAGCGGAGGCGGGCGCGGGCGCGTCCTCCGCCGCGCGGGCGGCGGGGAGGAGCCCCCTCCCCAGCCCCGCTCCGCGGGGCGAAGGCAGTCCGGAGACGAGGAGCGTGGCGAGCAGGAGCGCGAGGGCCGGGCGCCGCACGGGCGGGAAGGTAGCACCGTTCGGCTCCGGGCCGCTCGGCCCCGCTTCCGGCGATGGCCGCTGCGAGATTCCCCGCCGGGCGGTAGATTCGGCCCGTGGCGCCTCCCGTCCGAATCCTCCCGCTCGGCGGCCTCGGCGAGATCGGCATGAACTGCATGGCGATCGAGTGCGACGGGCGGATCGCCGTCGTCGACTGCGGGATCATGTTCCCGAACGAGCCGGTGGGCGTGGACGTCATCGCGCCCGACCTCGGGTGGCTCCGGGAGCGCCGGGACCGGGTGGGAGCGATCTTCGTCACGCACGGACACGAGGACCACGTCGGCGCGCTCCCCTTCCTCCTCAGGGACGTGCGGGTGCCGGTCTACGCGACGCGCTTCACGCTCGCGCTGCTCCGGCCGCGGCTGGCGGAGGCAGGGGTCTCGGCCGATCTCCGCGAGGTCGCGCCCGGCGACGTGCGGCCGGCGGGCGACGGGTCGCCGCTCTCCGCCGAGTTCTTCGCCGTCACCCACTCGATCCCCGACGCCTGCGGCCTCGCGATCGGGACGCCTCAGGGGACGATCCTCCACTCCGGCGACTTCAAGATCGACCCGCGCCCGGTGGACGGGCGGCCCATGGACCTCGCCCGGATCGAGGCGCTCGGGAGGGCGGGGGTGCGGCTCCTCCTCTCCGACTCCACCAATGCCGAGCGCGCCGGGAGCTCGCTCTCCGAGTCGGAGGTGGGCGCCGCCCTCGAGGAGGCGTTCGAGCGCGCGCGGGGGCGCGTCCTCGTCGCCTGCTTCGCCTCGAACGTGCACCGGATCCAGCAGATCGCGAACGCGGCGCGCGCCTTCGGCCGCCGGCTCGCGCTGCTCGGCCGCTCCATGGAGGCGAACGTCCGGCTCGCGCAGGACCTCGGCTACCTCTCGATCCCCGGCTGGATGGCGGTGGGCTTCCCGGAGGCCCGCGAGCTGCCGCCGCGCGAGCTCTGCGTCCTCACGACCGGGACGCAGGGGGAGCCGCGGAGCGCGCTCGCCCGGCTCGCGCGCGGCGAGCACCCGGACCTCGCCGTCTCCGAGGGCGATCTCGTCGTCCTCTCCTCGCGCTTCATCCCGGGGAACGAGGTCGCGGTCGGGCAGGTGGTGAACGACCTCTGCCGCCGCGGGGCCGAGGTCGCCTACGAGGGCCTCCGCCCGCTCCACGTCTCGGGCCACGCCCAGGAGGCGGAGCAGCGGCGGCTCATCGCGCTCGCCCGCCCCGCCCACTTCGTCCCCATCCACGGCGAGTTCCGCCACCTCGCCCGGCACGCGGCCCACGCGGCCGCGGAGGGCGTCGCGGGCCGCCACATCCTCCTCGACGGGCAGGTGCTCGCGCTCGCCGACGATGGCGTGTCGGTGGAGAAGAGCACGGTGCCGGTCGGGCGCGTCTACACCGACCGCGACGCGCTCCTCGGCGCGGACATCGGCGATCTCGTCGTCCGCGACCGGCGGCTGCTCGCCGAGGCCGGGCTCCTCATCGCGGTGCTCGCGGTGGAGAAGGCGAGCGGGGCGGTGGTGCGCGGCCCCGACCTCTTCGCGAAGGGCGTCGCGGGCTTCGAGGGGGCGGAGGAGGCGATCCGCGGGGAGGCGCTCCGCGCGATCGAGGAGCTCTCCCCGACCGCGCGCGCGGACGTCGCCGAGGTGCAGGAGGCGCTCCGGACGTCCATCCGGAGGTTCTTCCGGCGGGAGGTCGGACGGCGCCCGTCGGTCCTGCCGGTGGTGCTGGAGCTGTAAGCTTTCGTCAGGGCCCGCGCCGCGCGGGCGGAAGGAACCCGATGCCGAGCTTCGACGTCGTCTCCGAGCTGAACCTCATGGAGGTCGAGAACGCGTTCAACCAGGCGCGGAAGGAGATCGCGCAGCGCTTCGACTTCAAGGGGACGAGCACCGACCTCGAGCGCGACAAGGAGGGGCACGTCGTCGTGAAGGCGGGCTCGGAGGGGCGCGCGGAGGCGGCCCTCGGCGTCCTCATGGAGAAGCTCGCGAAGCGCGGCGTGCCGCTCGAGGGGCTCGACCCGCAGAAGATCGAGCCCGCCTCGGGCGCCCACGTGCGCCAGCTCGTGAAGCTGAAGAAGGGGCTGAAGCAGGAGGACGCGAAGAAGATCGTCGCCCTCCTCAAGGAGGGCGGGCTCAAGGTTCAGGCCGCGATCCAGGGCGAGGCGGTCCGGGTCTCGGGCAAGAAGAAGGACGACCTCCAGGCGGCGATGCAGCGGATCCGCGGCGCGGCGCTCGGGGTCCCGCTCCAGTTCCAGAACTTCCGGGAGTGAGCGCGATCAGGCGGGGGCGGCTGGCCGCGCCGACAATCAGGAGGCTTTCCGGAATTCGGGCGGTCTCACCCGGCACGAGCGCGCCGTGGGTGGCGAGGCCGTGGACTATGCTTTTCGCGCTGCTCGTGGCCTTCCCGAGCGCGGTGGAGGGGCTGGTGCTTCTGGCGCCGTTCGTGCGGCTCGCGTCGGCCTGGGCGGGGGGTGCGAGCGGGGGCGTGGTGATCGGGGTCCATGAGGACCATGGTCACCCCCGTTGTTGCGCCGTGGGAAGGACATAGCCGGGCGGCCCGCTGGGCTCATCGCGCCGCGCCGCGCTCCGCCCTCTCCCGAACGCCGGCGACGAGGTCAGGGACCACCCGAGCGAGTCGTTCGAGTAGCTCCTCGAACGTCATCGGCGGGTTCTTCAGGTCGCCTGCCTGCTCGCGCAGCATCTCTACGAAGCCGTTCGGGTCGAAGTCGAACAGGTTGCAGAGGAACACGTCAGGCGACTGGGCCTCGATCCCTTCCGGCAACGGCGAGAAGTGCTTCGTGTTCTCGGTGGCGATAACCTGGGCGCCGGCCTTCACGGCCGCCGCGACGACATGACGGTCCTTCTCGTCGTTCGGCATCGCGGGGGTGAGCAGTTCGTAGCCGGATATCTCGGCCTCCGGGAAGTGCTCCTCTACCTTCGCCCGCAACCGCGCGGCCTTGTCGGCGGACATCACCGAATTCTCCACGAGGTTGCGCTCCATCTCGTCGAGGATCTCGCGGCTCCAGCGAAGCTGGAAAAACCCGCACGCCGCCGCGCGCAGGATCGTGTCCCGGAGCGTGAACGGATAGAGCAGGTTGGCGTCGATGACGACGACGAAGGGCGCGGGGACCATTCGACCTCGCGCCGAAGGTTACTTCAGCTCGGAGTCGTAGCCACCGAACTCCTGCGTCATCTGCGACAGTTCGCGGAGCCCCGCGCGCCGGTCCTTGTCGCGCTTCTCCTTGAAGACGAGGACGTCCTCGATCCGGAGCCGCCGGTGCTTTCCCGTCTTGCGAAACGGGATGCGCTGCCCTTCGAGGAGCCGGACGAGGTACTGCCTGGAAACGTTGAGGATGTCGGCCGCCTGCTGCGTTGTCACCTCGCGCCCCACCGGCACGACCGTGATCGAGTCGCCGCGTGCCATCACCTCGGCCACCCGCTCCAGCACGTAGAACACCGACTCGGGCAGCGGGATGGCCTTCCCCGCAGGACCGACGAGCTGGCACCGAGGCGCGGTACGCGCCCGGGCGTGGGCGATCCCTTCCAGTGCCTTGGAGAGCGCGACCACCTGGGCGTGCTGCTCGGGCGGCGCCGCGACGGGCGTCATCCGACGGATCTGGTCTTCCAAGGAGCGCAGGGCGTGGGCCATCGGAACCCCTCCGCGCCGCAACCTAACACCAAACGTCCCAAACGCAACCCCATACGACCCAACTGCAACCCAGTCGGTAGGTATGCGTGGGCGATTTCAGTCGGTTTCCTTCGCGGGTGCTCTCAAGGCACCAGGCGGTCACCCGGCTCGACGGGTGCGTACGCGGTAGGGCCGCACCACCTCGACCGCGAGGCCGACCTCCTCCGCGGCCGTCGTGACCGCGCAGCAGGTGGGCGCACAGCCCGGTGTACGCCGGGCGCGTGATCTTGAGGCGCGTCATCACTGCGCCTCGTGGTGCTGTTTGGATAGGGACCGATATCCGCTTTACGCGTCGTAAGCTCACGCGAATAGGCGCCCGGGCTTGCGGGTTGCGCGAGGGAGCGCAGGCGGTGACCGGTAGCCTCACGACCCCCGCGCCCAGTCGGTCCGGCCGGTGAGCTGCATGATCACGAACAGCGTCAGGATCGCGCCGATCGTGATCGCGAGGCCGGTGTACCCGCTCCAGAAGAAGGTGAAGGAGAAGAGGACGAGGTAGACGAGCTGCGGCAGGCCGACGAGCAGGAGCGCGGTCCGCCCGCCCACGAAGAGCCGCGCGTAGGACACGACGAGCGCGACCGAGACGACCGACGCCGCCGCGAAGGCGGGGCCGATCGCGACGTGGTCGATGAGGTACGCGAAGAGCAGGTGGAAGGCGAAGAAGGCGCAGGAGAGCAGGAAGTAGTTCACCGGGTGGATCGACCGCCCGCGCGCGGCGAGCAGCATCCCGGTCACGAAGAAGAAGAAGAGGAGCGAGACCGGCGCGAAGAAGGTGAGCTTCGCCGCGAGCGGCCCCGGGTTGAGCCGCTCGGGGAGCACGACGCCGATCGCCTTCGTGCCGACAATCTGGTCGAACCGCCACGTCCCTCGCCAGCCGCCGCCCGCCGGGCCGTGCTCGGAGGTGGAGAGCGACCCCGCGGGGAAGTCCACCGCGTCGAAGTCGGTCGTGACGGTGAGCCGGAAGCTCCGCGCCCGCCCCTTCTCCGGACCGAGCCCCTCTCCCGCCGTGCCGTACGACCAGCGCTCGGTGCCGCGCGCGCGGTAGGCGACCGTGAACGCGACCGCCTCGCCCGGCGCGAGGGTCCGCGCGAACGTCGCGTTCCCGCGGCTCGCCGATCCGACCTCCTCGAACGCGACCTCGATCGGCGCCCCGCGCGCGTCCGACACCGTGAACCCGTCGTAGGTGACGCCGGGCTCGATGGGAAAGGCGACGTGCGCGCGGCGCTCCTCCGCGCTGTCGTTCCGGAGGGCGTAGCGCCCCTGGAACGAGACGCCGTAGGTCGGGAACCAGAGGAGCCCCTTGCGGCGCTGCTCGAGGGAGAGCGCAACGTCCACGTCGGTGCGGTCGAGGACGAGCGGCCGCTTCGTCTCGACCGCGTCCTCGGCGGTCCCCACAGGGCGCGGACCTCCGCGCCGAGCGACCCGGTCACGGACCCGCTCCGGAAAGCGAGGGTGGAGCCGAGGATGGCCCAGGCGCCGGCGCAGCACAGCCAGACGAAGCCGATGGCGAGGAGTCGTCGCATGCCGGACCCGGGAGCAAGCCCCGGGCCGGTCGCCATCCGCGCGGAGCCCCTCGGGAATCCGCGCCGCGTGTCGCGCGGGACACGCGCCGCCGCGTCCCCCTCGCCTCGCCCGCCGGGCGGATTTGCCCCGGCCATTCCGGTCTGTTAGATCGCGGCCGCCCCCTTTGCCGACCCGCGTCTACATGCACACGCTCGGCTGCCCGAAGAACCGGGTGGACAGCGAGATCATGCTCGGGACGCTCGCCGAGGCCGGATACCGGCTCGTGCAGGATCCCGAGAAGGCCGACGTCGTCGTGGTCAACACCTGCGGCTTCATCGAGAGCGCGAAGGTCGAGTCGGTGGACGCGATCGTCGAGCTCGCCGAGCTGAAGCGGACCGGCCGCTGCAAGAAGCTCGTGGTCGCAGGCTGCCTCGTGCAGCGCCACGCGAGCGAGCTCGCGCGCTCGCTGCCGGAGGTGGACCACTTCCTCGGGACGGGCGCCTACGCCGACGTCGCGAAGATCGTCTCGGACGCGCAGGCGAAGCGGCTCGTCGTGCCGGATCCGGATTTCGTCCACTCGGCCTCGACCCCGCGGGTGAGCTCGCTCCCCGCGCACACCGCGTACCTCAAGATCGCCGAGGGCTGCGACAACGCCTGCGCCTTCTGCATCATCCCGAAGCTCCGGGGCCCGCAGCGCTCGCGTCCGATCGAGGACGTCGTCGCCGAGGCCGAGGGACTCGCGTCACGGGGGGCGATCGAGCTCTCGCTCGTCGCGCAGGACCTCACCGCCTGGGGCAACGACCTCGCCGGCCGCCCCCGGCTCCACGCGCTCCTGCGGGCGCTCGCGAAGGTCGACGGGATCCGCTGGCTCCGCTGCCACTACGCCTACCCGCGCGACGTCCCGGACGCGCTCCTCGCCGCGCTCGCGGACGAGCCGAAGATCGTGAAGTACCTGGACATGCCGCTCCAGCACTCCTCCGACCGGCTCCTCCGCGCGATGAAGCGCGGCCGCGACTCCGCCTTCCTGCGCGAGCTCGTGGCGCGGCTGCGGCGGGACGTGCCGGGGATCGTGCTCCGGACCTCGCTCATCGTCGGCCTTCCCGGCGAGACCGACGCGGACTTCGAGGACCTCCTCGAGTTCGTCGAGGCGTCGCGCTTCGAGCGGCTCGGGGTCTTCGAGTTCTCGCCCGAGGAGGGCACGCCGGCCGCGACGATGTCGCGCCAGGTCCCCGCCGCGGTGAAGCGCGCACGGTTCGAGCGGGTGATGGAGCTGCAGCAGGGGATCTCCCGCGCGCACCAGAAGGCGATGATCGGGCGCAGGGTGGAGGTCCTCGTCGAGGGGGCGTCGGAGGAGACCGAGCACCTCCTCGCCGGCCGCCACGCGCAGCAGGCGCCCGAGATCGACGGGCTCACCTACGTGAACGACGGCGTCGCGTACCCCGGCGAGATCGTCACCGTCGAGGTGACCGACGCGGCCGACTACGACCTCGTCGGCCGGGTGGTGTCCCGCGAGCCGGGGCGGGCGGCCCGGCCCCTCCCGCGGAAGGCGCCGCACGCGCCGAAGCCGCGCCGCGGCGGGCTCCCGGTCGTCGGCTGATTCCCACTCCCCGGGCGACGAAGATCGGATCGGGCTGGCGCGACGTCACCTGCCGGCGGCGTCGATCCGGCGCACGTCCTTTGGCAGCTTCACGTCGAAGGCGGCATCCGCGACGCCGGCGTTCCGTCGCACGCCGGTGAGCTTCACCTCGTTCACATTGCCCGCGCCGTCGTCGACCCGCGTGGCGGTGACCTCACCCGAGGGGCCGACCGACAGGGTGATGGACTCGACCCGCGGATCGGCCTCCCGGGGCCGGAGGACGAGCGTGCCGCCGTCGCCCCCGGCGAGCGTGAACTCGCGCGCGAGATCGCCCTTCCCGAGGAGGAAGGTCACCGCCGCGCTCATCGCGGACGCGTCGAACCGCTCGTCGACGTAGGCCTGGTTCTCCTCCGGCTCGTACTGCACGAGGCGCGAGCCCTTCACGGCGACGGTCTTCCGGGCGGGCTGATCGTAGTCCCAGCGCATCATCCCGGGCTTCTTCACGCGCAGCGTACCCGACGAGACCTGCCGGCGGCCGAACCCGGAGTAGGTGTAGGTCTGCTGGAAACGCGCCTCGAGGTCGCGGGTGGACTCGTAGTAGGCCTGCACCTTGCGGGCGAGCTCCGCGGCGCGTTCGGAGCCGGGCAGCGCCGGCGCGGCGGCGAGGAGGGCGGCGAGGAGGAGCGGCATGCGTTTGTACCTACCATCCCTCCGGACGGTCCGCCCGCCCCCCGGATTCACCGCCCCGGCCCCGGCGCCCGCCTTGACGCCCGGGGGGCCCCGCGCGATCCTGCCCGACCTCGATGCGCCGGCTCACCCACGTCCTCGCGTTCTCCGCGGCCCTCCTCGCCGCCGGCTGCAGTGGCAAGTCCGACTGCCAGCTGATGCAGGAGCGGCTCTGCTCCTGCACCGGAGCGACGAGCGACGCCTGCGCGACGCAGGCGGAAAATCTAGTGAACGGGCTCGACCTGGAGCAGAAGAGCCCGTGCGGCCCGCTCCTCTCCTCGTGCAACCCGCCGAGCGACGCGACGCTCTGCGAGTGGATCCACACGCCCGACGGAAAGATCGCCTGCGGCCTCGCGATCGATCCCACGAGCCCGACGACCACCACGCCGTAGCCGTCGCTGAGTCGTCGCTAGCTCGGGATCCCGAGCGGGGTCCGCAGCCCGGAGGTCGGCGCGACCAGCCCGTCCGCGAACCGCCCCGCGATCCGCTCGCCGCACCTCGCGCAGGCGTCGCCCTTCATCGCCACCCGGCGGACCGCGAACCAGTCGCGCTCGATCAGCCTCGCCCCGCAGCGCGGGCAGGAGGTGGTCTGGCCCTCCCGGTCGTGGACGTTCCCCACGTAGACGTGGCGGAGCCCCGCGGCGCGCGCGATGGCGCGGGCGCGGGTGAGCGTCGGGGGCGGCGTGTGCGGCCGATCCATCATCTTGTAGTCGGGGTGGAAGGCGGTGAAGTGGACCGGGACGTCCGGCCCCATCCGCGAGAGCACGAAGTCGGCGAGGGCGCGGGTCTCGTCCTCCGCGTCGTTCAGCCCCGGGATCATGAGGTTCGTCACCTCGACCCAGACGTCGGTCTCCTTCGCGAGCCACTCGAGCGTCTCCTTCACCGGCTCGAGGTGCGAGAGCGTCGCCTGGGAGTAGAAGCGCTCGGTGAACGCCTTCAGGTCCACGTTCGCGGCGTCCATGTGGCGGAAGACGTCCTCGCGCGCCTCCCGCCCGATGTAGCCTGCCGTCACGAAGACGGTGAAGAGGCCACGGGCGTGCGCCTCCCTCGCCACGTCGATCGCGTACTCCGCCCAGATGGTGGGATCGTTGTAGGTGAACGCGACGCCGGGGCAGCCGCGCGCGATCGCGAGGTCGACGACGCGCTCCGGGGTCCAGGACGGCTGGGAGAGCCGCTCGTCCTCGCGCGCCTTCGAGATGTCCCAGTTCTGGCAGAAGCGGCAGCCGAGGTTGCAGCCGGCCGTCCCGAAGGACAGCACGGTCGCGCCCGGGTGGAAGTGGTTGAGCGGCTTCTTCTCGATCGGATCCACCGCGAAGCCGGTGGTGGTGCCCCAGCCGGCGGTGACGAGCCGGCCGCCCCGGTTCCGGCGGATGAAGCAGAACCCGTCCTGCCCCTCGCCGATCCGGCACTCCCGCGGACAGAGGGTGCAGAGCACCTTCCCGCCGGGCGCCGGCTGCCAGTAGCGCGCCTCGTGGAGCACGGCCCCATTGTAACGCCCGCGGTCGAGGAGGCACGCGCCGGACGGGCGAGGCCCCACTCGCCGGGGACCCCCGCCGGTGCTATCTAGAGTGCGTCCGATGAACTTCCGCGAAGCCGTCGCACGCCGGGTCCTCGTCTTCGACGGGGCGATGGGCACCCAGATCCAGCGCCACGAGCTGAAGGCCGCGGAGTACGGCGGCAAGGAGGGCGCGAACGACCTCCTCGTCCTCACCCGCGCGGACCTCATCGAGGACATCCACGCCCGCTACTTCGCCGTCGGCTGCGACGTGGTGGAGACGAACACGTTCGGCTCCTCGCGCCTCAAGCTCGACGAGTACGGCCTCGGCCACCGCACCTACGAGGTGAACTTCAAGGCGGCGATCGTCGCCCGGCGGGCGGCCGACCGCTTCTCGACGCCGGAGCGCCCCCGCTTCGTGGCGGGCTCGATGGGGCCGACCGGGCTGCTCCCGTCGTCTTCCGACCCCGCCCTCGGCAACATCACCGCCGACGCGCTCGAGCGGATCTACTTCGAGCAGGCGAAGGGGCTCATCGAGGGCGGCGTCGACGCGCTCATCCTCGAGACCCACCAGGACATCCTCGAGCTGCGCGCGGCCGCGCTCGCGGCGGACGCTTGCCGGCGAGAGAGCCTGCGCGACGTCTTCCTGATCGCCCAGCCGACCCTCATCGACGCGAACGGCCGGATGCTCCTCGGGACGGACATCGCCTCGGCGGTCGCGACCCTGGAGCGGCTCCCGGTCGACGCGATCGGGCTCAACTGCTCGACCGGTCCGGACGAGATGCGGGCGTCGGTGAAGCTGCTCGCGGAGAAGACGAGCCACTACGTCTCGGTGCTCCCGAACGCCGGGATGCCCGAGAACGTGGACGGGCACGCCGTCTACAAGCTCTCCCCCGACGGGCTCGCCGAGGCGCTCGCCTCCTTCGTGCGCGAGCTCGGGGTCGACATGGTGGGCGGCTGCTGCGGCACGACCCCCGAGCACCTCGCGAAGGTGGTCGAGCGGATCCGCGCCCTCGACGGCGCGCCGCGCCGGGTCCGGCCGCGCCCCGCCGCCGACCTCTCCTCCGCGATGAAGGCGGTCCCCCTCGCGATGGAGCCGCGCCCGCTCGTCGTGGGCGAGCGGCTCAACGCGCAGGGCTCACGCAAGGTGAAGGAGCTGCTCCTCGCCGACGACTTCCCCGCCCTCGTGCAGATCGCGCGTGGCCAGGTGGAGGCGGGCGCGCACGTCCTCGACGTGTGCGTGGCGCTGAACGAGCGAGACGACGAGGGCGCCCAGATGCGGGCGCTCGCGAAGCTCCTCTCGCAGGCGGTCGACGCGCCGCTCATGATCGACTCCACCGAGCCGGACGTCATCGAGGGCGCGCTCAAGGTCTACCCCGGCCGCTGCATCGTCAACTCGGTGAACCTCGAGAAGTCCGGCGAGCGCGTGAAGAAGGTCCTCCCGCTCGTCCGGCGCTACGGCGCGGCGGTGGTCGCGATGACCATCGACGAGAAGGGCATGGCGCAGACCGCCGACCGCAAGGCCGAGATCGCCAAGCGCATCGTGCAGGTCGCGGCGGAGTATGGCATCGGGCCCGACGCGCTCGTCTTCGACGCCCTCACCTTCACGCTCGCGACCGGCGGGGAAGAGTACCGCCGGAGCGCGGTCGAGACGCTCGAGGGGATCCGGCGCATCAAGGCGGAGAACCCGGGCGTCTTCACGACCCTCGGCGTCTCGAACGTCTCGTTCGGGCTCGCGAAGCAGGCGCGCGAGGTCGTGAACTCGGTGTTCCTGTACCACGCGGTCCGCGCCGGGCTCGACCTCGCGATCGTGAACCCGAAGGACATCCTCCCGTACCCCAGCGTGGGCGAGGTCGAGCGGACCCTCGCGGAGGACCTCGTCTTCGACCGACGCCCCGACGCGCTCGCGCGCCTCATCGCGCACTTCGGCGACAAGGGCGCCGGGAAGGCGGTGATCACGGAGGACCTCCTCGCCGGCAAGAGCGCCGAGGAGCGAATCCACCTCCAGATCCTCCACCGGCGCCCGGAGGGGATCGAGGCGCTCATCGACGAGGCGCTCACCCGCCGCCCCGCGGTCGCGGTGCTGAACGAGCTCCTCCTCCCCGCCATGAAGGACGTGGGTGACCGCTTCGGCGCGGGCGAGCTCATCCTCCCCTTCGTCCTCCAGTCGGCGGAGGTGATGAAGAAGGCGGTGGCCCATCTCGAGAAGTTCCTCGAGCGCAAGGCGGGAACGACGAAGGGGACGGTGGTGCTCGCGACCGTCTACGGGGACGTCCACGACATCGGCAAGAACCTCGTGAAGACGATCCTCTCGAACAACGGCTTCACGGTGCACGACCTCGGGAAGCAGGTGCCGGTCCCGACCATCATCGAGCAGGCGGTCGCCCTCGGCGCGGACGCGGTCGGGCTCTCCGCGCTCCTCGTCTCGACCTCGAAGCAGATGCCCTTCTGCGTCGAGGAGCTGCACCGCCGGAACCTCTCCTTCCCGGTGGTGATCGGCGGCGCCGCGATCAACCGCCGCTTCGGCTACCGCACCCACTTCACGCAGGACGGCACCCCGTACGCGGGCGGCGTCTTCTACGCGAAGGACGCGTTCGAGGGGCTCGACATCGTCGAGCAGCTCGTCTCGCCCGAGAAGCGGGACACGCTGAAGCACGCGGTGCTGCAGAAGGCGCTCGCCGCGAAGGACGCGCCGGCCGAGGTCGCGGCGGCCCCCGCCCCGGCGCGCCGCTCCGAGGTGCGCCGGGCGGAGAAGATCCCCACGCCGCCGTTCTGGGGGCCGCGGGTCGTGCCCGCCGGCCAGGTCCCGCTCGCGGAGGTCTGGCCGCACCTCGACCTCGACGAGCTCTACAAGCTGCAGTGGGGCGTCCGGCTGAAAGGGGCCGAGTACGAGAAGGCGATCCGCGAGGAGTTCGGCCCGCGGCTCGAGGAGCTGAAGAGCGAGGCCCAGGCGAAGGGCTGGCTCGTCCCGAAGGTGGTCTACGGCTACTTCCCGTGCCACGCCCAGGGGAACGACCTCGTGGTGCTCGATCCGGTGCACCGGAAGGCGGAGGTCGCGCGGCTCGCGCTGCCGCGGCAGCGCGACGACCGGCACCTCTGCATGGCCGATTGGTTCCGCGAGGAGCCGGGCTCGGACGTCTGCTCCTTCCAGGTCGTCACCGTCGGTGACCAGGCGTCGCGGCTCGCGAACGAGGCGCAGGAGCGGGGCGACTACACCTACGGCCTCTTCCTGCACGGCCTCGCGGTGGAGGCGGCGGAGGCGCTCGCGGAGCGCTGGCACCGGCAGGTCCGGACCGAGCTCGGCCTCCCCGAGGGCCAGGGGAAGCGCTACTCGCCGGGCTACCCGTCCTGGCCGGAGCTGACGGATCAGGCGCAGCTCTGGAAGCTCCTCGAGCCCGACAAAGCCATCGGCGTCTCGCTCACCGAGGGGCACCAGATGGTGCCGGAGCAGTCGACCTCCGCGATCGTCCTGCACCACCCGGACGCGATCTACTTCGTGATTCGCTAGTGCCCCGACCGAGCCTCCCCCGTGAAGGGCGGGCGCAGCGGTCGCCGAAGGAGGCCACGGGATGGAGCTCTCGGAGCTGAAGATCATCGTCACGGGCGCCGCGCAGGGAATGGGCGCCCACTTCGCGCGCCGCCTCGCCGAGGCCGGGGCGAAGGTCGCGGCGGGGGACGTGAACGAGCAGGGTCTCGCCGCGCTGCCCGCGGGGATCCACCGCCGCCGGCTCGACGTGTCCGACGAGGCGGACGTCGCCGCGTTCGTCGCCTGGGCCCAAGGGTCGATGGGCGGGCTGAACGCGCTCGTGAACAACGCGGGGATCCTCCGCGACGGGCTGCTCGTGAAGCGGGACCGCGCGACCGGCGAGGTGACGACGCTCTCTCGCAAGGACTGGGACGCGGTGATCGGCGTGAACCTCACCGGGGCGACGCTCATGGCGCGCGAGACGGTCGCGGCGATGGCGCGGGCGGGGACGCGCCCGGGCGTCATCGTGAACCTCTCCTCGATCGCGCGCCACGGGAACCGCGGGCAGTCGAACTACGTGGCGGCGAAGGCCGCGCTCGCCGCGAACACCGTGACCTGGGCGCGCGAGTTCGCGCCGTTCGGGATCCGCGTGGGGGCGATCGCGCCGGGGATGATCGAGACGCCGATGACGCAGGGGATGAACCAGAAGGCGCGCGACGCGCTTGTCTCGATGATCCCGGTCGGCCGGATCGGCGCGCCGGAGGACATCTGGCGCGCGCTGCGCTTCGTCCTCGAGTGCGACTACTTCTCCGGCCGCTGCGTGGACGTGGACGGCGGACTGGCGATGTAGCGCGCGAGCGCTCCGACCGAGGCTAGGTCCCGGGCTTCTTGCCGGGCGCCGGGATCGTCTGCCCGGGGATCCGCCCCGGCTCCGGCGTGCGCGCCGGCGCGGACATCCGCTGCGGCGCGGGTGTCCGCCCGGGGACGGGCGTGCGGCCCCCGAGGTCGAGCGTCCCGAGCTGGCCCGGGAGCGGCGTCAGGGCGGGCCCCTTCCCCGCCTTCGCCTCCGCCATCGCCCTGAAGTTCGCGCGCGCGGCGAAGAAGCGCGCGAGCTTCAGGTCCTCGGCCCGCATGTGGACCTCGAGCGCCTCGGACAGCTCCGACACGCCCTCGACCAGGTCGTATCGGGGGGGCGGCTCGACCGCGTCGGCGAGGGTGCGGAGGAGGGCGTCGTGGTTGCGGGCGTGCTCGGAGATCCCCGGGTACCCGGCGTTCTCCATCCAGCGCTCCTCGTCACGCCAGTGCTCGGCGAGCGCGAGCGACAGGGTCCGGAGCGTGGCGCGCACCTCGTCGAGCT
>WNGL01010960.1_pt1 | contig 18792 bp, 16 predicted proteins | sample 5400591 | NCBI WGS metagenome assembly WNGL01 (sample SAMN13153377, study PRJNA577476) | soil metagenome | isolation source: 80 cm soil or saprolite under Garry oak tree replicate 1 | place: USA:California | collected 2016-06-15 | reverse complement strand
TCATCGACGGCCGGTCCGCGCCGGCCTATCGCCGCGGCGGCCCGCCGGTCGTGGAGGTCGACTGCCACAGCCACCGCGGGCTGCAGTTCGGCGGCGACTCCGCCCATTCCGCGCTGCTCGCCCTCGCCGTCGACAACGCCAGCGGCGCCGGGATCAGCCTCCGGGCGGGCTTCGTCACGCTCGACGGCGACTACGTCGGCCTGAACCTGGCCGGCCGGCCGTCCGGCAGCCACGGCGACGGCGTGTACATCGCGCCGACCTCGTCGCACGACGTCATCGGCCGCAACCCGTCGGGCGCCTCAGGAGCGGTGTCGAACGTCATCTCCGGCAACCGCGGGAGCGGGATCGTCCTGGCCGGATCGACTTCGTGGACTCGGCCACCGGCCAGGCCAACGACCCGACCGGTGACAAGGGCACCACGACCCCGGTGTTCGTGGTACCGCCGCTCGGCAACCTGATCTCCGGCAACGCGGGCACCGGGGTGTTCATCGGCAGCGGCTCGGCGGGCAACGTGCTGAACGGCAACTTCATCGGAACCACGGCCAACGGCGACGCCAGGCTCGGCAATGGCGGCAGCGGCGTCTGGATCGACCGGGCCGGCCGCAACTCGCTGATCGGCTGCCGCTTCGTCAACAACCCGTTCGTCTACTACAACGTGGTCAGTGGCAACGGTGGCAACGGCCTGCGGGTCACCGACTCGGACGGGACCGTCGTCCAGGGCAACTTCTTCGGCATAGGGGCGAACAATACGGCGATCATCGGGAATAGCCGCAACGGCATCCTGGTCGACGGGTCGTCGGCGAACACCCAGGTCGGCGGGGTGATCCCGCTCGGCAACGTGTCGGCGGGCAACCGCGCGAACGGCATCGCGGTGACGGGCAAGGCGCGCGGGTTCGTGACCTTCAACACCTTCGGCGGGCTGCTCGCCTTCAAGGGCGCCGCGCCCAACGGACGCGACGGCCTGCTGGTCACGTCCGCCGGCGGCGACAACCTGGCCCGCACGAACGTGTTCTCCGGCAACCGGGGCAACGGCATCGAACTGGCGGGCAACGCCTCTGGCGTAACCATCGACCCCGACATCGCCGGCCTGACCACCGACGGCAACGCGGCCCTGCCGAACGGCGGCGACGGCCTGCGCATCGACGGCACCGCCCACGGCAACACCGTCGGCGGCAGGCTGCGCTCGGTCATCCCGCAGAACACGTTCTCGGCCAACGCCGGGTACGGCATCGCGATCACCGGCGCGGCGCACGGCAACCGGGTGTTCCGCACCTTCGTCGGCACGACGATCGGCGGCCTGGACGCGCTTGGCAATGGCCGCGGCGGCGTCCTGATCGGCGGCACCGCCTTCCGTAACGCGATCGGCGTTGCTCGCCTGCACCGTGCCAACATCATCAGCGGCAACCACGGCAACGGCGTGACGCTGCGGGCAGGCACCCGCCGCAACCGGGTAGTCGGCAACTTCATCGGCATCAACAGGATCAGGCGGCCGCTGCCGAACGCCGGCCGCCCGGTGCTTGATCTGGGCCGGGGGAACGTGATCCGGAGCAACAGGCTCTGAGCCGGGGACCGTCTTGCCGCGCACCATGCGGCAAGACGCGTCCCCGGTGGCCAGACCTGACCGACGAGCCAGGCAAACGACGCTTGCGACGAGGACACCGCACCCATGGCTGAAGGTCGCCGCCGCATCGGCCTGCTCTCCGATCAGCCGGATCATCCCCAATCCGACCAGGTAGCTGGCCAGCGGCTCAGGCTGAAGCCCTGCCAGGACCTGCCTCGTCCTGCCCCCAGCGCCCGATCGTGACATCTGCGCGGTCATCGCGCCAGCTCCGATCCGGCGCTCGCGCGCCAGTCGGCTATCCGGACCAGCGTCTCCAGGTAAGCCAGGATGAACGGCCCGTAGCTGTCACGCAGCGCCAGCGCGGATCTTGTCCATGAAACGGCCCCGCCGAGGTTGAACTGCTGGAGGTCCACCGTCAGTTCGGCGGCTGGACGGCCGAACAGCGCTGGCACGGACCAGGCCGTGCCGTGCTCCAGACCCAGCAGCACGCTCATGGTCGCTTGGTCAGGTTCGCGTGCCTGGAGCCGAAGCTTGCCGTGATGGGCCAGCACCAGGTAGCGGACGAGTTCCGTCTCGGCGGTTCCGTCCACGAGCCCGCGCAACGGACCGTCGACCAGCAGGAGAGAGGCGAGTTCGTGCCGGAACGCGACATCCCCGGCGAATCTGAGCCGGCCATCTCGGCCCGACTTGGCCCACGGCCTGCCGTTGCCCACCCGCTCTCTGTCGTCTGCGTCGGCCAGGGCGCACAGCGCGTCTTGCCAGATCTTGTGTGCCTTTCCAGCGTCATGCAGGTAGGCGGCACAGACGACGGCCGGGGCGGCACGGTCCGGCAGGCTGGGCCTCAGCACCGTAAGCAAGGCAGCAGCCTGGTCACGAGTCTCGTCGCTGTGCTGCTGCAAGGACACCCAGTTACGCTGGGCCACACTGGCCGAGTCAGCGCGGAAGAGGTCTTCGGCACCGGCCGCCACCTCTGACCGTGAGACTAGCTCTGGGCTGCCGGTCACCGAGCCGCGCACCGCCGGATCGAAGCCGGTCACCGCGTCATAGCCGCCATCCGAGGCCGCCGCGAGCAGCACTTCGCCCGGCCGGGCGCGCTCTTGCGGAGTCACTCGGGTCCAGCGGCCTCTCACCTGGTCAAGCCGCCAGATGGGAACGCGCTTAGCCAGCACGGCCACCTCACTCAGCGGCGCCCGGCAGCGCCACTCACTGGCGGGTGCCTTGGCATCGGCCGGCGGTCGACCATCCGCTGCGGGCCGACCGTCCACCATTTCGGGCTCCCAGATGGCCCAGACGAGCTGCGCGTCGAGGTCGTCAGCGTCCCGAACGTAGGGAGCCACATCCAGGTCAGCGCCGCTGAGGTCCGGAGCAGTGTCGAAGAGCCCCATAAGGTCGGGCCGGCGCAGTACAGCGACGGCTGCCTCGGTGGTGGCCACCGGCCGACCCAGCAGCTCCTCGCCGGTCACCAACTCGCCCTCGAGAGCCTGCAACTCGGCCACAGACGCTGCGATGTCCCGTTCCTCGTAGGGCTGGTGCCTGACGGGCGGGACCCAGCACAGCTGCGCACCGTCGACCCTGCCTGTGCGGTTGCATCGCCCGGCCCTCTGCACGATGCACGGCCAGGGCGCCGCCTCCGTCACGAGGAGCGCGGCGTTCAGGTCGAGCCCTGCCTCTACTACCTGGGTCGCGACGACGATGTGACCAGCCTCACCAGGCGGCATGGTGACCTTCCGCGCCAGCGCTTGCCGGTCGTTGCCGCGGAACCGGGAGTGAATCAGTGTCCGTGTCGCAGCCCCGGCAGGCAAGGCCTCGAAGACCTTCCTGGCGGCATCGACCGTGTTGAGCACGACAAGCGTCAGCGTTCCAAGCCTGTGCCGCTCCGCCACTTCGACGGCTATCGCCCGATAAGCACCCGGCTCCATCGGCAGACGCCGCACGGTGCGGCGTGCACAAAGCCGCGTGGCCAGTTCGCCAGTGCGCTCCGCCGGCTCGATCGCCAGCACGTCCTGCTGGTCGGGAGCCGGATTGTCGACTGTGTCAAGCAGCGATCTCCGTACGGTCGCTGACATGCATGTCAGCCCGAACGGCTCGGCTGTTCCGAACGTCATCGCGAACGCCGCCAGCTGGCGCAGCGTTGTCGTCGATTCCGGGCAGAGTTGGATCTCATCAATGACCCAATGCGCGCCGTTCGTCACGAGCGCGAAGTCAATCGGATAGGTCGCCCGGCCTATTCCGTAACCTCGGTTCAGCGCCTTGCTGACCAGGGAATCCACTGTGCCGATCACCACTGCCGGGCTATGCATGTCCTGCCGCCATCGCCATTGAGTCGCCCCCTCGCCACCCATCACCACGTGCAGCGCGACCTGCTCGGTCAGGCCAAGCCTGCCCAGCCATCCACTCGCCTCGGCCGCGACCTGCTCGACAAGACTGCGCTGCGGCAGCGCATAGATGAGCCGACGCGGCGTCCCTTCTCGATCCGGCCCGTACAGCCGCCGCCACAGCCAGGCCAGCACGATCCCCGTCTTGCCAGCTCCCGTCGGTGCCCGCACCACGGCCGGCAGGCCAGCTTGCGCGAGGCGGCATTGGTAGCCGTACGGAGAGAGGCCAGTGGCCGTGACAAAAAAGTCCTCAAAGCCAGTCACTTAGGTCACCCTTCTCACGAATCCCGTCGCAGCAGTGCAGACGCAATTAAGCTCTCACCCGCCAGTCCGATAGCCGCGCCATGACGGACTGGTTGGCCTCCCAGCCGTACTGCTTCCATGAATTTCCTGCAAGTTCCAGTGTTTCCCAGAACTACTCGCGCATCAGGGAGCGTGCCGAGTCCCCCGATCGCGGGGCGGCATGCCCAGACGTGGGGCTGGTCACACTCAAGTTGGGATGCCGGCGGCGCCCCGCATCTGGCCGATTGCGGAGACGAGCGAAGCGGAGAACACAAGGCTGATGAGTGACGACGCGGTCATGCCGCAGATTGGCCGACGAACAGGAACTGCTCGAGTTCGCGCGGAGTACGTCGCCCGCGGGATTCGCCCTGGGAGGACTGGCCGCGCGGGCCGTGCCGCCGACCGTGCGGATCGTCGTCCTGCCCGGCGGTCCCTCATCGGCTCCGCGCAGGATCCGAGCACGGTTAAGCCGACCAGCTCAGGTCGCCGCAGTTCTAGCCAGGTCGCCCGGTTTCATGATCCGCGAGGATCTGACGCGTCAGGCCCTACCGATCCTCTGTGGTCATGATTCCGCCTCGGCGAGCACGTCCAGGATCTGCTCGCCGTACCTGGCCAGCTTGGCGTCGCCGACGCCGCTGATGCCCGCGAGCTCGGCCAGCGTCGCGGGCGGCTGCGCGGCGATCTGGCGCAGCGTCGCGTCGTGGAAGATCACGTAGGCGGGCACGCCCTGCTCCCTGGCGGCCGCGGCGCGCCAGGCGCGGAGCCGCTCGAACCGGGCCGCGGCGGCCGGTGCCAGCTCGGCAGCCGGGTCCATGTCCGGTCGGCTGGCCCTGGCCCGCGCGCGCGCCCGTGCCGCGGGCTCCGGCTCGCGGCGCAGCAGGACCTGCCGCTGCCCGGACAACACCGAGCCGCTGGCCTTGGTCAGCGCGAGCGTGCCGTAGTCGCCCACGACCGCCAGCAGCCCCTGCGCGAGCAGTTGCCTGACGACGCCGCGCCACTCGCTTTCGCGCAGCTCCTCCCCGATGCCGAACACGGTCAGCGAGGCGTGGTCGTTCTCGATCACCTTCGGCGTCTTCCTGCCGAGCAGGATGTCGACGACCTGGCCGGCCCCGTATCGCTGCCCGCGCTCCCGGTGCAGCCGCAACACCGCCGACAGCAGCTTCTGCGCCGCGATCGTGCCGTCCCACGTCTGCGCGGGCGACAGGCAGGTGTCGCAGTTGCCGCACGGCTCGGCGGACTCGCCGAAGTAGCCGAGCAGCTGGGCGCGGCGGCACTGCACGGTCTCGCACAGCGCCAGCATCGCGTCCAGGTGCGCCGACTGCCTGCGCCGGTGCGCGAGGTCGCCCTCTGAGGAGTCGATCAGCCGGCGTTGCAGCACGACGTCGGCCAGCCCGTACCCGAGCCAGGCGGTGGCCGGCAGGCCGTCTCGCCCGGCCCTGCCGGTCTCCTGGTAGTAGCCCTCCACCGACTTCGGCAGGTCAAGGTGCGCGACGAACCGCACGTCCGGCTTGTCGATGCCCATGCCGAACGCGATCGTCGCGACCATCACCAGGCCGTCCTGGCGCAGGAACCTGGACTGGTTGGCGGTCCTGGTGCGAGCGGCGAGCCCGGCATGGTACGGCAGCGCGGTGATGCCGTTGCGGGTCAGGAAGTCCGCGGTCTTCTCGACCGACGCGCGGGACAGGCAGTAGACGATGCCCGCGTCGCCGGGATGCTCGGCCCGCAGCAGCGTGAGCAGCTGCCGCAGCGGCTCCGCCTTCGGCTCGATCCGGTACCTGATGTTCGGCCGGTCGAAACTCGCCACGAAGTGCCTGGCCGACTCCAGGTTCAGCCTGGACGCGATCTCGGCCCTGGTGGCCCTGGTTGCCGTGGCGGTCAGCGCGATCCGCGGCACCGAAGGCCAGCGCTCGTGCAGCGCCGACAGGGCGAGGTAGTCAGGCCGGAAGTCGTGGCCCCACTGGGACACGCAGTGCGCCTCGTCGATCGCGAACAGGCCGATCCTGCCGCGGTCGAGCAGCCGCAGCGTGGACTCGGACCGCAGCCGCTCAGGCGCCAGGTAGAGCAGGTCGAGCTCGCCGGCCAGGAATTCGGCCTCCATCGCGCGGCGCTGGTCAGGGAGCTGGGTGGAGTTGAGGAAGCCGGCCCGCACGCCGAGGGCGAGCAGCGCGTCGACCTGGTCTTGCATGAGGGCGATCAGCGGCGAGACGACGACTCCGGTGCCTGGCCGGATCAGCGCCGGGATCTGGTAGCACAGCGACTTGCCGCCGCCCGTTGGCATCAGCACGAGCGCGTCGCCGCCGCCGACCAGGTGCTCGATGATCTCGAGCTGGGGACCGCGGAACGAGTCGTAACCGAACACGCGGCGCAGGATGCCGGCCGCTCCGCCCAGATTCTCGCGGGGAGTTCCGGGGGGTCGTCGCCCCGGCCCAGCTCCATCGATGGCTGCGGACGTCACGGCGCCAGTGTAGGTGGCGCCGGTGACGCTGGCCCGCGGGCGGAACGGGAAGCGGTCACGAAATGTCCTGGCCCAGGCCGGGGAGGTCGCGTGATGGCGGAGAGCGAGCCGCCGCCGACGAACTGGCCGGCTAGCCACGGAGGGCGCGGTCACGGTCGCGAAAATATCCGTCACCTGACCGATGTCTCCGCATGCAAGTTTCAGCAACAGTTGACATGGCACTCTCGCGCCAGTCCGTCTCGGCTGTCTGTCCCATGCCTGCCCTGTTCCGAGAGCGTGCCCCTGGCGATCCGCACTGCCGCTCGCCGCACGGGCCTGCCGCACGGGCCTGCCGCACGGGCCTAGCACGCGAACCTGGCCGCACGGACCTGGCAGTAAGGAGGAACTGTGGATACCTTGAGGCTCAAGGACAGTTTCTCCCGGGTGGCCATGTACGGCGACGAAGTGCCGTTGTTCTTCTATTCCGACCTTTTCATTAAGCACCCCGAGGTCAGGGATCTCTTTCCGATCTCGATGAAGGTGCAGCGCGAGCACCTGATCGCCGCTTTAGCGCAGATCGTGTCCCAGGTCGACCGCGTGGACGACCTCGGCGTGTTCCTCCAGGGCCTGGGCCGGGATCACCGTAAGTTCGGCGCCCTCGCCGAGCACTACGACGCCGTCGGGGACAGCCTGCTGACGACCCTCGCGCACTTCGCCGGCGATACCTGGACCCCCGAGCTCGCCTCGGACTGGAGCGACGCCTACAGCCTGGTCGCCAGCGTCATGATCACGGCCGCCAAGGACGACGAGGCGAGCAAGCCCGCCTACTGGCAGGGAACCGTCATCTCCTGCGAGCGGAAGGCCTTCGACATATCCGTGCTGCAGGTGCGGCCGGAACCGCGGCTGGAGTTCACGCCCGGCCAGTCCGTCGCGATCGAGTCACCGCAGCGGCCGCGCCTGTGGCGCTACTACTCGATCGCGAACGCGCCGCGAGAGGACAAGACGCTCGACTTTCATGTCAGGCTGATCGACGGCGGGGCCGTGAGCATGGCCCTCACCTACGGCCAGACCGTCGGCGGATCGCTGCGGATCGGGCCGCCGGTCGGGGTGCTGACGCTCGACACCAATTCACGCCGCGACATTCTCATGGTCGCGGGAAGCACGGGCCTGGCGCCGCTCAAGGCGATCGTCCAGCAGATCGCCGGCCTGCAGGTGCCGCCGCACGTGCACCTGTTCTTCTGCGCCAGGAACGCGGACGGGCTCTACGACCTTCCCAGCCTGGAGAAGCTGGCCGCCGAGCACCACTGGCTGACCGTGGTGCCCGCGGCTACCGCCGACAGCAGATTCCGCGGCGAGTCGGGCAGCGTCCCCGACGTGGTGATGCGCGCGGGCAACTGGTCAGGACACGATGCCTACCTGGCCGGTCCGACGGAGATGGTGCGCGAGACGTCCGCGCGGCTGACCTCGGCAGGAACGCCGCGAGACCAGATACATGTCGAGGATTTCGGGTGGAGTGAGCCATGACGGTGGCCTGGCAGGAAGACCAGAAGAGACTGACCCCCGACGACGTGCAGGCAGTCGCCTTCCCGCTGTCCAGGCTGGGACGGCGCGGATTCGACGAAGAGCACGTCCGGGCGTTCCTGCAAGAGGTCGAGCGCGAGATTGTCACGCTGCTGAACGAGAAGGTCTCGCTGTGGAACGAGGTGGAGCGGCTCCGCAGGCGAATAGGATGCCCACGTCCACGCGGTGCGGATCCTGTCGAACGCCCAGCTCACCGCGGACCGCTACGTCGCGGATGCGCAGGCCTACAGCCACCGGCTCACCGAGGAGGCCAGGACGCGGCGGGACGAGATACTGGTTGAGGCGCAGCAGCACGCCGACATGGTGCTCGAGGAGGCCTCGTCGCGGGCCAGGGAGGCCGCGCTCGCGACGCTCAATGCCCCGGTCGCGCCGCAGATGGAGACCGACCGGAGTGCGCTGAAGGCCGAGCTCGCCTACCTGCGGACCTTCGGCGAGGTCTACCGCACGCACCTGCGCGCCTACACCGAGGGAATGCTGCGCAGCATCGCCGAGTGGGAGCGCAACGAGGCGGGCGCGATCCAGCAGGCGTCGGCGGAAGCGAGAACGGGAGCGGGCGCGGGAGACCTGCTCGATTTCGGCCGCCCGTGAGGCGCCGTCAGGGCGCGGCCGGGACGAACTGGTCGGAGTAGATGTCGGCCAGCGACATCCCGGCCATGAACAGCGCCCGCCGCATCCGGCTGACCGAGCGGGCTCCGCCGCATAAATAGGCCCGCGCCCGCCCGGGCGCACCATCCAGCTTGCCGAGCTCGCCGGCGACGGCGTCGGCGATGTCGCCGCCCTCGGACAGCAGGCAGGTCCGCCAGGACAGCACCGGGCGGGCACCCGGCGGGCCGCCGGCCGCGGCTACCTGACCCGCCGCGGCCGCCCTGGCGGCCTCCGCCTCCAGCACCCGTGGGCATCGCGTGCCCAGATACAGGGCGGCCGGGCCGGACGCACCGTGAATCAGGACCACCGGCCCGCGATGGCGCTGCGCCAGCGCCGACCTCGCAACGGCCAGCAGCGGAGCGATCCCGGTCCCTGTCCCGGCCAGCAGCAGCGGGTGACTGGTACTGCCGGGCAGGTAGAAGCACTCCCCGCCCGGGCTGCCCAGGCTCAGCGGAGTACCGGGTCTGGCGCTGGCCAGCCACTCGCTCATCGCGCCCGCGGGATAGACGCGGACATGCAACTCGATTCCGGTCAGCGCCGACTCGGCGGGCAGGCTGACGATGGAGTAGATCCTGGTGATCCCGTCTGCCCTGGATACCGCCACGTGCTGGCCTGGCCGGTAATCGAGCGGCTGGTCCGGCTGCACCAGCACCCGCAGCACGCCTGGCGCTATCGGCCGGGAACTGACCAGGCGCGCTGGGGTCCGGGCGTCCTCACCAGCCGTGGCGATGGCGAGATCCGCCGCAGGCCGGGCCCTGCAGGCGAGGAAGTAGCCGGAGGCGAGCCAGGTGGCCTTGAGGCCCCGGCGAGCTTCGGGGCCAGGGTCCCCGCTGACCGAGCGGATCACGCAGGCCTGGCAGGAACCGGCCCGGCAGGCGGCGGGAAGGCCTACGCCGTGCCGGGACATCGCATCGAGCACAGACTCACCAGGGCGAAGATCGTAGTCGCGGCCCTCGAAGGTGAGCAGCATCGGGCGTCAGCGATTCAGGACGTCGTTCCTGACGCTCTCGGCGATCGCCCCGACGGCCGTCACCTCTGCCGCGCCGACGCCGAACTCGCGAAGCGCGTCGGAAAGATGCCCGAGGACGGCGTCGAAATGCTTATCGTCTAGATCGGTCATTTCTGCGTGCGCAGAACGGAGATCGCGCCCGGTGTATTTGGTTGGACCTCCGAGAACCATAGTGAGAAATAACGCCTGCTTTGCGACCTGCCGATCCATGTCTACGTCGTCGAAGTACGGTGCGACCAGGTCGTCGGCGAGCACCTTGCGGTAAAAGACCTCTGTTAACGACCGTATAACTAAGGAACCGCCGAGACGCTGATACAAGCTCACTTCTGGAGTCATAGGGACTGTATATATCCGCCATATGGCGCTCGCAACCGAAACGCCAAAATTCGGGAGTCCCGGGCTCAATCACGAAAGAATCACACTGCGGGCCTGGACCGGGAGAGCCCCCGCCGCCGAGCCGGGGCCGGGCAAGGCCGCTGCCGATCCGGCAGGTCTTCGGGGCGGACGCCAAGTAGCATGGCTGCGGCTTGAGGGAGTCAGACGATGCGCTTTGCGATCAAGACCAGGCCCGAGCATCAGACCTGGGCCGAGATGCGGGCCGTGTGGCTGGCAGCCGACCAGATCGAGATCTTCGAGTCGGCCTGGAACTGGGACCACTTCTACCCGCTCACCGGCGACCTGGCCGGCCCGAACCTCGAGGGCTGGACGATGCTCGCCGCCATGGCCGAGGTGACCAGCCGGATCAGGATCGGCTGCCAGGTGACCGGCATGGTCTACCGGCACCCGGCGGTCCTGGCGAACATGGCGGCGACGGTGGACATCATTTCCGCCGGCCGGCTCGAGCTCGGGGTCGGTGCCGGCTGGAACCAGCTGGAGTGTGACGCCTACGGGATCGACCTGCCGCCGCTGCGGGAGCGGCTCGACCGCTTCGACGAGGGCGTCGAGGCGGTCGTCAGGTTGCTCAGCCAGCCCACGACGACGTTCGACGGCCGCTACGTCAAGCTCGCCGACGCGCGCTGCGAGCCCAAGCCCGTTCAGCGCCCGTATCCGCCGCTGGTGATCGGCGGGCGCGGCAAGACCAGGACGCTGCGGACAGCCGCACGCTGGGCCAAGCAGTGGAACGCGATCACGCAGGATCCCGCGGACTGGCTCAGCCTGCGGGAGTCGCTGCTCGAGCACTGCGCCGCGCTGAGGCGCGACCCGGCCGAGATCACCTGCTCGGTGAACATCAGGCTGGACTCTCACTCCGATGCCGATCTGGACGCGGCCGCGCGGGCCGCCGCGGAGTACCGCGACGCCGGGGCCGACCTGGCCATCGTGGGCCTGCCGCTGCGCGCGACGCCGCGCGTACTCGAGCCGCTCGCCGCCAGGCTGGCGGCCCTGGCCTGATGACGCGAGCGCAGGACAGGCCAGCCTGATGGCGCAGCCAGGCGACGGGAACCGACCTCCGGTGGAGATCTACACCGACGGCGCGTGCAGCGGCAATCCGGGTCCCGGAGGCTGGGGAGCCGTGCTGATGTACGGCTCGCACACCAAGGAGATCTGCGGCGGCGAGAGCGCGGGTACCACGAACAACCGGATGGAGCTGATGGCCGCGATCCGAGCGCTGGAGAGCCTGACCAGGCCATCGACGGTGCGGCTGCATACCGACAGCGTCTACCTGCGCAACGGGATCACCTCCTGGCTGCCGAACTGGAAACGCAACGGCTGGCGGACCGCGGACAAGAAGCCTGTCAAGAACGCCGATCTGTGGCAGCGGCTCGAGGCGGCCGTCGAACGGCATCAGGTGGCCTGGCTGTGGGTCAAGGGTCACGCCGGCGACCCGGGCAACGAGCGCGCCGACGCGCTGGCCAACCGAGGCATGCGCGAGGCCGTCGCGCGCCGCTGACCAGCCGCGAGCGGGCATGATCACATATTTGCGCATAATGGGAACCCCGATGACCTAGCCAGGCCCGGCAGCGAGGTTCCGCGCTCCTGATCCGCCGCTCCCGCCGATGCCGCAGCTACGACCGCCCCAGCAGCCTCCGGAGCAGGAAGCACTCGAGGTCGACCACGACCCTCGGAACGGCGTGCCCGGTCCGCCGAAATTCTCCCGCGAATCATCAACATCATGATTCACGCCGCCGTTTGTGCGGCACACTGTTGCCATGCAACGTCGGCATATCCGCGAATCGTCCGTAGTGTCCGCCTGCCTGCTCGCGACCGTCGGCCTCATGCTGGCCGCATGCAGCAGCGGCGGCGGCGGCGGCTCGGGCAATCCCAGCCCGGCCACATCGACCGCGCCGGCGACCTCGTCCGCGTCGAGCAGCGGCTCGGGCGAGCCGACCACCGGCGCCGGCGCCGTCGCGGCGATCAAGGCGAACTGGGCCACGTTCTTCAACGCGAAGACCCCGACCTCGCGCCGCGTCGCGCTGCTTCAGGACGGGCAGACGCTCGCCAAGGTGCTCAAGGCGCAGGCAAAATTGACGCTCGCGGCCACGGCCACCTCTAAGGTCACCAGCGTCTCGCTGACGGGCACGAACCAGGCATCTGTCGTCTACTCGATCCTCCTCGGCGGCCAGCCCGCGCTCTCGAACCAGCACGGCGTGGCCGTCTATCAGGACGGCGTCTGGAAAGTCGGGCTCGTCAGCTTCTGCGGCCTGCTGAAACTGGAGAATGCCGGCACGGCTGCCGGTCTGCCGTCCGCCTGCAAGGGGTAGGTAGCCGGGGAGTGTCAGACGCCGGGGCCGGAGCGTAATCTGGTCGTTGACAACCCAGTGACCGGAACGTACCGCCTCCAGCCAATTGCCCGAGTGCGATGTTCGCCCCGGCGGTGCCTGCTTGAGGGAAGAGCCAATGGGCAATGCGGCGCCAGAGCATGCCGACGGAGCAGCCGGCCTTCCGGCCGCCGGCGCAGCGGCTTCAGATGGCCAGGTAACGAGCCCAGTCCTGCGTCCGCGTGCTGAGCAGGGCATTGTCAGCGAGAACCGACGCTCCGCCGCGCTGGCGACGCTGTGCCTGGTCTTGTTCCTCACCTTCCTCGACATCACGATCGTCAGCGTCGCGCTGGCCGGGATCCAGACGCAGCTGAAGGCGGGCGTCTCGTCGCTACAGTGGGTCGTCGGCGCGTATGCGCTTACCTTCGCCAGCACCATGCTGATTTTCGGGACGATCGGCGACCAGTTCGGCCGCAAGAAGGTCATGCTGGCCGGCATCGGCATCTTCATCGCCGGAGCACTGATGTCCGGGCTCTCGGTGATCATCACCTCGGGCTCGTCGGCTCTCGCGATCGTGATCGCCGGACGCGCGGTGATGGGCCTCGGCGCGGCCGCCAGCGAACCGGGCACGCTGTCCATGCTGCGCCACATCTACCCCGAGTACACCAGCAGGAACTGGGCGCTCGGCGTCTGGGCGGCGGTGTCAGGCTCCGCGCTCGCGCTTGGCCCGGTAGTGGGCGGCGCGCTGGTCTATGCCTGGGGCTGGCCCGCGATCTTCTGGTTCAACGTTCTCTTCGGCCTAACCGCGCTGGTAGCCGCGGTGGTCGTCCTCCCGGAGAACTCCGATCCCACAGACCGGCGGATCGACCTGGCCGGCGCCGTATATGGCGCAGTCGCGCTCGCGGCCCTGATATTCGCGGTCATCGACGCCGAGAGTTCCGGATTCGGCTCGGGCGAGGTGGTCGCCTTGCTCTGCGTCAGCGCGGTGTTCGCTGCGGCATTTCTGTGGCAGGAAAGCCGTGCCGCGCATCCGCTGCTCGACCTGCGGTTCCTGCGGATACCGCAGTTCGCTACCCCGAACATCGTGGCCTTCTGCGCCTACTTCGCTACCTTCGCGATCTTCTTCTTCACCGCGCTCTACCTCGAGGAGGTCACCGGCTACGACGGCGGCCAGATCGCCGAAGTATTCCTCCCGATGACAATCCTGATGATTCTCGCCTCGCTGCTGGCGGGACGGTGGGTCGGGTCGGTCGGCATCCGCTGGTCGATCGTGGGCGGCTGTGCGGCATTCGCGGCCGGCTTGCTCTGGACCAACGCGGTGATCAGCCCGAGCCCGCCCTACCTGCCGCTCGCGGCCGCGCTCGCGCTGACCGGGATCGGCATCGGTGCCTGCGTCGTCCCGATCACCTCGTCCGTGCTCGCCGTGGTTCCGCCCGAGCGATCGGGCATGGCCGCGTCGACGACGAACACCAGCCGTGAGGTCGGCGCGGTGATGGGCGTGGCGGTGCTCGGCGCCATCGTGATCGGGAAACTGCAGACCGCGCTGGTTGCCAGCCTCACCAGGCTCGGCCTGCCCAAGACCATCCAGTCGATCGTGATCAACGGCGTGCTGACCGGCCGGGAACCGTCCGTGGGCGGCTCATCCTCGCAGGCCCCGGCCGGGCAGGGCAAGCTGGTCACGGAGGTCATCAACGCCACCTACTCCGCGTTCCTGGCCGGGGTGCACGACGCGCTCTACGTGTCGGCCGGGCTGGTCGCCGGCGCGGGGGTGCTGACCGCCATCACGATCACGGCCGCCCGCGACCGCGCGCGACCGGTCAGGCCCGCTGAATAGGGCAGATCAGCGCGGCAAGCCCTAGCTGCCGAGACGCTCAGCGAGGTCACCGGGCGGGTCGTGGACCGCAAGGACCTTGACGCGGGACCGGGCGCCGGTCACCAGGCGGACCGAACGGCGGCGCACCCCGACCAGGTCGGCCACGGCATCCAGGGCGGCCCGCGTCGCCTTGCCGTCAACCGCCCGCTGCGTGACCCACACACCGAGCACCCGCTCATGCCCAGGCTCGGCCCGCCAGCCGCCGATCTTGGTGCGGGACGCCCCAGGGTGCACCCGGATCGTGATCAGCACAGGATCAGCCACGCCGCACTCTCCCGCCCGCTCGCGCCGCTATGCTCGATCCCCATGATCGCGGATCGGCGGCGGCCGCGCCGGCCGGGGACCGCCCGTGATCACGGGGGTGTCGTGACCGTACTCGGGGTCGCGCTGGCCGCGGCGACCGCGTGCGCGACGCCGCCGGCAGTGCACCAGGAGGCGCCGGGCCACACGGCGACACCGGCCGTCCCGACGCCGACGCTGACACCGTCGGCGACCCTCCCGGGGCCGCGGCCGGTGGCGCCGGGCGCCGGGCAGCTCGCCCAGACCAGGACCAGGCCCCGCGCGCACGGGCCGGCATTCCACGCGATGGCGACCGACCTCTGGCTGGCCGTCACCAGGGACCGGCCGTCGCTGGCGCGGCCCGCCTTCTTCCCGGTAGAGGCGTACAAGCAGGTCAAGGCGATCTACGACCCCGCCGCGGACTGGCGGTCCAGGCTCTGGCTCGACTTCAGCCTCGACGTTCGGGCGGCGCACCGGTTGCTCGGCTCCGACGCGAAGGACGCGAAACTTCTCCGCGTGATCGTCCCGTCGGCCGGTGCCGCCTGGATCAGCCCCGGCGTCTGCTACAACAAGGCCGGCTACTGGCACGTGGCCGGCCCGCGGGTGGTGTACCGGCTGCGCGGCCGGGTGCGGTCCTTCGGCATCGCCTCGCTGATCTCCTGGCGCGGCGTCTGGTACGTCGTCCACTTCGGCGGGATCACCCGTCCCGCCGTCGGCATGGTCGACGCACCCGCCGCCGGGCCCGGCTATCCGGGGCCGCAGGACGGCTGCTAAGTCCCGGTCAGACCGCCGGCAGCACCTCGGCGGCGATCAGTTCCAGGTGCTCGATGTCGGTGAGGTCCAGCACCTGGAGATAGATCCGCTCCGCGCCGACCGCGGCGAACTGGCCGATCCTCTCGACGATCTCGGCGGGAGTCCCGGCCAGGCCGTTGCTGCGCAGTTCGTCTGGCTCGCGGCCGATCGCCGCCGCCCGGCGCTTGAGTTCCGCGTCGTCTCGCCCGCAGCACACAACCTGGGCGGCCGAGTAGACCATCGACGAGGCTGTCCGGCCGGCCGCCTCGACCGCCGCCCGGACCCGGCCGAACGCGGCCTTGGTCCCCGGCACGGCATCGAATGCCGCGTTGTACTCGTCGGCATAGGCCGCCGCGAGCCGCGGCGTCCGCTTCTGCCCGCCCCCGCCGATGATCACCGGCGGGTTCGGCCGCTGCGCGGGCTTGGGCAGCGCGGGCGAGTCGGCGACCGTGTAGTGCTTGCCCTCGAAGGAGAACGGCTTGTCCTCCGGTGCCCGCCACAGGCCGGTGATGACGGCAAGCTGCTCTTCGAGCATCGAGAACCGCTCGCCGAGCGCGGGGAACGGGATGCCGTAGGCGGCGTGCTCGGCGTCGAACCACCCGGTGCCGAGCCCGAGTTCGGCCCGGCCGCCGCTCATCTGGTCGACCTGCGCCACGGTGACCGCGAGCGGCCCGGGCTGCCGGAAGGTCACCGGCGAGACCAGCGTGCCGAGCCGGATCCGCTCGGTCTGGACGGCGAGCCCGGCCAGCGTCGTCCAGGCGTCCGTCGGGCCGGGGAGCCCGCTGACCGAACCCATCTTCAGGTAGTGGTCGGACCGGAAGAACCCGTCGAAGCCGAGGTCCTCGGTTGCCTTGGCGATCCGCAGCAGCGTGGTGTAGTCGGCGCCCTGCTGGGGCTCGGTGAAGATCCTTAGTTGCATATGGGCATCTTGCCGTACACCGGGCCGCGCGGCTCACCCGGCCGGCGGCACCAGGATCGCGAGGCACTCCACGTGGTGAGTCATCGGGAACGCGTCGAACGCGCGCAGCCCGTCCAGCCGCCACCCGTGCCGCCCGAAGGCCGCGATGTCCCTGGCCAGCGTCGCCGGATCACAGGACACGTAGGCGATCGCGCGCAAGCCAGGCCCGCCGGGCGGTGCCTGCCTGGCGCACAGCGGCCCGATCAGCGCGCGGGACGCGCCGGTCCTGGGCGGATCAAGCACCGCGACGCTGGCGCCGCTGAGCCCGATCCTGCTCAGCACCTGGGCCGCGTCTCCCCGGTGCACCCGCGCCCAGGGCGCCGACCGCAGGTTGGCCCTGGCGTCCCGCACGGCCGCCGCGTCCCGTTCGATCGCGATGACCGCCCCGCCTGGGCCGACCGCATCGGCGAGGACGCCGGCGAACAGGCCGGCACCGCAGAACAGGTCGAGCGCCGTCTGCCCAGGCTCGGGCCGCAGGGCGGCCAGTACCGCGCCCGCCAGCACGTCGGCGGCACCCGGATGGACCTGCCAGAATCCTGCCGCCGCCACCCGCCAGTCCCGGCCGGCCGCGCGCTGGGTCAGCAACCGCGGCCCCGCCGCTGGCCGGCCGGAGACCAGCACCGCGCGCTGCCCGGTGCCCGGCGAGACCTCCACCTCCACCGACCGCGCGCCCGGCCAGGTCGCGCGGGTGACCCCCGCCTCGCTCACCAGCCGGTGCGCGATCAGGCAGTCGCTGACGGGCACGATCTCGTGTGATCTGTGCCGGTGCAGCCCGGCCCTGCCGTCCCCGCCCACCGCGAACCTGACCCGGGTACGCCAGCCGAGCCCGTCGGCGGCGCCGGGCAGCGGCTCGACGGTGACCGCGCGTTCCAGGCCGGCGATCCGCCTGAGCTGCTGGCTGACGATCCGGGCCTTGATCTCCCGCTGGGCCGGCAGGCTGGCGTGCTGCCAGTCGCAGCCGCCGCAGCCGCCTGGCCTGGCGTACGGGCACGGTGCGCTCACCCGTTCCGGCGCCGGCCGGATGATCTCGACGGCGTCGGCGCGCGCGAACCTGGAGGTCACCTGGGTCACCGCCGCCCTGACCCGCTCGCCGGGCAGCGCGTGCCTCACGAACAGCGCGGGGCCTGACCCGCCTTCCCCGTCCGGCCGGGCGACGCACCACCCGCCTTGCACGGCCTCTCCCACGGTCAGGTCGAGGACATCACCCACCGCGGCCGACCCGGTCAGCTCGCGACCCACGCCCACCATCGTGCCTGGCGCCGACGACGTAGCCTGTGCGGGGGTGGGACACTGCGCTAGCCGGGCTCACTCGCAGGGCATAACGTTCTTCAGGCACCAGTGCTGCTGGAAGGATGATCATGCACATCGTGATCATGGGGTGCGGTCGGGTCGGATCGACCCTCGCCCACATCCTCGAAGACCAGGGCCACACCGTGGCGGTTATCGACCAGGACGTCGAGGCGTTCAGGAAGCTGCGGCCAGGTTTTCACGGCAGCAAGATCACCGGGATTGGCTTCGACAGGGACGTCCTGATCGAGGCCGGGATCGAGAAGGCGCACGCCTTCGCCGCGGTGAGCAGCGGCGACAACTCGAACGTGATCGCGGCGCGGGTCGCGAGGGAGTCGTTCGGCGTGCAGCGCGTCGCCGCCAGGATCTACGACCCGCGCCGCGCCGAGGTCTACCAGCGCCTCGGCATCCCCACCGTGGCCACCGTCAGGTGGACGGCCGACCAGATGCTGCGCAGGCTGCTGCCCGATGGCGTCGCGACGCTGTGGCGCGACCCGACGGGCTCTCTCGTGCTCGCCGAGCTCAGCTGCTGCGACGCCTGGCTCGGCGAGAAGGTGAGCGAGCTCGAGGCCGCGGCCGGCACCAGGATCGTGTTCATCTCCCGGCTCGGCGAGGCGCTCATGCCCGGCCCGGCGACGGTCCTGCAGCAGGGTGATGTCCTGCACGTGATGGCCAGGGAAGATGACCTCAAGCAGATTGCGTCGGTGTTCGCCAAGCGTGCCGCGCCCGGCCAGGGAGGCCACGTATGAGAGTCGCCATCGCCGGGGCCGGAGCCGTGGGCCGGTCGATCGCCAAGGAACTGCTCGAGAACGGGCATGAGGTCCTGCTGATCGACAAGAACCCCAAGGCCATCAAGGTCTACAGCGTGCCGAGGGCCGAGTGGCTGCTCGCCGACGCGTGCGAGATCGCCTCGCTGGACGACGCCTCGCTCGAGCGCTGCAACGTGGTCGTCGCCGCGACCGGCGACGACAAGGTCAACCTGGTCGTGTCGCTGCTGGCCAAGACCGAGTACGGCGTGCC
>WNGL01011623.1_pt1 | contig 18799 bp, 14 predicted proteins | sample 5400591 | NCBI WGS metagenome assembly WNGL01 (sample SAMN13153377, study PRJNA577476) | soil metagenome | isolation source: 80 cm soil or saprolite under Garry oak tree replicate 1 | place: USA:California | collected 2016-06-15 | reverse complement strand
CGTCGGGCAGCTCCGCCCAGCTCTGCTGCGGCTCGCACACGGTGTAGGGGGCGTAGGTCTCGGTCAGGCCGTAGACGTGCACGGGCTTGAGGTTGAGCGCGGCCATCTTGGCCAGCAGGGTGGGCGATGGCGGCGCGCCGCCGGTGGTGACGGTGATCTCCCGCTGCAGGCGGTGGGCTGCCGGGTGCGTGACGACGCCGCGGTGGACGGTGGGTGCGCCGTTGTAGTGGGTGACCCGTTCGTGGTCGAAGAGCTCCCACATCGTGGCCGGGTCAGGCTTGCGCATGCACACGTGACGGGCACCCACTGCTGTCGCCGCCCAGGTGAAGCACCATCCGTTGCAGTGGAACATCGGCACCACCCATAGCAAGACCGAGTCGGGCCGCAGGTGTGATTCGAGCGCCTCCATCACCGAGTTCAGGTAGGTGCCGCGGTGGGTGTACATGACACCTTTCGGGCGCCCGGTCGTGCCCGAGGTGTAGTTGATCGAGATCAGCTGCTCCTCATCGGGCACCGGCACCTCGCAGCGCTCGGGGAAGCCGCCGGCGAGGAAGTCCTCGTACGGGTCGCCCGGCGCGCCGGTGTCATCAATCCGGATGGTCGGCAGGCCGCAGCCCTCGACCAGGTGGAGCAGCTCATGGTCGGCGAACACCATGCGGGCCCCGCAGTGGCGCAGGACGTAGGCGATGTCGTCGCGGCCGAGGTGGGTGTTGATGGTCACCAGCACGGCTCCGGCGGCTGGCACGCCGTAGTGGGCCTCCAGCAGCGGCGGGATGTTCGGTGCGAGGAAGGCGACCCGGTCGCCCGGGGCGATGCCGGCGAGGATGAGCGCCGATGCCAGCCGGTTGACGCGCTCGTCGAGCTCGCGGTAGGTGATGCGCCGGTCCCCATGCACCACTGCCACCTTGTCGGGGTAGACGCAGGCGCTGCGGCGCAGGAAGCTGACCGGCGACAGCTCGGTTCGGTAGGCCTTGCTGGCCTCGCGGGCCGGTGCGGCGGTGGCGACAGTCATGTTTCCTCCTGCTCGGAAGGGGCGAGGGCCAGGTTCGGCCGTGCCGGTTGCCGTTGAATCTACGGACGGCGGGCAGGGCACACCATGCGCAGCACCCACGCGTTGGCCACGCAAGACCGACGCAAGCTGCAGTGAAGGGGGTTGTTACGGCTGCCTATGAAGGGGGCGGCTACCGGTTCCGCTGCCCGCTGGGCGTGGCGCTGCCAGCGGATGCCTGACCGGCAGCGGCGGTTGTCAGGCCGAGCGCGGTGAGAAGCCGGTGCGCCGCCCGGCGGTGGGCGGCGGCGTCGGCGCGCCGGCCATCCTCGTCGGCCAGCTTGGCCAGCTCCAGATGAGTGCGGGCGGCGTCGAAGCGTGACTGGGTGGCCTGGAACGTCTGCAGTGCCTCGGTCAGGTAGCGGAGCGCCCCGGCGCGGTGCCCTTCGGTGTGGGCGATGATGCCCAATGCCCGCTGGGCCAGGCCAACCGCCCAGGTGAAGCCGGTGCTGGTGCTGATTTCCAGGCTCGCTGTGGCCTCCGTCCGCGCCCGCGCCGGGTCACCAGCGAGCAGGTAGGCGGTGGCGAGCCAGCCCTTGAACCACCCCACCAGCCGCGAGTAGCGCATTCCCGCCAGTAGCTCGATGGACCGCTCAAGGAGGCTGATCGCGCGGCCGGGGTCGCCGTTCTCGAGGTAGGCGTAGCCGGTCCACCCGAGCGAGAAGGCGTTGTTGAGCGGGTCGGGTGACAGTTCGATGCTGCGGTGTCCCCAGGTGATCGCGTCCTGGCCGTCGCCGCGGGTGGCTGAGAACCAGGCGTGGTTCCATGCGGCGTAGCTTTGCAGGCGGTGGTCACCCAGCTCCTCCCCGATGGCAAAGCCGTCGGCCGCGCACTCCAGGGCCGCGTTCAGGTCACCCATGAAGTACAAGTTGATGCCCTGCCAGCACAGTGACTGGCCCAGCCACCAGCGCTCGCCGGTGGCCTCGAGGTAGCTGACCGCGCGCCGGCCATGCTCCAGCCCCTGGCTGAACCGGGCCACCCACATCGACTCCTTGCACAGCACGTAGTGTGCCTTTCCCTGGGTGGACGGGTCGCCGGCGTGCTGGGCTGCCTCGATGGCCCGTTCCGCGCACGCCACAGCCTGCTGGTAGTCGCCCAGGTGGCTGTGGGCGTGCGCGAGCTCAAAGAAGAACCGCCCTACAAGAGTGTCATCACCCAGCTGCTCCATCCGCGCCCGCTGGCCCTCCAGTAGCTCAACGGTGTCGCGGAACCGGCCGAGGAAGTAGTAGGAGGCGGCCAGCCGCACGGCGGTGGCCACCAGCTGCTGGTCTCTTTCACCGGTCGGCAGCCCGGCGACATGGCTAAGGGCATCTTCCAGCGCGCGGGCAGCGTCGCTGTGGGCGTGCATCCCGGCCGCCCGGTCGGCGAAGCCGGTCAGGTACCTGACGGCTTTGGCCGCGTCATCGGTTCGGGCGTAGTGATAGGCGAGCCGGTCGTAGACCTCCTCCAGCCGGCCGGCGTGCAGGGTCTCCAGGGCCTGGCCCGCTGCGGCGTGCAGCGCCCGCCTGCGGCCCTCAAGCAGCGTCGCATAGGCGACGTCCTGGGTGAGCGCATGTTTGAAGACGAACCCCGGCTCCCGGCCGGCTTGCTCGTAGAGGAACTCGAGGTTCTGCAGTGTCCGCAGCTGCTCAGGCAGGTCAGCGGGCTGCGGCCAGAGTGCCGCGAGCACCCGCAAGGGCACCTCGCGCCCTACCACGGACGCGGTTTGCAGCAGCTGGCGTGGTGTCTCGTCCAGCCGGTCGATCCTGGCCATCAGCACATCTTGGATGGTGTCGGGAACAAAGCTGGCACTGTCGGCTGCGCTGCGGTCCAGAACCGCGCGGCCAGCTCCTCCAAGAAGAACGGGTTGCCTTCCCCGCGTTCCAGGATCACCCCTGCGAGCCCATGGAGAATCTCGTCTTGCCCCAGGACTGAGCTGACCAAGCTCAGGCTGTCGCGGGGGGCGAGCCGGCGAAGCCCCAGCTGCGTGACATAGGAGTGCTCAGCCCAGGGAGGCCGGTAGCCCGGCCGCCAGGTGCACACCAGCAGGATCGGCGCCCCGGCCAGGCTCTCTGCCAGCGAGGCGAGGTACTCCTCCGACGACCGGTCCACCCAGTGCAGGTCCTCGATCGCTATGATCAGTGCCCGGCGGCGGCTGCCGTGCAGGCTCCAGGTTCGCAGCGTTTCGGACATCCGGGACTTGACCGCCTCGGCGCTGAGCCGGGCCAGCGCTGCTGTGCGCTCACCGAGGCCGAGCAAATGCAGCACATAGGGAGCGTGGCGGTCGGCGTCCAGCCCGACCTCCTGCAGCCCGAACCGCACCCTCTGGATGACGACCTCGGGCGGGTCTGTATCCACGATCCCGCAGTTGGCGCGGACCACATCGACGATGGGCAAATACGGCACGCTGCCGCCGAAGGACAGGCAGCGCCCCTCCAGGTAGGTGATCTGCCGCGCGGCCAGGCTGCGCCGGAACTCATACAGCAGCCGTGACTTCCCGATGCCAGGCTCACCGACGATCCCCACCACCTGGCCATGGCCCGCCTCCACCTTGGCCAGGGGTGCCCGCAGCGCCGCCAGCGCATGCTCCCGGCCGATAAACTCGGCCAGCTTCGGCCGGGCGCTCAGCTCCGGTGCGACCGCCACCTGCCCCAGCACGTCGCGCAGAGCCCTCATCTCCGGGTCGCGGCCGACGAACCGGCTCAGCGGACGGGCCCCCAGCCCTTCAATCGGCGACCGCCGCGGCCCCGTACCGGTGACCCGGAATGCCTGCACCGGGCCGCCGGTACCCGGCAGCTGAAGCGAGCCCAGGTCCTCCAAGCGCACGTAGCCGGTCACCATGCGCGCCGTCGCCGGGCCGATCAAGATCGCGCCGGGTTCGGCCTGCTGCTGCAGGATTCCTGCCACAGTGGTGGTTTCGCCCACCGCGCTCAGCCGGCGCTCCGGGCCGCTGCCGATCTGCCTGACCGCCACCAAGCCGGTGTTCAGAGCCATCCGCAGCAGCCCCGCGGTGCTGCCCAGGGCATCCTCGCCCGCCGGTGCCGCGGTGAGCCGCCGCTGCAACCCCAGCGCCGCGAGCACACCGCGCCTGGCATGGTCCTCATGCGCCACCGGAACCCCGAACAACGCCACCAGCCCGTCGCTGAGAAAGCTGCTGATGGTCCCGTCGAAGCGCCGCACCTCCGCTTCGGCCTGCTCGAAGAAGGAGTCAAGGAAGGCCAGCATCCCGTCGGTGCCGAGCTTTCTGGCAACCGCGGCACCGTCCGCCAGCTGGCAATACAGTACAGTTGCCTGTTTGTGCTCTCCTTCGAGGGCAGCAGCGCGTCCCGGCCCTACCGTGCTGTCAGCAGCGCGGCTGGTGCCCGGAACCTCCGCTTGGCCGCTCAGCCTGGCCGTTCGTGATGCCCCGCACGCGGGGCAGAAGCGGTCCGCCGGCTGGCCAGGCGCCCCGCACGCCGGGCAAAGCACCGCCAGCGCCTGACCGCACTCCACGCAAAACCCGGCATCCGGCGTGTTCTCGCGGCCGCAGGACTCACAACGGCGCTCTGCGGCATCCACGTCCGCCGGATCCGGCAGTACAGTGCCGGGCCGCTGCCCGGCCGCCAGCAAAGCCATCCGGTCAGCAGGGTCAAGCTCCAGCGCCTGAGCCAGGCCGCGCAGCTTATGAAAGTGCGGGTACCGGCGGGCACCCCGCTCCAGGTCCGCGATCCCGCGCACGCTAAGCCCGGCTCGGTCGGCCAACGCCTCCTGCGTCAGGCCCGCCGCCAACCGGTGCCGGCGAAGCAACTCCGCAAAGATGCCCCGCCCTTCCGCCTTCGCCACCTTCTCCACGGACTCCCGCCCGGGAAACCGCGAGCTCACCGTGCGCCCGCGATCTCTCTTGTCCAATAACAGCGCTGCCGGCTTGCCGCTGTCCAGAGGGTCGCACCGGCAGGAGACGCTATCCGGAGGGCCGGCAGATCGCTGACCAGGCACCTCCGGTGAGCGGACCTGGACACACACGACCAACGATCGAGGGCGCGCGCAGATTACCTAATCCGGCGCGTTACAAACGATCTCACAGCGACCCAGACACTCGAGCAGAACGGCGGATATTGTTCGGCAAGAGGCTGATCGGTCAACTGCAGAGCGTGACGCAGCTCGACGTCCAGATTGATCTGCTCCCTGTGGTTTGCTGTTCGGCTGCGGGCGGTTCTACTGAGCATTGCCGCAGCGGGCCAACTGGCGGAGAACATCGCGCGGTGCCCCGTGGCGAGGCGCTTTCCCACCCTGAGGACTTGGGTGATGTTGTGGAGGCTGCCCGGCTGGCCAGGGGACAGGTAGCGGGGCGGTGACCGTCACCGGGTCCGGCCGTCCGGTGGCGCCAACCAGGGCGAGCAGATAGCCGCCATTGGCATTCCCTGCGATGCCCAGCCTGGATGGATGGATGGCGGCCGACCACTGGCCAGCCGCAGCGGGCTGGACACCTGTCGCGGTGGCAAACGGGCCGGGCAGCAGGCACCTCACTGGCAGGATTTCCGGGCGGATCATCGGGCTGCGGTGCACCCGCTGTCTCTGGCGATAGGCCGATCACCGAACCGGGTCGATGCCGGCACCAGGCGGGCCTTCTTGAGCCGGGCGGCATCGTGACGGAGGTGATCATGAACGGTGTCCGGGGGCGTCGGCCTGACGGCGGGTGATGCCCGGGAGGCGGCTGATGGCTGGCTGCGGCGATCAGCCGGCGGCGGGGGTGTGCGCCTGGGCTGCGACGCCGGGCGGGATGTGCACGGCGATCTCGCCGCCGAGCCGGTACCCGGGGGACCGGCCGAGGTGGTCGCCGCTCCAGAATCGGCCCGGGTCGTACCAGCCTGGCGGGCGGCCGCCGGGCAGCAGCTTCATGGCCTGGTAGGTGGCGGCCAGCACTTGTGCGCAGTAGGCCGTCTCCAGATCCGCGGGGGCGGCCTGGTGCCGCCGGGCCGGGACCCGGCTGGCCAGCCACCGCGAGGCGAGCCGGGCCGTGGACGGGAACGGGGTGCCGTCCAGCCGCGCGATCGTGCGCAAGACGGCCTCTTCCATCTCGCCGCCGGCCGGTGGATCCAGCTGGCGCAGCCACGCGCGCTGGCCGTACCTGGCCGCCCACACCAAGACCGCTTCGCGCAGGTCATGCAGCTGGACCCCGCGATGGTGGGTGCCGGTCCACAGATCAGGCAAGGAGCGGCCAAGCTCGGCGTGCCACATCAGCGGCGGCAGATCCTCGATGGCCACCGCCATGCCCACGTGGTTGACCGGGCTGTTTGTCGCTACCTGGATCGCGCGGTCCGCCATCGCGTGCCCGCGGAACAGCCACACATCACCCGTGCGGGCCAGGTCCACGGCCTGGTCCAGGCTGATACTCGCGGCAGGCACGGTCTAACCTAAGCAGATGCGCTGGCTTAAGGTGCTGGGACTGGCTGGCTTCGCGGGCATGGCCGCCACCGGGGCGGTGATCATCCGCAACCAGCGGCGCCGCCGCGCCTATACCCCGGACGAGATCCGCGAACGGCTGCACGCCCGCCTGGCCGAACCGCCCGCCCCCGGCCAGCCTCAGCATGACTACCCGCCGTAACCCCGCCAACGGCGGCCACCCGCGACACCGACGCTGCCGGCCGCTTGCTGCGCCCCGCATAGACCATTTGGCCGAGCTGCAGCATATCGCCGGTTCGCGCAGTTCACCGACCTGGCAGGGGCGATGTTCGCGGTATGGCAGCCGGGCAGCACCAAAAGCCTGGACGCCGTGAACGACCCTGGCACGTTGTGCGGGACCGAGCTGACCACACCGGATGTGCCCGGCGCCAAATCGTTCTACTCGGATGTGCTCGGCTGGGAGACCGACGACCAGCAGATGGGAGAGTTCACCTAAACGGTGATCAGGCCGGCCGGCGGCGGTGAGAGCAGCGGCCAGGGCGGCATTATGCCGCTCAGCCCGGAGATGGCAGCGGCCAGCGCCACCACCCGGTGGCAGCCTTACTTCGAGGTCGCCGACTGCGACGCTACGGCAGCCGCGGTGACGGTGGTCGTCCCGGCCAGCGACATCCCCGGCGTGGGCAGGTTCGCTGTGGCGCTCGACCCCGACGGCGCACCGTTCGCCGTGATCGCCAGCGTCCCAGCTGGATAACGAACTGACCGATCACGCTGGCCGGACGCCATCGCACCGCTGGCGTGCGGCCGGCCAGCGATGATCCGGGCTGCCGGGTCAGGCCGCGCCGCGCGATCAGGCTCCGGCAGCCAGTCCGGCTGATCGCGTCGCCCGGCATGCTCCCCGGCGAGCCCAGAGCAGGCGGCAGGCGCGGTAGCGTCCGCAGCGCCGCCGGCGCAGACAGGTCGGTTCGGCTCTGACTGCGGACGGCTTTTGCGGCCTGCCCAGCCTCACCGCCCGAAAGCGCTGCGGCCTGAAAGGCGACCCGGGAACGTCCTGGGCACTAGGACATCACCACCCGGGGAAATCGGCTCGGCCTCTGGCGACCATCAGGCTGGCTTCAGGCCGGGCCACGCGCGACCGCGGCGTAGCATTGCCGGAAGCCGGCAGAACATGACCCCATTTGCGAGCCCTTCGAATTCAAGAGTGCGCCCCGCGGCTCGGATGTCAGCGCGCCTCGCTAGGCCGTTCCGGCTCTGACCGGGAAGGGTGACGGCATGATGCAGGACCTGGACATAGCCCGCTGGCGGTTGCTCAGTCAGCACCTGGTCTGGCCCTACGCCGTTTCGGCGCGCGAGGCTGTTGGTTCGCTGCTGGCCGTCCAGGCGGAGAATCCCAGTCAGGCGGCTTGGGCGGTGGCATCGCGTACACAGAACCCGGACCAGGCCGAGCTGGCGGCTCTTCTCGACGACGGCACTGTCCTGCGCACGCACGTGCTGCGGCCGACGTGGCACTTCGTACGGGCCGAGGACGCCGGCTGGCTCCTCGACCTGACCGGTCCCCGCCTACGGCGGGTCACCGGCCAGCAGCTACACAACACCCACGGCCTGGACGAGCGTGCCATCGGCCACGCGGTCGCCGCCGTCACGGAGGCACTGGCGAGCCGAGGACAGCTCACCCGCGCGCAGCTGGCTGACGAGCTGCGCGATCGCGGTATCGCGGGCAGCGGGCAGATGCTGATGATCCTGCTGGCCCACGCCGAACTGGACGGGCTGATCTGCAGCGGAACAATCGCCGACGGCGAGCACACCTATGCGCTCATGGGCGAGCGGGTGTCGACACCACGCCAGCTGGCGCGGGCTGAGGCCCTGGCCGAGCTCGCCCTGCGCTATTTCACCGGGCATGGCCCGGCGACCGAGCGGGACCTCGCTTACTGGGCCACGCTCACCCTCACTGACGTGTGCGTCGGGCTGCAGCAGGTGCGTGATCGGCTCGACTCGTTCCAGCAGGACGGGCGCATCTTCTGGCACGCCCCCGGCGATGCCCCCGGCGGACCGCAACAGCCCGCAGCCCACCTTCTGCAGATACTCGACGAGACCTACCGCGGCTACCAGGACTCCCGCTGGGTACTCGATGCCGCCGGGCACGTTCCGCGCACCCGTGAGACCGCGGCCGGGATGGCCCTGGTCGATGCCCAGCTCATCGCCTCCATGCGGCGCACCGTCGCCCATGATCACGTGCGATTCGACCTGCGGCCCTACCAGGCCCTGACACCTCCGGAGATCGAAGCCCTCGACCAAACCGCCAGACGGTACGGCGAGTACCTGCGGCTCAGGGCCCGGATCACCCTGCTGTGACCCTACGCTCGATCCCCAGCAACGGCATTGAACGCCCTGCCGCACGACCCGCGGCCAGATGAGGATGCGCGGTATCGCCTTGCCAGCTACCAACCGGGGCGTCAGTATGACGCCGGGTGGACCGGGTTGGCTAGCGTGACGCTTCATGGACATGAAACTCGAGGTCGTTCCCATCCCGGTCCACGATGTCGATGCCGCAAAGGATTTCTACACCTGCCGAGTCGGCTTCCACCTCGAGCACGACGTCAGACCCAGCGAGACCATGCGGGTTGTGCAACTGACCCCGCCTGGCTCGGCATGCTCGGTGGTGATCGGCGAGGGCCTGCCGCTGGGCGAGCCGGGCTCGGTCAAGGGAGTCCAGCTCGTGGTCGAGGACCTTGACGCGGTCCGCAGCGACCTGGCCGGGCGGGGTGTCGCCATCAGTGAGGTGCAGCAGATGGGCCCCGAAGGCACGCCCGGCTCACGCTACTGCTTCTTCGAAGACCCTGACAGGAACATGTGGGCGGTCCAGGAATACAAGCGCACCTAGCTGCTGGAAGCCGTCCCCGGCAGTAGCCCCTCCCCTCATCCGCTGGTCTGGCAGCACCGCTCAGCGAGATCTGACCGGCTCGGCATGCCTCGCAGGCGCGCAGAACATCCAGATCCGGAACGGCGCCCGCCTCCATCAGACCCACGGCACCCGATCGACCCAAATCGGCGGATGTGTGCGCCTTGGTGGCGCAGGCCGGTTACGGTGCGCGATGGCTGCCGGTCTGGGCTATGGGAGCGTAGCCGACCTTCGTGACCGGAGTCGCTGGTGCTGGCTCCAGCCTGGTCAGTCCAGCGGAGCGAATCGTGCGGTGAAGTGCCTCAGCTGCCTGGGCTGGGACACGATGCGCAGGCCGGGCAGCCGGGTAGCCCGGCCGGCCACCCGGGTGACGGTTTCGATCACGTAGTCGAGGTGGCTCTGGGTATAGGTGCGACGCGGGACGGCGAGGCGGACCAGGTCCATCGCCGCTGGTGCCTCGCTACCGTCGGGCCGCAGGCCGAACATGACGGTTCCGATCTCACAGGCCCGCACTCCGCCTTCCTCATACAGCGCGCAGGACAGTGCCTGGCCCGGGTAGTGCAGCGGGTCCAGGTGCGCCAGCAGGGCGCGCGCGTCGATGAAGACCGCGTGGCCGCCGGGGACGACGACCGGCACTCCCGCCGACTCCAGCGCCTCACCGAGGTAGGCGATCGAGCGCACCCGGTAGCGCAGGTAGCCCTCGTCGGTGCACTCGCTCAGCCCCTGGGCGATCGCCTCCAGGTCCCGGCCGGCCAGCCCGCCGTAGGTGGGGAAGCCCTCGGTGAGGATTTCCAGGCTGCGGCACTGCCCGGCGAGGCTGTCGTCGTTGACGGCCAGCCAGCCGCCGATGTTGGCCAGCGGGTCCTTTTTCGCCGACATCGTCATCCCGTCGGCCAGGGCCGCCATCTGCCGGACGATCCCGGCGACCGGGACGTCGGCGTAGCCGGGCTCGCCGGTCTTGATGAACCAGGCGTTCTCCGCGAACCGGCAGGCATCTAGGAACAGCGGCTTGCCGTACCGGTCGCAGACCTCGCGGACGGCCCGGATGTTGGCCAGGCTGACCGGCTGGCCGCCGCCGGAGTTGTTGGTCACGGTCAGCATCACCAGCGGGACGTGGGCGCCCCGCTCGGCGAGCAGCCGGCCCAGCGCGGCGACGTCCATGTTGCCCTTGAACGGGTACCGCAGCGCCGGCTGCAGGCCCCCCCGGTGAACTCGATGTTGGCCCGGGTGGTGTCGAAGTGGGTGTTGTTCGGGATGACCCGGCCCGGGCCGCCGGTCACGGTGAACAAGATCTTCTCCGCGGCCCGGCCCTGGTGCGTGGGCAAGATGTGCCGGAACGGAAACAGGCCAGTCACCGCGTCCCGGAACCGCGTGAACGACGGAGACCCCGCGTAGGCCTCGTTGCCGCGCTGCACGCTGGCCCACTGCTCAGCTGACATCGCCCCGGTCCCGGAGTCGGTGAGCAGGTCGATCAGCACGTCCTCGGCCCGCAACTCGAACAAGTTGTACCCGGCGGCCGCCAGGGCGGCCGCCCGCTCGGCCCGGGTGGTCAGCCGCATCGGCTCCACCGAATGGATGCGGAACGGCTCAATGATCGTCCGGAACGGTTCTTCCGCCATCGACGGCCTCCTCAAAAACCACCCGCACCAGCAACGTCCCGCGACTCCGCAACCCCGCAGGTACGTACGGGCCCGGATGACCCTTGGGGCGTCGGCGCGCCTGCGAGCCACAAGAGCGTACGCCCTCCGCCTGCCGGCGGACGGCACCCGCCCTGGGCCCGCCCGCGCGAGGCATGCGGTCTGCGGACTTGCTCTACCTCGCGCAGCCGCCATGACCGGCACGATCCTGTTCCTTGATGACTACCAGCTGCCCGCCGCCGCCGTGCGGCTTCCGTCTTCCCGGCCAGCCTCAGCTGGGGCCCATGGAGGAGATCTCCCCGCCACGACGGAGCACCATCGCCCGACCGCCGCCCACACCACCACCAGGCCCGGCATCAGCACAGAATTGGGCGGATATTGCTCGGCAAGCTGCGGAAGGGCCGGTCGCAAACGTAAAGCCCACCTGCCCGGCGGGCGCGCCGGGCGGCCTCGGCATCGCGAAGCGCCTGGCGCAGGATGCTGGAGACAGTAGCAAGTGCGGTTCCTGCGGGATACTTTGAAGCGGGTGATTGTTCTGCGTAGATGTCTTGTTGTCGCAAACCAGACCCTGCAGGCGGCGGAGTTGCGGGATGAACTGCGCCAGCGGATCAGTGCGGGGCCCTGTTCGTTCTTCGTGATCGTCCCGGACACGAAGGCCGCGCAATATGACCCCGTGGCGGCCGGCGGCGTGCTCCCCCAGCCCGGCATGTGGTGGTGGGCGACGTATTACGCTCGCCCCGTCACTGACGAGGAGGCGACCGCGCAGGCCCGGGAGCGCCTCAGCGTGATGCTGGACGGCCTTGCCGCTCTGGGCGTGCCTGTCGAGGGCGACCTGAGCAGCTCCGACCCGCTGGAGGCGATCGAGAAGGTGTGCGCCGATCGCCAGTTCGACGAGATCATCGTGACCACGCTGCCGAAGCCCGTCTCGCGCTGGCTCAGGTCCGGCCTGCCGCATCAGGCGGAGCGCCGGTTCGGCTTGCCGGTCACCGCCATCATCACCAGTTACTGACCTCCCGTCCTGCCAGCTGCCGGTGCCGCGGGCGCGTACTGCGCGGATCAACTCCCCCTGGCCCCGTCCACCCCGGCCGCGGCCAGCCTGAGGGGCTGGCCATCCGCCGACTTCGACGCGTGGGCACCGCTGACCACATTGCGTGAGATACATGTAGGCGACTCGCGGCAGTTCGTAACGCCGGATCGCCGACTATTTGCGGGCATGGGGTAGACCCAGCGGTCAGCTGATCGCGTACAGATCATCTGATCTGAGCGGCATCCGGATGGTGCACACGGCCGTCTGGAAGCGGCCGGTGGAGGGCCCGCGGCTCGTGCGGCGGCTCGACATCGACGGCGGCGGCCCGGTGGTCCTGCAGCACGCCGGCTGCGGCCAGGACATCGATGATGTGCGGGAATGGCATGTTCCGGGCGGTCAGCTGCCGGACTGACTAGCTCACCGGCCCATGGACGGCCGTAAGAATCCGCAGGCCGCGCTGAGGCAGGGACAGCGTGCGCGGTGACCATCCACGCAGCTCGGTGAGTCATGCGACGCGCTTTGACAGTGCGCCCGCTGCCCGCCGGGGGCAGCTGATTAGCGGCGTTCTCGCCGCGGGCGCGGGCGGGGTTCGCTGCCCGGCAGGATCTTCGATCTCGCTTTGGCGCTGAGAACGGCGGTCGCCGTGGGCTGCTGCGGCGGTGCGTGCCGGAGGTGCATCAGGTCCTGCTCAAGGAGCCTGGCTCCCTGGGCTGCGATGGACAGGCCTGCTACGCCGCGGGGATCGCTGAGGGACTGGCCGCTGAGCGCTTCGAGGCGGTGCAGCCGGTTGCGTACGGTGTTGCGGTGGCAGTAGAGCTGCCGTGCGGCGGCGGAGGCGTTCCCGCCGCACTCGAGCCAGGCCCGCAGCGTGGTCAGCAGGATGTCCCGCTCAGCGGGGGGCAGAGCGGCGACCTGGCCGAGCAGCCGGCGCACCACCCTGGCCGAGATCTCCGGTGCACCCGCTACCAGGGCCGCCACCCAGTCGTCGTCGATGCTGGCCACGCCGGTGCTGCCGGGCGGCAGGCACCTTCTGGCGACGGCTGCGATCCCGAGGGCCCGGCCGGTGTCGAGGGCGTCGTCATACTCGGGGCTGATTCCGACCCGGCCGGTTGCCGCCTTGGCGAGCAGATCCCTGATGACAAGCGCGTTCCGGTCCCGGCTGACGGCGACCACGCCCACCTGCTCGCCGGCGCGCAGGCGCCAGGCGGACGGCACGCCCCGGCGCCGGAGGAACTGGTCCGCCCCGGGCAGGTTCTCGGTTCCCGCTCCCGGTGTTTCCGCGGACACGGCCAGGTAGGGGCCCCGTTCCGGCAGGCCGATCGCGGGCAGGCTGCCGCCGAGCATCTTCCATTCGGCCAGCCGCCCCTCGAACAGGGCGTCGAGCAGCAGCATCCTTTGCTGCTCATCTTTCCGGGCGGACTCGATCAGGGCGTCGCGGTACTCGGCGTTGACGGCCTCGGAGCTGGTGTCTACCCAGGCCCAGACCGTGTCCGACCCGCGTACCAGACCGTCCAGCCATTCCGGGCCCTTCCGCAGCGCCCGGTCGGCGAGCGCGCCCCAGATGACGTGAAAGCCCAGCCGGTAGGCGTGCAGCACCGACCCGAGCGGCACGCCCTGGTCGGCCCGGTGCCGGGCGGTATCTCGCGAGGAGGAAGTGCCCGGCGACCGCTGGCTGGCCAGGTCACCAACGAAGCTGGCCAGGTTTGCCCGGACGCTGCGGCGAAGGTCTTCGATATCGACGGCAAGGTAAGCCGGATCGGCCTGCCGCAGCATGGTCACAAGCTGCTCGGTAAGAGCGCCGAGCTCGTCGGTCAGCTCGGCGGCGAGCCGGGCAACCACGGGGTGGCCTGCCGGCCCTGTGCTGGCACGGCGCATGGCCTGAACAGTACCGGCATCCAGGACGTGACCAGGTCGCGTGCCTGCCGGGCGTGCACCCGGCCGCGGGGTGCACAACGCGTCGTCATGATTTGTGTCCCTGCGAACAGTGCAGCGGGGACTGCGACGGGACATACTCCCCCCAACTGCCCCAGGCACGGCAAGCGGCAGCCCGGCGGCGGCACTTCGTGACCTTACGCCAGGTCAGCGCGCTTCGCCAGGCGGCCGGCTGCGCCGGCCTGCGGGATGGTGCACATGGGCGGCATGGACGCCGCCCGGCTGGAGGGTGTGATGACCAACCTGAATCGCGTGCTTCAACGGGCGGCGGCCGATCATGGCGAGCGCCCGGCTGTCCGCATGGACGGCCTCGTGCTGAGTTACGCCCAGCTATGGGACGCGGCAGGCCGCATGACATCGTTGCTGTCGTCTCTCGGGATCGTGCCGGGCGACCGGGTCGCCGTCATGCTGCCTAACGTGCCGGCCTTCCCGATCGCCTTCTACGGTGCGCTCGGCGCCGGGGCCGTGGTAGTGCCGGTGAACCCGCTGCTGAAGGGCCGCGAGATCGCCTACTATCTCCGCGACTCAGGTGCGACGGTCCTGCTCGCATGGCACACCGTGGCGGGCGAAGCCGGCAAGGGCGCCGCGGAGACGGGCGCACGGGTCGTCGAGGTTACCGAGCCCGCCCTGTCCGCGCTGCTCGCCGGCTTCGCCCCGGTTCCCGGGGGCGTGGAGCGGGCCGGCGACGACGACGCGGTGATTCTGTACACCTCGGGAACCACCGGCAGGCCCAAAGGCGCCGAGCTTACTCACGCGGGCCTGACCCGCAACGCCGAACTGACGGCCACTACCCTGCTCAACGCAGGCCCCGGCGACGTGATCATGGGCTGCCTGCCGCTGTTCCACAGCTTCGGGCTGACCTGCGCGCTGAACGTCACGATCATCAGCGGTAGCACCCTGACCCTGTTGCCCAGGTTCGACCCGGGCAAGGCACTGGAGATCATCGGGCGGGATAAGGTGACGATCTTCGAGGGCGTGCCGACGATGTACGCGGCGATGCTGCACGATCCGGCCAGCGCGCAGGCAGATACCTCGTCGCTGAGGGTGTGCGTATCCGGTGGCGCGGCGATGCCGGCGGAGATCATGCGCGGATTCGAGCAGGCGTTCGGGTGCGTGATCTTGGAAGGCTACGGGCTGTCGGAGACCTCTCCGGTCGCGTCGTTCAACCACCCGGACAGGGTACGCAAGCCCGGGTCGATCGGCACGCCGATCGCTGGGGTGCAGATGCGCGTGGTCGATGCCGGCGGCGCCGAACTGCCGGCCGGCGAGGTCGGCGAGGTCGTGATCGCCGGTCACAACGTCATGAAGGGGTACTGGGGTAAGCCGGAGGCGACGGCCGCGGCGATTACCAGCGGCTGGTTCCGCACCGGTGACCTCGGCAGAGTCGACGAGGATGGCTACTTCTACATTGTCGACCGGAAGAAGGACATGATCATCCGCGGCGGGTTCAACGTCTATCCGCGTGAGGTCGAGGAGGTCCTGTATGAGCACCCGGCGGTCGCTGAGGTTGCCGTGATCGGGATCCTGCATGACGAGCTCGGCGAGGAGGTCGGTGCCGCCGTGACGCTCAAGCGGGGCGCGACCGCCACGCGGGCGGAACTGCGCGCATTCGCCAGGGAGCAGATGGCGCCGTACAAGTACCCGCGGTTTGTCTGGCTGGTGCCTGCTGGCCTGCCGAAGGGCCCCACCGGCAAGATACTGCGCCGCGAGGTGCAGCCGCCAGAGGATCTGCGATGACCTCCAACTCCGTCCGCCCGCAGGATGAAAACGCCTCCCGCCCGGCGGGCGAGTCAGCAGAGTTCGACGCCACCGACGCGGCCGGCGAGCTGGATGCAGTCGGCGCGCTGGATCTGTTCGCGCCCGACGCGGCCCTCGGCACGGTGCGCCGGTTCCGGCCGGATAGCAGCATGGTGCGGTACGCGTTCCGGCTGGCCAGCCGCCCGGGGACCGTGGCCGCGCGGTACGCCAAGCTGGCCGCGGAACTCGCCGGCATCGCCATGGGCAGTTCGGCGATCGCTCCGGAGCGGCGCGACCGCCGGTTCTCAGATCCCGCGTGGAGTGGGAACCCGCTGCTCAGGCGCACCCTCCAGGCATACTTGGCCCTCGCGCAGAGCTCCGAGGCCCTGCTCGCCGACGCCGAGCTGGGCTGGCGGGACAGCGAGCGGCTGCAGTTCGTGCTGACCAATCTCATCGCCGCGTCGGCGCCGAGCAATAACCCGTACCTCAGCCCGGTGGCGTGGAAGGCGTACATCGACAGCGGCGGCCTGAGCCTCCTCCGGGGTATCCGTGCCTTCGCCTCCGACATGGCCTCCTCCCCGCACATCCCCACCATGGTGGAGCGCGACGCGTTCGGTGTCGGCAAGGACCTGGCAGTGACCCCGGGGTCGGTGGTGGCCCGCACCGACGTCTGCGAGCTCATCCAGTACCAGCCGGCCACGCCCACGGTGCACCGGTTCCCGCTGCTCATGGTCCCGCCGATGATCAACAAGTACTACATCATGGATCTTGCGCCCGGCCGCAGCATGCTCGAGTTCTTCGTCTCGCAGGGATACCAGGTATTCGTGATCTCCTGGCGCAACCCCGGCCGGCAGGCCAGGCACTGGGATCTGAACACCTACGGCGGAGCAGTCGCGGACTCGCTCAGCGCGATGCGCGGCATCACCGGGGCCGCCAAGGTCAACATCATCGGCCTGTGCGCCGGCGGCATCCTCTCATCGATGGTCTGCGCACATTTGAGCGCGACCGGGCAGCTCGATCAGGTCGCCAGCCTCTGCCTGGGCGTGACCGCCCTTGACCAGTCACAAGCGGGCACGACAGTCGCGCTGATGGACGAGGGCACCGCGAAGGCGTCTATCCTGGCCTCCCGCGTCCGCGGCTACATGGACGGGCGCACCCTCGCCGAGGTGTTCGCCTGGCTCCGGCCCGATGACCTGATCTGGAATTACTGGGTCAACAACTACCTACAGGGCAAGCCCCCGCCCCCGTTCGACATCCTCTACTGGAACGCCGACACCACCAAGATGCCCGCCGGACTGCACCGCGACTTCATCCAGATCGCCATGGCCAACGCGCTGACCAAGCCGGGTGCCGCCAGCATGCTCGGTTCCCCCCTCGATTTGTCCAAGATCGACGTCGACAGCTACGTCGTGGCGGGCATCGACGACCACATCGTGCCCTGGCCGTCGGCCTACCGCGCCACCCAGCTGCTCGGCAGCCGCAACATCCGGTTCGTGCTCTCCACCAGCGGGCACATCGCCGCCCTGGTCAACCCGCCACCCAACCCCAAGGCGACCTACCGGCTCGCGCCCGGCAACCCGCCCGATCACCGCGAATGGCTGGCCCACGCCGAGACGGTGCCGGGCAGCTGGTGGCCCGACTACAGCACCTGGCTAGCGGACCACAGCGGCGACATGAAGCAGGCCCCGCGCACGCTGGGCAACGCGAAGTTCCCGCCGCTAGATCCCGCGCCAGGCACCTACATCCTCGACCGCTGAGTCCTGCGGGTAAGCCTCCATTCCCGGTGCGGTAATCCAGTTGAGGATTGAATACCGGGGGCGGCGACTAACGCAAACGTCACCTGATCATCATGAAAGCTGCCGTGCAGAGGAGCCCTGCCCGTGTGCCGCCTTGGAGTAGCCAACCCGATGCGCTGGAATCGCGTCGTAAGGGTTGATATCCGCGGCCGGACCGGAGCTGTGGCGACAACCGTGACCACACACGGAGATGATCGCTGGCTCGCGCGGCCGTGGCACGCTGCACCGAGGTAGTGGCGGTGAGATGCAGATCACGTGTAGGCGGATACGCGAGCAGCCATGACTGCCGGGTCAACTGGCGGCGGTCTGCGATCAGCAGACCGCAGAGGGCGCAGGTTGTCGCGTTCTCGGGGAGTGCAGCGTCGGGGGCGCGCGACTGACATGCCGGCTGTTGCCCGCCAGAAAGCTGCTGGACGACTATGCGCAGTTCGCGCAGACTTGCCGGGACGCTGCCAGCGGCATCGCAGATGCGTGCGGCCCCAGATCCCCGGGCTCGCACCGGGTGGTCTGGGGCCTCACCGCACGTCCTCCGGTACCCCTGCGGGCTTTCCTCCGGTTTCCTGTTTGCCCGCCGGGCTCTCCCCCTTCGCCCGCCGTCCCCGGTTTCCCTTCGTCCGGCGTTCTCCGGTTCGGTCCCTTCGGCCGCTGCCCGGTTCCGGTTCTCCGCCGGTTTCCCGCCGGGTTCCCTTCCCTGAGCAATCTTCACGTTAGCGCTGCCGCGGGCCGGTTCCGCAGGCGCAGGTCCCGGGCGGCAGGGACCAAGGTCACCAGTCCTGCCGCGACCACCTCGCCTGGATCACGCGATCCGCCCGCACTGCAGATGGGCAGCGGCCGGGCACGATGAGATGCCACCGCACAATCGCCTGGTACCAGCGGCCGCGAGCGCAGGACATCGCCGCCCCTGAACCGCCCAGGGCGGTTCACGCACGTGACGCAGCTCGTACGGCAACGACGCAGCGTGACAGGCGGGCGGCGTCACTGCGCTGCGCCGGCCGACGGGACCGGGGCCCGGTCCGGATCGTTTCCTCCGGCTGGCCTTGCCGGCTCGCGTGGCTTTCTGCGCTCACCTGGCCCGCAAGTACCGGCGGATCACCTCACAGACGCTGACGTGCTCCTGGGCCGCGCGGATCAGCAGGACACGTTTGAGCTCCGGGTCCAGGCACCCGATGTAAGCCGCCGGCGATCGGTTGTCCTGCCCTGCCGTCGGTGTATGCCTGCCAGGAACCGGCCCGCCCCCGAGGACGCCGTCACCGCGCGCCAGATCCTGCTCGCCGGGCTCGCCCGCGACGCTGACATCTTCGAGCTGGTGAGCGAGCTTGCGCCGCTGCACCGGCGGGATAACACCTTCCCCGGCGAGGTGTTCCT
>WNGL01007421.1_pt1 | contig 18801 bp, 14 predicted proteins | sample 5400591 | NCBI WGS metagenome assembly WNGL01 (sample SAMN13153377, study PRJNA577476) | soil metagenome | isolation source: 80 cm soil or saprolite under Garry oak tree replicate 1 | place: USA:California | collected 2016-06-15 | reverse complement strand
AAAGGGAGTCACTACCTACTCGCTGGTGAAGTAATCCACTGTGACCGGATTTTCGAACAGCGAATAATCGCGCGTCACCACGGTAATTCCACTGTCAGTGACGAAATATTTCTGGCGGTCGGATTCAGGGTCGAATCCAACCGTGGTTCCTTCGGGGATGTGTACGTCACGGTCTATAATTGCGCGGCGGATGCGGCAGTGGCGTCCGATGTTGACGTGAGAAAACATAATCGTCGAATCCACTTCGGTGTAGGAGTTCACCCGCACGTCCGGCGACAATACGCTGTAGCGCACCGTTCCTCCTGAGACAATGCATCCCGCGGAAACGATTGAATCGAGCGCCTGACCGGTGCGCCCCGGCTCTTCGAAGACAAATTTTGCTGGCGGATACTGGCGCTGGTGAGTGCGGATGGGCCAAGCCTCGTCATACAAATTGAAGACCGGGGAAATCGATACCACGTCCATATTGGCTTCGTAATAGGCCTCGAGGGTTCCCACGTCCCGCCAATAGAGCGCTTCCTTCTTGTTCTCGTCAACAAAATCGAACGAGTACACGCGGTAGTCGTCCACCATTTTCGGAAGGATGTCTTTGCCGAAGTCGTGGGCAGAGTGCTCGTCTTCCGCATCTTTCAACAAAATAGGGATCAGCACATCGGTGTTGAAGATATAAATGCCCATGGACGCCGAGACCTTTTCCGGGTTATAGGGCGAGCGCAGTTTGGTGAAGGTTGGCTTCTCCTCGAATCCGGTGACGCGGTTATCGGAATCCACCGCCATGACTCCAAAGCGATAGGTCTCATCAGGATCAATCTGAATAGTAGCGAGGGTGACATCGGCTGCCGAATCGAGATGCTGCTTCAGCATCAGGTCGTAGTTCATCTTGTAAATGTGGTCGCCGGAGAGGATCAGAACGTGACGCGGCTGCTCGGATCCGATGGAATAAATATTCTGATAAACCGCGTCGGCCGTGCCCTGATACCACTGGTCACTCACCCGCTTCATGGGCGGAAGCACTTCGATGAACTCGCCCAGTTCGCGAGCTACGATGTTCCAGCCTTCGCGAATGTGGCGATTGAGCGAAAGCGCCTTGTATTGCGTAAGAATGTAAACCCGGCGAAGATCGGAATTGATGCAGTTGGAAAGCGTTATATCAATGATGCGGTAAATGCCGCCGAAGGTCACCGCGGGTTTGGCGCGGTCGCGAGTTAGCGGATAGAGCCTCTCCCCGGCCCCTCCTGCCAGCAGGACTCCTAAGGTGTCTTTCATCTCGCTCCTGTGAGCCGTCCCAGAGAATTAAGGAATCCCAGGCATCGCCCTTTGGCGCGGTAAATACTAGCATAGGGCCGTTAGGAAAAACCAAAGACGGATGTGGCTGGCCTAGCCCGCAGCTTCGCTCAAGGCAATGTTCCCTGTGGGCGCAGCCTTGATTGCAGGCAGAGTGACCGCGACCAAAGTACCAGGGTTTGCGCTTTGAATGTCGAGAGAGCCTCCCAGTTGCCTGGCGCGCTCGCGCATTCCGCGAATTCCCACACCGAGGTCCCTACCCTCTTCCCGGAGAGTTTGCAGCGAAATTCCCCGGCCCTCGTCCCGAATGATGAGTGAAATGCCGGATGACGTGGATTGGAGAGAAATGAATGCCGTGTGACTGCCGGAGTGGCGGTGAATATTCACCAGGCATTCTTGAACGATGCGGAAGATCGCCGTTTCCACGTCTCTGTGAAATCGGCCCAGACCGGGGTCGACTTGAAGGGTCACGGTTATTTTGCTGCGCTCGGCGAAGCCATGCACATACCATTCCACCGCGCTAGCGAGGCCAGTTTCATCGAGCATGGGTGGGTGCAAGAGATAAGATAATGTTCGGATCTCGGCGATTGCCTGGTCGGCTAGAGTCGCAGTGTCAGCGAGTTTTGCGGAGCTCCTGGGGTCGGTGTTGGTCCATTGCGAAACTATTCCCAGATTGAGGCGAATGGCGGCCAGCAGTTGGCCGGCGCTATCGTGCAACTCGCGGCCCAGACGACGTCTCTCGTCGTCTTGCAGAGTGAGCACGCGCGGGGACAGTCGGCGAAGCATCTCCTCGGTGTGTACAAGCTTCTTCGCCTCCAACTCCAGGCTTTTATATCGGATGTCTGACAATCTCGCCGCACGGATCATTGCTTCTATCTTCGGCACCAATGGAGGCAAGGCGACCGCAGTAATGAGAGAGGCGACCGCAGTGATCAATTTCACGTCGCCGGAAAGCCAGTAGAGCGGCTTCCACAGCACAATCACTTCCATCAGGTGGGTGAACCCGCACGCGATGATGAAAGTTCCAAAGGCGAGGACCATCCAACTGAACGGCAGGTCGCGCCGCGTGCGATAGACCAGATAAGCAAGGACAATGGAGATTCCAGCGTACGATAAGAAAATCACGGAATCGGTGATCACGTGCAGCCAGATCAGCCGACTGTTGTTGAGATAGCAATATGCGTGGGCCCATCCGTATGAAGAGGCTACTCCGGAGATTATTTTGGGCTCGCGCAGAAGAAGGAGACCGCCAGCCAACGCTCCTAATGCAGCGACAATCAGTGTCCTTGATTTGGTAAACATAGGAGATAACAGCATTCCGCGGCAAGAAAGCGCGTCAGCACAAACTGGTCCCCTTTAGCCTAGTTCATCGCGTTAGCCGATTTCATGGCAGGGCAAGCTGACGTGGAGACGAGTGGCATTAAGTCTCACAAATGACGCTTCTACACAGTCTTACAGCAGCTCTCCTTGTTTGCCATACAGAGTTATACTGATTACCAAATAGTAATCACTTATGCGACGCACAATCCAACGATCATTGATTCTGGCACCGTTGATGCTGTTGGCGCTGGAATTTCAGCAAGTTGCAGTGGCGGGGCCGGCAACTACCCTTCAAAGGCAGCTTGTCTGGCAGCCGAGCAAGCTCTCGCAAGGATATCCGGTTCTGTTTCAGTTGCAGACCCCTGCAACTACGCAGGCAGTCTCAGCAGTTTGGCTCGGTCATGAAATAGTTTTTTCACGCGCGACGAGGAACACAACGACCTCTGGGATGTGGTATGGGTTGGCAGGCGTTCCAGCGGAAACTGTTCCGGGCACTTACGAGCTAGCGATAACTGAGACTCATTCGCCAGGCACACCAGTTGACATTCGAACGAAGATCAAGGTCGCGCGCGCTCTCTTTCCCAAAGTCACAGTGAAGGTCCCCAAACAATTCACCGAACCAAGCGCTGAGCAACTAAGCGAAATATCGGCCGACAGGGACCTCAAACAAAAAATCTTCGCCACCCAGAGTACCCAGCAACAGTGGGCGGGAGCATTTGTTCCTCCAGCATCGGCGCCAATCTCTGACGTTTTCGGGACACAACGAATCTTCAATGGCGCAGTCAAGGGCAGGCCGCACGAAGGTTTGGACTACGCAGTGCCCGCGGGAACCGAGGTCCACGCCGTGAATCACGGAACGGTGATTCTGGCCCGGCAGCTTTTTTTTGAAGGTGGATGTGTAGTCGTGGACCATGGCTTTGGGCTTCTGAGTCTCTACCTCCATCTATCCGAAATTTCAGTAAAAGAGGGAGAGGAAGTTGCCTCTGGGCAGGTGCTAGGTTTGAGCGGCGGAACAGGCCGGGCTTCGGGACCTCACTTACACCTGGCGATCCGCTGGCAAGGTGTGTATTTGAATCCCGCTATCCTCATGAAACTTAAGGTTCCTGGGGACTGAGCGTTAATAATCCGATAATTCCTGTTCCGAATTCGTAACAAAAACGTTTCGGTAATTAGCAAACCGCCAGTCCGTGCAAAGCTGTGGTGGCTTGCTCGTCGGGATATAAGCGTGGGGAAGCGCTCAGAATTTGCCTAGACGAAAGCTATCGGGAACTTGGAGGACCCCCTCAATCAAGCTCCCGATATTTTTTTGTGTTAGACGACCGCGACCTTCTCCACAACATTCTGGGTCAAAACATCGCCGTTCAACATATCGCGGCTCGATCCCCACCAGATTCAAAGGATCGGCGGCGGAGATGGTCACGACTTCGCCTGTTCCCGGCAGCCTGCGGCTGGCGCGCAAGGACTCAACTGCAATCGGCAACGCGAACTGCTCGCCTAAAAATCCATCCACAAAACGGCCACCACGAATCTCGCCACGCGCCTCGAGTCTGCGGAATGCAATTTGCAACTCCCGCCATTTGGGGAGATTGGCCTCGCGCGTCAGCAAATCGCGGAAGACGACTCCATAACGCTTCAGCAACATCCAGCAAGTGGCTTCGACCGCGCGCTCGCGTTCGACTGCCGAATCTGTGTGCAGCACGGCCCAGCGTCCAGCACTGTGGCGCGGACGCGTGCTCCGGCCACTTCCCTGCCCAGCACGGCGTTTGGGATCAATAAGAGAACGCAAGTTGTCGAAGCCATCGGCGGTGACCACGCCAGCTGCGACCAACTCCCACAGTCCAGTTTCGATTTCTGCTTTGAGTTTGCCGGTGGCACGAACGATGTCGGGAAAGAAAGAAGCGCCGCGCTGCCGGAGATAATCGAGCACCTGGCGCGCAACGGGACTGAGTCCAGGTCCCTGGGAATCACCGATAAAATGATGAGAATGGTGCGGCATCATCCAAGCGGCTTCTTCGCGAACAAAAAAAGTAATCGGCGCAACGCTGGTGGGGACCACACGCCGCCGATTGGATTGATCTCCGTTGCCACTCGACGACTCGAGAGTCGCAGGATGCGGCGAAACCCGTCCCCAGCCAACGGCGCCGGTAAGGCAAAGCTGGTCAAGCCACTTGGGATCGTAGTCGGCGATGCGACGAGACAGCACTTGCCGCTCCCAGGCGTTGGCGGGAATCTCAAAACCTTGCAATTGGCGAAGCACCTCGAGAGTTGCGCGTTCGCCCTGGACCTGTGATCCGGGAGCAATGTGCTGCCATCGCAAGAGCCACCGCATAAACTGCGCAGCGGTAACCGGCTCAATCTGCTTGCGCAAAGTGGCGACGGTAAGCCGATGAATTCGCGCCAGCAACCGGCGATCGCACCATTCCTCTGGCCATGTAGGGACAGACGCCCCCGTCTGTCCGGTCGAGCGAAGCTCGACAGTTTTCCTACTCTCACGCGACTCCCGGCTAGTGAACTTTCCCCGCAGGATTGCACCACTAGCCTCTAGACGCAGCAACGCTTTCTCAATCTCAGTACCGGGGAGTCCGAGCACATCCCCAAGCTCGCCCGCTGTAATCGGACCTATGTGCCCCATCCATCCCCTAATCGTCGTGAGTAAGGCATCGTCGTATGTGGAAACCGCAGTGTGAAGGTCAGGTGTTGTTGGCTCGAATCTGGCATCTGGGAAAAGCAACGCAAATGTCTGTGCTCGTTCCGCCGCTACCCAGTATTTCCGGCCATTAGTAGTCGCTTGAGTTGCGCGACCGTGCTCAACCAGCCGGTCGAGGTGAACACGCCATTCCGCCCCTGCTCGAACCACGTACGGACAGCCGTTCTCGGCTGTCCGACTCAGCGAAGCTGAGATCTCTTGTCCTGTGGGGAAATCAAAACCTAGTCGAGCTTCACTCGACTGGACAGCCGGGGGCGGCTGTCCCCACGTGGGTTCTGGTAATGCAATCAGCGTGTGTAGCACATCATGCAGCTCATCCGCATCACGCACATCAGGCCAGGCTTCTTCCCTCACTTGCTCGATGGCTGCGGGATCGAGTTTGCCAACCTCTTCGAGGACCGACTCAGGCAGTATCCGCCGCATCTCGACCGCCCGGGCGCGGCGTTCTTCGAGAGGCGCATCGTCAAGATACGCATAAGGATTCGCATTCAGAATTTCGTGCGAAAACTGCGACGGCACCGGCGTATCCACCGCGATGCAGCGGATGCGGCCATCTTCCATGCGGCGCAGGAGTTCTTTCACTCCCTCAATGTCCATGGCTTCGGTGAGGACATCTTTCATCACCTCGTTCACCAGCGGGTGGTCGGGAATCTGGATGTCACCGGCGATGTTCTCCTGGCAGGCGGCTACATCGGGAAAGACCGAAGCCAGCAAGTCGTCTGAGCGCATGCGCTGAATCTGCGGCGGAACTTTCTTTCCACCTTGAAAGCGAAGCAGGGCGAGCGCTCGGTTGGCATCCCAGCGCCAACGCGTGCCAAAAATCGGCGAAGCCAGAGCCGCTTGTTCCAGCACTGGCTGGACCGTCTCGGCGTTTAGAAAATGAAAGACGTCGCCAAGTGGAAAGCTGTGCTGCTCGGCTAGCGCGATGTTAAGCCCATTGTCCGTCGCCGCCGCCTGCAGCTCAAAATTAAAACTGCGGCAGAATCGCTTGCGAAGCGCGAGTCCCCAAGCCTTGTTGATGCGCGCGCCAAACGGAGCGTGGATGACCAACTGCATTCCGCCGCCTTCGTCGAAGAAACGTTCCGCGATGATTGTGCTCTGGGTGGGAACGTCGCCGAGCACGGCGCGACCTTCGAGAATGTATTGGATGGATTGGGTGGCAGCGGACTCGTCGAGGCCACATTGCTCGGTCAGCCAAGCGATGGTCTCTGAGACCTGCGGGATTTTTGGCGATACCGCCACCGGAGAGATCCCTGAGAGCCTTTGGCTAATTTCCCGTCTGAGCTCAGCGACATGCAATGACAATTCCTCGGTACGCGCCGGCGCTTCTCCGCGCCAGAACGGAACACTAGGCGGAGCGCCATGCGCATCCTCGACCAGCACCCGGCCGGATTTTCCTTCCACCCGGCGAATACGCCAGGAAGTATTCCCCAAAAGCATGATGTCGCCAGCATTGCTCTCAACGGCGAAATCTTCGTCCAGCGTGCCCACCATAATGCCTTCGGGTTCAGCCACTACGTTGAACAATGCTGTCTCCGGAATTGCGCCGCCACTGGTAATCGCCGCCAAACGGGCTCCGCGACGCGCCCGGAGTTGCCGGTTCACGCGATCGTGGTGTAGGTACGCTCCGTATCTCCCACGGCGGGCGGCAATCCCCTCGGAAAGCATTTCAACGACCGAATCGAAAAGCTCACGCGAAAGATTGCGGTAGGGATACGCTCGCTTAACCAATGCGAACAGCTCCTCAACATCCCACCCTTGATCGGGCTCGTGTGGCGCGGACATTCCTGTCCGCGTGTCAGTTCCAGAATCATCAGAATTCGCGGACAAGAATGTCCGCGCCACACGTTCACTCCCGCTCCCCGCCGCGCACGTCGCTACAATCTGCTGCGCCAGAATATCCAGCGGCGCATCCGGAATCATCAGCCGATCGAGATCGCCATGACGAATGGCCCGCACCAGGGCCGCACACTCCAACAGATCGTCACGCGTAGTAACAAAGAATCTTCCCTTTGGAACCGCTCCACGCCAGTGGCCGGAGCGACCGACCCGTTGCAGGGCAACCGCAATAGCGCGCGGCGAACTGATTTGGATAACCAGATCAACGGTGCCGATATCAATTCCCAGTTCGAGCGAAGCGGTCGCGACCAGAACTTTGATCTGTCCTTCTTTCAGTTTCTTTTCCGCCGCAAGTCGCAGCTTGCGCGAGAGGCTTCCATGATGTGCCCCAACGCTGTCTTCGCCCAGACGTTCAGCCAAATGATGGGCGATTCGCTCGACCAGGCGGCGGGTGTTCACGAAAACCAGAGTCGAGCGATGCTGCTCAGAAAGCTCGACGATACGAGAGTAGATTTCCTCCCACATCTCGTTACTGGCGATCGGCCCCAAAAGTGTGGCAGGAATCTCGACCGCGAGATCGAGCGTGCGCTTGTGCCCGATGTTGACGATGACCGGGGTAGGGCGGCCATTTCCCGCTAGAAAGTGTGCGACATCTTCAATTGGCTTCTGCGTAGCCGAGAGGCCAATGCGAACTGGCGGACGATAAGTTAATGCCTCCAGACGTTCCAGGGACAACGTCAGGTGCGCGCCCCGCTTATCGTCAGCTACAGCATGAATTTCGTCCACGATGACGGTTTCGACGTCGCGCAAAATGGCCCGGCTCTTCTCCGCCGTGAGCAGGATGTAGAACGACTCGGGAGTTGTTACTAAAATGTGCGGCGGACACTTCAGCATGGCCCGGCGCTCGTGCATGAGCGTGTCGCCGGTGCGCACTGCGGTACGAATCTGCGGCATGAGCAAGCCGCTTTCGCCCGCCATTTGCAGAATCTCGCCTAGTGGGATTTCGAGGTTTTTCTGAATATCGTTGCCAAGCGCCTTAAGCGGTGAAACGTAGAGAACTTCAGTGCGGTCGTGGAGATCGCCTGCAAGCGCCTTACGAACCAGCCGATCAATGCAGGCGAGGAATGCGGCCAGCGTCTTGCCGGAGCCGGTGGGGGCGGAGATCAGAGTGGTGCGGCCAGCGAGAATGTGCGGCCAGCCTAGCTCCTGCGGTTCCGTGGGCGTGCCGAATTTGTGGGTGAACCATTCGGCGACGAGGGGATGGGCCCAGGAGAGTGTGGACATTCGGCTATTTTATTCCGAGAAAGTCGGTTTCGCAAATTGTTCGCCTGACCACAGGCACTCGGCGACCGCCGAGTCTATCCACCGTCTCGTTCAGTTCGTCGACTCGGGCCGCCACTTGACGGGTATATTTGAGTTTCGGCAGCTTCGTGCGACGTAACCACAACACCTAGCAATTCAGGTAATGGCTGAAGATCTCACTCTCGCGACTGATCCTAGCCCCTGGGCAACGGAAACCTGGTGGGCGGCGCGTCGGCTTCGCTATAACATCGGTTTGCTGGTTGCTGGCCCTGTGGGGTTTGTCGGTTGTGCGGCTGCGGTCTCCCGTTGCACTAATCTGCGCGCCCCTGGCGATTGGGACATCACGATTTTCACTTACTCTTTTTCAGGGTTTTGCGTATCTCGTGATGATCGGCATTGCGAACCTCTGCTACTACTTGGGACCGTGGTCAGAGCGGATCATTCAGCCTAATAATGTAGCGGGATATCGGAAGATCGCATTCCGACTAGGCTTTTGGTTCTCAGTTTTGTTGCCTTTCGCCCCTTCTGCTCTCCTACTATTCTCTTGCTTCGTTCATGCGGGAGAGGATAAGAGGATCATTTTGGAGGTGACTAGAACGGTTATTGTCGTGGGAGCCTTCCTGTTCGGGCAACACAAACTAACTTCCTCCCACGACTCGCGCGCACAGGCCGACTACTAGGGCCTTTCGTGTCCGCCCCGTTTTGCCTTCCCCGCCCTTCTCTGCGAAACTGACTTGAATCCCATGGGTCGCATTCACGTCCTTCCCGAGCACGTTGCCAACAAGATCGCCGCTGGCGAAGTTGTCGAGCGCCCGGCTTCGGTTGTGAAGGAACTGCTGGAGAACGCTCTCGACGCCGGTTCCACGCGAATCAAGATTCAGATTGAGGCGGGGGGCAAGAAACTTATCCAGATAACGGACGATGGCAGCGGCATGGTGCGCGATGATGCCTTACTGGCGTTCGAGCGCCATGCGACATCGAAGATCAAGAATGCCGAAGACTTGCTGAACATCTCAACTCTAGGTTTTCGCGGCGAGGCGCTGCCCTCAATCGCCTCGGTTTGCCGCCTGCGATTGGAAACCCGGGCGCCTGACCAGGACTCGGGAACCGTCATCGAGATCACCGGGGGAAAGATCTTTCGCGTCGAGGAAGCCGGCCTGCCGGCGGGGACTTCCATCACCATTCGCGATCTCTTCTTTAATACTCCGGCACGGAAAAAGTTTCTGAAGGCCGAATCTACTGAGCTTTCTCAGATTGCCTCTCTGGTCACACACTACGCATTGGCGCATCCCGACAAACACTTTGAATTGCATTCCGCGACGAATGCAGTTTTGGTAGCGCCTCCGGTTGATGGGTACAGCGAACGCGTGTATCAAGTGTTCGGCAAAGACGTGCTGGATCAACTGATCTCGGTCGCAGCGGAATTGCCGCTGGCACATATTGGACTTCCCCAACCTCCGCCATGGCGGCGAGAAGCAGATGAAGATGAAGGTCCTTCCGCTGATCCCGGCAACTTGCGCATGCACGGGTTCATCTCGAAGCCGGAAATTCAGAAGCTGAACCGCAATTCGATTTACACATTTGTGAATGGACGCCTGATTCGCGACCGCCTGATCCAACATGCACTGACTGATGCATACCGCAATATCCTGCCTCCAACTGTTTTCCCAGTCGTGCTGCTCTTCATCGAAATGCCGAATGCTGAGGTTGACGTCAACGTGCATCCGTCGAAGACCGAGGTCCGCTTCCGTCAACAAACCGTCATGCATGATTTTCTGCGGGATTCGGTGCGGGCAGCGCTGATGAAGGCGCGGCCAGTGCCGCAGTTTGTCACCGAGATTCGTGCCCACGCGACCGCCAGTCCTTCGCTGACCCCAGGGGCACGGGTGGCGACAGCCGAGGCCAGCGGACGGTTGACAACCTTTTACGGAGCCACGGCGCCCGATGGGTTCTCTCTTCAAGCGCCGCCACAGCCCCTCATCGCAGAGCGCTTTCACTTTTCCGAAGGCATTACTATCGGAGCCAACGCTGCGGTGCCAGTCGCCCGGTTTCCGCAGCAGACTTTTTCTGGGGCGCAGGCGCTCGGCGACAACAATAACGAAGACCACTGCGCGCCGCCGCTTAGCGAAGAATTTGAAGCAGCCGCCGATGTTGTGCCGAGTCTCTCCTCGCTGAAACCGCTGGGGCAACTGCGTGAGTCGTTCATTCTGGCTGTGAACCACGACGGGTTATGGATCATTGACCAGCACGTGGCCCATGAACGGGTGCTGTTTGAGAGAGTGTTGAAGCAAAGAGCGAAGCAACAGGTCGAAAGCCAGCGCCTGCTAATGCCGATTGTGATCGAACTTACTCCCGCACAGCAGGCGGTGTTCTCGGAGATTTCTGACGAGTTGCAGAAGAATGGCTTCGAAGCGGAACCCTTCGGCGCACGCAGTGTCGCAATAAAAATTGCGCCCGCAGGCGTGCAGGCGGGGGAAGTAGAACATATGCTACACGAACTGCTGGACCAGTTTTCCCGCGAGGAACAGGCGCTGAACCTGGAACAGATTTGCGGACGCATCGCCGCCTCGATTGCCTGCCATGCGGCAATCAAAGTCAACATGCCTCTGGAACAAAACAAAATGGAGTGGCTGCTCGCTGAACTGGCGAAGACAGAGTGCCCAATGTCCTGCCCGCATGGCCGGCCCGTGGTTCTGCGATACTCAATGAAGGATATACAGAAGGCGTTTAAGAGAATCTAGGCATCGGTTTTGTAGTCGCTCTTCGCTGGGAGTCGTCGAATGAATCAACCAGCTTCGAAACCAAGCCGTTTGAAACTGCTGATAGCTTTGGGCATCGCGGTGGTGGCCATCATGATCTCCACCGTATATCTGGTTCACTATTACGGTGAGACTCGCCCTACGGTGGTGGAGGAGCAGGTGGGACGAACCTTTCCTGCGAAAATCCATGGTCGAACCGTATATCTGACAAGGAAGGAATATATGCTCGCCTTTGCGTCTCACGGAATCACCGTTATCGCGATCGGCACCTTCCTGGGAATCCTTCTGAAGTCAAAACGGGCGACGAAATAAGGAAAATACCCTCGCCGGAAACCGCAACGGCCAGATCATACGAACGACGACAAGACTCGTGCAATCCTTTTATGACGGCTGACGAACTCATCCAGCTTCGCCGCGAAAAATGGCATGTGAACGGCAAGCTTGTGCGCACCCTCGATGAGGCGCGCAGTTTTGTCGAGTCAATCGGCTTCTGCCTGACCTATCCAGCGCGGCCGTCAATTCTGCTTCCGACTTTCATCGGCGCATGGTACGGATCTGACGAACGGCTGCCGCAGCACCGGGCATTCCTCGATCCCCAGGCCCGCGATGCCACAGACTTAATGATCCGGCTGCTTCGCGATAAGTCTGCTTATGAAGCGAACCTTGGGGATGAGAATAATGCGCTCTTGATTTCCGCGTCGCTTTTTCCCTATTTCTACACTCTGGTTGGAGAGCGCAATCCCAAGCACGCGCCGCAGCCTGGGCCACGATCGCCTTACTCTGAACTCGCCTGCGACACCTACAAGATCATCCATCGTAAAGGCCCGATTTCGAAACTGAAATTGCTCGAAGAGATCGGCAAAGGGATTTCGGTTCCCGCACTCGATAAGTCACTCGCCGAGCTGTGGTCGAAGCTGCGCATCACTCGTGTGGACTACGACGAACACGAGGGAGCCTCATGGGATGTACTGCAACGCTGGTCACCGGCAGCGGTTGCAGAGGGCATTAACAGCTCGGTGGGCGAAGCACTCTCGGCTCTACTCTCCAAGTATCTGGACTGCGTCGTTGCCGCCGACCAGCAGGAACTGGAGTCGTTCTTCGGCAAGTTCGTTCCGCGTTCAAGGGTGCGGGAAGCTGTGAACGCGCTCATGGCCGCGCGGGAGCTGAATTTTGTTCACGTTGGAAATCGGTCGCTGATTCAGGTAACCCAAGCCCAACCCAGCCGCACCGAGGCAACCGGGTAGATTCATGCTGGCTGTCGAGAGTCAAGGCTTTGAAATCATTCCCGAGCTTTTCGACCAGAGAAGAATCGCATCGGTGATCGAGTCTCTGGATGCGTCGCCGCTCCGGCGCAGCCGTGCTGGTGTTCGCAACGCCCTCCGGATCGATTCAGTCCGCGACGTAGCGGCGGATTCAAGACTGCTCAATATTGCCAACAGTGTCCTTGGTGGAAGTGCTGTTCCGTTCCGGGCAACATTGTTCGACAAATCTTTCGGCGCGAACTGGCTGGTGGTTTGGCATCAGGACACAGCCTTACCACTGCGTGAGCGTCGAGATGTTAAAGGCTGGGGACCGTGGTCGGTCAAAGAAGGTGTGATTTGTGCTCATGCGCCAGCGTACGCATTGGAACAAGTTCTAGCGATCCGCATTCACCTGGATCACTCGAATGAGCAAAATGGTTCCCTCCGTGTGCTTCCGCAGACCCATACTCTCGGAGTGCTTTCGGATAACGCATTCACGATCTGGCACAAAGAATTCCGGCGGTCGATTGTCATGTTGCCGCAGGCGGAGTTCTGCTCATGAAGCCGCTCCTCGTTCATTCTTCTTCGAAGGCCAAGTCTGACACTGCACACAGGCGTGTGCTTCACATTGAGTACGCAGCTTGCTTATCATTTGTGGACGGCCTCGAACTCTGCACTTCAGATACGCAGCCGGCAGTTCGAGCCTGACAACTCTCCATGTACAATCACACCGGAGATGAGCGACCCTTCCCCGCGCAAACTGATCATTGCCATTGACGGCCCGGCTGGCGCTGGCAAAAGCACTATCGCTTCCCGCCTCGCCCGCAAACTCGGCTACGTGAATCTCGAAAGTGGCGCCATGTATCGCGCCCTGGCGCTGAAGGCGATTGAATGGGACATCTCCTTCGACGATGAAGACGCGCTCGATCAGCTTGCCCAAAAGTCACGCATCAAAATTGAGCCGACGCTGGGAGGAAATCGAGTGTTGCTCGATGGCCGCGATGTCTCCAAGCGGGTGCGCGAGACCGATGTATCGGAAGCAGCCTCGCGGGTCTCGGTTCATCCCGCCGTGCGCGAGTGGATGGTAGCGCGCCAGCGTGAGCTTGGAGCGGGTGGCGGGGTGGTGATGGAAGGGCGCGATATTGGGACGAAAGTTTTTCCCGATGCCGACGTCAAGATTTTCTTGGATGCTGACCCGGTGATTCGCGAGCAGCGTCGCATTCAGCAGCAGCATTCGCGCGGCGCATCGGCGACGTCCATGGCGGCTGAGTTGCGAGAACGCGACCGCAGAGACCGTACCCGGGCGAACTCTCCGCTCGAAGCCGCGCCGGACGCCACACTGCTCGACTCCACCTCGCTCTCCGAAGATGAGGTGCTGGAACGTGCCGAAGCGGTCGTAAGAGAGAAATTGCGGGCTGCCGATTCCTCTGCAGGTTGAGGGACTCCTATACGAAGGGGGCAACACTGCGCTTCCGGATCACTGCTTTGTTGCTGCTCGCATACTGCCCCGCACCACTTTGCGGACAGCGCACTCCCGTTCTGCCACAGATTGATCTTCCGCATCCGTATTACTTCCGCGAAATGTATTTGCCACAATTGACCACTAGACCAAGCAGCGTGGCATGGCTGCCAGATTCGCGGTCGGTCGTGTACTCCATGGGTGGTTCGCTTTGGCGCCAGGAAATTGGTTCAGACGCTGCGGAACAACTAACAGATGGACCTGGCTACGACTACCAGCCAGACTGCTCGCGAGACGGAAGATGGATCGTCTATACAAAGTACGAGCATGACGCGCTTGAGCTGTGGGCGCTGGATTTGGAGACCAAGCAGGCACGCCAACTCTCTCATGGCGGCGCCGTCAATGTTGAGCCGAGGTTTTCGCCAGATGGTAAGCGGGTTGCATTCGTCTCGACCCAGTACAAAGGACACTTTCACATCTTTGCCGGTGATTTTGACAATGGCGAACTGAAGAATGTTCAACAGCTCACGGCGGAGAACCGCAGCGCGCTTCCTCGCTATTATTACAGCGTCTTCGATCACGAGATCAGCCCAACGTGGTCGCCGGACGGATCGGAAATTGTTTTCATTTCCAATCGCGGACACCTTTACGGCACCGGCGGTCTCTGGCGGATGAAAGCCGAACCCGGAGCTGAAGCGCATGAGATTCACTACGAAGAGACAGAATGGAAGGCGCGGCCCGATTTCTCTCCCGATGGGAAGCGGCTCGTGTACGCATCGTACGCTGGACGGCAATGGCAGCAACTGTGGACGATCCCATCCCACGGCGGCGATCCCATTCCGCTGTCTTTTGGGGAATACGACAACGTGGCTCCGCGCTGGTCGCCGGATGGCAAGCACATAGCATTTATTTCGAATCGTAGCGGCAACAATTCATTGTGGGTACAAGAGGTGCTAGGAGGCGGACAGAAGCAAATTATCGCGACGGACCGCCGTTACCTGCAAGCGAAGGCCAGCCTGAGTATTACTGTGCTCGACGAATCCGGGAGACAAACTCCGGCACGAATCTCGGTCACGGGAGATGATGGGCGTGCCTACGCTCCGGACAATGCGTGGATGCAGGCCGACGACAGTTTTGTGCGGAGCGAACGGCCATTCGAAGCACATTACTTTGTTTCGACCGGCCACTCGGCGCTGCCGGTTGCTGTGGGCCGCGTGCGGCTTGAAGTCATGAAGGGATTTGAGTATCAGTTTGAGCGACAGGATCTGACGTTAGCGCCGGGCAACCACCATGCGATCATCACCCTCAGGCCTCTTAAGATTCCTTCAACCCCGAGTCAACAATGGATCAGCGGAGATGTGCATGTGCACATGAACTACGGCGGGACCTATCGCAATACGCCCGAGCACCTGATCGAGCAGGCCGAGGCGGAGAACCTCTCCATAATTGAAAACTTGATCGTCAACAAAGAACAAAGAATTCCCGATATTTCCTACTTCGGCGCCGGCGTTGACCGCAATTCCACCACAAAGACTCTGCTTTTTCACGGGCAAGAATTCCATACCAGCTATTGGGGGCACTTGGGACTCTTGAATCTTGCGGACCACTTCCTGCTTCCGGATTATGCTGCATACGCGAATACCGCTGCGGCAAGCTTGTTTCCACCCAACGCGGTGACTGCCGATTTAGCTCACGAGCAACATGGACTGGTTGGCTACGCGCACCCATTCGACTTTTTGCCTGATCCTGCAGACAGGAATACCGCGCTTACGGATGAACTTCCGGTGGATGTCGCGCTGGGAAAAGTGGATTATCTCGAGGTACTCGGATTCAGTGACCACAAAGCCACCACTGAGGTCTGGTATCGGTTGCTGAACTGCGGCTTTCATCTTCCGGCAGCCGCTGGGACCGATGCTATGGCCAACTATTCATCCCTGCGCGGACCGGTGGGGCTCAATCGAGTGTATGCTGCGGTGCCGAGGGGCAAGATCGAGATTCATACGTGGCTCGATTCCCTGGAGCATGGCCGGACATTTGCCACCAATGGACCGCTTCTGGGATTCACATTGGCAGGCCAGCAGATTGGCGGAGAACTGAGGCTGGCGCACCCCGCATCCACGATGAAGTTCACTGCCTGGCTGCGCTCGTTTGTACCCGTGGATCATTTTCAAGTGGTGTGTGATGGAGAGATTGTCCGAGAGCTTGCTACATCTGCTGACCACAGAAATGCCAACGTGACCGGCAGCATTCCAGTCACGAAGAGTGGATGGTGCGTGCTGCGGGCGCTGAGCGACAAGCCGGAATATCCGGTGCTGGATTCATATCCGTACGCCACTACTAGTCCAATCTACATTGATGTTAGCGGCCAGCGAGCAACGTCAGCGAAAGATGCCGCGTATTTTGTGGCCTGGATTGATCGGCTCATCGAGGCGGCCGGGAGCAACTCGGACTGGAATACGCCGGCAGAAAAGCAGGCCGTACTCGATCTACTCCGGAAGGGGCGGTCGGTTTATGCGGGTATTGCCCACTAAAGCCGCAAATGTGAAACGCCGGAACCCTATGGTTCCGGCGCCTCCTTGCAAGGCTGGTCTCTTAGTCACTGTTCAGGCTGACATTGCTCTGCGCTGTCTTGTGGTCTCACGAATGGACGATACGCCACGGCGAAGGTTCAGCCATCCCTGTTGTGAAGTGGACGAGTTTTACATTGAGAGTTTCTTGCTCCTGAGCTTGCAGTGCCATAACGTTTGTCTCCTCGTCTATTTAGTTTTTTTGGGAACACCGCGAATTGTAGGAAACAAGCAGAGCAGGCTCAACCGTTAATCCAGAGCACCCCGAAAAAACTTGTGAATATTGAGAAAGATTTTCGCGGCACATTAACCTAACTTTTATCAATTCGTTAGCATTAGCGCGGCACCTAGCAACTTGGCATTCAGCTATGTTCCTCGATGTCGTGGCCAAAGGCTAAGTGCGAGTTCAGGGAACGCTACTCTTTTTGCTGCCGATACTGATGAGCGTCACCTGATGCTATAATTCTTCATTCCCACGCCGTCGAAATTGAACGGAGGTTTGTATCGATAAGCGTTTTATCCGCACAAATGAGCGTATCCGGGCGCGCGAAATTCGCGTGATTGGAGATGAAGGCGAACAGATCGGCATCATGCCACCCTTTGAAGCGCTCAAAATGGCCCGCGAAAAGAATTTGGACCTGGTAGAGATCTCCCCCACCGCGCAGCCTCCGGTTTGCCGCATTATGGATTATGGGAAATTTCTGTACCAGCAGGAAAAAAAAGAACGCGAAGCCAAGAAGCATCAGAAAACGATCACAGTTAAGGAAGTGAAGTTCCGCATTAATGTGGACGATCACGATTACGAGACCAAAAAGAACCATGTGCTGCGTTTTCTGGATGAGGGCGACAAGGTCAAGGCCACGATTTTTTTCCGCGGCCGCGAAATGACGCGCACTGGTTTGGGACGTGGAATTTTGGAGCGTCTGATTAAAGACATTGGTGATCGCGGCATCGTTGAGTTCCGTCCGCGGCAGGAAGGCAACACCCTGCACGCGATTCTGGCGCCGAATGCCAAGAAGCCGGGGGAGAAGCCGGCGTCGGCAGTACGTCAAGCGTAAATTTAAGCTTTCAGCGTGTAGCCCCGGAAGCCCTCGTTCGGGGTGGGCGGACGAGGGAGTCCGCCCCTACGTGATTCCGGGCTGACTGCCGAGTGCTGAATGCTAAACTGGAAATTCTTATGCCAAAACTGAAGACACACAAAGGCGCCGCTAAGCGCTTCAAGAAGACCGCCAGTGGGAAGGTGAAGCGATCGCATGCATTTTTGCGTCACATTCTGACTTCCAAAGACAAGAAGCGTAAGCGCGGGCTTCGCAGCTCTGCGCTGGTCAGCGACGCAGACACGCCCAAAGTTAAGAGAATGATTCCGTACTAGGGGATCTCCACTGTGGAATTCTGTGCCCCTTGTGGTTGAAAAAAGCTTGAACCACAGAGGACACGGAGTTTCACAGAGGCAAGCGAGTGAAGAGGCACATCCTGCCTCCAGCCGCTAATTAGAAAGTAAAAAGGAGCAACAAATGCCTCGTGTAAAACGCGGGACCAAACGCCGCGCCAAACGCAAGAAGATACTTGACCGCGCCAGCGGTTATTTCCTGACAAAATCCAAACTGTACCGGTCAGCGAAGGAAGCCGTAGAACGTGGCTTGAAGTTCGCCTACTCCGGGCGGAAGCAGAAAAAGCGCCAGTACCGCTCGCTATGGATTGTGCGCATCGGCGCCGCCGCCAAGCTGAATGGCATGAGCTACAACCAGTTCATTCACGGACTGAAAACGGCAGGCGTGGAGCTCGACCGCAAAATCCTGGCTGATCTGGCTGTCAATGACGCCGCCGCCTTTAAGAGCCTCGCCGAGCAGGCGAAGAGCTCTCTCGGCGGGGCAGCGTAACTCAGCTCTCAGCTCTCAGCATCAGCACAAGCTTTGAATGAGGAGATTCGGTCAGGCACGGCTTCGGCAGGCCGAACCCGTCCCCCATATTCCGTCATTGCGCGACGAATGTTGTCCATCCCGTTTGCGAATCGCTATAGGGGAGCGTGAATGGAAGCCGCAGAGAAGCAGTCGTTGCTGATCATCACGGGCTCAATGGGGTCGGGCAAAACGGCCGTACTAGGAGAGGCGTCGGATATCCTGACACTGCACGGCATCGCGCACGCCGCGATTGACTTGGACACGCTGGGCATGGCGCATCTGCCCATCACCGCAGAGAACAGCGACGTCATGTATCGTAACCTAAAGACCGTCTGGGGCAATTATGTGGATTACGGAATAGACCGCCTCTTGTTAGCGCGCGCTATCGAAAATCACGCTGAGTTTGAATGCTGTCTCGCCGC
>WNGL01010521.1_pt1 | contig 18809 bp, 19 predicted proteins | sample 5400591 | NCBI WGS metagenome assembly WNGL01 (sample SAMN13153377, study PRJNA577476) | soil metagenome | isolation source: 80 cm soil or saprolite under Garry oak tree replicate 1 | place: USA:California | collected 2016-06-15 | reverse complement strand
ACAAGGGAATTCGGCGGTGTCTTGGAGCAACGGAATTGGCGGAGTTGGCCGATGGTTTTCGATGTGCCGTCTACTTGTCAGGTTTTTGGTAGATTCGTGATGAACGCAGGAATAGAAGGAATCTTGTACAACTCAACGATCACGAAAAGGGCATGCCTTGCGATTTTCCCTCAGAACTTCCTGAACTCTTCTTCGTTCATTGAACTCGACGACGCGGTTCCTGACCCGAAGGTTCGAAGTCGCATCGATTCAAACAACTTTAAGGATGTGATTTGATTGCAGCCGAAATGCTGCCCGAAATCATGCCCGACGCCTCGCAACAGGTTGTCACCGAACGTCACCGATTGCACCGTTAGGCAAATGGAAGGTGCTGAAAACACTGATGAACAGGGTCTAGAAAAGAGGCGCAGCAGGATTTCTAATCCGGTGGTTGCAGGTTCGATTCCTGCCGCGCCTACCACATCTGTGTATCGAGGGTAGTGCGTCTAATTTCCAACAGAGGTCAGAGAGGTAACGATGGCGCCCTCATCGGTGGTCGCAGACCTCTGCACGACTGCCAGAGGGCGGGTCTGTGACAATGCGGATTGACAAAGAATTGCTGCTTAAAGCACTCGCGGGGTAATATCAAATTCATGTCGAGAACCGGATTCCTCTTGACCTGTTTCATTGCTCTGAGCACGATCGGCGAGGCTCAGACCGTAACATTGGCCCTACAGGAAGACCTCAGCTCGAAGTTGCTTACGGGGACTGTGTTCACAGCGGAGGACTCCACGAGAAAGATTTATCCCGGGCATGTGGTCACGCATCCCGCGCGGCGCTTACTTCGGCGCGGCTCAATGAGATTGGTATTCGATGATCCCGTAGTGCCGGTTACAAACGAGGGAGTAGTTCGAGCGGGAAATAAGAAGCGGCTGCTAAAGTTGGGCGGCTCACTCGCGGCGGCTAAATTGGCGGACGATGCTGTGGACGGTATTATCTGAGCCACTAAAGCTCGGTACGTGGCGATTGCTGTTTCTGCCGCTCTGATCATCTTTCAAAAAGGCGGCGAAGCTAAGCTCCACAAGGGGGACACAATTGAGGTAGAACTTAGGCGCGATACCCTGTGGAAATTAGATGACCCACTACCGTATCGAGCGGTGCGTATCAAGCGTATCAAGCGCTGCGTTGCCATCGGCATCCCCGGCACGCTAAGATAGTGTGTACACAACTTCTTCGCCTTTATCCCTAGTAATTAATTTGGCGCTGTATTTTTGCGGGCAAGGGTGTGTGCGACCCCTGGGCTGCCGCGGGCTGGCACGCGTCTGCGCGAAATCTTCCTTACGGAGCTAAAATTGAAGAACGGCAAGGCTGCGGTGATCGTCGGCGCGCAATGGGGCGACGAGGGTAAGGGCAAAATCGTCGACGTACTCTCGGAGAACTTCTCCGTCGTCGCCCGCTATGCCGGGGGGCACAATGCCGGACACACCGTCATCATCAACAGTAAGAAGTTTATTTTGCAACTTGTTCCCTGCGGCGTGTTGCGAGGCGGCTGCCGCAGCGTGATCGGAAATGGCGTGGTGCTCGACCCCATGGCCTTCCTGAAAGAGGTGGGGGCGTTGCGCGACGCGGGGGTGAAGGTTGACGGCAACATCTTCGTCTCAAATCGTGCCCAGGTGATCCTGCCCTACCACCGCATGATTGAACTGGCAGCAGAAAATGCACCGGGCCGGGTAAAGATCGGTACGACATCGCGCGGCATTGGTCCGGCCTACGAAGACAAGATGGGCCGCCGCGGACTGCGCGTGGCCGACCTACTCGATCTCCAACTCCTCAGGAAGCACATCGAGAATGCCGTGCACGAGAAGAACATGATCGCGCATGCGCTCTTTAACTCCGAGCCGCTCGATGCCGACAAGATGTATGCGGAGTATGCGCAGGCGGCAGAGAGGGTTGCTCCCTTCGTGTGCGACACAGCGGTCCTATTGAACCAGGCTCTTCGCAATGGCGAAGCCATCCTGTTTGAAGGAGCGCAGGGGACAATGCTCGACATTGATCACGGGACCTATCCCTTCGTGACCTCTTCCAGCGCCACTTCCGGGGGCGCGGTGATCGGTACGGGCGTGGCTCCCAATGCGATTGATTCTGTCATTGGAATCACCAAGGCGTATTGCACGCGGGTTGGCGAAGGACCGTTTCCCAGCGAAGAGAGAAATGAAGCCGGAGAGCGGCTGCGGGCGCGCGGAAATGAATATGGCGCGGTGACTGGGCGTCCACGGCGCACAGGCTGGCTCGACTTGCCACTGTTGCGTTACGCTGGCATGATTAACGGAATCTCCTGGCTGGTAGTTACGAAGTTGGATGTGCTGGACGAACTGGCGGAGATCCCAGTCTGTGTCGGCTACAAGATCGATGGCAAGAAAACCATGGAGATTCCAGCGCAGGCCAGCGGATACGAGAAGATCGAATGCATTTATCAGAAGCTACCCGGCTGGAAAACTTCGACTGAGGGCATCACGAGGTTTGACAAATTGCCCAAGCCGGCGCGTGACTACCTGGCATTTCTGGCGAAACAAGCCGGCGCGAAGATTGGAATGGTTTCAACTGGACCAGACCGGGACCATACCATTGTCATGGAAGAGTTTGTGGGGACATTGAAAACCGCTGTGCCGGGAAGGGGCTGACTTTAGGCTTGTACGCGATAAGGAGAGGATGATGGTGGTTCTGGTGGTTACGTGGATGGCGAGAGCAGGTCAAGAAGCCGAAGTTGCCACGGTGTTTTCGAAACTTACCGAGGAATCGCGCAAGGAGCCGGGCTGCGTCATGTATCAAGTGCACCGGCACAAGACCGAGCCACGACGCTTCTTCATTTACGAACAGTATAAGGACGATGCTGCGCTGGAAGCCCATCGAACCGCGCCGCATTTTTTGCAGTATGCGCGCAAGGAACTTCCCAAGGTCGCGGAGCGCGTGGAAGGGAATCTCTTCGAGCCTCTGGGATGAAGGGCAGCGGTCCGTTCGCTTCTACTTGACCTTGTCAATCATCAACTCGCCGCCCGTGGCATAACTTTCTTTGGACACTTCATGAAAGGCCACAACGATGGCCTCGCGCCGCGCGCCAACTTCTTCAACGATGGCTTCTGTGATCCGTTTGGCTAGCTTGCGTTTCTGTTCGGCCGTGCGGCCTTCGAGCATCGTGATTTGAACTAAAGGCATCGGCAGTTCTCGGTTCTCCGCTTTTCATTCTTATAAAACGCCACTCCAGTTCACGTCGCCCACAACCGCACACTGAGGAATTTACTGTGCCAGTTCGTAGCGCAGGTCGGCTATAGCGTTTTCCTTTTCCAGAGCCAGAGCTACGATCGGGCCGCTGGACATGAAGGTAGTGAGCGAGTTGTAAAACGGCTTGCCGGCATGCACCGCGTAAAACTGTTCAGCCTGGTGTTTCGAAATTTCCAGCATCTTCAAGCAAAGGATTTGGAAACCCTGTTTTTCGAACTGTTCAATGATGTCGCCGATGCCTTTTTTGCGAACTGCGTCGGGTTTTATGATGGTGAGAGTCCGTTGCAGAGTTTTCATAGTTCTGTTGTGAATCCTTGATAATCGTGGCTTTGCATATCTAAGCCTTGGCGAATGTTCCCAGCGCTGCGGCGAGCGTTTCGCCAATCGCTGCGGGCGACTTCGCTACCCGAATGCCGGCAGCTTCCAGAGCTGTAATTTTCTCCGCGGCCGTGCCCTTGCCGCCGGAGATGATTGCTCCAGCGTGTCCCATGCGGCGTCCTGGAGGCGCTGTCTGGCCGGCGATGAAGCCGACGACCGGTTTCTTCATATGTTTTTTCACGAAGTCGGCAGCAGCTTCTTCAGCACTGCCGCCGATCTCACCGATCATGATCACTGCCTCGGTCTGAGGGTCACGATTAAACAGATCCAGCGCATTCACAAAAGTTGTTCCAATAATAGGATCGCCGCCTATGCCAATGGCTGTCGACTGCCCGATGCCGCGCTGCGTGAGTTGGTGAACTGCTTCATAGGTGAGCGTACCCGAGCGCGACACGATGCCCACCGAACCTTCCCTGTGAATCGACGCGGGCATGATTCCGATCTTGCACTTCCCCGGCGAAATAATGCCCGGACAGTTGGGCCCGATTAATCGTGAGCGGCGGTTCTGCAGAAACTCCCAGGCTTTCACCATGTCGAGGGTGGGGATGCCTTCCGTGATGCAGACGATGAGGTCAACTTCAGCGTCGGCTGCTTCCATAATTGCGTCAGCAGCAAACGGCGGTGGCACAAAGATCACGGTTGCATTGGCGCCAGTTTTTTCGACGGCCTCTCGCACGGTGTTGAAAATGGGCCAGCCTTCGTGTGTAGTGCCGCCTTTTCCTGGGGTGACGCCGCCGACAATCTGGGTGCCATAAGTGGCAGAGGTCTTGGCGTGAAAGGTGCCTTCGCGTCCGGTCAAGCCCTGCACCAGCACGCGTGTGTTCTTATCAACCAAAATTGCCATAAATAGTTTTGCCCCCGCTCCTAACGCCACTCAGCGCTAGCCGGAACGCCTTTCGCCGCCGCAACGACTTTATCCGCGGCGTCTTTCATCGTTTCGGCTACCACGAAGTTGAAGCCTGACTCCATCAGGATTTTCTTGCCCTCGTTCACGTTCGTGCCCTCGAGCCGGAGCACGACAGGCAGCTTGATGTTTGTTTTTCTCGCCGCCTCAACCACTCCTGTGGCTAAGGTGTCCACGCGCAGGATGCCGCCGAAAATATTGATCAGCACGGCTCTCACATTCTTGTCGCTCAGCAGGATCTCGAATGCGTGCGCGACCTGCTCGGAGTTAGCGCCCCCGCCGACATCGAGGAAGTTTGCGGGCATACCGCCGGCATACTTGATGATGTCCATCGTGGCCATGGCCAGACCCGCGCCATTGACCATGCACCCCACGCTTCCGTCGAGCTTGATGTAGTTCAGACTGTACTTCGAAGCCTCGACCTCGAGCGGGTCTTCTTCAGTAATGTCGCGCAGTTCGCGAAGGTCGGGGTGACGGAACAGAGCGTTGTCATCGAAAGTGATTTTGGCGTCGAGAGCGAAGAGTCGGCCGTCGCTGGTGGTGATAAAGGGATTGATCTCAAGCAAGGAGGCGTCGGTGTCGAGAAAACACTTGTAGAGATTAGTCAGACAGGCCCATGCCGGGATCGATATACTCCTTCAATATGGCATCGGGATTTTCTTCCGCGACTTGCTCAATTTCCATGCCTCCAGCCGCAGAGGCCATGAAAACCGGCTTGCCCTCGGCACGATCTACAAGAACGCCGAGATAAAGTTCCGTTTCTATCGGCAGCGTTTCTTCAATTAACAAGCGGCGCACAATGCGGCCTTCGGGGCCGGTCTGGTGCGTAACCAATTTCATACCCAGCATCTTCTCGGCGAGATCGCCGGCTTCAGGAACGGATTTTGCGATCTTCACGCCGCCGCCCTTGCCACGTCCACCGGCATGGATTTGGGCTTTGACCACCACTCCGAGCGCGCCCGAGCTCAGCAACTCTCTGGCGACCGCTTCGGCTTCGTCACGGGATTCGGCCATGCCGCCGCGGGGCACGGTCACGCCATATTTCTTAAGAATCGCCTTGCCCTGATACTCATGAATTTTCATGATTGCTTTCTCTTCTGCTTAATCGGCAGGAATGCGCTTGCAGCTTAGAGCAGCGGGCAGCAAACTCTTGATTTTATAGAAGGGGAACGGATTAGGGCAAACAGACCTTGCTTACCTTACAATTCCGACCAGCATGATACTCGACGTACTCCATCGCATCGCCAATCACGGTGAATCGCTCGCTCGCGCTGAGGCCTGCAATCTCATGGCGGAGGTGCTCGCGGGCAAGTGCTCCAATGCGCAGATCGCCGCGCTGCTCGTGGCACTCCACATGAAGGGCGAGACGGTAGAGGAAATTGTCGGCTTCGCCGAGGCAATTCGCGCCGCGGCCGCGTCTTTGCCGTTCACGAATCTGGCTGGCGAAGAGGATTCTGAAACTGTTGCCCTAGACGTCAGCGGTACCGGACGCGGCGCGCTGGTCGACTCATCGTTGGTCGACACCAGCGGGACAGGCGGCGATGCCAGTGGGACATTCAATATCTCAACCGCCACGGCGTTCGTAACTGCCGGAGCAGGCGTGCGAGTGGCCAAGCACGGCAATCGCAGCATCAGCTCAAAATGCGGGTCGGCCGATGTCATGGAAGCCCTGGGAGTGAAAATTCAGCTTTCGCCTGAGCGCGCCGTCCAGTGCCTGCACTCAGTTGGAATCTGCTTTCTGTACGCGCCAGATTTGCATCCAGCCATGAAACAGGTCCAAACAGTGCGCCGGGAATTGCGCATGCGGACCATGTTTAACTTGCTGGGACCTCTCACCAATCCAGCACGAGCTTCGGGGCAAGTGGTGGGGGTCTATTCGATCGATCTGGTGGAGAAGCTAGCTGAGGCGCTGAGCATGCTGGGGCTGCGTCGCGCACTGGTTGTACACGGGCTCGACGGTTTGGATGAGATCACCGTCACTGGACCCACGCGCGTGGCCGAAGTTCGCGAAGGTATCGTGCGAGCTTATGAGGTCACGCCGGAAGAGTTTGGATTCCAATGTGCCCCTCTGGCAGATATTAGCGGCGGCGATGCACCGGAAAATGCAGAGATTATTCGTGCGGTGTTGAGAGGCAAGAAGTCAGCCCACCGTGATGTTGTTTTGCTCAACTGCGCGGCGGCACTGGTGGCGGCGGGAACAGCAGACCACATAGCTGAAGCCGTGCCGCTAGCCACGCACTCGATTGATTCGGGCGCAGCCACGAAGAAGTTGGATGCGCTGGCAAGGTTTACCAATACACGAGGATAAGGAATACCGCTGCCATCCTGAGCAAGCGAAGACCGATGCAATTTCTCGCCCGATAGCGATGCCCAGCCTCTCCATGGGGGCTCTTCAATATTCGGGCAAGGCCGGCGATCAGCCAGTTCGCGTCTGGGAAGAAAGGCCGGCGGGATGGGAGTACGCAGGTCTTTTCGTTTGCGCTCAGAATGACAAAATGGGGAGTGATTTTTTGTTGAGGGTGAACAACCTGCGGAGATCTACTTCACTTCCGCCTTCTCCAAGTACTGCGCCACTCGCACGTTCCATCCCAAATCCTTTTTCATCATGTCACGCAGTTGACCGGAAGCGTCAGGCTCGCCGTGCACCAGATATGTGACCCCGGGCTGGTTGCGGAAAGTGTGCAACCACTCCAATAGTTCCGGCGGATCGGCGTGGTCGCTGAACTGTTCGAGCGCTGCGACCTGTGCCCGGATAGGAACAGAATCACCGAACAGCTTCACTTCTGGCGCTTTGCTCTTGATAGTGAATCCCCGCGTGCCGGGAGCTTGAAAACCGATGAAAAGAATCAGATTCCTGGGATCGGGCAGGCGCTGTGCCAGGTGGTGCATGATGCGGCCTCCGGTGACCATTCCGCTGGAAGAGATGATGATCGAAGGAGATGCAGCTGCGTTGATCTTCTTGGATTCTTCGGGAGTTGACGCGAAAGTGAAGCCTGGCCAATTCAGCGGGGATCCGTGCTGCTGAATCAAATTGCGAGTGTCGTCGCTGTATTCTTCGGTATGTTTCAAGAAAATCTGGACAGCCTTGATGGCCATGGGGCTATCGCAGAAGACGGGCAATCGCGGCATCTGGCCCGACTCCATAAGATGCTTGAGGATGAACAGCAATTTCTGGGTACGCTCAATGGCGAACGCGGGCACGACAACACTTCCGCCACGCTTGGCTGCGGCCGTAATCAGGGCAGCCAGTTCCGGCAGCGGATCTTGCGTGGGATGCAGCCGGTTTCCGTAAGTTGACTCCATCACCAAGAGGTCTGCCGTTTCGCCTTCCATTGGGCCGGAGTGCACGACTTTTCCTGGCGCGATGGTTTGGTTGCGGACGCGGCCAATGTCACCAGTGAACAGCAGCCTGCGGGTCTGACCAGCCGTCTGGAGCGTGATTTCAGCCATGCATGAACCCAGAATGTGCGCAGCGCGAACAAAGCGGAAAGAAAGCTCGGGTGAGACTTGCGCCGTCTGCTCGACATTCACCGGCTTGAAGTTTCTGAGTGAGTCTTGCGCTTCCTCGAGCGTATAGAGCGGGAGGGCTGGGTAGTGTTTCGATTTGTTCGCCATTCCTTCTGCCCCTGAAAAAGGCCGCAGTCGACGAGTACCTGCAAGCCGCTCGAACTGGAAAGCTCTGCTGAGGTATTGATGAGATGCTTCGACCCGGTAACAGTGCCGGCAGCGCCGAGGAATTGGATGTAGGCCAACGAATCCTCCTAACTCAAATAAAATCCGTCAAACACCCATTGCAGCGGCGCGATGACAAGCTCTAAGAACCACGATTGAAAAAATTACTTCGAATCTTCTGCCTGAATTTTGAAAGTATTATTCGTGGTATCGCTTTCCGGGATGCTGCTGTCGTTCACAACAGCTTCCCGAGGTGCCGCCGGAACTTCCATACGGATCACGCCCTTGTTCTTTCCACGCACCTCCAGCCGTTTGGTAACTTCGCCACCGAATCTTACGGTGACTGGCACTTCGGCTCCTGCACCTCCCAAATTTTCCACCGTGACGGTGACCATGTAGCCTTCGGTCAGCATTTTTCGCGGGAAAGCCGACGCGACGCGAAAATCAGGCAAGCCACGATCGCGATAGACCCAATCATCGAAAAACCATTCCAGATCACGCTGGGTCTGCGCCGCAATCAATCGAGGCAAGTAAGAAGGCTCTTTGTCCTGCTCGGGATGATACCCGGCCAATGCTTTCTTGAGCGCCGGTTCCCCGACCATATCCCGAAGCATCCACCAGACGTACATTGCCTTGCCACGGTACAACTCTTCACTCGCGGTATTGAGCAGCGAATGATCTGTTGCATCTTCAGACCTCGGAGCGAAATCCGGTCTTTCGGCGTCCAAGAATGCCGAGCGGTGTAGACCCATGTAGTCAAGCGCGGTCTGCCGCCCACTTGTCTGTTCCAGATAAAGAGCTTGCATGAAATGTGCGAGGCCTTCGTGGATCCACGGACGCGGCGAGGTAAACGCGGCGTGAGTCAAAGCATGCGCCAGCGAAATCTGCGCCAGCTTAAGATCGTCTCCCAGAGGTGTCAGCAGCAGATTGCCGCTCTCGAACGGAACTGCTGCGCTGCCGGGTAACTCGACCACTTGGGCTTCGGCTCGCGGCGGACCGAACCAGTTGGTAATGAGAGGAAGAACTTTGTCTGTGGCTTCGGCATAGCGCTCGGCTATCGATTTGTGCTCGGTCAGGCAATGAATCCTAACTATCCCGCGATTCAGTAGCGAATAGCTTGCAATGACAAAAGCCGGGATGGTTTGGCCCAGCGGTTGGAATGCACACTCGGCGCCGACCAACTGGCCTTGCCCTTCCGGCGGAGAAGTTCTTCTACAGCCCGCCGTGTTAAGAATGATTTCCGGTGGCGCTCCGGCACTCTCGCGCAGCACGTTTACGTGCAACTGCACCTGAGAGTCGGCTTCGCGACGCTTCCACCGTCCAAGCGTATCGAACATGCTGTTACCGTCCGAGAGATTTGCGGCTTCTGTGGCTATTGGATACCAGGCGACGTACCCCGCACCGCGCACTGCGGTGAATTTGGAGCTGATCTGGTCCCAGTCCGTTGTGCGGGCTGCGGCTTCGGGCGTGCCGATGCGCGTGAGCCTTGTTGTATCGAGCGGGACGACGCCTTCATAGGCGATCTCCAACTCAAATGTGCCCTTGGGCACGACGACCTGAGGCAAGCTCACAATCGCTTCTGACAACGCTCCGGTGTGATCCAAGTCGGAAGTATAGATTTGCGACACAAACTGGAGCGGCTTTTCTCCGGCCTTGACAGAACGCCAGTCCAGTGAAGAAGAAATCTGCAGGATTGCGGTTTTCTGCGGCTGGCTTGAATCGTTCCGCAGCGCGACTCTGCCGCGGACTGCAAGCCGATGCTGCTCCGGTTCAACTTGAACGTTGAGATCGTAGTTGGCGAATGCAAAGGCCTCGCGCTCCAGGGGGAAAGCACTCACCACAGAGACACAGAGGGCACCGAGGAAGCAAAAGTGCACGACTCGAAAATTCATTTCTCACCCGAGGAATTTTCGCGGGCGCGCCTTTGCCTCACGATTTCATAAAGCACTACCGCTGCGGCTACGGAGACATTCAGAGACGATACTTTGCCGAGCATGGGAATCGAAACCAGAAAATCGCACTTCCTCTTCACCAAATCATGCAACCCTTTGCCTTCCGCGCCCAGAACCAGCGCACAATCCATGTTGTAATCGAGCGCGTCATAGGTCTGAGAACCGCGCTCGTCGAGACCGACAGTCCAGAGGTTGCGCTCTTTCAACTCTTCCACCGTGCGCGCGATGTTGGTTACTTTCGCAATCGGCAGATGTTCGCTTGCACCTGCCGACGCTTTGGTGACGGTTCCCGTGACGCTTGCGGCGCGGCGCTCTGGGATCACGATGCCGTCCGCGCCGGCTGCATCTGCGGTGCGGAGGATTGCTCCCAGGTTGTGCGGGTCTTCGACGCCGTCGAGTACCACGATGAGGGAGTATTGTCCTCGCTTGGCTCCGACGACGTCATCGAGATCACTGTATTGCTTCGCGGATGTGACCGCTACGACGCCTTGATGCGCGGAATTGCCGACCATGCGGTCCAACTCAGTTCGTTGCAGGAAGCGCATGGGCACAGCGAGTCGGCGGCAGTCTTCGATTAGACGCTGCAGGCGTAGGTCGTGACGCTCCTTGGCCATGCCAACCCACTCGAAAGCGCGTCCGCGGGCCTTGAGAGCTTCGGAGACGGCGTTGATTCCGTAGATGTAATGCATGGAATATTCAGTGTACCGAAAGGTGAGGGAGGGATACGTTCAGCGGGATTGACGCTCTAGAATGTCCACAATTTCGTCGGGCTCGGGACGCTCAGTGTAATCCTCATTCGCGGAGGCGTAGAGTACGGTTCTGTCGTGTTCGAGGATGTAAGTTGCCGGAATCGGCAGTTCCCAAGTTTCATCGCCATTGGCAAACGGAAGGTTGACGAAGGCGTGGCGATAGATCGCTTGTTGTTCATCATTTACGTGGTGGGTCAGGCGGAACTGGCGCGCCACTTTGTTGCCCGAATCCGAGAGCAAAGGAAAACACAGTTTGTGTTGGTCGTGCATGAAGAAGGATTGCTTGACCGTTTGCGGCGAGATAGCTACGAACGATGCTCCCCATCCAGCCATCTGCGCCAGCGCAATATTCATGGCTTCCATTTGTCCGACGCAGAAGGGGCACCAACGTCCGCGGATGAAGGAGATAACGAGACGTCCTTTGGCGAGCAAGTTAGCCGAAGAAACCATCTTGCCGTTGTGATCTGGAAGTTCGAATTCCGCTGCCTTTTCCCCGATGCGCAGGATGTTGTCGGCAGAACGACGCTGTTTTAATTCTGCGACAGCTCGTTCGTGAATGGCCTGCGTTTCCGGCGGAACGTATTTCGCAATCAGTTCCTTGCGCTGGGCGAGAATGTCGCGGAGTGGCCGCGTGTCCGTGCCTAGAGCGGATTCTTCAACGGAGCGCCATTTCATCATGATGGACAGAGCACGGGAGAAGGGTTCAGCCGAGCCTCCGGCACGGTTTACCAATTTGTGAGATTACCCGCCGCTGAAGTGGCGGGCTACTCTCAATCGTCCTTCCAGGACGAACTACGCTTCATGACGAACTACGAATTGCCATTTGCCCACGCATTCTACATTCCTGGCAGCTTCATCCCAGCGAGACGGCGTGCGAAGCTGGGTTTGCCCATCTGCTTGAACATCTTTTTCATTTGGGCATACTGACGAAGAAGATTGTTTACTTCCTGAACGCTGGTGCCGGAGCCGCGGGCGATGCGCTTGCGGCGGCTGCCGTTGATTACTTCGTGGTGATTGCGCTCGTGCATGGTCATCGAACTGATAATGGCCTCGACACGGTTGATTTGTTTTTCGTCGACGTTGTCAGCGGCTTTCTGCAAGCCGGAAAATGGTCCGATGCTGGGAAGCATACCGATCAGGCTCTTCATCGATCCCATCTTCTTAACCTGGCGAAGCTGGTCGCGGAAATCCTCCAGTGAGAAGCCATCACCGGTGAGGGCCTTGGTGGCCATCTCCTCGGCTTTTTTCTTGTCGATCTGCTGCTCCGCCCGCTCGATGAGTGAAAGAATGTCGCCCATGCCGAGAATGCGCGAAACGATACGGTCGGGATGGAACGGCTCCAGCGCGTCGTACTTTTCACCCACGCCAATGAACTTGATGGGCTGCCCGGTCACCTGACGAATGGAAAGGGCCGCGCCACCGCGGGCGTCGCCGTCCATCTTGGTGAGCACCACGCCGGTGAGTGAGAGCCTCTTGTGGAACTCGTCGGCGGAGCGGACCGCGTCCTGGCCCGTCATGGCGTCGGCGACGAACAAAATTTCTGACGGATTCAGCAGCTTCTTCAGCGACTGCATCTCTTCCATGAGTTGATCGTCGATGTGGAGGCGGCCGGCGGTGTCGACGATCAGCACGTCGCATCCGGAAACCACTGCCTCACGGCGCGCTTCTTTGACCAGCCGCTCCACCGTCGCCGTGTTCGCTTCACCGGCCTCACCTTCGTAGATGTTTGATTTGACGGCCTGCGCCACAATTTTCAGTTGTTCGCGTGCAGCGGGACGGTACACGTCCACTGAAACCAGCAGCGGACGATGTCCGCCATTCTTCAGCCAGTGCGCCAGCTTGCCCGAGGTTGTGGTCTTGCCGGAACCCTGGAGTCCGGCCATCAGGATCACGGTAGGCGGCTGCGAGGCAAATTTTATCCGCGCGGTGTCGTGTCCGAGCGTCTCGACCAGTTCGTCGCGGACGATCTTGATGACCTGCTCGCCGGGCGATAGAGCAGTGAGAACTTCCTGGCCGACAGCTTTGGCCTGAATGCGGTCGATCAGCTCCTTGACGACTTTGAAGTTGACGTCGGCTTCCAGCAGCGCCAGCCGAATCTCGCGCAGCGCCTCCGCAATGTTCTCTTCGGAGAGCTTGGCTTGTCCGCGGAGGGTCTTGAACGCTCGCTGCAGTTTTTCTTGAAGATTCTCGAACATAGCCTTTTCAGAGTGTATATTACCAGCGGTCGGTTAAGAATCATCGGTCCCGAAGATGCCTGCATGCACGATACCGTCTGCTTGCAGGAGAGAAAGACGGGACTGCTCGAGTCAGGGGTGGGACTTCACGATCAATTCTGCCATCTCACTGTTGGCTGCGGAGACAGGAAGATCGAGGAATCGGCATCTGATTTTTTATGTGTCTTTGCCAGGCCCGGATCCGACTCCAAAGAGAAGGACTGAACCTATTTTGCTACGGATCGAATCTGAATGTTTGTCCATCCAGAAGGAGTACTTTGAAGAATGTTGGGACGACCTGAACTGTGTTTACGGCGCAAACACTTCCCTCGCAGCAATCACCGTGTCGCAGTGGATCGTCACCGTGTCATCCACATTGCGGGCGTAGCCGCCGGCGAAGGTGACCATCACGGGAATGGCTCGAGCTCTCGCCACGCGAAATACTAACTCGTCGCGCTTCTTCAATCCTTCAATCGTTAGAGCCAGGCCACCCAGTTGATCTTCACGGTACGCATCGGCGCCCGCGATGTAGCACAGCAGATCGGGCTCGAACTGGCGCAGTCCGGAGCTGAGTGCGTTGTCGAGCCAACCCAGATAGTCGTCGTCTCCGACACCGTCCGGCAGGTCTACGTCGATGGAAGAGGGCGGCTTCCACGTGGGGTAGTTGTTGTGCTGATGCAGCGAAATCGTGAAGACGTCGCCCGCGTCTGCTCCATGCATCTTAGCCGGCCGCGCTTGAGCTCGTGTGGACGTGGAAGCCGACGGCAACGGCTCACTAGCCGTCCGCGTGGGGGCAAAGATTGCCGCGGTGCCGTTGCCGTGATGAACGTCGCAATCGACAGTCATGGCGGTGTGAATCTTGTGGTCGCGCTGCATACGACGGATGGCGACGGCAACATCGTTGATCATGCAGAATCCCTCGCCATGGTCGGGAAAAGCATGGTGGAAGCCGCCGCCAATGTTAATGGCGATGCGATCGGTCAAAGCCTGGCGCGCGGACAGAATCGATCCGCCTGCCGCCAGCCAGAATGCCTGGACGAGTTCGGGGGAAAAAGGAACTTCGAGTTGCATCTCTTCCTGCGGGCTGAGCGTGCCGGTCTTCAGCTTGCGAACATACTCCGGGGCGTGGACCAGCAGGATGTCCTGATCGGAAGCTGGTTGAGGAGGGAGGAAGTCTTCGGCACTGGCGACAGCCGTTTGCAGCAGGCGGTCGTGGACTCGGCGATATTTCTCCGCAGGGAAGACGTGTGCGCCGATGGGAAGGTAATAATTGTCGCTGTAAATGAGTTTGAAGGGAAGCATGCCAGTACGCTTCCATGATACTGCGGCGTCATGCTGCAATGGCCTGGACGGGAAGTTTCTGGCCAAAGCACGAACCAGCAAGCATGGCAGAGAGAATGCCTTTCGCGGTTTACGGGCAATAGGCAAGTAAGGGGTTCTTCGACTGCGTGTCGCTTCACGCACGACAACTTCGCTCCGGATGCAGCGCAAGACATGCGACGGAGGATGGCTATCGCTTCTTGGATGAATTCAGGGTCGGCGCGGCCATGGGTCTTCTCACCGGCACAATTGCTCCTTTTGACGGATCGGCCGCGGCGCTGGCTCTGGTGAGCACTTCTTCCTGAATGTATTGCACGAATTCCTGGATCTGGCGCTGCATTTCTTCCATGCGCTCGCGCATTTGCAAGATGATCGCCATACCGCTGATGTTCACGCCCAGATCGCGGGCCAGCGAGAGAATGAATTCCAGCCGTTGCAAATCTTCGTCAGTGTAGAGGCGGGTGTTGCCCTCGGTGCGGGAAGGCTTGAGCAGGCCCTCGCGTTCGTACAGGCGCAGGGTCTGGGGATGGATTCCATACATCTCGGCGACAGCCGAGATCATGTATGCGCCTTTGGACTTCCGTTTCGTCATCGGACCAGATCCTACGATCACCAATTTACAACAAAACAAAGCGGCCACGGATCGTCGTGGATTCGCCCGGATCAAAAAACAAATCCGTGTTCATGTGCCAATTCGTGGTCGAGGGTTACTCACTTTCACGTATCCGCCTGTTGGATCTCGGAGATATGGCGATTGCCGAAATCCAGAGAGATTCGAAAATATGACTGATACGAGATACAAGACACCGATTGCGCCTACCCAGTAAGCGGAACGGTAATTTATCGGCAACCTCAAGAGCGCCCTCCGGCCCCAAAGAGGAGATTGTAGAAACCTATATTTGGTAACGGGCTTGGAGTCAGCAATCGTAAGGACACGAATCCGACCAAAACGCCGCCTATCATAGCCGTAGGAGCGTGGAGGAACAGCCCCAGGATCTCCTCCCGATCGATCCGGCTGTAGCTGCGCCCGCACTCATTCTTTCCCGTTGGGACCTGGTGGAGCGGAATCTTTACGCCGCGGGTTCCGGCTTCTGTTCCGCCGGAGCCCATCCGGCTGGCTTCAGTGCATGGTTAATGAGGTACGCCACCACGCCCGCCGCGATGAGGATCATAGCGAAGGCAAACGAACTCATATTCCACACTTGCTCATGTTCACTTCGGACAATAGAAAATCCCAGCAGCAACATTGGTGGAATGCCGACTGCAATTGCCCCAAACAAGCCGCCTGGAACTCGGAACGGACGCGGAAGATTAGGCTCGCGGAAGCGCAAGACAGCTAGGGCGGCAAATTCCAGCATGAGGCTGAAGCCGTAAAGAAGGATGTCGAGCGTCACCAGTCGGGCAAAACCCAGGCCGAGGCACAGCGCCCACCCGATGGCGCAGGCTACAATGGCGACCCACGGCGCCCGTGAGCGGCGCTGCAGCTTCCCGAAGATGCTGGGCAGCATTCCGTCCTGGGCCATCGCCAGCGGCAAGCGGGAGTAGCTCATGACGAGGGCATTGAACATGCCGAAAGCGCTGATCATGCCACCGAGGACCACGCCAATCTGCAGCAGCGGGCCGCCTAACAAACCCGCGATATCAGCCCATGAGCCTGTTTCCCAGGCGGTCGGAGCCAGACCGGTCATCCACATGGCCGCGACGGGTAGAACGTAACTGAGGGCCACGATCACTACTGCCGCCAGCATGGCGCGGGGATAGGTGCGCTGCGGGCGTTCGACCTCGGTGGCGATGGTCGAGGCGTTGTCCCAGCCCATGTAGTTCCACATGCAGATGAGCAGGCCGCCAAGAATGTCCACGGTGGAGGTAGTTGGCTTGGTGACAGCATTGGCAAGCGCGCCAAGCTTAAACGGCGCGAGCACCACGATTGCCACAAACGGCGCCGACAAGGCAAAGAAAAGCCACAGCGAAGTGGTCGACACCACTTTCACCCCGGCCATATTAAGGATGGCGCAGGCAATTACCACCGCCAGCCCAACCATCCAGCCGCGATATCCTTGCTGGAACCAGGGGAACATGCGGGTGAGGTAGGCCACGAACAGCGTGGGATAAATCGCCATGTCGAAAATGGAGGCGACCAGTGAGAGCCAGGCTTCCTGAAATCCCCAGAAATTGCCGAGAGCACGGCGTACCCAGGCGTAGTAGCCGCCTTCATGGGGTAGCGCACTCGATAGCTCGCCGATCATGAAGGCTGTGGGCAGACTCCAGAGCAGAGGCGTGAGAAGCAGAATCAGGATGGCGCGTCCGTAGCCGGCGCCGTGCACGATCTCTTCCGTGCCATAAGTTCCGCCCGAGACCACAAAGAACGTGGCGGCGACCAGTGGCCACAAGGTGAGGCGAACGAATTTTTTCCGGTTGGGGACGACGAGAGGTTGGGGATTTCCATGGCGCGGAGTGCTAGCTGTTGCCAATTTCGATGTGTTCCTCCTCAAGCGACTCACTCTCAGCTACTCCGCAGCGGGCTGGTTCCTGCTCGAGCTTTCCGGTTTTCGTTAGATTCCGGAAATCACGCTGGAGTTAGTTCGCACGTTAGAGATTACGAGAAAATTTCGGCGATGCAAGAGAAATGTTAGAAATTTTTGTCAGGCAGGCGGGGGTCCGGAGGTAATGGAAGGACCTTCCTGCAAAGACCTGGAGGCTGCACTGGTGTTTTAGGTTCGGCGCGGAACACTGTGAACAATTCTCGATTTTCGACGGTGGCCGGCACCTTCCATTGCTGTGATCGCCCGGACGAGTTATCATGCCGTCCGGTTTTGGAGGGCACATGAAACCACCGTTTCTTGCTATTACTCTCACCCTGGCTGCGCTGCTCGCGGCGCAGCCGTCTCAGGCCCAAAATGCCTTTACCCCCGACCAGGTGAAATACGGTCCGGCGCCGCCGTTTTTGCCGGTAGGTGCGCAGCTTGCGGTCCTCGAAGGTGATCCGATGGCTTCATCGGGCGATTTCACCATTCGCCTCAAGATGCCGGACGGTTACAAGGTCGCGCCGCACACACATCCCAGCCGGGAGAACGTGACAGTGCTCTCGGGCACTCTCAAAGTGGGTATGGGAGATCAGTTTGACGCCGGCAAGATGATGAGCTTCGGGTCGGGCAGCTTCGCCTACCTGGATCCCAGCATGCACCACTACGCCATGGCGTCCGGTGCAACCGTAATCCAAATTCACGGAGCGTCGCCGGTGAAGTTCAACTACGTCAATCCGGCGGACGACCCCAGCATGAAGAAATGAGGAACCGGAGCGGGAGCTTGCTCAACCAAGGTCTCCGCCATGGGTGGGGAGGGACGAGCTCCCCGCCGCCGAAGGCCGAGCGGACTCAGTTCGGCAAGTAATCACAAGGAGCCGGTTCGTCTTCCAGTCAAGCAATTTGGTAAAGGGTTGCCTTGTCGGAAGAATCAGCGGCTGTTGCCGGCGCCCCATCCCCTGAAAAATGAATCAAGGGTGAAGTAAGCCCCAGCTGCGAGAATGGCGAGAAGGCCAACGACAGCAAGTGCGTTTCGACAATAGCGGTATAGTTTTCCATCCGTCAACCGATCCGTTACTAAACCTTCGTCCACAACTCCGCCCGCGGATCTTCGGGGTTTAGCGTTGCCAGTTCGCGCAGAAGTTCCTTGGTGCGCTCATCACGGGGCATTGGGATCTTGACCGTTATTTCAACGATCTCATCACCGCGTGCGCCCTCCTCGGTGGCCGAAGGCACGCCTTTTTCACGTAGCCGCAATTTTTGCCCGGGCTGGGTTCCCGGAGGAATCTTCAACAACGCGCGCCCATCAATGGTTGGAACCTCGATTTTTGCACCTAAGGCAGCTTCCGTCACCGTGACCGGCACGCTGAGGTGGATGTCGTCGCCTTCACGGCGAAAGATGGGGTGCTCGCCGGTGCGAATAATCACAAAGAGGTCGCCGGTGGGACCGCCGTGGGCTCCGGCGTTGCCTTTGCCGGGAATGCGAATGCGCTGGCCGTCGCGCGTGCCGGGTTTGATGCGTACTTCGAGCGGTTCCGTTCGCTCGACCGTGCCTTCCCCGTGGCAGGTAGGGCAGGTAGAGATGTTCTTGCCGGTTCCATGGCAGCGCGGACACTGCACGTTAAATTTCATCCGCCCGCCGGTCTGCGTGACCTGCCCCGTTCCGTTGCATTGGGGGCACTTGCCGGGCTGTTCGAGAAATCCCTGGCCATGGCAATTTGAGCAGACATCCTGGCGCGAGATGTTGATCCGCATCACGCCGCCGCGAATGGCGGTCCAGAAGGGCACGTTGACCTGGTACTCAAGGTCGGTACCGGGCTCGGGGCGCTCCTCGGCGGCTG
>WNGL01003640.1_pt1 | contig 18810 bp, 16 predicted proteins | sample 5400591 | NCBI WGS metagenome assembly WNGL01 (sample SAMN13153377, study PRJNA577476) | soil metagenome | isolation source: 80 cm soil or saprolite under Garry oak tree replicate 1 | place: USA:California | collected 2016-06-15 | reverse complement strand
TGAAGGCGCGACATCCAGGTCGATGAACCCGGGCAAGTCCAATCCCGCGCCGCCGAGCCAAACACATGCGCCAGGCCGCGGAACCGGCAAAGGGGGCGCCTGTGGATTCACGTACACCGGTTCCGGGGGAAAGAATTTGCGAATCCAGTTTCGCTCGCGGCGGCGCACGTAGGATGCCTGCATCTGCGCGCCTTCTTCACGATCGAGTAGGACTGTGAATTGGGCGCGATCGAGCGCCGTCATCAAAACGGGCGCTCCGTTTTGAGCGCGCGGATAAGTCTTTCCGCATTTCGTGCAGCGCAACTCGGCGCCGAGCGGCGAATAGCATTCGACACAGCAGAGCTGCGGAGTAACCGTCATCAGGATCGAGATCCTACCAGACGAAAAGCGTTTTTCCTCATTCGCCGGCGTGAAAGGCGACCTGAATTTCAAAGAACTTTCCAAATCGATCGCTGCGTTCGGTCCTGTTCAGATTAATGAGTTCCTTTTGAAGTGTTCCTCACCACCTTTTCCGATCTTGAGTTTAATTTGTTTGATGCTTCCGATGATCTCGAAATTCACTCATCGGCGCCAGCATTCGGGGGCGGTTAACCTGGCGACATCGAATATAATGCCGCACACCACGATGTACGCGCCACGCCCCGTCCTGTTGCTCTTTTCAGTCGTCTCTGCGATTCCCATTTGTACCGCCGGGCCGTTGGCGGCGAGCGACCGTCTAATCTTCGGTCTCCAAGCCGCCTTCGGTTTAGAGAACAATATTCCTCGCAACATTTCCCACATCAAAATGCTGTATTCGCAACCGCAGTTAGGCATCATCGTCTGGGATTCTCCCGAATCCAGGCTGCCCATCAAACGATTTGAAATTGTGAGCGAAGGTGTCGTTGGGGGGGCCATTCATCCGGGTGGGCACCTTTTTGGGGATACGCTCATGTTCCGTGTTAGCGGCAACTCCAGAAGAAGGTTCGTTCCGTTTTTCAATGTGTCTTCCGGGCCGCTGCATACAAGTTTGGATCAAAAGGCGCCGGAACTCGGCGGGCATATCCAGTTCATATCGCAAGCAGGGGCCGGCATACAGCGCCGTCTGAGCTTGGAACGCTCACTCGTGATGGAGTACCGATATTTCCATATGTCAAACGCGGGATTGACTCAACCCAATCACGGCTTCAACGGAAGTATGTTGTCCATCGGGATGCGTTGGAACCGGATCAGATGACGCGGAGCAGGCCGATTGTAATCGGGCTTTCGCGAGTGCAATAATCCAGTTGATGCATATTAGTGACCCTCGTGAAGTGGAAGAGGTCCTCAGTTTTTTCCGGACACACCTTGGCCGCGAGTTGGATATTGCCGTTTCGATATTTGAAGGTATCACTCAATATGAGCGAATGAAGGTCCAGGAGGTTGATGCAGCCCACCTCGCGTCCTTTTATTGGCTCCAAAGTCCCAGCGGCAGATCGCGATCGATCCTCACCAGTTTTCATTTGCAACAGTCTCGCCGGATCACACGCGTCTGGAAGTGGGACGTCTGCTTGGTTCGAATTTGACGATGCGGCTTACTGCAAGGGAGTTAGCCTGAGGTCTCTGGTCCGCGTCTATTCACTCGCTGGTTCAGCTTCCATCGGTTCCCGGACTGTCGCTCTGCGCTCGGCCCAGCGATGGACAATCAAGTACATCGCGGGCAAGACCAACAATATGAGAATTGCCGATGTTACCATCCCGCCGCCGACGACTCGGGCCAATGGCTTTTGGGTTTCCGAGCCGATGCCCGTCGCAACGGACGCCGGAAGCAAGCCGATATCCGCAGCGAGTGCAGCCATCAATACCGGGCGCAGCTGCAATTCGGAGCCTTTAGCAACGGCATCGCGTAACGAGTATCCTCCTTCGCGCAATTGCTGAATACGTGAGACTAAAATCACCCCGCCTAACACGGAGACGCCGAATAAAGAGATGAATCCAACAGCGGCGGAAATGCTGAAATTCGTGTGCGTCGCCAGCAGCGAGAGCATGCCACCGATGAGTGCCAGAGGGACTGTTCCCAGCAACAACAAAGCATCGCGGAGACTACGAAACATACTGTAGAGCAAAAAGAAAATGATCAAGAGGCTGATCGGAACGACGATCTCCAGGCGCGCCACCGCTGCTTGAAGCTCCTGAAACTCTCCGGCCCATTCATAGTGGTATCCGGCAGGAAGCTTGATCTGCTCCGCGATTTTCCCCTCTGCTTCCGCGATCGTACTCTGCAAATCCCGTCCGCGGACACTGAACTTTATGGGAATGTAACGGCCGTTATCCTCTCGATAGATGAAGGAAGCTCCGGTTTGTTTGACGATCTCGGCGACTTGCTTCAGCGGAATGCGGCCGCCGTCAGGCATGCTTACAGGAATGTTGGAAATAGTGTCCACGTTGTTTCGATACTGCGGCAAAAACCGGACCACCACATCAAAACGCCGCTCCCCATCGAGCACTTGACTTACGGCTTGACCGCCGATTGTGGCCTGAACAATGCCGTTCACATCGCCTGGAAGGACTCCGTATCTGGCGGCTCGCTCGCGGTCGACACGCACGAGCAAGTTGGGTTGACCGAGTTCTGTGAGGACGCTGAGGTCGGCGACGCCCTGAACCGTTCCCATGACTTTGGCCAGACGATTCGCCGTCGATTCGAGGTCCTCCAAATTGCTTCCGAACAGCTTGATCGAGTTCTCGCCCTTCACACCCGACATTGCTTCTTCCACGTTATCTTGAATCGTCTGCGAGAAGTTGTAATTGACTCCGGGAATCTGGCGCAGTTCGGCCTCGATCTGGCGAACCAACTCCGGCTTATCCACGCCGGCCCGCCAATATTCGCGCGGTTTAAGATTCACGAAAAACTCACAATTGAAATAGCTGGTCGGATCCGTGCCGTCCTCGGGCCGGCCGAGTTGGCTGACGACATCCGTGACTTCGGGATATTTTTTAAAGGTAAGCCGCATCTGATCGGCCAATTGGCGCGCATAGGAGAACGAGACGGTATTGGGCATCATCGCGCGGACCCAAAGGTTTCCTTCTTCCAGCTTCGGCATAAACTCGCCGCCAATGAATGGCAAGGTCGAGAGCGTTATCGTCAGAGCGATGACCGCAATCATCACGGTTGTCCACGGACGAGACAGCGCCGCTGCCAGGAACCGCGAGTACACCCGGCGGATTCCACGAACGACGAATGTTTCATGCTCCTCGGACTGAGGTTTGAGAACTATCGATGCCATTACGGGAGAAAATGTCAGTGCCAACAGAAGCGCTCCCGTGAGTGCAAATCCGTACGTCAGCGCCATTGGTCCGAACACTTTTCCTTCGACGCCCGTCATCGTAAATAGCGGCAGGAAAGCAGCCACGATGATTGCAGACGAAAAGAAGATCGGCTTGGTGACTTCTTGAGCGGCCAGCACCGTCGTGCGGCGCACGTTGTGGCGGTATGGATTCGGCTCCGACAAGTGCCGGTAGATGTTTTCGACCATGACCACCGAAGCGTCCACGATAATGCCGAAATCGATCGCCCCCATCGAGATCAGGTTTGCCGATTCGCCCCGAATCACCATCATGACGAACGTAAACAACAGGGAGAGGGGAATCGACAGTGCGACAACGAGGGATGCTCGAAGATCACCCAGGAATGCCAGGAGAATAAATCCGACCAGGATCATTCCCTCGAGCAGCGTATGCGTCACCGTGTGTGTCGTGATATTGATGAGGTTCGTCCGGTCGTAATAGGGCACGATGCGCATGCCTTTGGGCAGTATTCCGTTATTGAGCGCCTGCACTTTTTGCCGTACCCGCTCTAGAGTCGGAAGCGATTTTTCGCCGCGCCTCATCAGAACAACGCCCTGAACAATGTCCGATTGCTCGTCTTTGCCGACTTTTCCCAGCGGCACTTTCGCTCCGATCGTCACTTCGCCGAGCTGTTTGACGTAGATCGGCGTGCCGTTTTTCGCAGCGACTGCAACATTGGCGATATCTTCAGTGTCCTTAAACAGGCCAATGCCGCGGACGTTGTAGCTCTGCGCGCCAATCTCCAGGTAGTTTGCACCCACATTCGAATTGCTCTGCGCGACTGCATTCATCACTTGAGGAACCGAAATGTTGAAAGCAATCAGCTTATTGGGATCAAGATCGATGTGGAATTCTTTGCTATCGCCACCGAAACTCACGACGTCAATGACACCGGGTACCTGTTTAAACTGACGTTCCAGGATCCAATCCTGCGCGACTTTCAGATCCATGAGGCTCTGGCCATCGCCGACGAGTTGGTATCGATAGATTTCACCCACTGCCGAAGTCGGAGAAAGTTGCGGTTCAACGCCCGCCGGCAGCTCAGCCATTTGAAGACGGTTCAGCACTTCCTGCCGGTCGAAGTTGTAATCCGTTTCGTAGCGGAAGTAACACTTGATATCGGTCAAACCGAACAGCGAAATCGATCGGATATGATCAAGTCCGGGCATCCCATTCAACTGTGTCTCGAGCGGTACGGTGATTTGCCTCTCCATCTCTTCGGCAGACCACCCGGCATTCTGCGCGATGATTTCGATGGTTGGTGGTGAAGGATCGGGATACGCCTCGATATTCAGAACATTGAAAGCGTAAAGACCACCCACGAGCAAAAGGATAGAGAAGCCGATGATGAGGAACTTCTCCCGCAGCATGAAATCGATAAACTTGCCGATCATCAGTCCGTCCTATTCTTTGGATTTGCTGAGTTCGTTCAAGAGCAGAGCACCGCGGCTTGCAATGACCTCACCCTGACGGATACCCGAGTCGACGATCAAACCGCTTTCGACTTCACGACCCACCCGGATACTGCGGCGCCTGAACCGGCTTTGACCTTCCGCAACGAAGACGAAAGAATCGTTTCCTTCCGCAACCACGGCGCTGGCGGGCACAATTGGCATGCCTTGCTGTGCTGCCGAAGCTATCTTGACTGTTGCAAACATGTCTGGTTTCAGAAGTCCGTTTTGATTCGAAACAAGGCAGCGGACGCGTACAGTTCGCGTCGCGGGATCGACCGTAGGGCTGATGAATGATATCCGGGCCGGAAAGACGCGATCCGGATAAGCCGCGACACTAACTTCGACCGGCATATTCAAACGAACCGCCGCCACATCGCTCTCGAATACATCGACAAGTACCCACAAGGTTGTCAGATCCGATATCAGGAACAACGGATCGGGCATATCGGGTTTGATGTATTGGCCGGGCCCGATTTTCCGGTCGACGATTGTTCCGGAGATCGGGGCGCGCATCACGACACGAGGGTCGACGCGCTCGAGTTCCTGAGGTTCCCGGCCAAAAAGCCTTAGCCGGTTTTCTGCGACAGCGACGGCCGCTTGCGACCGGCGTACATCGTCTTGCGCGCGAGCCAAATCGGCTTCCGCCTGCTGCAGGTCTTTCGTCGACAATGCCTCTTGGTCGTGCAGGCGCTCGGCGCGCTGCTCGGCAACCTGAGCGGTATTCAATGCGATGTTCGCCTTGGCTGAGTCCGAACGTGCTGAAGCCAGATCATTTTGGGAGCTGACGAAATCCGGGGACTCGATTGTCGCGAGCGGCTGCCCGGTCGTGACGTTGTCGCCTTTGTTCGCCAGCAGTTCAACGATACGGCCGGAGAACGGCGTGAATACTGGAGTCAAGCGCTCTTCGTTGAACGCGATCTTGCCCGTCGCCTTACGATCGATGCTGACCAGGCGTTCTTTAACCACATCAGTCGAGATTTGCTGGAGTTGCTGGTCATTGAGAAGGATCACATCGGCAGGCAGACTGGGCTTCTCTGAAGGACGGTCTGCCGTTTTTGCGGGAGTCGCCATTCGCTGCCACAGAAGGAATCCGACAACGGCCGCTGAAATAACCGTTAACGGAATCCAGATGCCGCGGCGCGAAGCTCGTCCTGCCCGTTCGAGATGTTTGTCCGCGGCCGGAGACTCCGATGTGTGATGACTCGCAGTCTCGAGTGGATCAGCTATTTGATTTCTACTTGGGTTGCCGTCGGTGGGACGTTCCATAGCTCTCCTGTACGCGTAAACTTCTCAACGTTGCGCAGTGTTGGTGCCCAACCGCAACTGCCGTGCCGTCGCTTGTTCCAGTTGCCATAAGCTCAGTTGGTAATCCGACTTCGCCTGATTGTAAGCAACCATGGATTGGTTGTATGTGCGCTGCGCGTCCAGGACTTCGAACAGACTAGCCGCGCCTTCCTTGAAACTGATGTTGGATATCGTCCTTAGCTTTTCAACTTGCGCAAGGTTTTCGGAATTATAAAGGTCCATCACTCTGCGCGCCGATTCGTAAGCGCGATAGGCTTTCTCGACATCGGTCAATGCCTGGAATTCCACCTGCCGGAGTTGGGCTTCAGCCGCGCGCCGTTGCGCATCGGCCTGAGCGATAGCCGCTTGTTGGTTGTTGTACATGAAGAGGGGAAATTGGAATACGATTCCGGCGGAATGGTCGCTGCCCACGCGCTGGTACTCATAGCTGATGTCGAGATCTCGCCTTCGCAGTGATTGGGCCAAGAGCAGGCCGCGATTTGCGCCCTGAAAAGCGTTACGCGCGGCGATCACATCCGGACGTTCGGCTAGAGCGATGTCGCGCAGTTCCGAAACACTTTGGAGAAGAGGACGCGTATCGAAGGTCCCCACCACTTCCAGGACTGCGTTTCGCAGCGAACCGGGGGACCCTCCCGCCTGGGGATCGGATCCGAGACTCGTATTTTGAGCAATCGGCCCGGAAGTCACTTGCTCTGCGCGCGCACCGAGCAGATTGAGAATATCCCGAGCAGCCTGGTCATAGGCGGCTTGAGCCTGAAGCACCGCCTGTTGGAATAGAAGCTTTCCCGCGCGGACACGATAAAGCTCCAGGGCGGGAAGATCGCCATTTTCCAGTTTGATCTGAGTGAGCTTTTCTGTCTGTTCATACTGCTGCTGGGTGGTTTCAGCGAGGATGGCGTTCTGGCGCGCCAGGATTGCATTGTTGAACGCTTGCCGCAATTGAAACACTTGTGTGCGGATGGCATCGAGCATCTGCGCTTCGGAAGTCTTCACTTGAAAATCCGCTTGCTCGGTTCGGAACTCTCGCTTGCCGCCGCGCTCAACGATTTTGTCGAAACGGAGGGTGTACGTGGGCTGAGCCCCGGCATCGGAGTTCGTCTTAAAAAATCGCGGCATATCATGCAGCGGAGAATAAATCGGAAACTGTTCTGCCCCGACGGTCAGGACAGGGTTCGGCTTATAGCTCGCAATCAAACGTGCAGCCCGGCTGGCTTCGACCTGATAACGAGCGGCAATAACGGTAAGATTACGCTGGAGCAAGAGGTTTTCTGCGTCGGCTAATGTCAGTCGTGACGGAATGCTCGGCTGCGCATCCTGGCCGATGCCCGGTATAGCCAAGCTAAGGAGATATGTCCCAATAATGAACGTGCTACTCAAAAGCTTCTTCTTTCCCAAAAGCATTTCTTGATTCCTCTGATTTCAATGACAAGCCGTAGCAAACGGCTTTTGGCAATTACGTCGAACTAAAGGTATTTAGAAGAGATCGGGAAGAAGGAATCGAGGGGGAGCACGGGGACCGGTCGAAGACAGGAAAACTTCTTTTCCCGGTTGCAGTTCTAAGGACTCAACATGGCGACTCGCTGGTATGGACAATGACTCCAACGCGATCGGTCCGGCTGCCGCGATCGTGCATTTGCGGACGGGAAGGGCAGGTATGATTACAGGATTCGGCGTCGGTTCAAGCGTCGCCCGATGCCGAGGCGCCACGCGGCCATGAAGAACTTCCTTAGTGTTTCCTGGATGAAATTGGCCGCGGCCATTATTGATCCACACGCCAACCACATCATCGCTGAATGTGCGGGTCAGAATGACATCGAGGTCCTGGTCATTGTCGAAATCTAAGACCGAGAGTGTCAGCGCCGAATGTGGCGACCGAAAATGAAATACCTGACTCGGTTCGAAGGACAGGCCCACTTGCAGCCTATAGGTATAGCCTTGAGACCCAGAACCTGTCCGATCTGCGATCGCGATGTCCGGTTTCGCATCTGAATTAAAATCTGCGACCGCCGCGAAGCTAAAGGGACTGGCCGGCAAAACCAAACGGAATGCGCTTAGAGATTTGTTACCGCTTGCGTGAGCCCAATAGGGAAGAACAATGCAGAGAGTCACAACCGCTAGCGTCACGAATACACGTTGCCGCCAACGTCTCCTCATCATGCTGTCCTCATCGACCCGCATAATAGCTTACTATAATCCCTTACCTTTCTTATCGGCAAGCCACTGATGTCAAGTCTTCTGCCGCCCCCTGTGGGAGAAAGATTCCTTTCCGAATTCCAGATGCAATCGCAGGCTTGAAATCCAGACCGGGCCGCGGTCGCGGTTGAAGGCAGGATTTGCGACATGCTGAAGATCAAACGTCAGGAAGACGCCCGGATATAGACGCGCATTGTAATAGCTTTCCCAAACCTCTTCGGGACCATAGCGTAGAGTACCGTCGCCGATGAGGAAGTCATGCCCCCCTCGCGTCAGATATAGGGAATGCACTCCAGAGATTCCGCTGACGGTCAGGACGGTCGCGATAACATCGAACGGCCGTCTCCAGGGATTGCCTGCCATAGAAACTCCGCCACTGACGAGCCGGTCAATCGCGGTGAAGGCAAAGCTTTCCGTTTTTCCGTCGTTCCAGCCTAAGCGCAGGAACGCGCCGAGATCCTTCGTCAATTCCTGTTCGGCACTGATTCCCAATCCGTACTTGCGCGTTCCAACCCGCCGTACCGTTGTCACATCCGGGAGGGTGCCGGATTGGTCCGCCAATCGAATTGCTTCTGCATAATTTCCAGAATTGGTGTGATGGATGAAACCCAACGTCCGAATTGCTCCTCGACGTTGCCTAAGCGAATACCGTTCCTCGAATTCCACCATGTCGCCACGATCGCGAAATACGCGCCGGTCAAAGCGCAGGCCATTAGCGACTCTCGGTTCGGCTACGCTTCCATAACGGACGGACCAATCCTTCAGGTGGAGTTCGTGAACCCAGCCCCAGGTATAGCCCCGGACATCAGCCGGATAGTCCCAGGCGCCGTTGTACATTACAGCCCAGCCCATGAATTGAGTGCGCGGATCGTGCGTGTACCGGTTGCTGTCAAAGAAATCGGTAACTGTGAAGCGGCCCATTGTAATGCTGTACCTTTTCAGCGGCCGTGAACCCGCAAGCTGGTTTTCGTCGCTGGAAAATCGTTCGATTTCATCTCCAAAACCAAAGTCTTGAGTGATATGTGCTCGCGCAAGATAAGGTTTTGGAGTTGCGGACGCAACACGCGGGAGTTCACCATTCGGCGCATTGGCGATACCGTTAACGCCGCTAAAACCGCGGCCGCCGGCGATCTCCGGGTCGATGTAAATTTGCGTATTCCGCGCGACACGAAAACCGAGAAAAAAAGTCGTCGTCAGCGAAGCTTCACGTTCGGTTCGATTCTGAAGACTGAATGGCCCGCTGTACGGTGATCGGAAGGGTCCATGCGACTGACCTATCGATGTCGCCTGGAAAAAGAGATTCCATCTTTCGGAATTCTCAATACGATCGATTTGCCGGTTGTCTCTGGGTTCTTGCGAAGAGGAGTCCTCGGTCGTTTCAGCGGCAATCAGGGGGGTCGCCAGGAGTCCTGCCAAGAGCAGGAGACATATTTTCATATCCTGCCGTCAGTATACATGGTGAGACAACGTTAAAGGGCTTCCTGTCCGACGTCGAGATAGAGTTCCTTCGCATCGTCGTTGTAACCGAAAACTTCAGAAAAGCGGCCCCAGGAGATGAGCACGTTGAGAACGCTCTGTGGGTTTTCGTTGGGAAGCCATTCGGCGACTTTTTGCTCGATCACCTCGACAGGCAGCCGCAATGTTTCGCTTTGCTTCAGGAGTTCGCCCACCTGCTGCACGATGCGCAGCCCGCCAAACAGATCGTGCAGCATTCCCTTCCGGATATTCATGTCCCCCTCAACAAAACGCTTCCCAAATTCGGTCAGGATAACCGTCTGCTTGGGAGTATCTACAAGATTGAGAAGCTCCGCGGCCTTCACCAGATATAACGTTTGACCAAAATCTTTGCCAATGGCCTGGGACAAATCGAAAATGTCAGTCATGCCTCCTTCATGTTGAATGGACTCCAGCAATCCAATCACCTCTGAGATCTGCACGTCCGGCAGTATTTGAAGCGCGCTCTCTTTGACGGCAGTACGCACAACGGTTTCCGGTTTCGGCGCGTCCGGTATCATGGTTTCCGTGATAAGAGCATGAACACGAGACACCATCCGGCCGAAAGGAACCGAGTCTTCGTCTCTGGGGTACGAGAGATCATTGAGGATTTCATCTCGAACGTGTCCAGGATTAACGCCCATCACCAGAATCCGCTTTGCCATGACGACAGCTTCCCGGATGTTATGCGTAACGATGAGGAGCGAACGTGCCGGCGTCTGGCCACTCTGAAAGATCTTGATGATTTCGGTGCGCAAGGTATCGGCCGTGAGCACATCGAGCGCGCTGAACGGCTCATCCAGAAATAGGACCGGCCGCTCCATCACGAGAGCCCGCGCTACTCCGACGCGTTGCTTCATTCCGCCGGAGAGTTCTCGGGGGTAGGCTTCCTCGAAACCTTCGAGGCCAACGAGGTCGATCGCCCGCTTTACCCTTTCCTTAACCTCGGAAGGACCGAGTTCGACAGGCTTCAACGCCAGCGCGATATTCTCGTACACAGTTTCCCAAGGGAACAGCGCGAAGGATTGAAAGACAAGCGCGACATTCTCGTTGATTCCTCGGAGCGGTTTCCCGCGGCTCAGCACTTCACCCGACGTCGGTTCGATCAATCCCGACATGATCCGGAGACATGTGGACTTTCCAGAGCCGGATGGTCCTAAGAGAGCAACAACGTCGCCGTCGCGCAAAGCGAGATTCACTCCTTCAAGGACTTTGAGCTCGGCGCCGGATTCGAGCTGAAATTTCTTCGAAACAGATCTCAGCTCGATCAGCGGAACATCGATGATCGTGTCCTGAGTCAGAAGTGTCGTATCCAGATTCTCACGCGCCATCAGAATTCCAGTTTAAGAGAAGAACCACAAAAGGACTACAGGTCCATTCGAAATCGAGTTTGGGACAATTGATAGATCCTGGCCCAAACTGTTCGATTAAGCAGGATCACCACCGCAACCATGCTGGTGAGGCTCGCGGCGAGAAGAGGAAAATTAGCCCTCGCTGCTGCGACGCTGATGAGCGAACCCAGACCACGCGTCGTCAGAACCTGGCCTTTATATGCCAGGTATTCCGCTACAATACTTGCATTCCACGCGCCACCCGCCGCCGTCACCCAGCCTGTGACGAGGGCTGGAAAGACACTCGGCAAGTACAGCTTCTTCCAAAGCTCCGATTTAGGGACGTTCATGAGGAGTGACGCGTATTTCAGTTCGACCGGAATTCGCATCGCTCCTGCAAGCACGTTAAACAGGATGTACCACTGAACACCGAGCAGCATGAGGAACATCGCGCCGAAGCCAAACGGAATTCTGAAAATGAAGATGACGGCGAGCGCAAGGGGATAAAGCATGGGCGCCGGAAAAGAGGCTAAGACCTGCACTATCGGCTGCGCCAGACGCATTCGAGATTGCGATGTCCCGATCCAGATCCCCACGGGCACGGTCCAGATCGACCCCACGACCAGACACGCGAGCACTCGAATGAACGTGAGCCCCGTTCCAAAGAGAAGCTCCACCCACGTCACAAGGGGAACCTGGAGAAGCGTGTGGACGAGCTGGACGACTCCGTACATGACCAAGACGAACAATCCGGTAAGAATTGTCCTTGCCGTCCAAATCAGGAATGGACGCCTCATCCTTGATTTCATGAAGCGGCGAGGATCAATCATCTGGCCATGTCTCTGGGACCGAAGCTCCTGCTTCTTCAGTAACGATCGGTGGAGCACTCGCCGTTTGTAGGCGAGTTTGAGCGAACGCAGAAGCGTCGACTCGCGCACCAGGTTCCGCATCAACGGCTCGGTTGAGGTGAAGCCAGGGATATCCTCGAGCCGGAATTGGTGTGCCCATGCGAGGACGGGCCGCCAAATGAGAACATCCATAACGACGATGAGAACGCTCATTGCGACGACACCGGCGACCATGGCGGAAACCTTTCCCTGAACGATCGCCGTTGCCATGTAAGCTCCAATTCCAGGAAGCCGGTATTGTTGATCGCCCAGCGTGAAGGCTTCGCAGACGCTGAGGAAAAACCATCCTCCCGACATCGACATAAGGCTGTTCCACACCAGATTCATTGCCGAAAAGGGCAACTCCACCTTCAACAGGGTCTCGCCGGAATTGAGCCCAATGATGCTGGCGACCTCTTTGAAATCCGACGGCACGGACTTCAGCGAAGAATAAAAACTGAAGGTCATGTTCCAGACTTGGCCGGTGAAAATCATGATGATGCAGGCCAGCTCAAGACCCGTATTGGTTCTGGGAAACAGCGCAATCAGCATCAATACCAGCCCGGGAAGAAAACCCAGCACCGGTATACTTTGGAGAATATCCAGCAATGGAATCAACAGGCGCTCCGCAGCCGCCGATTTCGCTGCCCAGTAGCCGACAATCAGCGTGAACAGCAGGGAAAGACAAAACGCGGCGAGTCCCCGAATCGCAGAAAAAAGCGTGTAGTACGGAAGTGAGTAAAGCGATAAATCGATATCAACAGCCGGGTGAAAGGCCGCCTCCCACTCACGGCCGTACGCGATCAGCGCGTAAATCATCGATAGGACGAACGCGATCACGACGGCGTCGGCTGCGGAAGATTTGTGCCGGATAATAACTTTCTGCATTAGCGTGGAAGGAGTCTTGCTTCCGTCATTGATTTTGGCAGAACCGGACCGCGAAAGATCATACCGTCTAAGGAAAGAGCAAGCGCAATAACTCTTCGCGGACAGATGTGACGATATCGATAGCTCGTTCTACCGGCGCCCGTTCATCAAACGAAAGCATGCCGGCGATATCCCGGAGACTTCGGAGCTGTGGTAGCGCTATTTCCACATCCTTAAATCCTGCCGGTCTCCGCGTCGGATCTCGATCTGAATTCATAATAGCATCCCGGGCAGATTGGACTGCGGTCGTGTATTCATTCAACAACGGAGCCAGCGCATCGGTATCGTGATCGCGAGCGGCGCCTCCGGTAAAAAGCAAGAGAAACTGAGAGATTTTGATGTAGCTTTTTGTTCGCTCTATGGGATCTTTAAGAGCACTCAGTCTGCCTTTTTCCGAGGCCAACCGCTCCGCAGTCTGGCTGTCGGTCCTTTTGCCCAGACGTGCGGCGCATCCCGACAACAATAGTTGCAGATTCAACGCGACAATAAGGACCTTTCTCACAGGACCTTTCTCACTTCGACCCTTTCCCGGCATTCGTACCGTCAGCACTGTCTTGGCCACCATTCAGCTTCGGCTTGTCGCCAATATCCACACACCAATGACCATGAAACCGATTCCCGCAATGATCTTGACCGTAACGGCCGATATCACGCGCGATAATTTGGCGCCGATTTCCGCAACAACCCCCGAAGAGCGTCTACCGAATCAATGGCAGCTATGATTATCGGTTTTTCGTGGGTAACTCCAAAGAGCTCATCAATTTAGCCATGGCAGAAGCAGATCCTGCGAAGAAGAAGGCATTCTTAGATCAAGGAATCGGACAATTGCAGGAGGCATTGAAAATTCATCCTCATTTTGCGGATGCGCTGTTCAAATTGGGCGTGGCCTATCACACTGTGGCAGTGGACTACGACCGGGCCGTTTTTTATTACAAACGCGCAATGAAGGAGGCGCCTGCGGCTGCCATTATTTACAGCAATCTCGGTGCGGTTTATGAAATATTGGGAAAACAGGAATTTGCCTCCTATTATTACAACAAAGCGGTGGAGGTGAATCCTTCGTTTGAGGATGGAGTTAAGAATCGAGACATGCACCGTAAAAAGACCGGGTTGGATGTGCATGTGCCACTGGGTCCTGAGTAGGATCAAGAAGATTTTTGGTTACAATGCGGCAGTAATGCGGGTTCTGTTTTTAATTCTCACTCTCTTCGTCACCGTCGGGTTTCCCCAAACGGAGAAGTACGACAGAAAGTTCTTCGTCCAACTGCGTGGAGCCGCGCCGGCTCATTACGGATCCCGATTTCTGGAACGAATTCTGTAATCGCGCGGTCGACGTCAAAATCAAGCCCGGCAAGAGCATCGCGAAACTCCAGAAATCGCTCTTCAAGGTGTGCCACGAGATCGTTAAGAAACGCTACGCGCAACACGATCCGGACAACGCCCGGCACGCAGATTTGATCACGCTATTTATGTTCAATTTCTGGAACGCCACGGGGCTGCTGCCGATGACACAAGCCGTTGTGATCTTGGGCGCGAACCTATAGACCAGATCACCACAAAAATTGCGGAGCGGTGTAAGTGATCACAGGACTTCTTTTTGTGAGATCGCGCATGCCCGGATCGTACCAAAAGATGAAAATGAGGATTCCGGCTAAATTTGGAATTCGCCACCCACACCCCCGAAACGGTCCACTCTTCTTCGGAAGACAGATCGTTCAAATGGCGGCGGAAAATTGGAGCTTGTCTGTGGTATCTTCCAGGCCCCGATGAGCAAAACAAAACTTTTCCCCGTAACTGTCGTTGGGTCCTGGCCGCGGCCGGCATGGCTGGTTCAAGCGCTGCGCAAGCGTCAAAACGGTGAGATCACTCAAGCCGAATTCAACCAAATCGCCGATGACGCTGTGCTCGCCTCGATCAAGTATCAGGAAGACGCCGGAGTCGACATTGTTACGGACGGCGAAGTCCGCCGCGACAACTTCTATTCCTTCGTCACCGAGAAGCTTTCCGGCATCAAATTGATGAAGCTCTCCGAACTCATGGACTACGTCAAGGACCGCGCCGGGTTTGAAGAGATCCTGCGCGCTTCCGACGTTCCGTCATTCGCAATCAAAAGCCCGATCGCCATCGACAAAGTCACAGAGCGCGGGGACGCCGGCATTTCGCTCGACGAGTTCGACTTCCTCAAATCCCATACGACGCGTCAAACAAAGATCCCTTTGCCGGGTGCCTATTTGTTGACGCGATCGGCATGGTTCGAAGGTCTTTCCGACAAGGCGTATCCCACGCGCGAAGATCTTGCGAAAGACGTGGTTCAGATTCTGCGCAAGGAAGTTCTCGCGCTGAAGAAACGCGGATGCGATTTCATTCAATTCGACGAACCGTCGCTGACGCAGGTGGTTTACGGCGATGAAGCGGAACAAACGTTCATGTGTGCCGCCCTCGGCACTCGCCGCGATCCGAGTGAAGAACTGGATTTCGCGGTTCGCCTGATGAATGAAACCGTTGCTGGCATCGACGGCGTCCGCTTCGGCGTGCACATCTGCCGCGGCAACTGGAGCCGCAAGGAGGACGTTTTGCTCAAAGGCAACTATGGCCCGCTGCTTCCTTCGCTGATGCGCATGAACATCCAGCAGCTCGTACTTGAGATGGCCACACCACGAGCGGGCGAAATTGAAGTGTTCAAGGAATTCAAGAACCAGAAGGAGCTTGGACTCGGTGTCGCCAATCCACGGACGGATAACATCGAAGACCCGCAGGCGATCGTGCAGCGCGTCCGGCGTCTGCTCGAGTTCTACGATGCCGACAAGATCTTCCTTAATCCAGACTGCGGATTCGGGACATTTGCGGAGCGCTGCGTGAATACCCCGGAGATCGCGTACAAAAAGCTCTGGAGCATTTCGCGCGCCGCGGAAATCTTACGGAAGGAATCCTAATGTAGGCGCCGGCTTTGTGCCGGCGCGGCCGACAAAGTCGGCCTTGGAGGTTACATGGCAAAGGCAGAAGTTGAATTGAACGGTTTACGACCGGCAAAGATTCGCGAGATCCTCGATTCCATGCGAGACAACCCGGATGTTTTGAAGGCCGTCACCGGTCCCTGGAAATCGCGTGTTGTCTGGCAAAAGGGATTCAAGGCGAAAGCCTATATGCGGCAACACGCCGTTCAGATGGACGAACCGGAAGGTCTCGATGCGCAGGATTCCGCCGCGAGCGCGCACGAACAGCTTCTGTCGGCGATGGGATCGTGCCTCACCGTGGGCTTCGTGTTGAACGCCACGATGCGCGGCGTGCAGATCCATGATCTCGAGATCGCGCTCGAAGGCAACTTCGACAACATCCTGAAGTGGGCTGGACATTCGAAGGACGGCAATCCCGGATATCCGACCGTGAAGGCCAAGTGCTACGTCCGCGCGGACGCCAACGACAAAACGCTCCAGGAAATCTGGAAGGCGGCGGTCGACGGGTCGCCCGTCGTGCAGACGGTCGCGCGTCCGACGAACATCGTTACCGAATTCGAGCGAGTAGGGGCTTAATGGCGCAATTTGTAACTACGGCTTGGGTCGCGGAACGGCTGGACGATCCGAACTTCATCATTCTCGATCCGCGCCGGCCGATGAAGTATATGTCCGGCCATCTCCGCAGCGCCGTCAATCTCCCGGCGTACAAATCGTTCGATGCCTCGCTGGCGCTGCGGCCCGTGGAAACGTTGGCGCAACAGATTGGTACGGCCGGATTGGATGATCATCGATCGCCGGTTCTCTACGATTCCTACGACGGTCAGAACGCGAGCGTCATCGCATGGATTCTCGAGTATCTCGGCCGCGACGACGTGCGCATCATGGATCGTTTTTACGATACGTGGCTGGCGGAAAAGCGCGAAGTGCTCTACAAGCCTGTAGACGCCGTCGCGCGCACGTTCGGGCCGCGCGTGAATCCGTCCATTCGCATCGATGCGGACGCGATTCGCGCGAACGCCTCGGCGAAGCTCGTCGATTTTCGCAGCGTTGAAGAATTCACCGGCGAACGCGACATGGACAATAAGCCCGGCCACATTTCGGGAGCAAAGCACATCTTCTGGCGCGATCTTGTCACGCAGGAAGGATTCCTGGCGCCGTCCGACAAGCTTCAGGACCTCTTCGGTCGTGCAGGATTGTCGAAATCCGACACGGTGGTTTCATACTGCCGGAGCGGCATCCGTGCCTGCGTAGGTTATCTCGCATTGAAGCAACTCGGCTACAACGTCCAGCTCTACGACGGTTCCTATCGCGACTGGGCCCTCCGCAATCTCCCCGTCGAATCGTTTCAGCGGCGTTGAGCGGTCATGGTTCGCCGACGTCGCCGATTTTCGCAATTCCAGAGATGCCGTTACGATCGACTTTGCCTGTGAACCGGATCGTGACGACACGGGAACGATCGGAATACTCCCACTCGAATTGCAACTGATCGTTTTCGCGCCGTCGAGCTTGATGCTTTTTTGTTCACGATAAACATCGGCACGTGCGTTCCGCCCTTGCTGGTGAAGAATACCTGTTTCGTCTCGTTCAAACACATCAGGAGTTCTGAATTTCGCTGCTCTCGGAGCGATAGCGGTTGCTGGTTTTCACTCCCCTGAAGCCCGCCAGTAGCCGGGCAGATTCGCTTTTGTCTCCCGCAAAGTGTCCAGAATCGCTTTCCGATCGGAAGTGGTGAGAGTTGCGAAGGCATTGTCTTTGTCTTTTCCGTTCAGGACATCCCACAGGCGGCGGTAGAAGTAGTCCAGCGCCGGTTTGGGCAACGCATCGAAGGCTTGCCAGAACGGGCTGATAAGGCAGAATCCAGTTGTGTGCCGGCTGGATATAGTCGGTGTTCAGCGAATACATCGGTGCGCCGTTGGCCGCGTTGAAAACGCTAATCTGAAACCCGCCCGTGGATCCCGTCTTTATGGGAACGAAAATCGTGTTGGCGGGCGTGATCACCGGCGCCCCGTAGTGCGCAAAGCCTCCGGTATTGTTCAGGTCGATGGATGCCGTCCAGTGGAGCGCATTTAGATTCTGAGCGGCCGGGCTATAGTTGGCCGTGTGCTGGGCATTGCCCCCGAAGGTGGACTGCGCCGCAGCCTCGCTGATCAGCAGACATGAGAGCCAGAGGCTCGTTATTAAGATTTCGTACGTGCCGAGTTTAGTGCCCGCTACTCAAGCATCTTTCCGAAGCCGCCCAATACCGCACGCCGTATTTTTGCGACGAAAAGCAGCTAGAAATTCGTCGCGAGTGGAATATTTTCTCTTGAAGTTGAAAACGGTATGACCCAAAGGAACAATGGCGTCGGAAGGAGATACGACTCTGATGCGCCTAATTACTGGGTTTTTGACTCTGATCATGGTTTGGCCGGTCGCGCTGATCGCCGAAACCGAGCAGGAGCGGCTCGCGGATAGTTCTGTGTGGTGGTTCTGCCGTCCGTCAAGAAGTTTGCTCTCGGCTTCGGCGGGAGTTATGGACGGGGAGCCCTGGTCTGCCGGACGGGGAAAAACTTCACCGGTCCGTGGGGCGCACCGGCAATGTATCGCCTGGAGGGCGGCAGTATCGGCCTACAACTCGGCGGCAATGCGACTGATTTCCTTCTCCTGGTGATGAACCCTCGAGGCGTGGAGTCGTTGCTGCGAAGCAAGGTGAAGCTGGGCGCCGACGCTGTCGTCGCAGCAGGTCCGAAAGGACGCGCGGCCATGGCTGCCACCGACGCTTACATGCGCGCCGAAATCCTCACATATTCCCGTTCGCGCGGTCTGTTTGCGGGTGTGTCGCTTGAGGGCTCCACGCTGCGTCAGGACAGCAAATCCAACGAAACCCTTTATGGGCACAAGATCACAGCGCAAGAAATCGTGAGGGGCGGCAAAGGAGGCGGAGGTCAGGGTCTGGTCAGTGTGTTGCAGAACGCATCTCCCCGAA